>Ga0315280_10008948_pt1 | contig 13000 bp, 9 predicted proteins | sample YL17G06_40_MG_FD_203697 | JGI IMG/M metagenome (GOLD analysis project Ga0315280, IMG submission 203697) | Sediment microbial communities from Yellowstone Lake, YNP, Wyoming, USA - YL17G06_40 | ecosystem: Environmental > Aquatic > Freshwater > Lake > Sediment | place: USA: Wyoming | collected...
TCAAGTTGAGCCGATATCGTCGCCTGACTTGACCAGCTAGTTCATAACCAGATGAAAATAGAAGGGTTCACAACGAAATCATGGTGGGTCCGAAGGGACTCTCTATCATATGATGGAGAAGCCACTTTCCTAGCGCCTCAAAATGAGTCGCTTTCGCTTTCGGGAGCTAGCCCCACCATTACGTGACAGTTCCTCTCTTCATCCGTCTGGCCTTTGCGTCGAGCATATTGTTGTAAGCTGCGATCTTCATCCCGACTTCGATTCTTGACATGCTGTCCCGTTCCATGAGGATCGCATCACGGAGCTCATTATCGGGAGAGATGTATCTCTTGGCCCACTCCTTGACCGGCACGAAGCTGCTTTCTTCAGCCATAAGTGGTCACCTCTTCTTTCTTCCGCCGATTTTTCTGACTCGTGGGTGATATTTTTGTATTGATTTCCCGAGTGCTTTTGCGATGGCTCCTTCCGCCTTGCGATGTAGAAGTGAACTCATACTTTCAGACGGAAGCACAGCCAAATCACCGAGCCCCGTAATTTCCACCGCCGTATAGCCCACCGTTTGCAGAAACACCAGCCGCCCCGACCGCAACAGCTCGTTCGCCCTTTCCTCTCCAGTCTTGGCAACATTTCCCTCTGCCAAAGGTAAAACCGCAGTTCATACTCGTTGTCAGTCTCTTATTTGCCTTGCAGCGGTAGTGATTCCCATGTTCCTAAATAGTGATGAACTCTCGGAGGGGGGAGACTGCTAATACCTGAAAATACCGTCCGCCTTGTGAGCCTACGCTGGGGCAGACGCTTAAGAATACCTACCGACGTATACTGAGCATCCATGGAGCACACCAAATTGGGAGAGATGACGAGCATCAAGGTCAAGAAGGCAACAAGAGATCGTCTTTCAGATTTTGGGAAGAAATCAGAAACCTATGATGATGTTCTCAATAGGCTAATGGATGCCTACAAGAACAGACGGAGAAATGGGTAATGACAACATCAAGTGTACCCATCGAGACAGAACTGCTTCCTGAAAAAAGAAAGAAAGACTCAGCTAGACTCAAATGGGATACAAAACCCAAGCGAGCACCTAATCCGAAAGATATAGAATTCCAGACCGCCGAGATTGTCATCCCAAACCCGAATAGAGATCAACAGCGACTCTCAACATTTTTCCCTGATCTATCAAAAGTCGAAATCGACCGAACGAAAATGAACAGACTGATCTGGGGAGACAACCTACTAGCCATGCAAGCTTTGCTCGCCTCAGGATACGAAGAGAAACTCCAACTAATCTACATTGATCCTCCCTTTTGGACAGATGAGAATTATTACCTCACAGTGAACATTGGCGGTGAAGGAGTAACCAAATCCCCGTCAGTAATCGAAAGATTGGCCTACAAGGATTACTGGGAAGGAGGAGTAGACTCCTACCTCGATATGATGTATCCTCGTCTTCATTTGATGAAACGTCTCTTGAGCAAAAAAGGTGTGCTGTTTATTCACACTGATTGGCATGTTGGACACTACGTGAAGGTTATGCTCGACGAAATCTTTGGGTTGGACAATTTTTGCAACGAGATCGTGCGGGTCAAATCCAACCCAAAGAACTACACACGCAATGCTTTCGGCAATATCCATGACGTGATCTATTTCTATTCGAAGACTGAGGATTATGATTGGAATCGGATTTTTCAATCTCGTGACGAGAAGCAGATTGAAGAGGACTTTCCACTCGTAGAATCGGAGACAGGCAGGAAATATAAAACAGCCCCGTTGCATGCTCCTGGTCTTAGACGAGGTCTTACTGGACAGAGCTGGCGTGGATTAAGCCCTCTTGCGGGTCACCATTGGCGGTATACTCCTGATAATCTTGAGAAACTTGCTTCTGAGAATCGTATAGTTTGGTCTTCGACTGGAAACCCTAGAGAAAAAATATACGCAGACGAAAGCGGAGGATATGCGTTTCAGGATGTCTGGACGGATTTCAAGGATGTATCTCAGCAAGTTTACCCTACTGGAAAGAACGAAGGAATTCTTGATACGATAATACGTGCGGCATCAGGCCCAACTAGTGTAATAGCTGACTTCTTCTGTGGTTCGGGGACAACTCTCGCCGTAGCTGAGAAGCTGAAGCGAAAATGGATTGGATGCGACTTCTCCAAGACGGCAATCCAAATTGCAAGAAACAGGCTGGTTATCGAGGATTCCCGTCCGTTCCTTTTGGAGAACATTGGGAACTATCAGAGACACATGATCTATCTCTCAGGCGGCAGAATTTTCGAAATGCAGCACATTGTCTTGAAACTGTACGGTGCCATACCTCGCAAAGATTTTCCAGAGCTTGGCGTGAAAAAAGCTGACGACGGTGTCATGGAACTGGTCTATGTAGGTTATCCTGACAGAGCGGTCACTGCTAAAAGGACTGAAGAACTCGCCCATCTAGCTGAAAATCTCGACGGAACTGGATATCGACGCTTAGTAATTCTAGGATGGGATTATGAATACAATTACGAAGAACTCCTTGCCCCAATAATGGCTCCGATTCTGCGCAAAACAAAAATCGACCTCCTTAAGCGCATCATTCCTCCAGAAGTTTACGAGTATTTGAAGACCCACAGTAGCAGTGATGATATCGAGTCCCTAGCTGGGAAAGTTGTCTTTCACGAGAAACCATTCCTGAAACTATCGAAACCGAAAATTGAGCGGTCGAAGGGACAAGGTACAGTCAATGTGGGAATTGAGCGGTATATTGTCTATGACTTGCCCATCGAAAATGAGAAACAGAAAGACGAAGTTCAACAAATTGTCATGAAGAACTTTGCCGCTCTTCTGGATTATTGGGCAGTAGATTGGGAGTACGACGGTACTACGTTCAAGTCGTCCTGGCAAGCGTTTAGGGGATTTGGCAGAGAAATTCTACAAGTCCCTCTGAGCGCTACTCACACTCTTCCTACTGGAAAGAAATACACGATTGCTGTCCGAGCAGTTGACATCTTTGGAAACGATGCCACTGGCACTTGTACAGCAGACTTGAGGTGAGGTGCTTTGTCAGGTGAAATTGCAGTTCTAGAACAACTCCTCTTGGCAGAGCGACTCAACGGGAAGAATGGAAAAGAGGGAGAAGTGGGCGGTTGGGTTGACAGTGGTTGGCCAGGTGTAACGCAGGTGACTCACGACCTACTTCATTACTGGTTTGATAGACCCGAGGACGCAGATGAAAGGTTCTTCGATTGTCAACGACGTGCAATAGAGACAGTAATTTATTGTCATGAAATTCTCCAAGCCCGTTCGTTAAAGGAGTTATACCAGCGGATAGCAGCCGACGCCCTCAATCTAAGTAAGACCTTCGTGGACGAGATTGAAGCATCGCCGTTCAGCAAAGAATGCCTAAAGATGGCGACAGGAACTGGGAAGACATGGGTGCTTATCGGTCTAATAGTCTGGCAATATTTCAATCTCTTAAGAAACGAAAAACCAGCAGGAGCGAGCGGCGTCGCAAACGATTGGTACTCTAACAGGTTCGTTATAGTTACGCCTGGACATGAGGTTCTAAATCGCATTTTCGACGCATTCGAAGGGCCAAGACATCCTACCACCGAACTTCGAGATAAGGAAAAAGCTGACGTTAGTCGAACTCTATTCGTTCCGCCAGAATGGAGAAAGAACTTCAATTTCGAGCTACTCGAACCTTACGACGTGAGATCAAACACGTCATCGCCCGAAGGAGCATTCATTTTCATAACGAATTGGCAACAGTTCCAACTGAAAACAGACAAGCAATCCCTCTGGGAACAAATCACTGGTGAAGAAATTGGAGAACAGCCAAGAGGCGAATTCCTTTTAGAGTTTCTAACCGAACACCCAGACATCGTAATCATGAATGATGAAGCGCACCACGTGCATTCCGTGTCCGTCACTGGAAAAGGCGACATCGAACTTGTCTGGCGCCGATTCATCACCATGCTGAACAAACGCATGATTGACAAGTACGGTGCAAAAAGGAAGCTATTCATCCAAATCGACTATTCCGCAACTCCCTTCTTCGGCTCGGGTACGCAAAAACGCTACTTCTCGCACATCATATACGATTATGATTTGAAGCGAGCAAGCCGTGACATGCTGGTCAAACAACTCTTCCTCGTTGAGAAACAAGCAATTGGCGGAGAAGCAGTTGAACTGAGATCACTTTCAGGTCAGGAATGGAGAGCGGCACGAAAAAAACCTGAAGCAGGCAAGAAGGTGGGAGAACTAATCGGTCTCTCTGCTGGTCAGAAAACACTCCTTCTGATAGGAAAGACCAAGCTCGAACAGATAGCTACGGAATTCAAGGAAAAAGGAATCGACAAGAAACCTGTGATGCTCGTGCTCTGTGAGGAGACGGAAGTTGCAGACTTAGTTGTAAATCACATGGAAACTCTGTTTACTCCAGAAAACAAACCCTACAATCAATCAAAAGTTATGGCAATCCACACAGGACTCAGCGATAAAGACCTGGACGACGCAAGACTACGCCTAAACAAGATTGACGACAACAACGATCCACTCAACACAGTAGTCTCAGTGCTGATGCTCCGTGAGGGATTCGATAGAAAGAACATTTGCGTGATCGTAGTTCTTCGAGCTGCCGAAGCTGATCTGTTGCTTGAACAAATCGTTGGGCGTGGACTCCGCCTAATGTTTCCGCCCTACGAGAACGAAGCCATTTGGCAAGAAAAAGTCGAAGCGCTAGAACAAATAAAAACGAACAAGCCGCCTAACTCATCCTTCGACTTCCTCTTCATCGTGGAGCACCCCAGATTTCGAGCCTTTTACGACCGGCTCAAAGAACAAGGATACTTAATCGGGACTGGAGCCACTGGGTCAGTAACAGGATCAGTCGTACCCATCGATGCTATTCCGTCGAGGATACCTGAATTCGACTTAGCTTGGCCAATTCAGATATTTGAACAAGGAAAATTCCCAGAAATAAGTGAAATCGGCATCGAAACCCTCCCACCATATCCCTTGCTAGACTCTTTCGAAACGTTCCGAGACTCAGTGAACAAACTCTTCGTGACCGAAACACAAATGGATAGTGGAAAACATGTTAAGACATGGAAGCTGGAGAACCGCTACTTCGACTACAACTACTTCCTCGCTAACGCCACTAAGTCAATCGCTAAAGAAGGAAAATCCGTCCTCCTCACGGGGCATTTAACTGAAATCACCGAAGTCCTAGACGGATACGTAACAAAGCGTCTCTTTGGGAAGGAAGTAGACTTCAGCCTTCCACAAAATTATCCCGTACTAAATGACCCAATGGTCTACGACCACATCGTCCGGGAAGTTCGAAGTCGCCTAATCAAATTGATGGGGCAGATACGGTACGAGAAGACAGGGCAATGGGACAAGCTCTCCAACGTGAGCCAACTTCACATTAGAGAAAAGACTGCTGTAGACTCATGGAAGTGTATCTATCCGAAGCAAGCGGTGGCTGCGAAGGGCGGCGGTTTCGAGAGAAACTTCATCACTCGCACACTAGAGAATTCCGTGGATGTAATAGCATACGCTAAACTTGACAAGAAGCATCGCTTAAAAGTCCCCTATAGAGACGAGTTTGGGATTCTGAGAAACTATGAAATAGACTTCCTGGTAAAAACAAAGGATTCGATGTATCTTGTTGAAACAAAAGCCGACAAGGATATCGATAATGAGAACGTTGGAACAAAAGCTTTAGCCGCACACACCTGGGCAAAGAGTGCAAGTGGCACTCCAACTCCAGACGGAGTCACCCAGCCATTGAAATGGGAATACTTCTTAATCACAGACAAAGCATACGAGCAAAGCAGTGGCTCCTTCGAAGCTCTAATCCCAACAATGAGAAGCCTACGTGACCGAGTCATAGTCAACAGGAAAGCACAGACAACCCTACAACTACCACGAGAAAGCCGAATTGAAGATATTATCAAAAGGGGCGAAGGAGAGCTTCTAGAGTTCAAATCTTCGCTTATGTGGGACTACCAACTCAACAAACCCAACAAGCTGCTTGAGTTTGCAGTTGCAAAAGACCTCAGCTCATTCATGAACACAGGAGGCGGCACGCTAATAATCGGAGTGGCAAACAATGGCGACCTCCTGGGTCTCGACAAGGACTTTATATGTCTGACAAAACGTCCAGACAAAGACGGATACGAACAGAAACTCATGAACTTGTTTGGGAATCAATGTCCTCTGAATTCCCAGGACAGTACAAAAATCCACTTATCTTGGGCTGAACTCAACGGGAAGACCATAGCAGTGATCAGGATCGACGCTAGTAACTATCCTGTTTACTGTCGTAATGAAAACAAAATACCCGAACTCTTCATCAGGTCAGGTAATACCTGCAAACCATTGAACGTTCAAGAAGCCGCAGAATACATCCGCGAACATTGGAAATCCTAGCCTGCCTCTGGGAACCGACTCTTGGCTCGACATTGTTCGACACACAGACGAGTTACAGGTTATTGAAATCTCAGGGTCACCCAATAACACAAGGGAAAAGATGACCATGGCGTCACAGGTTGTTGCAGGAATCTGGCAAGGAATGGCGAACTGAATTGAGCTGGTCCGCCTTCAGCTCAGTGAGGGAATTCTGATTGAGCCGTGTGGGAGAGCCCCGCCCGATTATTCTACATACGGGAAATAATTTTACTGAAGCTCTGGCGCTATCCTGCGGAACTCAAGTCCTCGTTCTCTTCGTAATGCTATTCATGCCATTCTCCCTCGCAGTGTACGAATATTTCCCATACCTTTTCTTTCTTTGGATCTTATCGGCGGCTGCAGCGCTGTACCATGTCTCGCCTCGAAAACCTGAGACAGAACCAGTGATGGTTCGACCAGGTTATCCAATTGACAGAAAGATTAGATGGAGCTATTACTTACTCATTGCATCTGCTGTAGGCGATTTATTCGCCGTGGTCGTTATTGAGATTGGCATCAGCTCCAATTATGCACAATTTCCCGCCCTCCATTTATTGAGCGTAGTTTTCATCGTAATCGCAGTAATGGCACTTTTGAAAAGTCGGGAGTTCCATCTTGAGATTAGGGATGCGCAGAAGGTTTGGAAGATTGCAGTTCAGCATTCGACGTTGAAGGCTGCGAGTACCGGGAATGTTGTGCTTGGCCACCAATTTGAACATCTGATCCAGTCCAGACCTGACATTCCGAGCGCTTCCCCTCAAACGCTTCCAGGAGAAGTTGTGGCGAAAACTACTCTTCAGCTGATTGGACCACGATCAGATGGCGCCTACATCCTCGATCTTGCAGAGGAAATAAATCCGCATGTGGTCGTTCTTGGAGCAAGTGGGATCGGCAAAACTCAGTCTGTAAAGAGTGTTGTGCTGCGCTATTGGCTGGCCAAGAAGATTCCTAGCCTAATCATCGATTGGACCAGCGATTATGCCAAATTCATTCGTGATGTTGGCGGTGTCGTGTGGACTGTTCCTGCGAACTTTACGATAAATCCGTTGAAGTTGCTTGGTTCAAGTCCAGACGGGAGGACCGAGGATGTTGAAGAAGCATTGTTCCACTCAATCGGTTTGACTCCACTCCAGACCGTTGAGGTAGGCAAAACAATTCTCGAAGCATATGAAAGAGTGGGGATTGTTGAAGGCGACCCTTCAACTTGGAGTCGTCCACCCCCCACCATTGCAGAAATCGTTGACATGCTGAGGACTAGGGCCGAGGCTGGATACTATAGGGGGGAAGATCTCAACAGCATTACTTGGACCATACGAAAATTCCACTCCGTTCGAAGAATATTCGGGGTGGAGGAGACCGATTTTTTCGATACCGTGCTCCGGATACCCACCTGCATTGACTTGAGTTCCCTAAACGACGCAGCGAAGGCGCAGGTAAGTTACACTGTTCTCCAACGAATCCGTAATCAATGCGAGAAGCTTGGCTTTTCCGATCTGCGCTTGCTAATTGTGTTAGACGAGGCTCAACTTATACTGACGGAAAAGCAAACCACTGGAATTCGAGGGATACCGGAGAAACCATTGCCCGTCAGGCTTGTCGAAACCACAAGGAAGCACGGCTTAGGGATTGTGATTTCCACTCATCTTGCCTCAACTGTACCTAAAGAAATACGAGTCAACGCAGCCACAGTCATCCTCCTCACACTCGAAGAACCTGATGAACTCCGCTACATTCGCAAATGGTTGAACGTGAGCAAACCGGAGTTGGAGACATATGCAGAACTTCCTCTAGGAGGCTGCTTTGTGAAGCACAGCAGAGAACGGTACCCCGCTCTGGTAAGAGTACAAATGCCATCCGAGAAGGAGTTCGAGGCGGCAAAAATAGACTCAGATTCAGCAAGCGTTGGGATTCCGAAAACTAAACCAAGTGGATCTCCCCCGATTCTAACGGTTGGGACATTATCACCCAAGCCAATGATGACAGCTGAGGAGAAACTCCTGCAATTCCTAAGCGCAAGTGAGAAGACCGTTTCTTTACCCGAGGAGACCCCTGCTGTATCCTCTCCTGTGCCTCCTCCCGTACTTCCATTAGAATCAGAATTGCCTAGGGAACTTACTCCTGATGAAACGAGAGTTCTGAACGCCTTAACCTCAGGCCCGGTTACAATGAAAGACTTCTCTGACAAGGTTTTTCCCAAAATAGAATACAGGAAGATGCTGGATATACTGAATGATTTAGACGAGCTGGACTTGATTCAGGTTGAACGTGTAGCCAACCTTGAAGGCAAAAGCACAATTTACTACGCTGCTCTCCGAGAGGAATGGGAGTGTTCTTCGACACTTCTTTGTAGCCAAGAACGGTGAAGTGACGGTGAAGCCCCTTAGACATCAGACCCTGCTGGACTTCGCAAGACAACCGAGGGCAGGTTCAAGGGCTCAAAAAACACGCTAATTAAAGGATAGTCTGCCCTGACCCTTCAGAGAGTCAGTATCGGACATAACGAATATTAATGAGTTTCCTGCTATTTATGGTAGAGAAAAATTTTCATACGTGAATTATCGATTGTCGGAACCAAAAAGTGCCCAAAAACAAGAAGAATTATCTAAAAGTAAGGTAATGCCTTTCGACCAGGTCAGCTTGGAGAAACAACTGGATGTTCTCAAGGGGTGCGTTGCATTCCACTCTAAGGAGAGAAAACCGGCTGGGTATCTTGACATCGCTCCACTCGCCGGAATAAGTGGCTCAATGGTTAGTGGTTGTTTCAAATTCTGGGCATCAATAGGTGTTCTGGTTCCGAGTGGTCGGAAATATCTTCCATCGGATCGTTTGATTGATTTTTGCAACAAACTCAGCTGGGGCGCGCCGGACGACGCATGGCGAGTGCTAGGGGAAGCAATTGCCGATTCGTGGTTTGTCAGGCAGACTGAAATGATTTTTTCCGTCCGTCAAAATGCGTCTGAGGATGACCTCCAAAGGTCGCTTGCATCAGCCATCGGCGTTCAGAAGACCCCAGCCACAGAAAGCTCTCTAAAACGCTTGATTGAGCTGTTGGAAAAGTGTCGCTTCGTGGCAAGACAAGAGGACGGATCGTTCACGTGCGTATCCCGTGCGGTGCCGAATCTCTCGATTGAATTGGCAGAGGAAAAAGGTGATCTTGTTACTTTTGTTATCGCAAGCGACAAGTTCGTTGTACCTCGTCAGACATTGAAAGACTTCGTCGTGGAGAAGGGCAAGAAACTTCCTTCAGAAGAGCATGATCTTGGTGATAGGAATTGAAACAGCAACCCAAGGAGGAGCCATCTTTGCCCAATGCAAAGATCGGTCAAGTAGTAGAGCTTGTGAACAAACTCTCGATACTAGGTGGTCAGTCGGATCGAGAAGGACTAGCTTACGCACTTGGTATCAACAAGAATAGTATTGGTCACCCGCTTAAAGCAGCAGAACTTGTGGGCCTGATCTCCCTGACGTCAGGAGAGGTTAAACTAACAGACATCGGCAACCAATTTGCGCAAGGTGATGAAGAATCCAAGAGAAAATTATTCGAAGAGACGCTGAGTGCCGTGGAGCCCTTTGCGACGATACTAAGAGCTTTCAGAGATCGAAAGGGATTGAATTCAGCCGAGGTATTGAATTTCGTCAAGGCTAAGATTCCAGCAGCAAGAAAATGGCGACCGAGTACAGATAAAGAAATATTGAAAATGATAGTAAACTGGTTTGATTACGTGGGTATACGGTTCACGGAACAGCCAGCGGAAATGAATCAGCGACACTAACTGGTTACCCGAGGCGATTCTATTGGTTCATCAATATTTTATTCCCGACGTCTCTGCGGAGATAGTGATGGACGTTGCTAAGATACTGGCGAATTCGGCAACTCCTATGAACGAGACCGATGTTGGTGCGTGCTTTGAGAGACCATACGCACCCAATTACATAACCTCCGCTCTGGCTGTGTCTTCGCAATTAGGTCTCGCAGAAGAGAGAGGAGGAGCCTACTCCGGGGCTGAACTGCTCAGAAGTGATGTCAAACGGGCTTCAAAAAAGGAATTGTTCGTTCCCTTCCAAGCCTGCCTGAAGAATTATCCTCCGTTCTTACTGTACGTAGATTTCACAAGCAAGGGGTATGACTCAGTCGGATCAGCCGCTAGAACGAAGGGAATTTTCAAGATTGCGTCAAGTCTGAAAATTGTCGAAGCCTCGCTGAGGAGATGGGGCATTTACTCAAAGCTAATGGAGGTTGACAAGAAATCGGGAAAACCGGTCTTGAAGATAGATGTGGATAGGCTTTCTGCGGAATACGTAATGCGCCTCCTGAAAGCGTTTGAGGCTGAATTGAAAGCTAAAGTCTTCATGATCGATATGCTTGGACCAGAAGTATTTGCATACTTGGATCAGAAGCAGATCAAGTTGGACGATCTGACTGATGCTCTCTTGGAGTACGAAACTAATTCAAAAGGTGCAGCGTCGAAAGCCACACAGACTTTTGAATTATTTCTATGGCGACTTTTGGAAGATTCGGGAGTCGGTCCAATCACTGGAAATGGACCTATTCAATTGGCTGATACTCTCGCAAAACAAAAGTCCGTCTTGTCAAATCATACTCATATTTCGCACGGCATAGGTGGAATCAGAAACATGACCCATCATGATCCCGACAAGGAATCAGGATCTGCCTGGACTATCAGTAAGCAGGGCGCATTGTTGACAACACTTTTGGTCCCGGCAACCATTAGGAGCATCTATTTGTATTCAAAGGAGAAGAAACAGGAGTTTTAGCCGTTAAAATCCTGATGAAACTGTTTACGAAAACCGGTCCTCCGAGAACGTGCTTGAGAAGGTACGTACTTATCGTTCTGAACCCACTACGTCGTGGGTTCATATCCCACCGGCCCCACAAAAGTGCAACAACTTAAACAGGATAGTTGAACGCATCCGCTGGCTTTTACGAAGTGACACTTGCCGGTGTTCGTACTGATGGTTTGTCTAAGGAGTCGTTGGTAATTCGAGGACGACCTGTCTATTACTGTATTCCTTTCCGATTCGGTAGCCTTTCTTCAGATATCTGTTGATCTCGTTAATCTTGCGAACTGGAATCATGATCTGTTGTTGAGGAAGCTTACCTTGTTCTCTTCGTGCGGGTGGTTTCGTTTTCTCGACTATCTCTGTCAGCTGCGGGAAGGAGTAGTTGGTTAGGTCGCCTAGCTTGCCGATTTCGTCGTCGGTCATTCTTCCGTATTCTGCGAGGTAGAGGCGTTTGAGTTCGTTTCCTGCTTGTTCTAGTGGGACGTAGGTTGCTCTATGCGGTGTGAGGTAGAGGTCTGACGCCTGCTTGTACGCTTCCCTGAGTTCGGTGAGTTTCCCGGGGTTGAGGTGCTTATTGTTTTTCGTGTAGACTGTTTCTATGCTTCCTTTGTGTCCCATCCACCATACTCTGTCTTCTTCTATGATTGTTCGTTTTCGCTCTGCCGAGGTCATGTTTTCCGCAAAGAAGGCTTTGAACACGTAGGGCCTCCAGTTGAATCCGGCTGCGACAATTGCTTTCTTGATTATTCCGCTGATCTGGTTGGAGGTGAGGAATTTGCCGACGCTGAGTCTTTCCGGGGTCACCACGGGGCTCTCTGGCGAGAGTATTTCTGGTGGGATGGTCTTTTTCTTTCCGCCTTTCGCTATTCTGACCGTCTTCTCGCTCATTCGCCATTCAAGGTACTGTTTCAGGTAGTTGCAGCCGTGTTCGTTAAGGAAGGTTTCGTACTGGTGCCTGCTTTTGTTGAGGTTGGCTCGAACTGTGACACGTGTTGGCATTGCAGTGAAGTCTACTTTGTTGTTTTCGATTTTCATTTCGGGCAGGTCTCTCAGCTTAATTCCGTTTTCAGCTTCTATGTCGCCTAGTACTTCTTCTCGGCATCCGGCGTAGGCGATGAAGCTGATGCAAGTCTTCTGTCTGAGGTTGGCGGGGTCAAGAACTCGCTGGACTTCGTCTGGTAGAGGGATTATTTCGTCGATGAATTTGACGTTCTGTCCTCGATCTTTGATTTTCAGTCGTCGCTTTAGCTGGATTGAGTTCCAGTCTAGCCAACTTACGAGCGCCTTTTTGAAATTCGCTACATAATTGGGAGACACTCCCTCTTTCTCCATCTCGTCAATCATGTTGCCGATGAAGTCGGTTGCTGCTTGGGCTCCGAGTGCGACGAAGTCGGCCGGGAGTTTGGCGTAGCGTTTGTGGAGTTGTCCGAAGCGTCTGAGCCGTTCGTTTGCGGTGGCTACTGAGCCTCGTCTTTCGTTTTGGTACCATTTCTTGAACTCGTGGTCGTCGAAGAGGTAGATGTAGATGCTGCCCTTCCTTTTTCCACGATACTCTTTGACAGGCTTTGGATCAGGAGGATTCAAGTTGGCCTCGCATCAACGTCTGTGGCCTTTCCACTATATAAAGAGTGGACTCTCTATCATATGATGGTGGGGCCGAAGGGATTCTCATGGTTCTGGGGGGAACCATTTTGAACCCTCGACCTCCGTCATACGGTCATGTCTATGGGTTTCTTCGCTCTAGAGGACCGATTAGGGCGAG
>Ga0315280_10008949_pt1 | contig 13000 bp, 19 predicted proteins | sample YL17G06_40_MG_FD_203697 | JGI IMG/M metagenome (GOLD analysis project Ga0315280, IMG submission 203697) | Sediment microbial communities from Yellowstone Lake, YNP, Wyoming, USA - YL17G06_40 | ecosystem: Environmental > Aquatic > Freshwater > Lake > Sediment | place: USA: Wyoming | collected...
TTACCGCTACGCCTGGGGCCTGTTGAACAAGATCGAAAAATCGATAGGCGCCCAAGTTTTGATGACATATAGAGGTGGCAAGCATGGTGGAGGCAGATCCGAACTGACGGAAAGAGGAAAGTCTTTGGTGGAGAGCTACCGCAAGATAAAGGAAGACTTCGAAGACCTCGCAAGCAGACACTCAAAACACTTAGAATCCTACACGCGATGAGAGGGGTTCCTTCAGCTTCATCACTCCAAACGCATAGCTTTCAAGAACGCGCGCGGCTGAAGGCGTACTGCAAAGTTTATAGGGAAAGAATTCTATGCGTACGTAACTCCTTTCCATTCGGCGATCAGCTTGAAGAGGGTCTTAGGAGTCCTTCTGACACTATTCCTGTTGGCTTCTCTGCCCGTGTCGAACGCTATTTCAATGGGGTTGAAGCCAGGGGACAAAGTGACTTACGATGTTTCTTCTCAAGGCGACCTCGAACTCCTTGGTGGGGAACTCGTCGGCCTCACAAAGGTCCTTGAAATTGATGTTAGAGGCGTCTCTGGAAATGTGTTGAGGCTAAACGTGACCTATACTTTACAAAATGGGACGAAGTTGAAATACGTACCCCCGCAATTAGGCGAAGCCTCATTTGATTTTTGGATAATTCCGGCCAACCTCAGTCGGGGCGATAAAGCTCTTCAGGACACGTGGGTGAACGAGACGAGGAACGAGGTTTGGCTTGGCTTCAAGAGAGGCGTCTGCTACGCGGCGAGGCTTATGAGGCTTGGGGAACTGACGTTCAATTGGACCGGCCACTACGACCGGAGGACAGGAGTGGCCTTCTCCTACTTCTACGGCGTCTTTAATGGCAGTGCATTACAAGCCTCATGCACGTTCACCATCCGGTCGGCCTCCATGATTTCGGAGGACGCACCGCTTCCACCAGCTCTAGGAATCCCAACCGAATTGATACTGTTAGGAATAGCGATATCGGTAGCAGCCATAATGATACTCAGAAGCAGAAGGGCTAAGCCGAGAACCACTGTGTTGGATAATAAACAGACTCAAATAACAAAAACACTAATACCACGAAAGTCTTTCAAAGAAAGAATGCCTAGAAAAGCTTCAGGAATACTTTAAATAGAGACTTAGCGTGTTGTGCAGGCTCTTTTAGTTATTTTTCTTGTGGGTAAGGGCCTGAAATGTTGGTGTTGGAGAGGTCTTTGGAGGATTATGAGTCTGTTAAGCGTTGGTTGTTGGATCTTTCTTTTGAGAGGAGCGATAGCGAGGGCACGCGGTCCTTATTTCTCTGGGTTTTGAAGAAGTTTTGCGGTTTTGCCGATAGATCTCCTGATGAGATGGTTTCTGAGTGCCGGGGGTCTGAGGGTGCGAGGCGTGAGTATGCGGACAGGATTAAGGCTTTTGTGATGAAGGACGGCAGGGCTAGGGGCACGATCTCCATGTATTCTGCTGCCTTGAGGAGCTTTTTTAGGCGTAACGGCGTTGATGTTCCGGTCGGAAAGGTGAAGAACTGGGTCACTTACGAGGACCGTGCGATTACGCCGGAGGAGCTCGGGAAGCTTCTAGAAGTGTCTGATCTGAGGACGAAGGTGGCGGTTGCGATCCTGGCTCAGTCCGGCTTGAGGATCGGGGCCTTGACCAAGTTGACTTACGGTCACGTCAGAGAGGGGTTGGAGAAGGGCGAAGTGCCTTTTAGAATACACATCGCTTCACAGCTAGCCAAGGATAGGGTCAAAGGCTTCGAGACGTTCATCGGACCCGAGGCCATAGAGCTGCTCAAAGCCTACATCGAGGCGAGGGAAAGGGGCACCAGGTACATTCAGAAAGAAACATTGACTGATGAAAGCCCCCTGATAAGGAGCGACTTTTCAAGAAAGGTTGTAGGAGTCAAAAGGGAGGCTATCTACAGGGACATAAGGAATACTATGTTGAAGGCCGGACTCGTTGAGAAAGGAGAGAAACGCTCTAAGCTAAGACCCCATTCCATGCGTAAATTTTTCAAGACACAGTTGGAGTCTGCCGGCGTCTCCCGGACATTCATCGAGTACATGATGGGCCACACGTTGCCCGGGACAGACGAAGCGTATTTCAAGCCGACCTATGAGCAGCTCAGAGAAGCATACCTGAAAGGCATGGCCTATCTCAGCTTGAAACCGAGGGGAGAGGTTAAAGACGAGTTCAGAAGGGTATTGGAAACTGTCAAGGCTCGGAGAGAGGACCCGGAGATCTCCAGGCTGGCAGATCGGTTTCTTGAGGCGCTGGGGGAGGAGAAGTGGATCGTGGCAGTACCGTCCAAGGCGAGGATCTCAAACAACGCAAGTGACCTGTGCCCTAAATGCAAGAACCCTGTATGCCAGGATGCTCTCGTCTGCGATCAATGCGGTGCCAGGCTTAGGGTAGAGTGCAAGAAGTGCAAGGCTTTGAATAGAATAGAAGCTAGGTTCTGCAAGAATTGTGGAAAAAGGCTTCAGCCTTCTAAAGAGGGTTTGTAAACGGCCGTTGACAACGCGTTATCTAAATATTCCATGTCGGAAGCTTGAGATCCCAGTAATGGGCTAGAAGGATCACGAGTAGATTGAAGCCTAAGAGGACGGTCAGCCAAAACAGGAAAGTCTTTTTACTCATGTTCTCCTTTGGTAGCTCCATCTGGCTCCCCCTTCCTCAAGAACCTTAGATTAACCGTCTTGTTGCGCAGAAGCAACAGCTCGATCTCGTACTCTTGCTCCGAATCCAAGCCAAGCTTCTTGGCCAAGGTTGATGGGATCGAGATCGGGAAGTCCTTGTCATTCTCCTGCTGCTTTTTTGCCATGTCGCTTGACCTCCTTCAAACCATTCAAGAGCTCTGAGACTAGCGTTAGGTTTTTCTCGTTGAGAGAAAAATGATCCTTCAGCTTCAGCACTTCAATCTTCTTAGGATCGAGCTCTCGAAGCGTTAGATAAAATACGGTTTCGGCGATCGCCTTGTAGCTTCTGATCCTTTCGTTTCCGTAGGCGAGGATGCCTCCGACTCGGCGAAGCTGCTTACCGTACTCTTCAGCGAATATGTGCTCCGGTTTCGTTCCCTCTCCTCCACCAACGCAGAAGCCGTACTCTTTGAGGATCTTGCTTCCTCTATCGAGCAGATTTTGGACGGTGGGATGTTCCGTGTACCTTATGATGTTTCTGATTTGAATGGCTCTGATCGGAAGGTCCTTGCGTCCGTTTTCGCTCGTCGCCAGCACTTTATAAAGCTCCTTTCTCGGAAGCGTGTCACCCAGGCTTTTACCAAAGGCTATGTTGCTGACCGGTGCAGGAGATCCCTGATGCACGAACCGGTCAAAGCCTCCAGCAAAGGAGAGAGCCTCCTTCACAACGAGCCCACAAATTGAACAGACGATTTCTCGATCCTCTTCACGGACCGGGGCGCCACACTCAGGGCAACTCTCAGGTTTTTGATATATGACATTTTTGTCATATTTCTTGGAAAGTCCATGAGCCGAAATGAAGTTGCGTAAGGATCCGGGGGCGAGGCCCGTCATGTCGCTGATCCGCTTCAGGCTGTAGTCTAAATCGAGCAAATACTGGATCTCCTCGAGCCTAGTCTCGAGGGACTTGTGCTCCGCATGATTGCGTTGATTAAAGAGGGTAGGGTTTTCAGTCAATATTTCGCGCCTCCGCGAATGGTGCTTCAACCTCTAGGTCTATTCGGCCTACCCCCTCAGCTTCCAACCTGTGCAATTCTTCTATGGCTGTTTTGAGCCTGTTTCTTTTGACACCGCAAATTTTGAGGATACCCATGACAATTTTCAAGATTTCGTAATCGCGTTTCACGTGTAGCCTGTAAGCCTCCCAAACACCAAAATTACGGTTCAATCTGTGGAGGTCGCGACCGCATAGAGAGCATTTTTTAGAGTTAATAGAGAGGCTCATCTGGAAAGAGCCTCCTGGCGAGTTAGATAACGTCTCTTCCTGACCCCGAAGCTGCCTAGCTTCGTCTGCTTCGTTGGCCTGGGAACGTGCTCGCAGCAGACGGGCCAGAACCCGCACCATGTCGCGTCTTCCTTGCACGAGGGGCACAGGGGGAGCCCCTGCCAATTCGTCACGTGGAACAGGTCGGCGTACTTGTTTCGCCTCTTGAGGACGGCCATCACGAGGGCTTTGTCCACGAAAGACCCTTCGCGCACGAAGTCTTTGGCGATCGCGTACTTCGGGTTCATGTACGGGACAAGCGTGGTTTTGATGTTGACTTTAAGAGGCATATCGGAGATCCGGTCGAAAAGATACAAGTCCCCGACCATGACCTTGGGATCGCTGAGTATGAGGCCCTCGGCCAACAGTTGCAGCCAGTCCTCCCCCCTGTAATTCGCCTTGTCCTCGGTTATCGAGATGTTGACCGTTTCGCCGTCTATCTGGATCTCTACCGCGTCAGGGTGGCAGTACAGGCGATAGAGTTTCGAGCAGAAGGCTTGGGTGAACAGCAGCCTCTCACCGGCCCTGATCCGGTTACACGCTTCCTCCGGCGTGGGCGCCTCAACGCCCCTCTTCTCAGCCAGTTGCGCGTGGCTCTCGGTTCCCTGTCTTTGCTTCGGGCTCGACTCCACCCGCATGAGCAGGTTACGCTGCATGACGAAGGCTCGGGGGCGATATCTCCCAAGCCATGAGGCGCCCATACACGCCTTCTGGTACACGCAGGACTGGCAGCTTTCCTTCGCCCACAGCCCCCTGTTCTTCGTGAGTTGTTGGGTCAGCATCCGTTTAACCTCACCAGTCTTTGGTACTCGAGCTTGTCCAGAAGTTGCCCGAGCAGGCACGCGGTGCACTCTGTTGCCGAGGAATCCTCCGGGAGATAACAGGGCGAGTTGCGCCTGTACCTGCACTTTCGCCTCGTGTCAGCCACCGCGCTTTTCCTCCTCCATCATCTTGATACGGCACGCCTTGTGGTACGGGTGAAGAGCGCCTTTTTCGTCAGAGATCAGGAATAGGTCGGGTGCGGTACAGGGCTCATTACATACTTCGCAAATATAGTCTTCGTTGTCTTGTGTAGGTTGTGTAGGAAGTGTATGAAGTGTAGGTGTTTTAGGGGTGGGCCCTCCTAAACGCTGAATTAAATCTTTAATCTGTTCTGGTTTAATCCGGTATTCAATGCCCGTTCCGACGCGACGTTTTTCCTTCAGACCAAACCGTTTGAGACAACGCCCGATCCACGTAGCGTTCATCCACTTAGGGGGGTCATCTTCATATCTTTTGACAGTTTCTTCTTTAATTTGCCGGATTGAGTACCAGTCATCTTCCATAACCAGATAATCTAGGCAATCAAGAACGATCATGTCGGCTGACTCGGTGGCGTTTTCGACTTCCTTTTCAGCGATTATCTGGGCTGCTAGGTCTAAGATGTCGCGATAAAGATCAACTACGCCCTCATTCTCAAAAAATTTAGCTAACGCGATAACAGGGCTCCAAAGTTCGTGCTCACGTCCAGATATTCCCCCCTCCCCCAAAACACCTACACTTCCTGCACTTCCTACACTACCTACACTAACATCTTCGTAAATCTGACGGATCTCTGTGAATTTTGAGAGGTAAAATCGGTACAGTTGGTTGCGGATTTGTTGCCATTCGGATTTAGACTTGTCTATCTCGCGTTTCTTAATCTCTAGGTTATGAGCCCTCATCATTACGATAGGTATGGTACGATCTTCGAGAACGTCCTCAATGCCCTGAATGTTGCCGATGATCTTAGGGCAGTAGGTCTCAAAATAAGCCGTCTTGATAGTTTTTTCGCCTTCGCACCTGATCACGTAATCTCCGGGCTTGTAGCCACCGAGTAGAACGGCCCTGATCTCTTGGTTACGGTCGCTGTCATGGAGCTTTTCTGTTTCGTCAATCGCAAGTGTGGGTCTTAAGTTTTGGATTGTGCGGAAGAGACTGGCGGTCGTTATGCTGACGCTTTTGATGCCGTTGAAGGCTAGAAGTGTTACAAAATAGAGAAGCTTGCTTTTTCCAGATCGTTTCGTGCCACCGATGAAAATATACGGATAGGCCCTAAAAATATGGAAGAAATACGTACCAATAATCCAAAGCGTGATTAGATCATAGTGTTTCTCGTCCGTGAACTCGATGTAAAATCTGAGCCGCTGCTTGATTGCTTCGTAGAGCTCTTTCGGTGTGATCTGCACGCCTGTGCCGTACAGCCACGCTTCGACATCGTCTAACCCCCATCTGTTCTGCGGAGTTTCAAAGAAACCCTCCTGGACCACCAAATTGTAATCGCTTAGAGCTTCTTTTTCGCAGAACAGGTTCTCGCGTTGACTCGTAATCATGAAGAGCCTGTTTCCGCTGTCTTCCACTATGTTCTTGCTTTCAAACTCGTCTCTGGTTTCTCTTTTTTTCTCTATGGCTATTTTACACGGTAGCCATACGCCCACGAAAGCTTTGCTGTCAAAAACGTCTATGATAGGGTGAAGTGCGTGCTTCTGTTTAAATCCCGCGATAATAGTCGTGTTTTGATAATGCCATATTATTTTGGGTTTCTTCTCTTCGATAATTCTTCCACATTTATCTAGTAGGGGAGTGCGCTCGTCTGCGTCCTTGCCTTCGCAGTCTTGGTCTACCATTTCTCTTGGCGCCTCCTCATCCCCAAACATTTTTCAAGACCCTTTTTTGGTTCTCGTGATAAAGTCCCTAGTTTCCCCGTGTGAAAGCCTGTAAATCCAACCATCTAGTTCAATTCTACCAAATTGGGGACGCTGCTTCAAAGCATTCCACAGAGCTTCAGCCCCCTTACTGTCGGCGAAAATCCATTCTCCAGACCCTGAAGCATACTTCATCCAAGGCAGATCGTTTGATTTCTCAGAGGTAAGTACGGCTTCTGGTGGATGTGACAAAAGATACTGTCTTTCCAAGTCCTCGAGCTGTTTAAAGCCTTGGCGAAATAGCTCTTTGCATTTTGCAATTATCTGAATCACATCATTTCGATCTTCGGCGCTCATGCCGTAACTACCTCCTCGACCTTGTTATTATTGCGGATGCTTTCCTTCAACGGCTCAAGCTGTGTGGTGAGGATAGAGAAATGCTCCAAGTAAGCGTAAATTGCAGCTCTGTAAAATTGGCTTCTGTTCATACACAGTTTGATGCGAGCCTGTTCGACGATCTCGTCCAAGCTCTTCGGCAGGAAAAAGGATCGATTAACCCTGTTTCGGTTCATATCAACCTTCACTTTGTAACAACACAGGTGTTGTCACTTATACCCTTATATCACAACCTTTATAAACCTTACGGTCTCATATTTGTAACAAGCGCGGTGGTGTTATGTCAAAACAAGAAGATGAAAAAGAGCCTATAGAACCCCTCACCATAGATCTCTGGTTACGCGCGTACATGGAGGGTGATGAGTGGGCAAAAATTTCCTACGAGATTAACACAGAAGTCGAGAAAAAAACAAAGCGCATAAACGAATACATAGCGATGACCCACAACCCGGAGATAGTTGCCGTTTGCAGAATCTTGAAGGCGCTATCCGATGGCAAACCTGCAAGTTGGAGCCAAATAAAAACCAAGGCCCAAATCAATCAAACCACTTTGAACAGGAAGCTCAAAAAACTGGTCCAGCTAGGTGCAATAAAAAGAAGAGTGATTCCGGCATTCCCTCCCAAAAGCATATATCAATTAAACCCTGCTGAGGAAGAGTTCCCCAAATACTTCAGAAACCTTAGCAAAATGCTGGCCTATGTTGAGGAGTTGCAGAGAAAAATCCTAATCCTCAGCCAACTGTACGTATACGCGAGAGAGGAGCCTAGTATGACGCAAACCTTAGAAAAAGCTGCGAAGGGCACCAAGGCGGTTTTCGAAAGAATAAAGAGAGATTGGGACTCCCAGATTTACCAAGATCTACGCGACAACTTGACGGGTAATCGCGTGGGCACACTAACTCCGGAGACCATAACCATTTCGATCGGTTTGGAGTCTATAATACTTATGAGCTGGTATTGGACCTTTTGTGAAGTGCTCAAGTTTCCAGAAAACAGACGTCTAGAAGCAATACAGATTGTTGATGAAATTATGAATAAACTACAGTCAACAGAAGAAAGCGAAAAGAGCCGTAGACTTGAAAACGAGGTTTTGGAAGCGTTCAGAAAGTAATCCCCCTTCCCTTTTTTCTCATATTTGACAAGATCCTCATATTTTTCTTATGAGCTAGCAACTAAGAAGAGAGCTGCTGTCTCAGGGACGGGGACAAAAGCGCGTCCATCTCTGTCTCCCCCCGTCCCTCTCCGAAATCTTGTGGAGATGCGCCAATTGTCTCTTGATGCGATCCGGAGGCAGATCATCGGTCAGCTATGCGAGGCGGATCGTAGACCATTCAAAGATCCTCCGTTCCCAGAATACCATGCGATCGACTTGGATCGTTTATGCAAAAGGTGTAGGGCTATGGCGCTTAAGTCGCTTGAAAAAAGCAACTGACAGCCCTAAATTTTGCGGGGATTTGAACCCTGTAGTGACAGAGCCGAAAAATGATACCATATTTTAAAAACCAAAATGATACCCTACTGGGCACTTCGCACAAAGAGGTATGGGTTTGGGCCTTGAAAACAATTGGGCTTCTATGTTGGAAGAGGCTTTTCCCTTTCATTTTTTAAAAAATTTTTGAAAGATGTCACTTCCTCGAAATGTTTCACAGATAAGCAGATTAGAGTCGTGTAACATTCGGGTTTTCTTCAAGCCTAATTGGGCTAAGAAACCCAGCCTTTTCGTGAAAGAAGCTTGATCTGGGTTTATCTGACACTCGAAGAGTTACTTGTGCTCTGGGGAGCTGTATATCTTCGCCCCCGCCCTACCCCCTTATTCTGCATCTCCATTGGGATACTATAGTGCCCACAGGAGGCGGGGGGGTATGACCCAGCAATATATATATCTATTTTTATAGTGAGGAACGATCTTGAGCGAGACCTTATTTCTGCGTGTGACGTCCGAATGGAAGAAGCGGCTTGAGGATCAAGCCAAGATAAGCGGTCGAACCATGACCGAGATCATAACGGGCGCGGTGGACAGCAGCATAGGCGCGATAACAGGGGCATCTGAACAGGATGCTTTGGCTAGAGAAGCCGAGCAATTGAGCGCAAGGCTCATGGAAATGGAGAAAAATCAGGGTGCGGAGCTGGATAAATCGGCGACACTTGCGCACTTTTACGGGGTGTTCGAGAGCCGAGAGCCCTTGAAGTGCCTCGACCAGGCATTGAAGGACTTTGACCATTATGATGGAGTTTGGCGTGTAGAGGACCGCGATGCTGCCGAGTTTTCAGGCACCGCCGAAGTGATCCGTGCCCTGGCTATGGCAGAAAATTACATTGCTTTAAAGAAAAGGCTGGACGGCATCACGGCAAAGCTGCGCACTCCGCTTGAAGGATGGGAAGAAAAGCAGCGAGAGCTTGAGGAAATCAGGAAGAAAAAGGAGGAAGAAGAAAGGTCGGCTGAAGAACAGAGGAAGAAGCTGGTTGAAGAAAAGGCTGAGGAAATGAGGAAGAAAAAGCGAGGGAGAAAACCGAGCGGGGACGGGGTGCTGAAGAAAACGGTTGAAGAAAGCGAAGAAGATTGGTGGAAAGAAAGCGACCGTATTCTCGGTTATAGACATGAAGAAAAGAGCTAAAGAAATGAGGAGTGAAGACGAAACGACCCTAGAAGAAATCGATGAAGAAATGGTCAGCCGTGCGCTTTTGTTGATGAAATTCTACCACGTCAACAAGCCTATGAAATGCCTCTTGGAAGCGTTGGCAGACTTCGATGAGGGGAAAAGGACCTTTATTCGACTTGACGGACAGACGATCGAGTTCAGCGAAAGGGACGACATCGTGAAATGCCTGCTGGCTGGCGAAGAGTATCTCTGCATCTTGCAAGACAAGAAGGACGAAGAAAAGAAGAAGAGGGCTGTAGAAAAAACTGAAGAAATGGAGCAGACCCGACTTGACATGGGAAGCCAAAGCTGAAAGGCTCCTGGAGAGATACGGCGAGGCGCTCACAGATCTCTGCTCGGAGTGCGTGCAGGCCCCCTCATGCATGGACGCACGGGCAGACTGCCCGATCTACCGGCTTATGAGAGCCACAGAGAGGCAACTGAACGCGATCCGATCCAAGGGAGGTGAAAGACGCTGACATCAAGAAGAAAGAGGTATGCGATCGAGAGGCCCACGCTGGAGGACGCTACTAAAAGCGGTTTTTCTGAAGAAGAGACGAAGGACATGGAGAAGCTGCTGAAGAAACAGTACCGACCCAAGCAGGGGACTAATTAACTAATTAGCGAGAGCTGGGGGCTCTTCAATGCCTAGCTACATAACTATTCGACTATTCGATTATTCAACTATTTAGCGAGAGGAGATGGTTTGGTCAAGGCCGTTAGAACCGTCCTGGTGGACGAGGACACTTGGACGAAATTCAAGCTGTACGCGGTCCAACATGAGATATCCGTCTCCAAGCTCGTAGAGTCTCTGATAAGGCGCTTCCTGAATGAGAAGCAGCAGAGTTAGATAACCCGCTATTTTTCAGTTAGATAACCTTGAGCGAACAAGTCTGTTCTGAGTGCGGGGGAGAGCTCAGGCGCGCCCTCTCCCGCGCCGATCCAAGCGTGGTAGAAGACGCCTGCTCAAGGTGCGGTCTGGTCGCCTCCTTTCAAGGGGAGCTGAATTTGCGTCAGCCGACATGGCTTACACAAAACAGCCCCGTATTTTTCCTGTCGTTCGGCAAAAGCTTGGGCGGAACTTTGAGCTTCCGAGACGCGAAAAAGCTGCTCGCCCAATCTTCTAAAAATATGGAGGAAAGAAGGCACGCGTGGTTCAGGGCGAAAACCGCCAACGCGATCTTCACCAAAGACAAGAAAAACGATACCGAGAGGGTGCTGCTCGAGGCCGGAAAGAAGCTGCTGGAAAGCTTTGGCTTAGACGTGGCAGAAGCTTATGATAAGCCAACCGACCTCAGCCTTGTAATCGCGAACGATCTCGGTCGGTGCCTGCGCATAATCGCTAGACAACTTGAAACGGAGAAGCTGGAGGGGAAGAGGAAGAATTTGCACTCCAACCCGGAGGGCATGAGGATCGCCCAAGCAGCCCTCTTCTATGTCTTGTCTAGGTACGATAAACGTCTGGTCCGCAAGTTTGAGGATAAATGGCATTTCACAGAAGAGGATCTCTACAATGTCAAAGTCGGTAGCAGGGTTAGATAACAACTTGCCTTGGCGGGTGGGTGGGGGACAGCGGTCCCTGTCCCTCGAATTAGATAACAGTTCTTCAAAGAAAAAAAGAGGGGGACTTTATGTATTGTTAGCGCCTTTCCCTTTCTGATACCCTAAGACAATAGCAAGCACCAAGAAAAACGCTGCAATCACGGGATAAGTGAGAATCAGAAGAAAACAGATCATTATTGAAACCCAAGCAAACAGTCTTCTAGCTCTCATAGAAAACCACTTTGATTTAGTCTTTGAAGAGCCATGGCTCGCTGTCGTGGATGTTGGCGACGTGAACCTCCATGACCTTCCAATGGAACTTCGTAACGATGTCTGATAGCTGCTTTTCATTAAGAGGCCCGTTCTTCTCGATCTGCTTTCTGAGCAGCTCCTCCAGCCTGAAGATCGTACCTATGCAACCATTAGTCATGGCTAAGTTAACCTTGTCCTGAACCTCTTCCTCATCATACTTCATCTTCAACAGTTCTCCTTAATCGCAGGATAGTCAGCTAGGAGCGGGATCTCCCGAAACCTGTGCTTCTCCATCAGCCTCGCCCAATCGATGAAGACTGTTGGATCACCACGGAACGCTGTCAAATCCGCGCCGAAACAATGCAGAACCACGTCCTCCAAATATCTCTTGGTATCCACGCCAAAAGTCTTGAGAAAGTCTATGACACCCTTCGGAACCTCGATACTCACAGTTACAGTTTCCGCTTCTTTAGACATTTTCCCTTTTTCTCCGTGTTTTTATGTCGTTCTTCTAACGACAAAGTAAGAAGTAGGAAATAAAAGTATTTAAATATATCTTTTTAGCAATATTGGAGTAAGAAGTGGGATATATTGGTCAAAAGAATAATGGTAACTTTAGATGATGAACAATACAAGATCCTAGGATCTCTCAAGGGGTTTGGAGAGAAAGACGCTGAAAAACTAAGAAACATCTTCATCGCCTACCTTTCAGAAAAGTCGTATCTAAAAGATAGACAATAGACATTGATCTATTGGCTTGTTATCTAACTAGGTTTTCTTCAGCTTCTCCTGGAAGAGCCTCCTAACCTCCTCCACATCATTCTTCAGCAGCTTCTCCGCGACTCTCCTCAGTCTGGGACACCACTCAACTAAATGCGGCCAGTACCATTCTCTCTCATACTTCAAGCACGCCGGCGCGATGCCCCGGTTTCGCCTCGCCTTCAAGGCCAGAACCGACAGGTCGATGCACTTAACGCACTCCTCCGGCAGCCCAGCCATAGCCTTCTCCAACAGAAAAATCCACGAGTTAGATAACCAGAAGCTATTATGGTCATACTGTAGGTATTATCAGCAGTATAACTCTAGGCTCAGCGAAAGCCAAGAAGATAGCGGGAACCAAACCTGACTTTGTGGTTACAGACGGACTTCAATCGTACAGAGGTGCCTTCAAGAAGGAGTTCTTCACCCTACGAAACCCAAGAACCCAACACATACGAAACGTTGGCTTCAGAGACAAGACGAACAACAACAAGATCGAAAGGTTTCACGGAACCTTTAGAGAACGAGACAAGGTTCTACGTGGATTAAAGAAAGAAGAAACCGCAAAAACCATCGCTGAAGGCTTTAGAGCATACTACAATTTCATACGAACACATCAGATTTTGAACGGTACGCCAGCAAAAGAAGCGAACATAGACTTAGAGCTTGAAAGAAACAAGTGGCTATCACTAATAAGAAAGTGCGCCGAACAAAGTTGAGAACAATTTATATTTTGAGAACAACTATGTCCTCTTAGGAGTGGGAGAAGTTAAAGACCGATACAATTTACTGTGGAGACTGTCTGT
>Ga0315280_10008950_pt1 | contig 12999 bp, 7 predicted proteins | sample YL17G06_40_MG_FD_203697 | JGI IMG/M metagenome (GOLD analysis project Ga0315280, IMG submission 203697) | Sediment microbial communities from Yellowstone Lake, YNP, Wyoming, USA - YL17G06_40 | ecosystem: Environmental > Aquatic > Freshwater > Lake > Sediment | place: USA: Wyoming | collected...
CCCACCCGCGTTGGAATCGAAAAAGATCCGCTTTCCGTCCGGAGACCAGCGCGGAGGGCCGATCTGCTGTGGTTTCAAAAACGTCACCTGGACGGGATCGGAACCGTCGCTCGCGCAAATCCACAACTCTTGGTGCCCGGACCGAGCGGACGCGAACGCGATTCTCTTTCCATCCGGTGAGTATCCGGGCGCCCCATCCGGGAAGCTGGATGCGATCAGCCGGGTCGGCGGGCCCACCTGTCCGCGCGATGCGTCCAACTCCATCCGCCAGATATCGTGGTCCGTAAGAACCCGCTCATACACCAGGCGATTTCCTTGCCCCCAGACGGCCAAGGTTCTGACTTCGTCGCCAACACCCGTGAGCCGCCTCGGTTTTCCGGGCGGGCGGACCGGCACGCGCCAAACCGTGCCCGCAGTCCTGAGACCGAGGCTGACATACACGATTTCGCGCCCGTCCGAGGTCCACGCCGGGCTGTTGGTGAATCTTCCGTCGGATGTAAGCCGCGCCGGCTCTTCCGCCGGTCTGAGATCTCGTGAAAGCCGGAGCAGGTACACTTCGGACGCGGTGCTCGCAAACCGCCGGAAAACCAGGCTGCTCCCGTCGCGGGAGAAGGCGCCCGTCAAATCCAGGGCGCCGGCGGGAGCGTGGGTCAGCCTCCGTTGCTCACCCGTTTCGAGGCACAACGCGTAGATGCTGGAGGTTTCATCCGCCGGGTTGTCGGCGTCTCTGTCCGGGAAAGCCAGCCACTTGGCGTCCGGTGTCCAGGCTGGTGCAAAATTGCGTCGCGTCGCCCAAGCTCGACGGGATTCGGCCAGTTTCCTTTCCGGACCACCGATACTGGGTACCACAAAAAATCCCAGCTTGCCATCAGGGAGCTCGCGCACGAAAGCGATCAGCCGCCCATCCGGGGACCAGGCCGGACGCGAGTCCACGGCGGGGTCAGTCGTAAGCCGGAGGGGTTTTTCAGTCCCAATCTGCTTGATGTAGATGTCAAAGTTGTCGCCCGTTTCTCCGCCCCACGCAAATGCGACCCGCTCTCCGTCCGGCGAGAAGCTTGGCTGTGTCTCCATGCCTGGATAAGTCGTCAACGGCACCGGCGCCGCAAAGGTCTCCTCCTGGCCATGCCAATTGATGATAAACAAAGCTGCGGCGAGACCGGCGAGCGGCAGAACAATTGAGGCCGCGATCCAGTAGTTCCGCCAGAACATCTTTCGCGGCGCCGGAGCCGAAACCGGAGGCGCCGCTCGGGAGACCGGGGCGATAAAGCGATATCCCTTGCGGGGCAGCGTTTCAATGAACCGCGGGTGCTCCGCGGAATCGCTCAGCGCGTGACGGATCTTCTTAATCGCGGTGTTCAGGCTGCGGTCAAAATCGACAAAGATGTCGGCCGGCCACAACGCTTGCCTTATCTGCTCCCGTCCGACCACTTCCCCCGCATGCTGGAGGACCAAAAGGAGCACTTGAAAAGGCTGGTCCTGGAGCTTGAGCCGCCGGCCATTCTTACTCAACCGCTGCGCGGACAAGTCGACTTCGAACACCCCGAATCGAAGGAGCTCCGGAGCTGTGACAGGTGATTCCATGGCAAAACGGCTCGCCTGCGCTCGATTGTAACACCTCCGCGAGAGCCATCTAAGCAGGTCAGAAGCCGGTTCAGATGTGCGAACAACTCTTTTGAACACTGCCGCTTAGCTGGACAGTCCAGGCTCTCAGCGAAGTCACAAACAATCCACTCACGATTCACTTGCCGGCGATTGAGCATCCCCCGCTGCCGAAGCAAGCTGGAGACCGATGAGCGCATTGGCTCAGGCCTGTGTTCTGCTGAGCTTGGCCGGCTCGCCACCGCAACCGGAAATCACCTACGGCTTCGCCACCTCGGACTACATCGTTGAAATGACAATAAGGTTTCTTAATCCGTACTCAGGACGGCGGCTTGTCTTTTACAGCAACGTTGACCCTGAGGAGCCAAGCCAGGACTTCCAACAGTTTGTCGGGGCGGCGGCGATTGTGACGTACGTCGTCAAGTTGCCGGATGGCAAGCTGCCGCACAGGTCGGGAATTCGGGAGAGCGTGACTGTACTCACCCAGTCTTCCGGCCTCCCCACGAGACCGCCATTTTCGAAGACGCAAGCACTCGTAAAAGGGACGGCGACCGACCTCCAGGTGTTTGGGTACGATGAGGCTCCCGTCAGACCAGTGGATCGTGGCCGGACGCGCACGCACATGCGGACGCAGTGGAGATTGTACCGGCAGAAGCTCTACATAGACCAGGATGAGAAGCCCTTTGCCATCGTGGACTGGAAGCACACGCTCGATCGCATCAGCATAGTCCAGATCTATGCGCCGCCGGAGCCCTAGCGGGAGTTTACAAGATATAGGGCGCTGAAGGAGGCAAGTGTCGGCATTGGAGTGGCTTGGCGACGGCGTGCGTGTATGTCCTAAGGGAACTGGCTCAGTGCGTGGCCGGCGCGTAGCGCTGTAGCTCGAGCAGGGAGAAGAGCCGCTGCTGAAGCGGATTCCTGCGGGTCAGGCAGGTGGCGGTCCGATTCTGCCGTTGGCCTTGCCGTCGCGGGTAGATGACGAGCGTTTGCCGGATCCCGCCGAGTTCCTCCAGCAAGCGGTTGATGCTGAGTTGTTCTCCCTTGTGCCAGACTTCCCGTTGCAGCACCGAACTGAGCGTCAACGCCAGCACGCAATAGAACGCGTGGACACGGATCTTGGAGTCGGTCCAGTGAAACATCGGGCTCCAATGCAGGAAGTGCGGATTCTTCATCTGCTTGAACGCATCCTCGATGTGGTACTGGGAGCGATAGGCCAGCACGATCTCCTCATCGGACCAATCGGCGTTGTCGGTGAACAAGATGGTCTTGCCTAGTTGGACACGGCAGAGGCGGTCCAGCGCCGCCTGGTCAGTCCAGAAGCTGAGTTCCAGGCCACCGCGAACTTCTTTGACCTCAGCTTTTAAGATGGACTTGAGGTGCTGGGCCGAGCAGATCGAGCACACTTGGTTCTGGACACCCGCGAGCGTGGGCCGCTTGCCTTTCAGTCTCCCCTCTCGCCAGCGGCGGAGCTGCTGTTGAACTTCCCGCAGCTTGCCCCGCGCTTTGTTCAGGTTGGCCGTCAGCCCCTGCATCTGGCCGTCGAGCAGATTCCGGTTGAAAGTGACTACCACCGTGTGCGGCCGGCCGAACACCTTCTTTTCCGTGCGGTAGACTTCGACGCCATCCAGGTGCGGGGTGGTTAAGGCGCGGAAGCGACGCCGGGGCACCGCCAGCAGATCCGCATGTTGGCTGGGCACCAGCGAACCGACAAAGTGGAACGGGGTGGCGGCCAGCTTCTGGAAGGCGGCCTCGCTGTTGTTGCCCTTATCAAACACCAGCGTGATGTGCTCGCAGGTCTGGGCCAGCTCCCGATAGTGGGCGGCCAGTTCCTCGGTGATGGAACGGAACTCGACGCTGTCGGCGACATTGCCGGCGTAGACCCAGTGCAAAAGCGGGATGTGGAAATCGGTGCTGACCAGCAGGCCGAGGCTGACCTGCCTGAGGTCACCGCGCTTTTGCTTGTTGTGGCCGCGCTGGGGCAGCTCGGCGGGTGTGCGGGTGTTGATGTAGGTGAAGAAGTTAGTGCCGTCGTAGACCAGGGCACGCAGGTCGAGCTGCAGGCGCTCGATCAGCCGCCGGCTCATTTGCTGCTCGAAGGCGGCGATGTGATCGGCGGTGACCAGGTCCATATGGTTCCAGAAGTTCTGCGAGGAGAGCCAGGCCGGGTCGGCCGGCAGCAGGCGGGTGAGAGCCGTCTGGCGATACCAGTCGGCGAACCGCAGCTTGCTGGTGGGGGCGACGGCGCGGTTGATGGCGGCCAGCAGCAGGTACTGGCCGCAGGAGAGGCCCTGGTGGCGCTTGGCGGGGAGGATGGAGTCCAGCAGCGGCAGCAGTTCCAGCCGCTCGGCGATGTGCCACAGGGCGGCCACATCGCCGAAAGCGGCCACTTCGGTCTCCAGGGGCTGGGGCGGCTGGCGGGCGTCCTCGGCGGCGGCGACCAGGTCCTCGATCTTACCGAGGTAGACGGTGCGGACGATCTTGGGTTTGCCGTCCACGCGTTGGCAGTAGCGGGCGTAGTAGTAGGTGTGACCGTCGATGAGCTTGGGCGTGAGACTGGGCATATCTAGGACATACCACAATCCCAGAAACAAATCAACAAGAAAATGTTCCTTATGGCCGCGCCGCCCGTCAGGTGGTCTGAGGCCCAACAGTTATTGGCATTCGGAAGCACTCAGGGGCAGCTGCACGGGGTGCCCGGTGGGGCCGGGCCTGCGAACCAAATATCTAGGTCATACGAGAGTAACGGAAGGTCTCAGCCCAGCGGCGCACCGTCACGGGAGAGAACCACCTGTGTTTTCAATCGATTGCGGGATGAATTGGGATGCTGAGGTCGGCGGCAACCCTATCTGGAGCCGATAACTTGTAAAGTCCTGCTAGGAGGTCATCATGTCGAACCGAAACATCGTAGGAGCGGCGTTGCTGTTGGTCGGGCTCGCCGCGAGTGCCGGTGCGGAGTTGACCGTCAAAGCTATCGCAGCAGAGTCGGGCTATAGCCTGGCCGTGATGTCGGACGGCTCCATCTGGCAATGGGGAGGCGGCTTGTCCACCCCCGTTCGGGTGAGCGAAATCAGTGGCGTCATCGCAGTAGCCGGGAATCTGGCGCTGAAGGATGACGGGACCGTCTGGACGTGGGGTGTCAACTCAACACCTGTCCAGGTTGGCGGGCTGACAGGGGTGGCTGCGGTGGCTGCAGGCATGGGGGGGCAGAATCTGGCGTTGAAGCGCGATGGGACGGTCTGGTTCTGGGGTGGGGCTGGAGTGTGGGGGGAAGTGAAGACTCCCGTCCAGGTCAGCGGACTGTCGGGGTTCGTCCGGGCCATCGCCACCGGGACCTACGGCGGTTATTGTCTCGCCCTGAAGATGGACGGCACGGTTTGGGGCTGGGCTCCCGCTTCCCCCTGGTCGGCGCCCAGGCAGGTAAGTGGGCTGGCAGGAGTGACAGCAATCGCGCTGGCTGGCGACCACGGTGTGGCGGCGAAATACGACGGCACGGTCTGGGAGTGGCGCATCCTGTATCCGGATCCCCAGTTCCCCACCTACCCGGAAACGCTGGTGCGGGTGAGCGGCCTCACGAGCGTGGTCTCGCTGGCAGCCAGCGATTCTCAGCGCCTCGCCGTGAAGGCGGACGGGACAGTGTGGGAATGGGGCGCAAACACGGCCAACTCGTCGCCAGCGCTGCAGGTGAGCGGGCTGGAGGGCATTGTCGCGGTGGCGGCAGGCGCCGCGAGCCTCGCATTGAAGAACGATGGAACGCTGTGGGCCTGGGGATCGAACGCCCATGGCGAGCTCGGGGAGGGAACGTTGCTGAGGCGGTCAGTGCCGGCGCGGTTGCAGTCCATCGCGGCCGTGGCTTCCGTGGCCGCGGGCGGTACTCACAGTCTCGCTCGTAAGACGGACGGAACGGTGTTGGCGTGGGGCGGGAATGATTGCCGCCAGTTGGGCGACGGGACCAGCATCACCCGGCCGGAGCCGGTCGAGATGCTCGGCGTTGACGGAGTGGCTGCGATCGCGGCCGGCGATTCGAGCAGCGTGGTAATGAAGAGCGATGGAACGCTTTGGAGCGTATACGACGCTTCGAGCTACGGCAGCCCGCCGCCGGCGCCGGACGAGCCACCGCGCCAGACTGCCCGGCAGGTGACGGAACTCGAGGGCGTGGCGATGGCCCTTCCCGGCCAGCAGGGCGAAATTATGGTGGTGAAGACGGATGGCACTGTATGGCAATGGTGGGGTGGCAATTACCAGTACCCGCCCAGCGCGCGCCAAGTCAAGGATCTGAGCGGAATCGCGGCCTTAGCCACAGGCCCAGCCGTTGGAGTTTTGGACTGGGACTGGGCGGTCGACCGCAGGCTCGCGCTGGCAGCCGACGGCCGAGTGTGGAGGTGGGGATTCCACGGCGAGACTGCGTTCCTCGTCGGCGATATTAACAATGTCGTTGCAGTTGCTGCCGGGGGCTCGCATGATCTGGCGCTCAAAGCGGACGGCACAGTCTGGTCCTGGGGGTTGAACACGGACGGCCAGTTGGGTGACGGGACCACCATCAGCCGCACGAACGCGGCGCTGGTGAGCGGCCTCACCGGAGTGGTGGCGATCGCCGCCGGGGCGGACTACAACGTGGCGGTCAAACGCGATGGGACCGTCTGGTCCTGGGGCGCGAACGGCGGTGGGCAGTTGGGCGACGGCACCACGATTACCCGTACGATTCCCGTGCAGGTGGTGCGGCTCAGCGGCATCACCGCGGTGTCAGCGCGTAGCGCCCACACTTTGGCTCTCGGCAGTGATGGGGCAGTCTGGACCTGGGGCGATGACGGATACGGACAATTAGGCGATAGCAGGGCCCTGATGCGTGCGGACCCGGTCCAGGTGATTCCTCCCGGCTCACCAGACCTGGCGATCACCGCGAGCCACGAACGCGACTTTGCCGTTGGCGCGCAGGGCGTCTACACGCTGACCATCACCAACACCGGCCTGACGGCGACGGCCGGCACGGTTACGGTGTCCGATTCGCTGCCGCCGGGGTTGACTTACGTCTCAGGGATCGGGAGCGGTTGGACCTGCTCGGTTGAGGATCAGGAGGTGACCTGCACGAACCCGGGCCGTCTCGAACCCGGAATCCCGAGCGTCATCACACTGACTGTGGAGGTTGGCGTCTCGGCTTGGCCCGGTGTGACGAATCTTGCCACCGTGCGAAATGAGAGCGACCGGACCCTCGCGAACAATGCCGCCGGCGACCCGACCGTAGTGCTGCGCGGGCAGAACTGAAAGGACAAAACGATGAATCGTTTAGGGTGCGTATGTATTCGGCTTATCTCGCTCGTGGCGGTGGTGCAGCCGGCGGGTGCGGCGGCCGTCCCCAATCCGATGGTGACCGGACCAATCCCGGCGAACGCAAAGCCGGGCGACCCGTCGCACGACTATCCGTTCTTCGCGACGACGGTCGACCTGGCGAACCAGGGCTACATCGAGGAGGAATTCTTCTTCGAAGGCGCCGCTAATCGCTACAACACCCCGGCGCTGGCCACAGGGAGCGTCATCGACAGTGGCCACCTTTACCGGACCCGCATGATCGTACGCAGGCCGACGTCGCAGGGCAGCTTCAACGGCACGGTTCTGATGGAGTGGCTGAATGTTACCGGCAACTACGACTTCGACGGCCTGTGGATCGCATCGTTGGACCATTTCATTCGGGGCGGCTATGCGTGGATCGGCGTCTCTGCCGAGACGGTGGGCATCCATGACCCCTCGACCGGGCTCAAGGCGTGGAGTCCAACCCGCTACCGTACGCTGGACGTGACCGAGAACGGTCGCATTCTCGACGGCGCCCTCTGCTACGACATTTTCTCCCAGGCCGCCCAGGCCGTGCGGAATCCTAAGGGAGTCGATCCAATGGGCAGCCTCCCTGTAAAGCGCGTCATCGCCATCGGCGTGTCGGGGTCCGCTAATCGCCTCCTGATCTACCACAATTCGATCTACCCGCTGGGCGGCGCCTTCGATGCGCTCTTCCTCGTCGGGACGTCTAGCGCGAGGGTGCTCCGCACCGATCTCGACATCAAGGTATTCAAGCTCGTAAGTGAAACGGACATCGCGACGCTTGGCCAGGCCGCTACCCGCCAGCCGGACTCAGACCATTTCCGGAAGTGGGAAGCGGCGGGGGTCGCCCACCTGGATCTTCATGAGGCTCAGGGGCTTGCGCCAGTCCAGGCCCGGGACTTGGGCCTCGGCGCTCCACCACCCCAGGGCTGCGATCTCCCGCCGTTCAGCCGGATCCCGGCGCATTTCGCCTTGAACGCAGCCTACGACCACCTGGTCCGCTGGGTGACGCAAAACATTGGGCCGCCCACTGCGCCCGAAATCGAGCTCGTGACGCTCGGACCGCCGGTGGTCGTCGCGCGGGATACCTATGGCAATGCGCTCGGTGGCATCCGACTGCCGCAGCACGCCGTGCCCGTCGCCACCAACACCGGCGTCAATGCAGGTCCCGGATCCTGCCGCCTGTACGGCTCGTCCCAGCCCTTCGACGACGCCACGCTCGATGCTCTTTATCCCGGCTACAACATCTATGTGATCCGGGTCATGCAAGCGACCGACGAGAGCCTGTGGCGTGGCTTTATGGTGCCGGAGGACGCGGTTGAGACTATCCGGGAGGCCGTGTACTCCGACAGACGCAGGCACTAAACGGATGCCGGCGGGCTCCGCTCGGTCCAACGGCAGCCGTTGACACTCAGAAGCAGTATTTCAACCCGAACTGGATGTTGCGTGGGTTTCCGATTTGGGAGGTGATCTGGCCGAAGGTGGCCGGACTGGTAATGTCGCGGCCGGGCGGTCCGAGGCTGACATAGTTCAGCGCGTTGAAGAACTCGGCGCGAAAGCCGAGATATTTCTTCTCAGTGACGTGGAATTTCTTGCCAAGGGAGCTGTCGAGGTTGAAATAGTGGGGCGCGCGCTCGGTGCCCACACCGGCGTTGCCGAACGAGCCGAGAGCGGGAAGGCCATAGGCGCAGACGCCGTTGTCGCCGCCCGAGTCACAGAAGGTGGCGACGCCGGCGGGGCCGAACCAGCGGTCAATGGTCCGATCGGCGATCGCCAGGGGACGGTAACGATTCGGGCGGATGTTGGCGAAAGCGGATTGGCCGGTGCTGTTCCGGAAGGCGCCGGCGAGAAGTGTCACCGGGAAGCCGGAATGGGCGCCCAGGCTATGGCTGAGGCTCCATCCGCCCAGCAGCAAGTCCAGGGCGCGGGGGAAGGTAGAGCCGTACCGCTTGCCCTTGCCGAACGGAAGCTCGTATAGCCCGCCGACGGCGAAGTTGTGAAGGGCATCGGAACACGCTGGGCCGAAGTCGCCGTGGCGGTTGTAGGAGTTTTGAACGGTGGCGCCCTGGCTGTTGACGCCGCCGCAGCCGAAAAAGCCGAGGTCGTCGGTGAGAGTCTTGGACAGCGTGTACGAGGCGAGGAATTCCAGGCCGCGCGAAAAACGGCGCCGGGCCCCTACCTGTAAGGCGTGATAGTTCATGGTGCCGCCGGATTCGGTGAAGCCGACAATGCCGACATTCGGCAGCGCACCGGCCAGCGGCCGGCGGTCATTGATGGGCGCCCAGGTGTTGAAAAGACCGGTTCCGGGCAACGGCTGGTTGGCGTCGCGCGCGACGATCAGGTGGGTGCCGCGCTGGCCCACGTAAGCGGCACTGATGGACGTGGCGGGGGAAAGCTGGGATTCCAGGGCGAAGTTCCACTGGTTGGTGAACTGCGGCCGGAGGTTGAACTCCCAAGCAAAGCCCGTGTAAAAGGGGTTGGCGCCCGTGCGGGGGCCGGTGAGGTCGCCGTGCGCGATGACGTCCGCGAAACCGGTGCGGATGTCGCCCAGGGTGCGATCGAAGGTGATATCGGACTCGACGAAGAATGGGGGGTTGAGGGGGAGGCGCGCGCCTACGCCGGTGCCCTCCAGGAACGTGGAGAAGCGATATCCGGCGCGGATGACGAGCTTGCTCTTCAGCGCGTCCGGAGTCCAGGCCCATCCGATGGTGGGCATGAACTGCTTGTGATAGGGCTTATACAAAGCGCGGCCGTACTCCGACTTGCCCGGGTAGATCAGCTTGCCCGTGAAAATGTCGATGTTGAGCTGGCGATCGGCCACTTCGTCGAGCGGGCTGATGTACTCCCAGCGCAGGCCGAGATTCAGGGTGAGGTTGCGCCTCAGCTTCCAGTCGTCCTGCACAAAGACCGCGTTGCGCCAGTGGCGCTGGCCCCAGGCGCCGGTGACCGCCCCGCGTGCCTTTCTGGCCAGGGCGTCGAGCAAAAAGTCGCCGTAGGCGCTGCCCGAATACCCCCCGGAGAATACGAAGGTGCCGAGAGCTCCGCCGAGACCGGCGTATCTGGCGTTCTGCTGGATCCGGATGATCTGCCCGCCGAACTTGAGCAGATGAGTGCCGCTCTGGAGCGTGAAGTTGGTTTGGGCCTGGTACTTATTCTCGACGGTGTGATACAGGTTGCCCGCCGCGCCGATGTTGGTGAGACCATCTCCCACAGCGATGCTGCTGATTCCAGGTATCGGTTGGCCGCCGGGGATGCCGAAGCTGGCGTTGCCGTCCGGGCCGAGCTTGCCGGACCAGTCCACCGGCAGGCTCTCATCCGTGCGGATGCGAGAGAAGGCAACGCGCGCGTCGTTGACCAGCCGAGTCGTGAACGCACGGGTCCAGTTGGCGACGGCGCTGGTGGTGGCGCCATAGGTGCCCTTGGGGAGCAGGACCGGCAAGGCCGCCTGGGAGGGGATCGCCTCGTAGCGGCTGATGGACCATCGGCCGGAGACGGTGTCTTCATTGGACGGGCGCCAATCCAGTTTGGCGTCGGCCTGGTGATTCGAGAGCTGGTCCCGCGAACTGGACATATAGTTGTTGGTGACGCCGAGTGGGCCCACACCGAGGTTGTTGGGGAGCGGATAGAGGTCGGGGCTGGAGAACAGCTTGTGGCCGACGGGATTGATGATGCGAGCCTGGGGAATGATATTGCCGGAGAAAGGCTGGCGCTGGGCGAGGCTGGCGCCCGTTAGCGGGTCGCGGACCACCTGGCCCAGCGTGAGGAGGAATTGGGAGAGATCGCCGCTGCGCCAGGCGGCGGGCGCGACGCTGGCGAGGGCTGGACCGGGGTTGCGCTGTTCGGTGCCCTCGTAGTCGATAAAGAAGAACGCCCGGTTGCGCCGCAGCGGCCCGCCCAGCGTGCCGCCGAAAATGTTGCGGCGCAGCGCGGTGCGCTGGGCGCCGGAGCGGTTGGCGAAAAAGCCGTTGGCGTCGAGCTTCTCGTTGCGGAGGAACTCGAAGGCGTTGCCGTGGAAAAAATTCGTGCCGCCCTTCAGCGTCATGATCACCGAAGCGCCCCCGACGTTGCCGAACTCGGCGCCGGCGTTGCCGGTGAGGACCTTGACCTCTTCCAGGGCGTCGACGTTGGGTTGGTAGGCGATGCGATTGTTGGCCAACTCGTTGACGTCCACGCCGTCCAGCAGGAAATTGTTCGTCTGTTCGCGGTTCCCGTTCACCTGGGGGCGGGAGCCGGAACCCTGGAAGCGGCCCGAGGTGGACATGTTGGGTGGGTAGGTCGTGATCGCGCCCGGAATCAAAATCAGCAGGCTGGCGAAATTGCGGCCGTTCAGCGGCAGCGAGGTGAGCTTGGTGGAAGTGATGGTGTCGCCGGTGGCCGTGGATTCGGTCTGGAGGATCGGCGCGACGGCGATGACGTCCACGGCCTGAGTGAAATCGCCGACCTCCATCGCGATGTCGACGCGAGCGATCTGGTTCACTTCCAGGTCGAAAGGGCCAAGAACGGATTTCTTGAAGCCGGCCGCCTCGGCCGAGACGTTGTAGGCGCCGGGGGGAAGGAAGCCGATGCTGTAGACGCCGGCGGCGTTGGTCTGGGCCGGGAAGCCGACGCCAGTAGCAACATTGGTGGCGGAGACCTTGACGTTAGGCATAGCGGCGCCGCTGGTGTCGGTGACTGTGCCCGTTACCGAGCCGGTGATGGTTTGTGCAACCAAGGCGGCCGCAGCCACCAAGATCAGCAGCACCATGTACGGGAGTGCGGGTTTCAATCTGACCACCTCCTGCGGCCGATCCACCTTCACCACCCAGATGTTGTCTTTGGCCTGCGCCGGCGCCACGTAGAGCTTGTCGGGCGTGATCCCGAAGAGAGCGCCGACATAGAATTTCGGCTGCATCGAGTCGTGAAAATGCACGGCGGCGACAGGGGCGCCGGCGGGCCGGCCCGCGGCGGTGAGTGCGACAGCGCGCGCCCGACCAGAGTCACACATACCTCCGAAGTTCACGGCTTAGTGTACCTCGGGGTAGGCCCCGCGGCAACAGAAATGCCAGCCGTTCTGCCCCTGCGCCCCCGGCCGCCTCCCGGGCCAGCAGCATCGGGCCAAGGTGGTTGATCTCGTGCGATCGCGTCCGCAGGCTGTCGCCCGACATTTGAAGAATGGCCTGTGACACTGGCACAAGCCTTGATGGCGTGGTTTCTACTTTTCAAGGCCAGTGCGGCCGCGGCGACGGGGATCAGCGGGGCGGCGCCAGCGCAACGCGATTTTGTGGCCGGGCGCAGCATTCCGGCCGGGTTCACCGAGATCATCGAGCGGAACCTGGCGCCGGTGATTCGGGGCGAGAACCCGTTTTTCGTCGAGCGCATCTGGGACAAGATGTACCGGCAGTGGCGCAAGCCGGTGGCCAAGGGGGCGGTGATTTAGGCCATCGGGGCGGTGGACATAGCCATCTGGGACATCATCGGCAAGGCGCTGGGCAAGCCGGCCTACCAGGTGCTGGGCGGGTTCACTGACCGGGTGCGGGTGTACGCCGCTGGGGGTGGATGTGAATTCACGCGCTGGGGCTGCCGGGAGCTGTTGGAGGCCCGTTCGGCCGAGATTCTGAACGGGCCTCGGTCTCGAACGGTCTGATCATGGAGACCTATTCGGCCATCGAGAGCAAGTACAACCTGGCGCTGGCGCTGTTCCCGGTCCAGGAGGGCTACATCACGGTAATGCCTCAGAAGGTGTGAATGAATCGGCTGGCAGGCGAAACCGCCTGCCCCACCTACCGCCAAGTGGTTTGGCTGCAATGTGGGGCATGCAGTGTTGCCTGCCTTCCGCGGTGTTCGACCGATTCTTTCACACCTTCTTAGTCTCCGGGGCCCCGGGTGGGATGAGCTTTGGCTTGTCCCGCGCGGTAGTCGAAAATGGGCCAGACAAGCTAGAGCTTATCCCACAAGGCATTCAGCACCCCCCGGAGACTGAGAAGCTGTGAAAGAAAGCCAGGGCAGGTCGGGGACCTGCCCCACGAAGCTGGCAAGTTGCTGATGTGGCGCGCAGGCCCCCGGCCTGCATGGTCGGTGGCAGACCTGAGGCGGGCATTTCTTCACAGCTTCTGA
>Ga0315280_10008951_pt1 | contig 12997 bp, 10 predicted proteins | sample YL17G06_40_MG_FD_203697 | JGI IMG/M metagenome (GOLD analysis project Ga0315280, IMG submission 203697) | Sediment microbial communities from Yellowstone Lake, YNP, Wyoming, USA - YL17G06_40 | ecosystem: Environmental > Aquatic > Freshwater > Lake > Sediment | place: USA: Wyoming | collected...
CGGCCCAACGCTTTTAATTGCTTCCTGAAAATCTATCATCGTAACCTCTTTGGCGTTAACATCCTTTCTTAAGGCGTGCATACCTGCTTCTCTGCAGAGGGCTTCTATGTCAGCGCCTGAATAATTTTTAGCCATAGCAACTAATTGCGATAAGCCTATGTCTTTAGCCAACGGCATGTTTTTTGTGTAAATTTTGAATATTTGAAGCCTGCTTTTTTCGTCGGGTTCCGGCACATATATTAGCCTATCAAATCTTCCAGGTCGAAGCACTGCTGGGTCCACGATGTCAGGTCTGTTTGTGGCTGCTATAACAACTATGTCCTCTAGGGCTACTATTCCATCCATTTCCGTCAAGAGCTGACTGATAACACGCTCTGATACGCCACTGTCTCCAAAACCTAAGCCTCGACGAGGCACAAGAGAGTCCATCTCATCAAAGAATATCACCGAAGGAGCCGCCATTCTAGCCTTTCTGAAAACTTCCCTTATGGCTTTTTCAGATTCCCCAACCCATTTTGAAAACACTTCCGGACCCTTAATCGTTATAAAGTTGGCTTCGCTCTCAGTTGCCACAGCCCTAGCCAAAAGGGTCTTACCACAACCAGGAGGCCCATAAAGAAGAATTCCCTTAGGCGGCTTTATTCCCAGCCTCTCAAATATTTCTGGACTCTTAATCGGCCACTCTACCGCTTCTTTAAGCTCCTGCTTCACTAGTTCCAATCCGCCTATATCGTCCCAGTGGACCGTAGGCACCTCGATGTACACTTCACGCATGGCTGTAGGCGTTACTTCCTTATAGGCATTCATGAAGTCCTCCATCTTTACTTCCATTTTTTCCAGCACACTTGGCGGAATGCGTTCCTCTTCAAGATTTATTTGTGGTAAATATCTGCGTAGGGCTTTCATGGCGGTTTCTCTGCACAAGGCTGACACGTCCGCGCCAGTGTATCCATGAGTCATTTCCGAAAGTTTCTTCAGGTCAACATCTTCTGCCAACGGCATTCCACGAGTATGAATTTGAACGATCTCGTATCTTCCCTTCTTGTCTGGAACGCCTATCTCAATCTCTCTGTCAAATCTGCCAGGCCTACGAAGAGCTGGATCAAGAGCGCCAGGCCTATTAGTGGCGCCTATTACTATGACATTTCCTCTACCCGATAGACCATCCATTAAGGCAAGAAGTTGAGCAACCACACGCCTTTCAACTTCACCTGTTACCTCTTCTCGCTTAGGTGCTATTGCGTCGAGTTCGTCAATGAATATTATGCTTGGAGCATTCTGTTGGGCTTGCTGGAAGATTTCTCTAAGTCTAGCCTCTGATTCCCCATAGAACTTACTCATTATTTCGGGTCCGTTTATTGAAAAGAAGTTTGCTTCCGACTCATTTGCTACGGCCCTAGCTAAGAGGGTTTTACCACAGCCCGGAGGCCCATGAAGTAACACTCCCTTTGGAGGTTCGATGCCAAGCCTTTGAAATAGTTCCGGATGCCTTAGCGGAAGCTCAACCATTTCCCTTACTCTTTGAATTTCCTCCTGCAATCCTCCAATGTCTTCGTACGTTGTTCGTGGCAGTCCCTTTCCTTCTGGTGCTGGTTCGTTCAAAATTGTTAATTTTGTTTCTGTGGTGACCTTTATTATGCCATGTGGGCGAGTTTTTGTCACAGTGAAAGGTATAGCATGTCCAAGCATCATAACCAGAGTTGTGTCACCCTCAACCAATGTTCTTTCCATCAGGCGGTTTCTCACAAAATTCGTGAAATCTTCGTCAACATTTAGACGCATGTCTACTGGCGCCAAAGTTATGCTCAAAGCGCCTTTAACCTTGGCCGGTCTTACAAGTACATATTCGTTTATGGCCATTCCTGCATTTTTACGTGTGAAACCATCTATTCGCATCATGTCCCGGTTTTGGTCTTCACTGTAGGCTGGCCATGCTATGGCTGAGGTGGTTCTTTTGCCAACTATTTCTACCACATCGCCTGCTGATATGCCCAGTTTCTGCATTGCCCTCTGGTCTATGCGGGCTATTCCTCTTCCAACATCTCTTTGTCTTGCGTCGCCAACACGTAATTGCATTTCACTCAACCAGAATCCTTCCTGTTATTGCTGTATAACACGTTTCGAAACAAGAGTTCATTCCTATATAAATCCTTTCATTTCACAATATCATTGCTATTTATTAACTTGTTGCGTGTCTTTCACGTGTGAGAACCATTCCAAGCTTCATTCTCGTGTTTCCCATCTATTTTTCTAGAAGCAGTTTAGCTTCTTGCAATGAATTCAATAATTTTTGAAATAGTTGCTTGAAGGTTATCTACTTGTCCTGCGTACCATAACTGACTGTATTTGGCTTATTTCGCTTATCCCTTCCAGTTTCTTTTCAAGCTCATCAAGAACGCCACTTTTGTCTTCTGGGAGTTTAATGTGCACTATTAAGGCTTTCAAGCCGAAAGCAATAGGCTCTTCGCCATACCCCATGACAGAAGCAAACTCTGGCAAGCATGCCTCAATTTCTTTCTTCAAATTGCTGAAGTCAACTATTACGTCCGTTGGGAATATTTTGTATGACACTATCACACTACCCATTTTAAACCCTCTTTCATTTTTATGGTCCGATAAAACCGCATTTTGGACACTTGTATAGGCGGCCAAACTTTCTGCATTTCCCGCAACGCCTTATCAGAATTTCTCCACAGCTTGGACAAAGAAGTTTTGTGGCATCCGCTCCTGGTTGAACTGGTTTACCGCAACTTGTGCAAGTTACTAAAGTCAAAGTCGCTGCTCTTTCAGCCATTATGATTCCTCGTGATTGCTTTTTAATTGTAAGACTTCCTTATATTTTATATGTTTTAACCCATAACAAATGGATGAGGAGGGAAGAGCATGATATATCTGGTAATCACAGAAAAATTGACTCAGGAAGGGAAGAAAAACTTTAAGAAAGTATTGGAGTGGCAGAAAAGGCTTGATGAATGGCTTATATATCATGGGGCGACATGGAAATCCGTGAAGCACTTCGTGACTTTGATAGGCGAACCATTTTATGAAACTTGGCTTGAATATCCAAACTATTCAGCATTAGATGAGGATGAAGAGAAATCCAAAGAGTATGTCAAAAATCCGGAATGGCAAGAACTAGTCTCCAAAATGGATGCATATCTCCAACGGATAAACAGCAGAACCATGGAAGCTTTGTTTTAAATTGCCCGGACATCTAATTTCGCAAGTTTCTTATTGCAGTTTCATGTCTATATTTCACGGGGTTGCTTTGGGCGTAAACCTCCGCGACCTTGTTCCGAAAACGATTGTTAGACTTGAGAATTTAAGTGGAAAATCCATGGCAATTGACGCTTACAACGCTTTATACCAGTTTTTAGCTATAATCCGTCAGCCAGATGGAACACCATTAAAGGATGCCACGGGAAGAATCACAAGCCATTTAAGCGGTCTCCTTTACAGAACAAGCAATCTTGTGGAAATGGGCATAAAACCAATCTACGTCTTTGATGGAACACCACCTGCGCTTAAGGAGGTTGAAATAAAGAGGCGTGTGAAAGCGAAAGAGGAAGCCTTAGTAAGGTATGAACGCGCTCTGAAAGAGGGCAAAATCGAAGAAGCCCGCGTTTACGCGCAAGCCACATCACGCTTGAAGGATTACATGGCAGAGGATAGCAAAAAACTCTTAGATTTGATGGGAATTCCATGGGTTCAAGCACCAAGTGAGGGAGAAGCCCAAGCAGCCCACCTAGTAAAACGCGGCGATGCAGACTATTGTGCAAGCCAAGACTATGACAGTTTGCTTTTTGGCGCTCCAAGACTCGTGAGAAACGTGACAATTTCAGGGCGGCGAAAGCTTCCCAGCAAGAACATCTTCATTGAGGTTGTCCCGGAAGTTGTTGAGCTGGAAAATGTTCTAAAAGAGTGTGGAATAACCTGTGAACAGTTAGTTGATGTAGGCATATTGATTGGAACAGACTTCAATCCGGAAGGCATAAAGGGTTTAGGACCGAAAACAGCCTTAAAACTGATAAAGGAGCATGGAAACATAGAAAATGCTTTGCCACACCTGAAAAACGCCGAGTTTCCAGTTGAACACCAAAGAATTAGGGAAATATTCCTAAAGCCGAAAGTAACAGACAACTACAAAATAGAGTCGAAGGAACCAAATGTCGAAGACGTGGTAAACTTCATCTGCAGAGAAAGAGACTTCTCAGAAGACCGCGTGAGAAAAGCCCTAGAGAAAATGCAGAAAGGCACTGAAAAACTAAAAGGAAAAACGACTCTGGAAAAATGGTTTGGATGACGTTTATACGAGCGCAAAAGCACATTTCAAATAGAAATCTTTAACTTGAAAACCTGTTAATAAGAAAAGTCTTCTAAAAAGGTGTAAACCATGGATAAGAACCAGATTGCGTTACCAGTAGATGAGTTACCAACCAAATGGTATAACATTGCACCTGATTTACTTGAACCGTTGCCGCCGCCAAAGGAACCGGAAACAGGTCCCTCTCGCTTAGAATTTCTTGGGAAAACTATGGTGCATGAATGCTTAAGACAAGAAATGACAACTGAACGGTGGATTCCAATTCCAGAGGAAATAAGAGAATTGTATATTCAGGCTGGACGTCCTCGTCCTCTCTATAGAGCCCGAAGATTGGAGAAGCACTTGGGACTGAAAAGGGTAAGATTGTACTATAAACGTGAAGACTTGTCGCCCACGGGCTCGCATAAAGTTAACACAGCTTTAGCCCAAGCTTATTACGCAGCAAAAGAAGGGAAAACAACCTTAGTAACCGAAACCGGAGCAGGTCAATGGGGTAGTGCTCTTTCATATTCAGCCACACTTATGGGACTTGACTGCGTGGTTTTTTGGGTGCGAGCTGTATATAACTGGAAGATGGATCGGCGAACTTTAATGAAACTTATGGGAGCAGAAGTCTATGCTTCCCCGAGCAAAGAAACAAACATTGGACAAACACTTTTAGCTAAGAATTCAAATAATCAAGGATCATTGGGCATAGCAGTTTCAGAAGGTTTGGAATATGCTGAGACCCATGATGGAAGTGTTTACTGCCTTGGTTCTGTTCTCAACTATGTTCTCATACACCAGTCGATCATTGGTTTAGAAGCAATAAAACAGTTTGAACTCGTCGATGACTCTCCAGACTTGATTGTGGGATGCCTAGGTGGAGGTTCAAACTTCGGCGGGCTAGCCCTGCCTTTTGCTGGCGAAGTTCTGAAGAAAAAACGAAAATGCGAGTTTTTAGCTGCGCAGTCTGAGGCTGCGCCTAACCTTGTCAAGGGTGAATACCGTTACGACTTCGGCGACGTAGCCGAACATACACCTTTACTCAAAATGTATACGCTCGGACACAAAACTGAAATGGTGCCAATAAAGGCTGACGGCCTGCGCTATCATGCAGCTGCTCCACTGATTAGCGCCCTTCGGCATCACAACATCGTAAAAGCCGTGGCTTACCCAGCAAACGAAAAAGCAGTCTTTGAAGCCGCAAGAACTTTTCTGCAAACTGAAGGGTGGCTTATAGCGCCAGAATCCAGCTATGCAGTGCGAGCTGGAATAGATGAAGCATTGAAGGCTGAAAAAGCTGGCGAAGAAAAAGCAATATGCATGAACATAAGCGGACATGGCTTTTTAGACTTACAAGGCTACAGAGAAAAACTTTCAATAGGATAGATCTAAAAATTGTGGCCATAACGTCCAGTTAATGGGACAAAGGCTACTCCGCCGAGGTTCTCCTCCCTAGTTTTTCCGTCAACTCCTTTCGTAATTTTTATGAGACTCTGGAACAAGTGGACGCTGCCTACAGGGATTAGCATGATTCCTTTGGGTTTTAACTGTTCAATTAAAGGCTTGGGAATATCTGGTGCGGCGGCTGTTACAAGGATTCGGTCGTAAGGAGCCTTTTCGGCATACCCCATGGAGCCGTCTGCACAGATTATTGTTACACGATCGTTATATCCAGCATTCATAATATTTCTCCTAGCAAAATCAGCCAAACCTTGAACAATTTCCACAGTATACACGTGTCCCCATTCGCTTCTAGGCGCATCCTTAGGAGCAATGATCTCAGCTATTGTAGCCGCATGCCAGCCGCATCCGGCTCCGATTTCTAGCACTTTGTGGCCGACTTCCAATTGTAGGGCTTCGTTCATTATTGAAACCATGTTTCGCCTAGTCCAGCAACAATGCCGAGACTATGTGGCGCCGAAACCGTCTGCCCTAAACCAATTGGAAGCGGCGTATCTACAGTGCTATAGGATTGCATGTTCTCTGGAAGAAACTTTGCTCGTTGCACAGAACGCATGGCTTTAATAACCGTTGGCGAGCGAAGAATGCCTTCCTTTATTAGATTTCCAATGAGTCTTTCCCATTCTTGTTTATCCAAATTATGGCACCAAATGAAATAATTGCAGAATAGGCTTTTAACGTATTTGTATTTTGAAGAAAGCTGTAAAATGAGAAGGGGGCTGGGTAAGGTTAGGTCATGTATTGTTAGCTTTTTTTGCAGCACTCATTCGTGTTTTCTTTTTGTAGACTATGATGGTTAGTAGTGTTGCTATCATGAACAGTGGCATAATTATGGCTGTTGGAAATTCCGGGATTACGTGATATTTATATTCGAATCCCATTTCTAGGGTTGTTATTGTGTTGCCAGCTTTATCCTCTGCCATAATAGTATATGTTACGTTGGTGCAGTATGGAAGTGCAGGTATGGTGGCGTTCCAAATGTTTCCTTCAAGGTTTGTCATGTTAACGACTCTGAGCCATGTTCCACTGCTATTAGCATAAGAGTAAAATAAAGTCACTTTTTTTACTTCGCTTAAGTCGTCGGTGACTGTGGCGTTGATTTTGACTTCGTCTTCTGGTAGCACGTTGTTCTTAGGTGGATTTTGAGATACATTCGTTATGTTAGGTGGAGTTATGTCAACGACAAAGTAAACCGCTTCCAGAGTATGATTGGCATCTATGCCTATGGTTATTGGATTTTCAGTTCTTTCTTCTCCATCAAGCAGCCAATAGTCAAACGAATAACCTGGGTTTGGAATGGCAGTTACGTTCAGCGATGAGCCCTCTGTGTAGTTGTAGGTTCCAGGGAGTGGATTTGTGGTTCCTCCTGTTGTAGATGTAATCGTTAGATAATAGGTGCTTGGTCCAAGGTCAACGTTCGTGTCGATTGATTGAAGAACAGAGACAAATGCTGAATTGCCATCAACGGTCCAGCCGTCTGTTAGGCACACTAGAAAAATGCCAACGTCTTTGTCAGAGTAATAGGTTTCTGTATAGTTCCATGTGCCATCAATTGAAGGAGTGGGAGGCATGCAAAGTGTCCAACACTCCTGCGGCTTACCAAAGGCGTTGACCATCTTTTCACCTGTAACCGTGTAAGTGCCATTATCAACCAGCGATGGCATGTCATATGGCCAGCTGATGCTGATGACCGCTCCCAAATAGAGATTTTTCGGTAACCAATACCAAGTCTCCTCTCCGATGTCACCAGCAAGCAGAGAAGTCCGATCCTCTACACTGTATGTCAAAGATGTCATGTTTATGCGATAGATTGAGCCAGCTGCGTTAAGGATTTCTCTTGTATTTGTGTTTATTGTGTAATCGTAGTACTGAATCCTCGCGGCCTCAAGCTCCTCAAGACCTTCCGCTGCGGAGACTTGTTCAAACCAAAAGATTCTGTGAACGAAAGCTTCGTCCCCTGTCACGTTAACCACCCATATCGTAAAGAGCCCTTCAATGTAGTATGTGATGTTTGTTTCTCCGCTCATGTACCAGCCGTTCTCAACGACATATGATGTGTAGAATTTGCCAGCCTGTGGAAACCCTGGAGTCGTGGGAACGGCTAAGGTGTAGGTTGGCGACGGTGTCTGGGTTGATTCTGGTCCTAAATCAATGTTCGTGTTGACCAGAACCCACTCACCTTCCCATCCAAAGGACCCGTCGAGAGCCCAACCTTTACTAATCGACTTCAATGGTATCCCTATGTCCTTGTCAACCCAGTAAGTCTCCGCGCGCCCTTGGGTTCCGTCTATTCTGACGCACGGCGGCATGCGAAGCAACCAACAATCCTGCTTCCTATCAAGAATTTCAATGACCTCATCACCCACAACCTGGTATAACATATCTCCAAGGAAGTTACGATCAAAGGTCCAGCCGACGAGCACGTAGGCTCCGACATACAGATCTTTGGGGAACCAAGCCCAGGTGTGTTCACCAACATCCTCGTCGATCAACCGTCCAGTTGATCCCAGAAAACCTGTAGTGTCGAAACTCATGGTCTTCCAACGTGCTGAAAGGATTGTCCGATTTGTGGCGATTTTATAGTCGAAATCGTAAGTGTCTATGTAGTTCCCGCCTGTTTGAGGGTTAATGTAGGCGTCAACATATGTTCTGTTGACAAAAGCAACATCACCAACGATGTCTTGGACGCTCCACTTATTAATTTCTTCTGAATGGCCTGTTGTTACATTTTCTCCATCAAAAACTTCCCAATAAACACTCCGACCAGCTAGTGTATAGAATTTGCCTGCCTGCGGGAATGAATCGCTACTGGTTGTTTTTTGGCAGGGTGCTTCAGTCATAAAGCTATTTCCAAGCGTTGCAGATAATAAGAAAACTGGCACAAAAGCCAACAAAACAAACTTATTCTTTTTTATTTTATTCAATGCGAATCCTCTAGTGTGGAAATCCTATATATTACTAGTTCAGTTTTTATAATTTTTGGAAAAATCTTCGATTGAAATCTACGTGAAATATTATCTCCAATATACCTTACAGTCTATCTGATAACTCCAACTTTCTCCTCTTTCTATTTTACAGTTACAGACTTTGCTAGATTCCTAGGCATGTCTGGGTTGTGACCTCTCTCAACAGCCATGTAATATGCCAGAAGCTGTAACGGGATGACAAACGGTATGGGCGACAGAACCTCTGGAATCCCTTTAGGAACCTCAACGTAGTCATCAGCCAAATTCTTGATTTCCTCATCGCCCTCTTCTACGATCGCAATTATTGCGGCTCCTCTGGCTTTCATCTCCATTATGTTACCAATCACCGTTTTGTGGGTTTCATCCTTCGGACAAATGAAAACAACCGGAAAGCCCGGTTCCACCAAGCTTATGGGTCCATGCTTGCTTTCTCCCGCTGGGAACGCTATGGCTGGCACATAAGCAATTTCCATAAGTTTAAGCCTACCCTCATAGGCTGTAGCTGTGCTTATCCCACGCCCCAAGAAAAAGAAAGTTTTAGCGTCTCTGTATTTTTTCGCAATCTCCTTCACTTTTTCTTCTTGCGTTTTAATTATTGTTTCAACAATGCCTGGAATTTTCTGCAATCTTTCCGCCAGAAAGTCCATCTCATCCTGGGAAACTTTACCTCGCTTCTTTGCAATTCTTAGGGCTAACTGAGCCAATACTGAAAGTTGAGATGTGAAAGTCTTTGTTGCCGCCACCCCTATTTCCGGACCAGACTGCTGACCAATGTAGACCCGTGAAACTCGCGTCAAAGTTGAGCCGATAGCATTGGTTAACCCAAGTATCGTTGCTGCTCTTTGTCGGGCACAGTTTACCGCGGCTAAAGTGTCCGCGGTCTCGCCAGACTGGCTCACCGCCAAAATTGTGCCGTCAATGTTTACTGATTTGCCATGCTGCTCAACAAACTCTGAGGCTATTACGGGGTAAGTTGCCAAGAAAGCAAGTTTAGAAAACATGTAGGAAGCAGCCAAACAAGCATGATAGGATGTCCCACAAGCCACTAGGAAAACTTCGCGGGCACGATCAGGAAAAGTTGCCATCAAATCAAGATAATGCTCTTGCAGTCTAAGCGTATTTCGGAGGCAAGTTGGCTGCTCATGAATTTCTTTCAGCATAAAATGTGGATAGCCCTGTTTAACAGCCATTTCAGGCGTCCAATCAATGAGCTTCGGCTCTCGCGCCACAGGGCTTGAATCAACAATTTTCTTAATTTCGAAGCCTTCTAGTGAAAGTGTGACGAGTTCGCCGTCATTAATTATAACTGCCTTGTTAGTCAAAGGTAGAAATGCTGGAATATCTGATGCGCAGTAAATTGCGTTTTCATTTACTCCTATGACGAGGGGGCTTTCATGTCTGGCACATATTATTTTCTCAGGTTCTCTTGTTGAGATTACAGCAATTGCGTATGAACCCTCAAGCCTTTTTACTCCCTCAAGAACAGCGTCAGCAAGGCTTAAGGAAGCATTAGCCTTCAAAACTTCCTCAATGAGATGCACTATTACTTCCGTGTCAGTTTTGGATTTAAAAACATGGCCACGGTTCTCCAGTTCAAGCTTCAACTCGGCAAAGTTTTCTATAATGCCATTATGAACAACGGCTATTTGGCCGCTGCAATCAACATGCGGATGGGCGTTAATCTGTAATGGTGCACCATGCGTAGCCCATCGCGTGTGTCCAATGCCTATGTTTCCGGGCAAATCATCTAGATTGAGAATTTTGTGAACTTCGTCTATTTTTCCCTGATCCTTCTTTATGCAAAGCTTACCGTTACATAGGGTTGCTTCGCCAACAGAGTCGTAGCCACGATATTCAAGCCTTTTCAAAGCAGCATGTATTAAAGGCGCGACGTTTCCATCCTTCAAAATGCAACCGAAAATTCCGCACATCTCCAAGCCTCATTGACCATTTTTTGATTCTATAAGCCTTATTCAAGGCTTTTTGAACCTAATAAGCATTTTTAGGAGAAAAATTCCAATTCTAAAAAATTTTTAAGAACATTTCTATGTTGCAACGCGGAATTTTGACCACAAATTGTTTCTGTTTAAATGAGAGTCCTAATAAAAATCTTGTAATGGTTTTATTTCAAGGCTTCTCTGGCCAGTTCAGCACCAATAGTCATTCTTATCCAACTATTCAGCGTTTAGAGTTGACCTCAACCAATTTGTCCGTTTACCATGATAAAAATTTTAATAAAGGATTAGACTTTATGCTTATGAAAAGCCATGAACAAAAAACTACTGCTGCACGAAGAAGACAAAAAACAAAAGGTAAAAGAAATTGCAATAATTGAGGATCCGCAAAAGCTGCAGATGATTTTGAATAGGCTTAGCTGGAAGATTTTGGTCATGCTTTCTGAAAAAGAAATGTACCCATTGGAAATAGCTAAAAAACTAGATATTCACGAGCAGAAGGTCTATTATCACATTAGGAAGCTGGCAAAGGCAGAAGCCATAACCGTTGTCAGAGAAGAAAAAAAGAAGGGGGCGATAGCAAAATATTACAAAGCGGTTTCGCCAGCGTTTGGAATAGAGCTCCCACAAGGATATAAGACAATAGAAAGACTTTCGCTTATAAGTATGGATGAAAAAATCCAAAAATTCTTCAAAGAATTCATAGGAAAAGACGGCACATTCGAAGGAAAAATCGTCGTGGGCAGCCCAACACCCCACGGACCCTTCAAAACAAGCGCCAGAGACGGCCACTACGCTTCCCACCTAACATTCTTTTTGGGACAATTCGCCAAAGTGCCTGAAGAATTTGCGATAAAGCTTGATGTTGATGTGAAAGCCGAGAAAGAAGAGAAAAACAATCTGATTCTTGTAGGTGGGCCTGGAACGAACCTGCTGACGCAGGAGTTGAATGAGTATCTTCCGATAAGGTTTAACATGCAGCCTTCGGAACAGGGCTTCTTGTTCGGCGGTTTAGTTTCCAGAAAAACCTCTAATGTTTATACTGCGGATGCTGTTGGGCTAGTAGCAAAAATCGTGAATCCATGGGACAAAACTAAGCGGATTATAGTTTTAGCTGGAAACAAGGCAGTAGGCACGAAGGCATGTGTTTTGGCATTGACAAGCTTTTGGAAGAAAACTCTGAAAGGCTATAATGGTGAGGACGCGTTTGCAAAAGTTATACAAGGGTTTGATTTGGACGGCGACGGAAAAGTTGATTCAATAGAAGTTCTCGAATAGTCAGAGCTGTGCGTTATGGAAATAACCGAAACTATTCTCGCCTTTGGGCACTCAAATATCCAAGCCACACATAAATCGACGCTTGAAATTACAAAAGAAGCCGAATTATCAGAGAGAGGCGACTGCATTATTGCGGTTTCAGCAAATAAATCTATGACAGATATAAGTTCAGAATTTAAGGAGAATTTGCGTAAGGAAAACGCAAAAATAACCATTCTAATCGAAGCTGGAGACACTGTAGAAGTAGTAAATGCCCTTGGAAGCTCACGGCTGATTTTGACGCATCCCACAGACATGGTCGTTAGAAAAAGCAATTACATATGCAACCGAACATTGGCAATTCAAGCAGATAAGGCTGCATGTGATTTGCCAAGGGATCTTGTGAAAAGACTTGGAAATCCGAAACAAAAAGTGAAAGTTAAATTAACTGTTAGAGTTTAATTTGGTCTATAATTGATGCACATAAAAAAAGCGGTTAGATTTCTACAACTGCTACCTTTTCCACTTGTTTCATCCAAGGAATCTTCGGTAAATCTTCGGACAAGCCGTCAAATATCTCTTTCATGATCTTTTTATTCGCACTTTCAGCACTTTCCTTGACAAGCGAAATCTCGATCAAAACTTTTTTAGCCATTTATTACACTTCTCCCTCTGTAAACCAAACTAGGGAAAAAACGAAACATTTCTCCGCAGTATATAAAGATTATCAAAGCGCAGGCGGAAAACGCTGATTAGCAGGGCATAAGTCATTTTAATAATGTCCAACAGTTCACGTTATTATGCAGATTTAACAATTGCGATGATACAAACAGCATTATGCATTCTTAAGGAAACATCTGAAGCCCAGAAGACTGTTCGGTTTCATCCGTTTATCTTTCATTGCGGATAGTAATCGCTTGGAATTCAGAAAGGTTTGTTCATTCCGAGTTGTTTTGCAATTGAGCGAAGGTCTTCAATCACCTTAGAATTCAAAGGAACCCCCTCCTTTTCCAATCGTTTGGTTTCTTCGAACTCCTTTTCTCCATGAA
>Ga0315280_10008952_pt1 | contig 12991 bp, 13 predicted proteins | sample YL17G06_40_MG_FD_203697 | JGI IMG/M metagenome (GOLD analysis project Ga0315280, IMG submission 203697) | Sediment microbial communities from Yellowstone Lake, YNP, Wyoming, USA - YL17G06_40 | ecosystem: Environmental > Aquatic > Freshwater > Lake > Sediment | place: USA: Wyoming | collected...
CTCATTCCCCCATTTCTCAATCTAACGCGCGCAAAAGTTCTTGTTCATCTATTTTTAAAACACTTCTTTCAATTTATAGAATAAAACAAAATTGGAAGGTTGAATGTGCTTCGCAATGACATAACCCGATAGGGTCATGTTGCGCTTCGCAAGGTTTTCCTACTCTTTTGTAAGTGTTATTTCCATTGTTGAAACCATCCGAGCTCTGTTTTCGCCTTCTCTTGGTGGCATCTCCTCTGTTCCTATTGCGATTTTGCTTATTTTTAGGTCTTTTAGGAAGCGATTTCTGGTTATTTCAGCTACGTCAACAGCTGTAGTTATTGCTTGTCCTCGTGCTTTCAGAACTACTTCCTTGGCATTGCTTGCCGACAGTCTTGTGATAACTGCTAGAACATAGTCCATTGGTGGTTTACTTCCAATGAAAACAATTCCCGATTTTTCCCCCATTTTCCATCACTCCTTTCATCATTGATTATAACGTGTAACGTTGCTGTGTTCTTCTCGTCCTTCAACAACAGAACGCTAATACCCCATATTAAGCAAACTTCCTTATAAAGCGATCAAACAGCTTGTAATAGTCAGTTTGCTATGGGTCTTGGGCGGTTGGGTTATGGGGTTGAATCGGTTTATGTCAAGAAAGGAGACCTTAATAGATGACGCCGGATGGGGAGACCTTATCTTAGGCGTAGTAATCGGCGCCCTCAAACCTCCAGACCGCCGGTACATGGAGCGCAGGATTCCAGTCTCATCCTTCCAGCCGCCAAACTTCGAGAATAAAAAGTATTTGGATGACGCAGTGAAGATTGCTGATGAGATCGTTGAGGTTATGCGGCCCGATGTGGAAACCCATTTTAAGGTCTGCTCAGGGTACGTTCTGTCCGGCATACGCAGACACCTGCGAGACCGAGGATTCGACGTGGAAGAAGTAGAAATCACAGGCGAACTCCAAGAGATGGTTGAAAAAAGCTACATAAGATGGTGCATTGAAGTGGGAGTACCGGCAGAAAGGCTGGAAGACAAAAGACGTTTCTGGGCACTTCTAGAATGGGTTGGGGAAAGACCTGAGCTAAGAGAGAAACTCGTAAAGACGGGATGGAAAAGCTGGAAGAACAAGTGGAGAGAAAAAGCATTCGAAAAGTCTAAAAAAGAAGGCTCTGCCACTTGAAAGTGAGTTTTAACCTGTCTGCAACTTTGCGGTAGGTTTTGAACGGCGCGCGCGACGGCTCTTAAGACTATTTTCCATCTGTTGCCTAAACCACGCATATGTTGCTGTACTTGAGCAGTCACAAAATCAGGTGAAAAACCTGAAAAAGAGAGGAGAGATTCCTGAAAAATCCACGCGCGCTTCCTAACAAAGGCCTTTTAAGAAAGCATCAAAGATATAAGCCGAGGTGATTGACGTGCCCTTGAAGCAAAAGAAGAAGGAAGAGAAAAAAGAGGAAAAGAAACCCGCAGAGAAAAAGCCAGAGGAAAAGAAGTAACTCTATTACTAAATTGTTGAGTCATTATTGATTGGGAGAATGGTTATACACATAATTTTCCCTATTTTTCTCTCCATAGCGCGCGCGCGCTCATCACTTATCCTCAAGTCAGAGAAGTACCCTGCTCAAATGAAACATACGAGTATCTTTACATCAATTACACCCACAGCGAACACACTATGGAAATAAGTGGAACAACGATCATTCCAGAGTTTCCATCATTTCTCGTTCTACCCCTGTTCATGATAGCAACGCTACTGGCAGTCATAGTCTACAGAAGAAAACGTTGCCAAACAGACTGGGCAGAATAGAAGAATGTTCCATTAATCCTTATTTGGAAGGACATAGAGTATCTAGTTTGGAGAAGGTTGAAGAGAACTCGGCAATCCAATTTTGTTGTTTTGGAGATATCTCCGCCTCTGATTTTAAGAATTTAAAATACTATTCTGTTTTTGCGATTATCAAAAATACTCCTACGGCTAACAGAAAAATGCTTAGAAACCCAAAAAATCCTGTAAAATCACCTAGTGCTGAAGTGCTTGTAAACGTGTAATAAGTGGACATAGCACCAATAATGATTATTATTAAACCGAAAAATTTTTCAGCTAACGTTATTCCGAAACCGCCGCCTTCTTCACTCATATCCTAGCCCTTCACTTTTCAATATGCTTTACACCATAGAACATGAACAGTTATTTTAAATTTCCCCCGCTTCACTTTGTCTCTTCAAGCTTCGCTGGCAAATACTCATCAACAATATACGTTAAACCATATCTGCTGAAAGCCTCTTGCTCCGCCTTCTTCTTAATCTTCATAAACGTCTTAATCTCCCTCTGCCACAACGGGTCCTTATAGCGTGGGTCCCTCTGCAACTCGCTAAGCCTCTTCAAGTCCACCTCATCCAACGGATCAGTCGGCAACTTATAATTCACAATGTCTGTTGCCCACACGCCGCTCCATTTCGCATCAGGAGTGTTCAACTCTCTCAGATGCGCAGCATTTGCAGAACCAGAAATTATCACCATTGCTATGTGCATTCCCCAAGGGTCACCATCTGTGAAAATATAAACTGGAAGATTCAGCTCTCCGTTCAATCTCCTAACAAAGTGCCTCGTAGCCCTAGGCGCTTGCCCAGCCGTCAAAACAAGTATAGCATTAAACTTCTTATGCACATACTCTTCTATAAAACGTGTGAATAAGCCGCCTTTCTCTATGGCTATGACCTTGTCTGCCGTGGTTTTCACGAATTCAGAAGAAGTCAAAGCTGGTCCAATCAGGACACCGTCGGGATGGGACGTTAGATTTAATGTTTTTCCTTCATAACCTGGCACAGTATATTCTATCGTTAAGTCGCCGAAAACTGCTGAGCGCTCTTCTGGAAAAATGTTGAAGTCTTCCCGTGAAAAACCCAAAACAGTTTCTAAATCCGTTACAATGTTGTTTGATTCCTGCTGGTCTTTAAAAGTCATTTCATACGCTTGGGCGGAATAGTAAACATCCCTTAAAGTCGACGTTTTCCGCTGCGAACTAAGCTCGTGAGAGAATTCTGCAGCCCAAGTAAGCTGTGTGAAAGGCTTCACATGACGGATGTTGCGGGCGCTTCGTCGAACCTTCCTGTCGCCCAAAATGAACTGTCTAACCTGCGGATCATAGTGAATGTTTTCTATTGATCTGCTGGGCATCTCTACTGATGGGAAATATCCACTATCAAGCTGATCGTAGATTTTAACTCCTAGGTTTTCTAAACCTGATAAAACTTCTTTCTTTCTTTCAATAATGCTACTTTTATGTTTCTTCTGCTCCAAACTTCCTCACACTCTTCAACAGTTTTTCTATATCTGGAAGCTTCTCCTTACCAGCCAGCTTGGTCGAAAACTGGGCTATTTTCGGCAAATATTTGCTGAATACTCCGAGACGTTTCCGTTCTCTGTCCACATGTTCCCTTCTTGTCAAGAAATGCTGTAGTTGACGGGCGACTTCCCGTAGCCCATTAGCTATTTCTCTTCTAACTTCGGGTCTGTCGGCGATGAATTCTTTTCCAACAGTTTTGTATGGAACTTTCGTGCTGCAAACATGCACTAAAATTGCAATCGGCATATCTGGTGCAATCTTGTATCTTCGCCAATTCATAGAGTCTATCACTTTAACTGAAACGTCACTTGCCTCGTCATAAAGCAATGGGATTCTGTTGGCAAAACGGTAAATTAGGAATTTTCCTTGCTTGGGGATTTCTCCTCCATAGGCGATTCCCGCTTCAATGATAAAGGGGTGCCCAGCATAAGTTGCTGGTTTACGCTGATGTACAGCCACAAACTCGGGTTTTAACTCCTTCAGTATCCCAGCCTTTAACAGGTCCTCACCCAAGGGCGACAGACAACTTGCATCCGGTGGCAAGAACTCTCTAAACTTCTTAAGCATATGCATAAGCCTAACGACTTCATCATGAGAAAGCTTCTTTGGATTTTTAGACGGGCTTATGTTGCTGAATTCCAGAAACTTATTTGCAGTAGTTTCTCCAACCCTGTGAAAATGGCGCCTCAAAAAGTCAAGCATGTTCTTATAAGGTGTTATTTGTATAAGCCGCTGAAGAAGCTCCACATCCACACCATACGGGTGCGGTCTAGTTTCTTTCGGTGGTTCGGGCATTTCCTTCGTAATTCTGGTGAATTTATACAGTCTACCTTTTGGATCAACAAAAGTAAGGTTCGCATAAGGGTTCATCATAGCTGTCTGCTTAAAATACTCCAAAATTTTTGGCATCGCCCTAAAGTAGTCGCCTTCTAGACAAAATTCAACTATTGTTCCCCGCCACTGCTCCTTGTTCATGAGAACTTTTCTGTCAATTATGAGTGGACGGTTTTTCTGGATGTCAATCATAAGCTTATACATGTAGATTCTTGACATGCCATTGCTTGAACTAATGCAGGCTGGCTGATGTGTCGTAATTTGTCCATATAAGATTGCCATTTTTCCGCCTAAGCCAAACGTTCCTCTCTGTTGCTTCAACTTGTATTTTGAGCCAAAAAGCACTTGTCCAAAAGCTGATGGAATATGCCTTGGCGGCACTCCTATGCCATTGTCTTCGACCCTCAACCTGAAAATCTGGGCTTCTTTGCTGGCTTCTCCCTCATATGAAAGCCTCACATAAATGTCTGGCGGTATTTTGAGGCTTTCGGCTGCATCTAACGAGTTTTCCACAAGCTCCCTTACAGCTGCAAAAATAGCTCTGGACGGACTTGTAAAGCCAGCTATGTCTCTGTTTCGGTAAAAGAAATCTGAAGCGCTTATCTCTTCAAACGTTACTTGAGCCACTTTATGTCTTCTCCCCGCACCTCTTTAGCAGCCGTTCTTACGGTATGCTCTGCTCATTCTTTAATTTAACTACATTTTTTGGCGAAAATTATTCATTTTCTAAAAGGAAACGGCAACAACTCCTCAAGTGTCTTTACTTTAACAGTGTCAAACAAAATTCTGCCATTTTCCGTTTTTGCCATAACCACTTTAACTTTGGGATTTTCTGCAAAATCATAAATGTATTGTAGGCATGCTCCACATGGTCTAGGCTCGTTGCTGCTGACTATATCCATGACTATGGCTATTTCCTCGATTTTTCGGTTACCATGCAAAACAGCGTGATTAATCGCATTTCTCTCAGCGCAAATCCCGAGTCCAGAAACCCAACTTTCAACGTTACATCCCTCATAAATCTGTCCATTCTCTGCAAGCACTGCCGCGCCAACTTTAACACCCCAAAGCACGTAAGCATTATCCATAGCATTCAAAGCAGCTTGCAACAATCTCTTTATCCCTTCTTCAATCTTAACCATAATTATCCCTTTGCCGATTCATTTTTGCAGTGAACGTACATAATAGTACTCTCCAATTTGTTTCTGAAACTTATCCAGTTTTGAGCATTCCTTGTTAACTCTCGGTCTCTTCGTAATCGGGTCTCTTCGGAAAGTCACTTCCATCTCTTTCAAAAAGACGTTCATTCCATCTCTTAGGCTCAAAGGCGGGTTTGCCATGCCCCTTTTTCCCGGTTCTCCTGTGAAAACTAGTAGGTGGTCAGCTATGAAGTCCTGTGCAACTACGTCGTGTTCAACAACGAAGGCTGCGGTATTGTGGTTTTCAACAACTCTTCGGATGGTCCGCGCCATATTCAATCGTTCTTCAACATCCAAGTAGGCGCTCGGTTCATCAAGCAGGTAAAGGTCAGCTTTACGAGACAGGCAGGCTGCGATGGCGACTTTCTGCAGTTCACCACCGCTGAGTTCATCCACATTTCTGTCCAAAAGCAAATTCACCCCTAAAGGTTGAAGAATTTCAGTGTTATACCAGCTTGAAGAAAAACTCTCTTTGGCAACGCTCATCAGCAGCTCTTGAACAGTTCCCACGTACTCTGCGGAAATATACTGTGGCTTGTAGCTTACTTTCAATTCGCCGAACCTTTGCCCATCATCAGCCTCTTCAATCCCAGCTAAAATCTTTATAAAAGTCGTTTTGCCTATGCCGTTTGGCCCTAGAATTCCGATGATTTCGCCTCTTCTTATCTCCCCTGCATGAGCAACAAGTTTAAACCCATCATACGTTTTCTCTATTTGCTTCCATTTTAGCAACATTTCGCCAGCGCCAAAACTGACTGTGGGCGGTTTTTCATGGAATACGATTGCTTCTTTTCTGAAGCGAACGTTCTCGTCTGGAATGTAACCTTGTAAGTAGATGTTGATACCGGTTCTAACGCTGTGAACGTTAGAAACTATGCCATAAACACCTGGTTCTCCGTAGAAAATGCAGATTTGGTCAGATAAATAATCTATTATTGCTAGATCATGTTCGGCTACAATTATTGTTTTTTCATCGTTTTTCAGGCTTCTTATGGCTTTAGCCGTCTCAAGTCTCTGTTTTACGTCTAAGTAGCTTGATGGTTCGTCGAAAAGATATACATCAGCTTCGCGGCATATTGTAGCCGCAACTGCCACCCGTTGTAGTTCACCTCCACTCAAAACTTCAAGGGAACGGTTCCAAACTTGTTTAAGTTCAAGCTGTCCAGCAATTTCATCCAGCTTTTTCCTCTCATCTACCCTTTCCAGCACTTCTCCAACGTTTCCTGAAACAACCTTTGGAATCTTGTCCACATACTGTGGCTTAAGCGAAATTCCAAGTTTCCCATAAGCCATATTTTGGAAATAGTCTTGAAGTGTTGAGCCTCTGAAATGCCTAACTATTTCGTCCCAATCAGGTGGTTCCTCATAGTTTCCAAGGTTTAACTTGACTTCACCAGAAAGTATTTTGAGCGTAGTTGTTTTGCCTATTCCATTCTGTCCAAGCAAGCCTAAAACCGTTCCTGGAGAAGGTGTGGGAAGTCGATAAAGTTTGAAAGTGTTCTCTCCAAAACGGTGGCTACATTCTTTCTCTAACTCGTCTGGAAGATTAACTATTGAAATGGCTTTGAATGGGCATTTCTTTACGCATATTCCACATCCAGTGCATAGTGATTCCACAATTACTGGTTTGTCGTTTTCAAACCGTATGGCTTCTATGCGGCTTCGCACTATTGGGCAAAAACGATGGCATAGTCTACTGCAACGTTTTGGTTTGCATTTATCAGCGTCTAAGACGGCAACTCTTGTCATGATTGGTCCGATAATGCTTGGTCATAACTAGTAGGTTATAAATATGCGGTTTGAAAAAAGGCATAAATGTTGTTCAAAATTTTAGGCATAGAAAAATCGAAAAATGCTCATGTCTGCCTAAATTTTTACCATTCTTCCTCTTCCCATTCTTCTTCCTCTTCTTCCTCTTCTTCCTCTTCCTCAGGCATCTTTTTTCACCTCCCATCTGTTTTAGTGCTTAATGAAAGCAACCACGCAATGCTTTAAACATTTTTATTCGTCACTTGTCGAGAATGAAAATAAGACACACCACTATCAACGTGTTTTAGAGAACTTTACTTCACAATTCTAGCTGTTAAAGAAGCCACAGGCTCTCGTGTTCCCGGCTTGATATAAGCCCAACATAAATTTGGAGAATTATGTGCTGCGCCAATTCCTCCGTGAACGTCAACGGAGATTAGCCCCATATGATTGTACGTGGCTGATATTTTCGTGTTAACAAGCTTTATTGCTAGTTCAACGGCTTCTTTTGCCTTTTTCCCATTCTCCATATAATTGCAAACAGTCTTTGCCAAAACTAGCCTTATCGCTATTTCACCAACACCTGTTGCAGAGCACGCCCCAGCCTGGTTATCCGCATATGTGCCACATCCAATTAATGGTGAGTCTCCAATCCTTCCGGGAAGTTTTAACGGAAAGCCTCCCGTAGAAGTTGCGGCTGCAACATTTCCATCTTTATCTAGTGCAACTGCGCCCACGGTTTCAAGATCAAAGAGTTTAGGATAAGCTTTAACTAAGCTAGCCAGCCTCGGCAATTCAAATTTCCCATCAAACAACGCTTTTTTCTGCTGTTCGTAATACTTCAACCTAAGCTCCGTTTTTGGGTTTCTTCTTTCAAGATTAAAGATTCTAGCGAGTTTTTCTGCCCCTTCGCCGACCACAAAAACATGGTCTGTTTTTTCCATAACTATCCTTGCTAAACAGACAGGATTCTTAATGTCCTTCAACAGTCCGGCAGCACCCGCTTGCAATGTTTTTCCATCCATAATCGATGCTTCCATTTCTACACCCTTTTCCATGTTCAAACTAGAGCCGTAACCAGCATTAAACGCACCATCATCTTCCATAACCACAACGGCTTCCATGACACTGTCAACAGCACTTCCTCCCTTTTCTAGAATCTCAAAACCCTTCTTTGCAGCCCTTTTAACTCCTTCTAAACCAGGTTGACTGCGTTCAGGTTGCCAAGTTCCAGCGCCACCATGAACGACAATTACTGGTCTTCTCTTTTCAGTCAACAACTTATCCCCTTTTAAATTTAGATTAGTGAGCTTATGCTACCATAAATTTAAGCGTAATGTTTTATTTTCATCAAAATGAATAAATCTTTGTAATGATATGTTAACAGTGGGATGATGTGAGGCGACGGCTAAGAGCCATAAGCTGTGAAAAAGCCAACTAACCTGCACTGACCTCAAACTCGCCTACGAGGTTCTTATCGAGTCTTCTTTTAGAAACATTAAATTTACCTACGAAATAATAGTAATTTAGTGTTCATTATAGAGGTGTGACTATGATCAGAGATTTTAACCTTTTAGCAACTACTTCACGTGGGAATGAAAGTTATGCTTGCTCTGAGTTATGGTATTTACTTGGAGAAATAGGTGATTCAGCACCAACTGTTGATAAAACTGGCGTTGCTGGTCTAATTGCTGCAAAAACGGCTTTCAACCCGTTTGATGTTATAGAAAAGCTTCGCAAAATTTTACTTGAACGTCCCTACGAATTTCGCTATACACTTAGAATAATTCCTGTTGAAAAAGTTGTGCGCACAGATTTAGGCGAAATTCAACAAGCAACCATGGAACTCAGTTCTAAAATAGGTGAGGACGAAACTTTCCGCGTTACAGTTGAGAAACGTTTTACGGAAACCCCTACACAAGACATTATTGAAGCCGCTGCAGCAAATATCGAAAGAAAAGTTAACCTAAACAATCCTGACAAAATTCTCTTAATTGAGGTTGTTGGCAGATTAACTGGAGTGTCACTGATAAAACCAGAAGAAATCTTAGCCGTCATGAAGGAAAAAATGCTATAAACTAACGCTGGGTCGCTATTACCGCCATTCGTTCAATGACAAGATTTGTTAAGGCTTCTTCTAAACCATCTTTTTTCATGACAGTTTTAAGCTCTAAATCTGAAATTCCAAAAGTCTTTTGGATGATTCTCTTCTTTTCTTCTGATAACTCAAGAACTGTGTCATCATGTTGCGCGGTAGCACTTGCTGAAATCATTGATAAAGTTGATTTTACGGTTTCAGAATTTTCTCCAATTATTAGCACCGCTATCTCTGATGTTTCCGACTTGATTCCAAGAAGTTCCATGGCTTTTCGAATTTGTCGTTGCGTAGAAACGTAAAGCATTGTTTCCATCGCTATACTTTTTGAAATGTTTCCCTTGTTCTTGAAAGTTGTTAACGCATTCAAAACTGCAAAGTACAAGTGCTGCCATGTAGCTACATATTTTGCGTCGAAAAATTGGGTTTCCACGTTTGACCCTTTTTTCTTGTGTATCTTTTTTAAAAATTTTTCTGTATCCTTAATTTTCACGTTTCTAAAACCAGTTATTGCGGCATACTTCCCAAATTCTTCGATGTATTTTAGCAATTTTCTTCCTCAAGGATTTCCTTCAAAAATCTTTCAACAAGCTCGGCGGATATTCCAGCCTCAACAAGCTTCGCAGTTTCTTCTTCTACGGGTTTTCCTTTTTCCTTGCATCTTTTAACGATTTTTCGGACAGTTTCCTTTATTTCCCATGGAAAAACTATCCAGAGGCTTGTTTCCTTTTCGTAATAGTCTGGTTTGACAATGCTCCAAGGCTTGTAATAGACAGTGGCTATTTTGACTTCTCTAGCGCCCTGTTCAATAATGTGCTCTTTTACCAACTTCAAACTTTTACCAGTATCAGCAACTTCATCTACAACAAGCATTTTTTTTCCGACAACTTCCATTGAAACTGGTTGCGTTAAAACAGGTTCCTCTTTTGTTTCTGCAACTCCTAAATAGAATTCAGCTCTTACGTTTGCAAGGTTAGAATTGTCCATTAAGTCTGATAAGACTCTAGCTGGAGGCCACCCACCTCTGGAAACACCTACAATTATGTCTGGTTTAAACCCGTTTTTCCGAATTTTTCCAGCTAGATTTAGAAGCATATCGTATATTTGGTTCCATGTTGGAACTTCAAACTCGAGTTCTGAGTCCACAGTTTTTCCTCTCCTTATAAGAGAGTCTACTGAAACTTTATAAGTTTAAAAAAAGGTGGATTGTTTTTGGATTTAACTTGAGACAACTTTTGGTTTTCTGGCAGCGTATATTATTAAGCCAAGGCCGATGAACATCCAGCCTAACCCGAATAGTAGCCAACCGCAGGCGTTAATTTTAGAGGAGTCTCCGAGAGCATTGTAATAGTTGGTTTGTGCCTCTTTATAGGTCAAAGTAGCGTCTTCCATGGCTGTTCCTTTATCGTCCAATGTGTTTAGCAACTCGTCATAGAGGTCTTGTGTGTTTTGAAGATAAGTTTTAGCGTTGCTGAACTTTCCAGCCCAATAGCTTTGCAAGCCCTGATTGAGTTCCATTCTCAATTGAGCGATCAATACTTGCACTCTTGTTATGTTGGTGGAAGGCAACCACGGTAGCATCGATCCTCCATCTACAGAGGATATGCCGAGTTTGGTGAAAACTTCTAAGCATGCAAGGTGATCTGCTGAAAGTACAGTAAAGTTGGTCCCTAATGTCACGAGAATTGGATCTAATTGCTCGTATGGTGGTGCTGTACTGTTAACTCGGTCAATATATACGTAGTAATAGTGCGTCCATAACTCTGAAACCTCTGTGGTTGCAGGTGTCATGTTATAGACATTGAAGATTTGGGTGGCGCTTGGCATGATCTGTAGAGGTGTTGCGAAACTGTGGGTGTAATTCTTACCCCAGTTGAAGTATACTCGTATTGCAGATACGTTTAAAGGGTTCAAGTCAGTGTTTCTGTAGCTCAATGTGAAGTTCCAGTTTTTGTTTTCCAAATATCCAACAATGTAGAATCCAAAATATGGATCTACCCCCTCATATGTTGGATTTACCCACTCGAAATGATAAGTGGGCGGGGGTGGGATAACAGCTTCTGCAGGAGCGATGAGCGCTAACGCAGGTAATGAAAGTATTACAAAGCAAAGTATGACAGCAATCTTTTCTTTCATAATTATTCCTCGACAACTTAGCCTTTTCTGCATGAAAGGTATATAGTTTTTTTGATACTTTTGGTTGATAATCTTAATTACCTTGAATGACTGGTAACTTTAAACTGGTGGCAAATGATGGAGATTGTTGAGTGTGTGCCTAACTTCAGCACTTCAGATCCAGAAGTTGTTGAGTTGATTCTTAATGAAGTTAAGAAAAATAAAAAGGCTTTTTTGCTTGACTACACCTTTGACAATTATTACAATAGACTCGTTGTCTCGATAGTAGGCAACAAAGAATCATTGCTTGAGGCTACGTTAAATGCTTCCTTTAAAGCGATAGAATTGATTGACATGCGTAAACATAAGGGTCAGCATCCACGTTTAGGCGCCGTTGACGTAGCACCATTCATACCGATAAAAAACGTTACTATCGAGGATTGCGTTGAACTTGCAAGGAAATTTGGAGAAACTTTAGCTAAGAAATGTGGTGTGCCAGTTTATCTCTACGGCGAAGCGGCAACAAAACCTGAACGCGTGGATTTAGATTGGATACGTGAGGGCGAATATGAAAGGTTAGCTGAGATGATTGCAAAACCTGAACGTAAGCCGGATTTCGGTCCAGCCAAGCCGCATCCAAGGGCGGGTGCAACAGCAACTGGTGCAAGGAAGATTATGGTTGGCTTCAACGTTAATTTGGGCACTGCTGATTTGACGATTGCAAAGAAGATCGCAAAGGCTTTACACGCGAAAAAGGGTGGCTTTTCAAATGTTAAGGCTATGGCAGCGTTTATTCCGGAGAAAAACGTTACGCAGATAGGCATGAGTATAAGCGATTTTGAGAAGACTCCGCTTTACCGTGTTTTTGAAGTGCTTAAGGTGGAATGTGCTCGTTACAATGTGTCGATAATAGGTTCGGAATTTTGTGGTATGGCTCCTTTAAAAGCTCTTATTGACATAGCCTCATATTATCTAAAAATTGACAACTTAACTGAAGACCGAGTGTTAGAGATAGCTGTGCAAAATGCTATAGAAAAGGGCGATGCCTTTGAGTAGAGCTGTTAAATCAAGAGCGAGAGAAAAAGCAGACTTGTTCATTGTAAACGCTGAAGAGCTTGTTACACTTGTTGGTGGTAGTCAGAAGCCACGTACAGGCAAACAGATGCAGGAGCTTGGAATAATATACAACGGCGGTCTAGCGATTAAGGATGGCAGAATAGTTGCTGTCGGGAAGACTTCTGACGTTGCCAAAGTTTTTAAAGCTGAAAACGTGATAAGGGCAAACGGAAAAATTGTTTTGCCAGGTTTTGTCGATCCGCATACGCATCTTGTTTTTGCTGGTTCGCGGGAGGATGAGTTTCAGATGCGGGTTGAAGGTGCCTATTATATGGTGATTCTTAGTTCTGGCGGCGGCATATTAAAAACTGTTAAGGAAACGAGAAAGGCAAGTGCTGAAAAACTTGTGGATTTTGGTCTTAGAACGCTTGACATCATGTTGGAGCACGGAACAACCACAGCGGAAGCCAAAAGCGGTTATGGTTTAATCACGAAGGATGAGTTGAAAATTTTAGAGGCAATAAAGCGTTTAGATCAGCTACATGCCGTTGACATTGTTCCAACTTTTTTGGGGGCTCACGCCATTCCCCCCGAATTCCAAGGCAGCCCAA
>Ga0315280_10008953_pt1 | contig 12991 bp, 10 predicted proteins | sample YL17G06_40_MG_FD_203697 | JGI IMG/M metagenome (GOLD analysis project Ga0315280, IMG submission 203697) | Sediment microbial communities from Yellowstone Lake, YNP, Wyoming, USA - YL17G06_40 | ecosystem: Environmental > Aquatic > Freshwater > Lake > Sediment | place: USA: Wyoming | collected...
TAGGCCCGCCGACGGTGCCGCCAAACTGGTGCTGGTGGAACACAATCGCCTTGGGCTGGAAGAAGTTCCGTGCGTTCAAGCCAGTGTCGCGGAAAAACTCAAAGCCGGAGCCGTGGAACGAGTTCCCACCCGACTTTGTGACCGCGTTCAAGATGGCGCCGGAGTTCCGCCCATACTCGGGGTTAATCGTGTTGGTAACCATGTGGAATTCGGCGATGGCGTCCGGGCTTGGAATCACCAGTGGAGTGTTCAGTGGAAGATCATTCGTGTCGATTCCATTGACAAGGTAACTATTCTGGTCCGTCTGACTGCCGTTGGTTGAGTAATTAGTGCCAAGACGATCAGACGCGGCCACCACGCCGGGCATGGTTTGCTGGAGGGTGATCCAGTTCCGCCCATTCAGCGGCATATCCACGATCTGACTCGCGCCGATGGTGGCCCCCAGTTGAATACTTGTTCTTTCAACTTGGGCCGGGGCGGCTTCCACCGTGACCAGCTGCGTTACTAGACCGATCTCCATCGGGATGTTCATGACGTAAATCTGATCCACACCCAGGCGGACAGCGTGCGCCTCGAAGCCCTTGAATCCCTTCATCTCGGCTTTCACGGTATAAGTCGATGGGGCGGGAAGCTGAATGGCCTCGTAGCTCCCGTCTGCCGCCGTGGTAAGGGTCTTGGCCACTCCCGTGGCATCGTTCGTCACCGTAACGGTTGCACCCCCGATTACTGCGCCCGAAGGGTCGGTCACAACCCCGCGGATTCGTCCGTAAAGCTCTATTCCCTTCGCGGGGGTGACGATGAGAAAAGCAAGAAGCACCGCAAAGATCGAAACCTTAGGAGCTATATTCAGGCGCATGCTACCTCCTTGTTGCATTGCTGATTTTCCGCTTGCTGTGATAGAGAAGGCCCCTTGGCGGATTGCTAGCAGCAGTCCCAAGCGGCCAAAGACTTACGGAGTTTACACCAGAAGGTCTCTGACGACAAGCTGTTGCGCAAGAAACACTTCCACGGTCAAAGTTCCGTTAGCCCTCAGATTAGGGTACCGCCATAGGCAAGGCAATTAGCTCGCCAAACCAAGCCTTCCTTTAACCGATCGAAAATAGGGCAGATATTAACACGTGCCCAACCTACCGTCCGGTCGGACTTCCAAAAGGCGTACCGCCTATACAGAATTCCGTATTGTCAGCAACACGACGTCTGGAGCCCGAAGAGGTGTTCTAACGTTGGAACCGGAGCCGCGCCGGCTTCAGCGTCCAGGCTTGCAGCTTGGCCAGCGACATCAACGTTGGCGCGTGGAAACCGGGGGGAAAGATGACCCAGCCCCACAATGAGGGAGAATCGTCGGCAACGTACTTCGCCGCGGCGAGGTGAGCGGGCGCGACCGTGACAGACTCCGGCGGTTCGCCCTTCTGCGTCAACGTCCCAGTAACTTGCGCGAGCGCCACCAGATAACTCTCCGGTGGGACAGCCTTGCTGCCCAACCATACGGCGTTCGGGATCTGGTCGGTCTTCTCAAGCGCGTCGGCCACATCCAGCACAGTGCGCGCGAATTGGTTCCACGGCACCTCGATCGCAGCAACGCCCTTCAGGGCGGTATTGCCAGTTGCCGGGTTAAAGCCCACCTCTACTCCGAAGGGTGAGGCCGGGCCGTAAGGGGTGCCATCGAGCATGATGGGCTCGGAGCCTTTTCGCCGCACCACTCCGGCGACAAACTTGTTCAACAGAGCAAACACCTCACTGGCGGCTAAGTTGTAACCGTCCCGGACTTGGTAGGACACCTCGGCATCTACTTGGCCCGCGACCTCCGCCAATTCCTTTGACGAAAACACCTGCTTCTGCGCCTTGTCTGGAAATATCTGCAAAGCCTGGGAGGCAGTGACAAACTCCACCTGCGCGAACGACTTCATATAAGTCACCAGATCCTCGAAGTACTTGAAGGATCTCTCACTCTCCTCCGGGTTTTTCACGGGTGGCAGCTTCCACTCCTCAGGTGGAGGGTTGGCGCCATTTTTGAAGTTGACCCCATCCCAAAATTCACGATGCACGAATTCACAGGGATGAAAATACAGACTGATGACTCCGCCCTCTCGCCGCGAGGTCATGCGGAAATAGAACTCCTGAAACCTCGCTTTGACGTCAGCGATATTCGACCAGTCATCGTTGGGGTGTAGCTGGCTACCCTCCCGGGTGTTGAAGACGTTCAGCAGACCTGCGTACCAGAATGGCTGGCCTTTCAGCCCGACGTGGCTGCCCTCGTCGAGGTATACGCGCACTCCCCATTTCTTGAGCGCGGCATAGGGCTGTGGTGCCCACGAGGAACCAGGCTGGCCGTAGCAGGTCGGAGGCTTGCCGAAGATGCGGCGCACGTCGTCGAAGCCCGCGCGCTCCCGGCGCGTGAACTCTTCGGTCCCGGTATCCCAGTCGAGCGTCGATTCGTATTCGGCTTCCGTCGGATGCTGGCTGTGGGTGTCCGAGTGATAGCCGATTTCGTGCTGGAGGAGCGCGCCAATCACGTCCCGCCGCCCACGACGTTCCAGCGTCCGCGCTTTTTCCCCAACCACCTTGAACGTGGCCCGGATACCCTGCTGGGTGAGAAATGCGGCGAGCCGCTTTGCCGCGTCGTCGCTTTGCGGCAGGATGTAGTCCTCCGTGTCAAACCACAGGAAGACATAGACCCGGCCAGGACTCTGTTGGTCCGCTCGCGCTCGCCCAGCGAGACAGACCGCCGCCAGAAGGCCCGCAGCAATGACCCATCCGCCTGCCTTCAAAGCCCGTGCTTTTGTCCTCAAGTTCCACTCCTTCCCACCAAGCGACGCACCGATCCGGCGCATGGAAAGTCGAAAGCCATGGGATGAGTGGCGGATGTTACCACCAATCGAAGGCAGGAACAAAGAACGCGGCGCTAACCCGGCGCGTGAGTATGAAATGGAGAATCTCGACCTCGTGGCGTAGCTCGTAACGGGACGATTCGATCTTCGGTCGAACTGCTGAACAGTTCGGGCGCGAAGCGGAATGCAGAGTCGGCGCTAATGCCAGCCGGCGCTTGACGTCAAGACCCTTGATTGCCGGCAAGCGCGCCGACTCGTCCCCCCAGCGACGCTATTTCGCCGCCTCTTGCATCATCTTCACGATAGCTTCTTCCACCTCTTCGGCTACGCCGCGGAGGCCGGGGGTGTGAAACATCTCCAGCAGGGCCGTAGGCCGGATCGTAGCCAGGGTCACGCCAGAGCCTTCGCGATAGATCGAGATGCGGCAGGGCAAGGCCGTGGAGATCTCCGCGTTGGATTCCAATACCTTCTTCGCCTGCTGGGGGTTGCACACCTCGAACACTTGGCATTCGCGATCAAACTCGACTCCCTTTTCTTTCAACTTGGCTTTCAGGTCGTGGACGGCCAGGACGCCGAAGTTGTGCCTTTGCGCGGCAGCCTCGAGAGCCTGAGCGACTTCCCATATACCCTTTGGGGAGTGGATTCGGTAAAGCATGTGTTTGGCTCCTCCGCTTCAGGCGACAAATGATTACTGAAGCTCCAGACTTTGCAGCATAGCATCGAAGGTAGGCTTGTAGGCGTCAGACGACGCCTCAGGCGCAATGAAGATCAACGACAACAGAGAGTCGCGCTCGCGCAACGTGACCAGACGATCCTTTTCTTTCTGACCTGGGAGGGGTGAGTCGTTTTCGAGCAAGGTGGAGAGCGCCACAGCGTCCTCGCTCTTCTGGACCTGCCAGTTGTCGGGGTGATTGACGGAGAATCCCTTGCCCTGAAACCGCGTCATGCGGCTCGAGGGAGGCGGTGGCGGGCTGGCGGAACCCGCGGTGGCGGGCGGCGCAGGTTTCCCTTTGCGTGGAGGAGGCATGCTGGTAAGACGCTTTTTCACCGCTGCAAATTGTGGACTGTCGGTTTTCCCCTCCTGAGGCGGCCCGAGTTCAGGGATCAGTGCATCCACATCCTTGACCCGGTTCTCGGGATTCGGGTGGTCGGAGAAGAACTGTATTGTCCGCTGGGGATATTTTTTCTCGATGATTTGGAAGAACTGCGCCATGGCTTTGGGGTCGTACCCGGCGTGGTAAAGGACGTAGGTGCCTACCTCATCGGCTTGGGACTCAGCGCTGCGCGAGTTTTTCAGCATGAGCGAGTTCACTCCAAAGCCGATGCCCATCTGGGCCAACTGAGCAGTCAGGCTTGAACTCTGCCCGAGGATCCCGCCCAGGATCGCCAGCGGTGCCTGGGCCAGCATGGCCTTCGTGGCCTGATTTGTCCCGTGGCGCATGACCACATGGCCGGCCTCGTGGGCTATCACTCCGGCGATCTCCGCCTCGTCTTCCGCTGCCTCGATGGCGCCGCGGTTCACATAAATGAACCCGCCGGGCAAGGCAAAGGCGTTGATGTCGGCGCTGTTCACCACTTTGAAGGTCCACGCGTAATCGGGTTTATTGTTGGGAGCGAAAGTCGCCAGCCGCCTCCCTAGGTCATTGACGTAGCGCACCACCTCCGGATCAGTTACGAGGGGCAACTGTTTATCGACATCCGCCGACGCTTCCTGACCCACTTGCACATCCTGTTGCGGAGAAAACAGGTTAAACCCCGGCTTGAACTTAAGCCTCTGGACACCCAACGCCACTTCCGGCACAAAGACGAGCCCTGCCAGAACTAGCGCAGCGATGAAGTCTTTCCCTGACTGCCCCCTAACCCCGGTTCTCATTGATGCGGTTTCCTTTCTGTTCTTGTTGCCCTGCCCCTCGGATTTGCCCGCACCTTGCGCGAATCCCTTGTTTCATCCCACTCCTTACATTTTACACGCGTTCTGTTTGCGCTGGTATAAGTGACAAGCGGCATGCTAAGCCCACCAAGCTGCTTCGACGCGGGGCACTCATCTCGGTCCTGCCTATCCGGCGCCAGAGATTGTTATTCGGTCGTGTTTAGGCCCTCACTATCGGCTGCCCCAGAGCGTTGACTCGTTCAAGCAATCGGTAGCGCGCGCCGCATGTCGCGCAGCGAACTTGGCCGCCCGGCACCGAGCTCGGCTGGCTGACGCAATCAACCAAGCCAAAATGGTCATCGGCCGAGCGGTAGTATTCAAACATCACTTGCCCACAACGCAGGCAGTATTGGCGCCGCCGCTCGACATGGACTGATTCCGGCATCGTGACTATTCAAGCTCGCAAACTTCGGTCTTGTCCCCGCAATGGCTATATCGAAAATCGCCTGATTGCACGAGTTCCGAGTTTCGCATTTCAAGTTTCGATTCCCGTCATGTGACTTTCTGGGCTGCAGGCGCATCTGATAGGCAGGGCATGGAACGCCGCGTTTTCATTATCGGGGCGGTCGCCGGGGGCATCGGCCTCCTTGAGTATGGTTTCGTCAGGCGCTACATGAACAACTTGCGCGCGCCGCGCGAGCTTTCAGCGAAAGGCTACGAGAGCTACGGTGAACAAGCCGCACTTGTCGCCGTCACGCCGAACGAAGACTTCTACGTCACCTCCAAGGGCTCCACGCCCACCGTGGACGTCGCCAAATGGCGGCTGAAAATCGACGGCCTCGTGGCCAGGCCTCTCACGCTAAGCTATGGGAAGGTCCTGAGACTCCCGCGAATCGAAAGGGTCATAACGCTTGAATGTATCTCCAATCCTATCGGCGGAAACTATCTCGGCAACGCGCGTTGGACGGGGACACCGCTCAAACCCTTGCTCGAGCGCGCTCAACCCGCCAAAGATGCTGCCCACGCGATCATCTATGCGGCGGACGGCTTTTCCACGAGCCACCACATTGACCGCATCTGGAATGAGGAGAATTTCCTGGCATGCCAGATGAATGGCGAAGACTTGCCGGCTGACCACGGCTATCCCGTGCGCGTCTTCATTCCCGGGAAATTCGGGATGAAACAGCCGAAGTGGATCACGCGTATCGAGTTCGTCAACAAGGCCTATCTGGGATATTGGGAGTCTGAAGGCTGGTCACACAACGCCGAGCGCTGGGCGCACGCGCGATTCACTGACCTCGAAGACGGCGCCAGGATTTCTGGAAGGAATTTTGAACTCACCGGCTATGCACTAGGAAATCTGGATCGTATCAAGGCCGTGGAAATCAGCTTCGACGACGGCAAAACCTGGGAACAGGCCGACTTGTATAGCAACCCCTCCCCCTTAACGTGGAGCTTCTGGAAGTACCTCTGGGTCAATCCGCGACCCGGAAACTGCAAGATCCGCGTTCGTGCCATCGACGGCAAGGGCCGGGTTCAGGGCTGGGAACCGCGTGACATCTTCCTCCACGGCGCCACCGGCCAGCAGGTGCTGAAAGTTACGGTCGCGTAGCGGCGCCCTTCAGGGCGGAACACCTATGCTCGCCTGAAGGCGGGAGCTACTTGCCCAGGTACTTCTCGGGATCCTTATCGAACGCGATCTTGCAGCCCTTGGCGCAGAAGTAGATGGTCTTGTCCTTGTACTGGCTCGTGGCCGCAGCCTCTTCGGAATCAATCTCCATTTTGCAGACTGGGTCGATGACTTTCACGGCGTCTCCTTGAGCGAGAATCAGACATGAATTGTACCACTGCCACTTGAACCCGGAGGTCACCGGGCGTGGAAAGAAGAGCCGCAGAGTCACAAATCGACTCCGCGCTACCTTTGATTTCGGCTGTCAACTTTCGGCTGATTTAGGCTGAGCCCAAGTGCTGGAGGCAGGTCTTGAGCTCTTTGCGAAATTCCTTGCAGATTTCTGACCGGCTAGAGGAAGAAAGCGCGGCGAGCGCTTCCAGGGGCGAAGGGAACGACTGGCGCATCTGGAATTCTCCGCTCATGACCGTGGAGACAACCAGCAGGCCCAGGATTTCTTCGTCCTTCGGGTCGCGGTTCTCGAAGTAGGCGCGGAACCCGTTGGGCACCGTGGTGCTGCGTTCAAGAATCGAGTGCACTTGCCGTTTGAAGTAGGACTTGATTTGCTTCTCTTCCATAGCGACCTCCGGCTTCGGTTGGCCACCGGACTCGCGGCTGGCGGCCTGCCCCGACTCGGTCGGGAAGACCCTTTGCGTCCGTGAGCTAACCTCTTGCAAAGCGCCTGCGGCGCAGACCTGAGCCAGCCTGAAGGTGGCTTCAGCAGGTCGCATTGCAGACACGCAACGAGAGGTTGCGCAAGAACTCTTCCTCGCCCAGCTCGGCCCTTTCTTGCACACACTTTGGGCAGACGAGGATGATGCTGGCGACGCGCTCCCCTTCCACCCGCTGCACATCCCAACCCGCGTCGATAGCCAGTTCGGCCCGCGGCAACCCCAGGTCGCAATACCAGCAGCGGCCCTTGCCCGTCGTGCAAATGGCCTGCAAAGCATCCAAAACGTTCATGCAGTCTCTCTCCGGTTCGGGATTATCCAGAGCAGATCCACGCCCGAATTTCGCCCCCCAAAGAAACGGGCCGCCAAAGGGTGAGAGCGGCCCGCATGTTCCCTGAATTGCCCCGAATTGTGCCAGCGTCGGTAGCGCAGCTTTGATTTCTCCTTGAATCAGCCTACCTTTCTGCGCCTCGCATCTTCTCGCCGTGAGGCCATACGCAACGGGCGTGCCCATCCAAAACCCCTTACGAGCACCCGCTGGTCGAGCCGCAGTTCATGCAGCGGTAGCAGCTTCCGTTGCGGACCATGATGGCGCCGCAATCGGGGCAACTTGGCGCGTCGTCCGCTTGCTCCACCCCCACGAGACTCGGCTGGATCCAACCATTCGGGTAAACGGCAGCCTGCTCGCCCGAGGCGCGGCTGAATTGGTTTGCCAATTGCGCCGCTTTCTCCACCTCCGTGCCATTTAGCGAAGCGACGCTGGCATCCTCGCGGGGCTGGACGTCTTTGGGGAGGAACTTAAGGGCCAGCCAGCGGAAGATGTAGTCCATCACCGACTTCGCGTAACGGATTTCGGGATTGTTGGTCCAACCGCTCGGCTCAAAGCGCGAGTGGCTGAACTTGTCGCAGAGCACTTTCAGCGGGACGCCGTACTGCAAAGCCAGCGACACGGCGGTAGCAAAGGAATCCATGAGTCCCGAGACCGTGGAACCCTCTTTGGCCATGGTGATGAAGATTTCGCCGGGCTGACCGTTGTCGTAGAGGCCCACGGTCAAGTAGCCCTCGTGGCCGCCCACGCTGAACTTGTGGGTGATCGCGCGGCGCTCGTCGGGGAGCTTGCGCCGCAAGGGCTTCCTCACCCCGGCGTCTGCCTTCGGTCCGGAGTCCGGCGTCGGGGCTCCTGACTTCTGGCTTCTGACTTCTGACTCCTTCCCGGGTTTCGCGTTGGAGGTGTTCAGCGGCTGGGTGCGTTTCGAACCGTCGCGGTAAATAGCGATAGCCTTCAAGCCCAGGCGCCACGCTTCGGTATAGACATTTGCGACGTCTTCGGGCGTGGCGTCCTCAGGCATGTTCACCGTCTTCGAAATGGCCCCCGAAAGGAACGGCTGCACCGCCGCCATCATCCCGATGTGGCCCATATAGTGGATGGAGCGTTTCCCGTTGGCCGGCTTCAAGGAGCAATCGAAGATAGGCAGATGTTCGGGCTTGAGATGCGGCGCTCCTTCGATGGTCCCGTGTTGGTCAATGTAGTTGACGATCTCGGCAGCCTGCTGATCGGTGTAACCAAGCTTCAGGAGCGCCGTAGGAACCACGTTGTTGACGATCTTGATGAGCCCCCCGCCCACCATCTTCTTGTACTTCACCAGCGCCAGGTCAGGCTCGATGCCTGTGGTATCGCAATCCATCATGAAGCCGATTGTGCCGGTGGGCGCCAGGACCGTCACCTGGGCATTGCGGTAGCCGTATTTCATGCCGCTCGCCAGGCAATCGTCCCAGGCTTTTTTCGCGCTCTCCCATAAGTTCTCCGGCACGTTGCGTGGGTTGATGTTCTGCAGCGCCTGCCGGTGCATTGAGATCACGCCCAGGAATGAGTCGCGGTTGAGCGGGTAACCGGCGCAGGGCCCGAGTTCCGCGGCGATCCGCGATGACTGCAAATAGGCCTCGCCGTGCATCAGCGCGGTGAGGGCCGCTGCAGAATCACGTCCGGCGTCCGAGTCGTAGGGTAAGCCGTTGGCCATAAGCAGAGCGCCCAGGTTGGCGTACCCCAAGCCCAGCGCCCGGAAGTTGTGGGAATTGACGGCGATCTTCTCGGTGGGATAACTCGCGTTATCCACAATAATCTCCTGCGCCGTAATCATGATGTCCACGGCGTGGCGGTAGGCCTCCACGTCAAACTTGCCGTCCGGGGTCAAGAACTTCATCAGGTTCAGCGAGGCCAGGTTGCACGCCGAGTCGTCCAGGAACATGTACTCACTGCAGGGATTGGAGGCGTGGATAGGCGCGGTGGCCTTCGCGGTGTGCCACTTGTTGATGGTGGCGTGGAACTGCATCCCCGGATCGCCGCACTGCCAAGCCGCTTCCGCAATCTTCCTCATCAGATCGCGCGCCCGATAGGTTTTGATCGGCTCGCCCGTGGAGACCCTGCGGGTGACCCACTCCTTATCCTCGATCACCGCTTTCATGAACTCATCCGTCACCCGCACGCTGTTGTTGGCATTCTGAAAGAAGATGGAGCTATAAGCCTCGCCGTCCAGGGAAGGATCGTACCCCGCGTCCACCAGCGCCCAGGCCTTCCGCTCTTCTTTGGCTTTGCAGTCGATAAAATCCACGATGTCCGGGTGATCGATGTTCAAGATCACCATCTTGGCCGCCCGGCGGGTCTTCCCGCCGGATTTGATCACGCCCGCAAACGCGTCATAGCCTTTCATGAAGGAAAGGGGACCGGAGGCCACACCGCCGCCCGACAGCGGCTCCACTGAGGACCGGAGTGGCGAGAGGTTCGTGCCCGTGCCCGAACCCCATTTGAAGAGCATCCCTTCGGTCTTGGCGAGGTTCAGGATGCTTTCGAGGTTGTCTTGGACGGAGTTGATAAAGCAGGCAGAGCACTGCGGGTGGCGGTAGGCCTCGGTCTCCTTCTTGACGCTGCCCGTGGCCGGGTCCCAGTACCAGCCGCCGCCTTCCGAACTCCGGTGGTACTTGTGCCACAGGCCGCAGTTGAACCATACCGGGGAATTGAACGAAGCCTTCTGACGAACCAGCAGATGCACCAGCTCGTCGTGGAAATTCTTGGCGTCTTCCTCGGTCCGGAAGTAGCCGCCCTCCACACCCCACTGGGCAATCGTGTCGGCAACTCGGCTGATTAGTTGCCGCGCGCTCGACTCACGCTCCGGGGTGCCCAACTTCCCGTGGAAATATTTCGAGGCGACAATGTTGGTGGCGGTCTGCGACCATTCCTTGGGCACTTCTACGTTGCGCTGCTCGAAGATCACCTGGCCCTTCTCGTTCTGGATGGACGCTGTCCGCAGCTCCCACTCGATCTGTTCAAGAGGATGAATGCCCGGCTTGGTAAAAAGGCGCTTTACCGCAATGCCCCGCTTACTCTGACTTTCGCTGGTGGAAGTCGCGGTTTTCGTCGACATCGACACAGCATCCCTTTCCGCCATCTCAGCCTCCGCAACTTTGTTCTGGCGCGCTGTTGTTGAGTCTTGCGGCGTGCCTTGGTCCCGGCGGATGCCGAGATCTGTCGGCCTTAGCCGGTCGGCTCCCTCCAGGCTCCCAACCGGTCCCCGCAAAGGCTGTGGCCGAATCTAACTCCGGGGGAGGGCTTTGTCAAGGGGGGAAAACACAATATATAGTGGTTTTTTCCGCCAGGGCGCCAAAATGTTGTGGAAATCCTGTGGACGACTGTGGGCGCCACGTTCCCATCGGAGAACCTTACGGGAGTAGGTTGGGCGGCAGGTTGGGGAAGCCGCAGCCGCAAAAGGTTGAAGGGTAAGGCGTGAAGGATGAACGACTAAGGGACACCTCGTGGTTCGCACTTAGCACTCTGAACCTTGAACTTTCTTGGGGGTTAGGCACGGGCGCACCGCGCGACTTGCGCGACCGGTAACCGCCCCTGCAATCCCGACCTAGCTCGGGAGAAGAACCTTCAGGTTGGACTTGCCGAGAGTCCGGACGAGCTGGCTTTCCACCGCTTCCTTCGACAGCCCGCGGGCGATGGCGATCTCGTCCACCAACAGTTGCCAGGCGCGGTCGAGCATCTTCTTCTCGCGGAAGGAAAGCGGCTTGGCCTGATTCAGGATGATAAGGGCCTTCAAGACCTCCGCGACCTGCTGGAGGGAGCCGCTCCGCATCTTCTCGGAGTTCTCCTTGAAGCGCCCCTTCCAATCCTGCGGCAACTTGCACCGGCCCTTCTGCAGGTACTCCAGGATGTTGCCAATCGCGCCGCTGCGGGTGACCCGGCGCAAACCCACATTGGCCACGCTGCTCGTCGGCACCATGACGCGCAAGCTGCTGGAGTTAAGCTTGAGCAGGTAGAACATCTCTGGTTGGCCGGTGAGATTTCGGGTGGATATTTGTTCGACTACGCCTACGCCCTGGTTCGGATAGACAACCTTGTCGCCTATCTGGAAGTCCATAGGTCTCCTCGGGGGGTTGATAACTTCTAATGAGTACAGACACATAGATTAGCGCGGACGCAGCCTAAAGTCAATGGACTGGCGCTCTAAGCGCAGATTCTGACCACCTCCCAACCGCACACAGAAGTCGAATCCAGTGGGAAATGCATCGTATACTGGGACGGGCAAGGTGCAGGGCTAAGGGAAATGTGGGCGAGATTTCTGGTCTTTAACGCGATTATCCTGATCCTTATTGCCAGCCAGCTCTTCTGGGTTCGCCAGGCGCGCGCCTGGGCTGTGAGATTGATACCAAGCGACCACCGGCGTCGCTGGCTGGGTGCTGCCGCGGCGGGGGTCTATCTGTTCTTCTCTCTTCTGTTCGCCTACAACTTCATTTTGTCGGAGCGCGTCCCGGAACCCACTCAACTTACTCTTTGGGCCGCGCTGGTGGAAGCACCCTTCCCTATCTGGTTTGTCTGCTCCTTGTTGGGATTTTTGATCGCAGCCCTCTTCTGGGCAGCCGATCGCATTGCGCGCGCGGCATATTGGGTCTACCAGAGCCTGTTTCTTCCGGCTAACCCGGGCCATCACTCTTTGGTCTCGCCAGCCCGGCGTCGCTTCCTTGAACAGACCGCCGTCGCGGTAAGCGTGGCGCCCTTCGTGGCCGGCGCCTATGGGCTCTTCTACGGGCGGCTCAAGCTCGAGACCACGCACCAGCGCATCAAGCTCCGGCGGCTCCCCAGGGCTTTCGACGGCTTCCGCGTCGCGCAGCTTTCGGATATCCACATCGGCCCCTTCATGAGCGAAGAGGAGACACACAAGTACGTCGCCATCACCAATGAGTTGAAGCCCGATCTGGTGGTGCTGACGGGAGACTTCATCACCTGGGACCCGACGACGCAAGGCGCGGTAGTCAAGGCTCTCGCGGGACTCAAGGCTCCCTTTGGAGTCTTCGGCTGCCTCGGCAACCACGAGCTGTGGTACGAAGTCGAAGGCTCCATTACTCGCCTGTTCGCCAACGAGGGGATCCGCATCTTGCGCGGAGAACGGGCGCTGATCCAGTCGCACGGCGAGACTCTCAACTTGATGGGCGTGGATTTTCAATCGCGATCGCCCATGGGGCCGCCGGGCCAGCGCTTCGTGCGTCAATACCTCGTAGCCGTGGAGCGGTTGGTTATGCCGGACACCGCCAGCATCCTGCTTAGCCACAATCCTAATACGTTCGACCGCGCCGCCGCACTGGCCATCGACTTGAGCCTAGCCGGACACACCCACGGTGGCCAGATGACCCTGGAGTTTATCCACCCCAGCCTTTCCCCCAGCCGCCTGATCACTCCCTATGTGAAAGGTTGGTTTCAGAAGGGGGAGTCGCAGCTCTACGTCAACCGCGGCATCGGAACCATGTTCGTCCCCATGCGCGTGGGCGCCCCACCCGAAATCACTGTTTTGGAACTCATCCGCGAGGGGTAGGTCGTTACCTGCCGCGCGTGTTTCATTACAGGCGCCGAAGGCAGCGTGGACCCCGCCTCGCGGGGTCCACGGCCGTGTATCTTGGT
>Ga0315280_10008954_pt1 | contig 12990 bp, 14 predicted proteins | sample YL17G06_40_MG_FD_203697 | JGI IMG/M metagenome (GOLD analysis project Ga0315280, IMG submission 203697) | Sediment microbial communities from Yellowstone Lake, YNP, Wyoming, USA - YL17G06_40 | ecosystem: Environmental > Aquatic > Freshwater > Lake > Sediment | place: USA: Wyoming | collected...
GCTTCCTTTGGCCAAAAAGGCGGCTGTTCTTCCATGGCCTGGAGCTTAACTTCGACCGCTGAGGCAGGCTGGGGTTCTTTTTTGCGCTTTTCCTCTGCGGCTGGAAAGGGGACAGGTGGAAATAAGGCTCATCCCGCCGTCTGGCCAGCACTCAGCGCCTCCCCGCCCGGTTTCGAAAATCCGTTAGATTTTTCAATAGAAAATAAAAAGTGAAGGGGGGCAAGTCAAAAGAATCCCTTGACAGGGATAACGAATTGACTTAAAAACAAACTATAAAAAATTTGCTTTGGAGAAGAGAAATGTCCGTGGAGGTTCTGCTGCGCACGGAATTCAAGGAGATCTCGCTCCGCAACCGCGGCAAAGTTCGGGATATCTATGATCTGGGGAGACACTTGCTCATTGTAGCCACAGACCGGATATCAGCCTTCGATGTTGTGCTTCCTGACGGAATCCCCCACAAAGGCCGGGTCCTCAATCAGCTATCCGCATACTGGTTCAAGACCATGGAAGAAGTCGTTTCCCAGCACATGGTTACCTCCAGTTTGGAAGGGTTCCCCGGTCTTCCGCGCTCAATTGCTGAATTGTTGTCCGGCCGGGCAATGATTGTGAAGAAGGCCAGGCCGCTTCCGGTGGAGTGCGTTGTCCGCGGATACCTTTCAGGTAGCGGCTGGATGGAGTACCAGGAGAAAGGCTCGATCAGCAGTATCCCTCTACCGCCGGGGCTGAAGGAGTCGGCGAAATTGGAGAGGCCTCTGTTTACACCGTCCACCAAGGCGGGAGTAGGCGTCCACGATGAGAATATCGACTTCTCTTCCATGGTCAGGGCACTGGGAAAAGAGCTGGCCGAGGAGGTCCAGTCGGTGAGTATGAGGATCTACCAGCGGGCCGCCGGGTTGGCAGAGAAACGGGGGATTATCATCGCGGACACGAAGTTAGAGTTCGGGCTGGATGAGGACAGCCGTCTCATGCTCATCGACGAAGCCCTTACCCCGGACTCCTCCCGCTTCTGGCCCCTCGATGGCTATGCTCCGGGAGGTCCGCAGAAAAGCTTTGACAAGCAATTCGTGCGGGATTATTTGCTTTCCCGCCGTTGGGACAAGAAGCCCCCGGCGCCCAGGCTTCCCGAGGAGGTCCGGCGCAAAACTTCGGAGAAGTACATTGAGGCCTATGAACGGCTTACAGGAAAGGTTTTTGAAAGATAAGCAGGAAATAAGATCTTAAAACGGATGTTTGAAAACGAAAAAGGACGGCAAACGATGGCTCAAACAGGAATTATAAAGGACGATCGGTACATGGATCATGTGGCGGATGAATACCACCCGGAGTCGCATCGGCGTCTGGAAGTGCTTTACAAGATGCTGCCGGACCCGGATATGAGCGGAAAGTTCTTGCAGGTCGAACCCCGGATGGCCACTCAGGGAGAGCTGGAGCTGATCCACGTCCCCGGTTATATCCAACTGGTGGCTTCGACGGCTAACCGCTCCTACACAATGCTCGACCCGGATACCTACGCCTGCGCCAAATCTTATGAGACCGCCAAATTGGCTGCCGGCGGAGTTTTAAAGGCCGTTGATAAAGTCTTGGGGGGAGAGCTGGACAATGCCTTCGCCTTGATCCGGCCCCCGGGCCACCACGCCGAATCCAACCGGGCCATGGGTTTTTGTCTGTTCAACAACGTGGCCATTGCTGCCGGCTACGCTATAAAAACCCATAAGCTTAAAAAAGCCCTGATTATCGACTGGGATCTGCACCACGGAAACGGCACGCAACATTCTTTTTATGAAAGAGCCGACATCCTTTATTTCTCCACGCATCAGTTCCCTTATTATCCGGGGACGGGAAATATCCACGAGACCGGAAGTGGAGCGGGAAAAGGGTTCACGGTCAATGTTCCCCTTTCCCAAGGGCCGGGGGACGCGGAGTACATGCAGGTCTTCGAAGAGATTCTCGAGCCCATCGCTGTGGAGTTTAACCCGGACATCATTTTCGTCTCCGCGGGCTTTGACATTTATTACCGGGATCCTCTGGGAGGGATGCAAGTTACTCCCCAAGGGTTCTCCAACCTGGCCAGGATCGTATTGGAGTTTGCCCAGGCGACCTGCAAAGGCAAAGTGATCTTCGTTTTAGAAGGGGGATACCATCTCGACGGACTGCGGGATTCGGTCAAGGAAGTTTTGCAGACCATGCGGGGGGACATTTTGCCGCAGGGGAGAAATGAGGAAATCCGGGAAAAGGTGGACCACCGCTTGATCGACCCGATCCTCAAACGAGTGAAGGAAGCCCAGAAACCTTTCTGGAAAAATTTATGAAAGGAGAGTCCCTTGAAGTTAGCGACCTTTCGCCAGGATCGGCGGACAAGTTTAGGCGACGAAACAATACCTGAAGGCGAGGGATGTAGTGGAATGCGTGATTGAGGGGATCGGCACTTTGAAAAATTCCATTAAGGTTGAAAAGGAGGTTTACCGGACACAATAGAGATCAAGGATCCTATTTTCTAACAGGCATTTTCAGATTCTGCCGTTAGGAAGAGGAAGGGAATTGCGAGGGAAAAACGTAAACGAAAGGAGGAGGCCTACCATGAAATCGTTTAATGGTATGAAACCCTTATGCTCTTTTTGGGCGCAGGGCTTCTAATTAAACCAGGCCTGCTCACAGATATTATGGGGTTTATCATTGCGGCGGTGCTCTTTCTCATGCAAAAGAGGCGAGAGGCTTCTATGGAAACTCTTCCAATAGAAGCCTGAGAGATGAGATGAAACCGGTCTACAGGATCGCTGAAAATTATTCCCTTGATCTGCCGGGGGTACAGTGGTAGGCTTTTTTATTATAGTAAACGGATAAATAAAGTAGTCATTGCGAGGAGCGGCGCGACGAAGCAATCTCGTATTTTGGATACCATGGATGTAAAATTGGCAACTTACAGACCGGCTTTCTCCTTTTCAATCTCTGGATGAGCTAAGATGTGCGGAAAGTTTGAAACCCCGTTTCTCAAAAAGAGGGATGGGGTTTTTTTATTTTTTTGCCAGTAAGCGATGAAAGACCCTTGTTTCGGCTAAAACCCTATCAGAGATCAGGAATCCTCTTGATGACATCTTAGGCCAGAAGAGGCGTGGGGGGCCATAAGGGTTCAATCTTACCCATAGGGAGGTATACGCGAACCAGTTGGCCTATACATCCAAATTCGAGGGTATATCTGAAGCTATTTCATAAATAAACAAGTTATATGCAATTGGTCGCTATGAGAAGAAAAATCTATTATAATAGGAGGGGGAGGTGGATGCCCATGGATAAGACTTTTGATTGGTTTTCAAAAGCAGATTTGAGTAAATATGAGGATAAATATATCTCTATTGTGGACAAAAAGGTAGTATGCACTGATGAAGATCCAGAGGTTGCGTGCACAAAAGCTAAAGAGCGGTATCCCGATAGGGAGGTGGTGCTTTGGAAGGTTCCGCAAGGCGAAACCTTTATCTTCTGTGTGAGGAGAGACGGATGATTGAATTTGATTACAGACAAGAGCGGCTTCGCACGGGAGAGATTATATTTAGACCTATTGCGAAAGTCTATCTTCTTAAATCCGGAAATGAATGGATTGCTGAATATTTCTATGTGGATTTGTGGATTCAGGAGCAGATTATACTTTGCTTCCTTATCGAATGGGTCGATTTTTAGGACTGGAAAGAATAGCCTCAGAGGTCAAAGAGATAGGTGGAATTGGCGGGTTTATTGCTGCAAGATTTGCTGTTGTTCCTATGAAAATAGAAGAGTATCGGTTTGACTGTACTATTGCATGGCGCAGATTGAACGTGTTGCTTTTCTATTGGGTAGGGAGGATATCTTTGAACGTTTTGATATAACCTTTCAACAAAGAAATAAGAAGACCATTTTTACCTGGCAAAAATAAGTAAGAAGCGACCAACGACGTATAACACAGGGCAAAAGATTATCATCCAAATCCCGCTTTGCGGGACTCCGTTTGCACCTGAATCCTGAATAAGGAGGTACAAACCACGAAGGTTTTAATTGTCTACTATTCCATGTATGGTCATGTGCACCGTTTGGCCGAAGCTGTTGCCGAAGGGGCGAGGGAAGTGAAAGGTGCAGGGGTGGAAATGCGCCGGGTTCCAGAAACGCTCCCCAAAGAGGTTCTCACGAAAATGGGGGCCATAGAGGCTGAGAAATCATTTGCTCATGTTCCCATATGTACGGTAGATGAGTTAGCTTCTGCGGATGCAATTATTTTTGGCACACCGACGAGGTTTGGGAATATGTGCGGACAGATGCGGCAGTTCCTCGATGCCACGGGACAACTTTGGGCCAAGGGCAAATTGGTTGGGAAAGTAGGAAGTGTATTTACGAGTTCGGCCACACAGCATGGGGGGCAAGAATCTACCATTCTCAGTTTTCACATCACGCTTCTCCATCACGGGATGATTGTTGTTGGCCTGCCATATGCCTTCCAGGGTCAGATGCGGATTGATGAAATGACTGGTGGGTCCCCTTATGGGGCGTCGACGATTGCCGGTGGTCAAGGAGAGCGCCTGCCGAGCGAGAATGAATTAGCGGCAGCCCGGTTTCAGGGCAAACACGTTGCCACAATCGCTTCCCAGCTTACAAAATAGCTGACTCGTCGCTTGTAGCTTCCCATAACAGCGGATAAAAGGGATATTAAAGATTTCCCAAAAGGGTTTTGACAACTTCATTTAGCTGCATTACGCTATAGGCTGCGCAGAATGAGCCAGGTTGAGGTTCAGATTCTGGGATCTGGAGATGCTTTCGGGAGCGGAGGGCGGTTCCAGACCTGTTTCCACGTGCGGTGCGAACCCGGGCGGTTCCTGGTCGATTGCGGCGCCTCCTCGCTCATTGCCATGAAGCGGTTCGGCGTCGATCCGTCTGGCGTGGACATCATTCTCCTATCTCACCTGCACGGGGATCACTTCGGCGGCCTCCCTTTCTTTGTTCTGGATGCCCAGTTCGGCCACAGGACGCGCCCTCTGGTCGTGGCCGGCCCGCCGGGGGTAGAGACCCGGGTCCACGACACCATGGAGGTGCTATTCCCTGGCTCCTCCCGGGTGCAGCAGAAGTTTGCCATCGAGTTTGTCGAGCTTAAAGACAGGAGCAAGACCACTCTCGGATTCCTGGCGGTGACTCCATATGGCGTTGTCCACCCAAGCGGAGCCCCGCCCTATGCGTTGCGGGTCGAGTGTGATGGGAAGGTGATCGCGTACTCCGGGGATACGGAGTGGACGGAGGCTCTGGTGGAAGCCGCGCGGGAGGCCGACCTTTTCATTTGCGAAGCTTACTTCTTTGAGAAAAAGATCAAGTACCACCTCGATTATCGAACCCTGATGGAACACCGGGATCAGCTTGGATGCCGGAGGATCTTGGCGACTCATATGAGTGATGACATGTTCCCTCAGGTTCATGCCGGCGACGTGGAATGGGCCGAGGATGGGAAAAAGGCATTGATTCCTTAAGGCAGGGGGTGAACAAAATATGGAATGGAAAAATTACGCAGGGCAAATGAGAGAACTTCTTGGACTTAAAGGGAACCCGGTAGCGATTACTTATTCGATGAAATCCCCATCGACGTCGGTTGATGGAAAATATCGAGTATGTGATGCCTTCCTCCATGCCAGGGATGGTAAGGTCATCGATCTTACGGCGGCGACATCCACCTGTCGTGGCGGCACTTGGCATCTGGGTCTTGGGGAACGTCCGAAGGGGGAGGGAGAAAAAGCTCTCAAGGAGTTTCTGGTCAATGGGGAGAAGCTCTTCTGCTCGATAGCGGCATTCCACCGAGCCCAAGCTTTGAGCACTGCCCCACCTTTAGGCCTGGCGGATCATGTTATTCTGTCACCTCTGGAGAGAGCAGAATTCCGCCCGGATATAATATTAGTTATATGTAATCCCGAGCAGGCCTGTCGGCTGGTCACACTCGATCTCTATGACACAGGCATCCCGCCACGGATCGAGATGTCAGGGTCAACTTGCCATCAGGCAGTGGCCTATCCTGTAGTGACCGGCGAGCTCAACGTCAGCCTCATGGATTACACAAGTCGGCGCATTCGGGGCTATAAATCGGAAGACCTGTTAGTCTCAGTCCCGTATCACCGGTTCCCTGGGATCATGCGAAGCATTGACCACTGCACAGCCGGGCGGGCAAAGATGGAGGTTCCCGAATCGTTTCGCCGTTTCATGGGTGCCGATTCCTTCCGAGACCTGGAAGAGTAGCTCAGGAGTTGTTCGAACTGAAAACCCAGGCATGAGTGTAGAGGACAGGAAATAAAAAGGGCAGCGCTCCGTTAGGCAAAATTATGGTATAAATATTCAGGATAAAAAGGAGGTCAGAATGAATATCTACGTAGGGAATTTGGCGCGCGAGGTCAGCGAAGAGGATTTGCGACAGGCTTTTGCGGCTTTCGGGCAGGTTGCCTCCGTCACGATTCTTAAGGATAGATTCAGTGGCGAATCGAGAGGATTTGGATTCGTGGAGATGCCCGCGAAAGCTGAAGCTGAGGCCGCGATCACCGGCCTGAAGGGAAAAGAGCTGAAGGGACGAACCCTTAACGTGAATGAGGCTCGCCCTCGCTCCGAAGGCCCTGGAGGTGGAGGAAGACGGGGTGGCGGGCGTCGCTATTAGGAAACGGCACTCGCATATCATAAAATCATAATAGAACCTCGCCTAACTGCCCAGGTTCTGGTAGATGCCCAAAATATCCCTTGGGGGACACGTCGGGAACCCAGGCGCCCTGTTATCGTGTATGCCAATGGACATAAAGGAATCACTATGCCAGAGATCAGCAGGTTTTTTGGAAGGGTGATTGCCATGTTTTGAATTCTCCTTGACATCGCCCGGCAAAGGTTTAATATATCCCCGGAGGGAGTTGAAATCACTATCCGGGAAACAAGGGGCACCCGAGAAAACATGCTGCGCATGGCCAAGAAGGGCTGGACATGGGGCTGAGCGAAGCCCTGGTTTCCTATGAGGTCTACCGGGGAGTCGGTGATTAAGGAAGGGAAGATGGCTAAACCTGAAAAAGTCGAGATCGTCGAGGTGGGCCCGCGGGATGGGCTGCAGAATCTCCAGTTTTATGTGGAAACGGGGAAGAAGGTCCAGCTCATTCGCCTCCTGGCGGAGAGCGGCATCCGGGCCATCGAGGCTACCTCATTCGTCCACCCCAGAGCCATCCCCCAATTCCGGGACGCGGCAGAGACTATCGCCGGGATTAAGGGACTCCCGGGAGTAAAGATCATTGCCCTGGTTCCAAATTTAGTGGGTGCCCAACGGGCTCTGGCCGCCGGTGTTCAAGAAATCTCCTTCGTTTTCTCGATCAGCGCTTCCCACAACCGCAACAACGTCAACAAGACACCGGGAGAATCTTTAGAAGAATTGCGGCAAATTTTCGAACTGCCCGGGATGGGGACTCGGTGGATGATCAGGGTGAACCTGGCCACGTCCTTTGGCTGCCCCTTTGAGGGCATTCTTCCCGACGAGCGGGTCTATGATTACGTGGACGAAGTAGTGGACATGGGCGCAAAAGATATCGCCTTGGCAGATACGGTGGGGTATGGCAATCCGGCCCAGGTAAGGCGCATCGTGAGCAACTGTCTTAAGCGTTACCCGGAAAGACATTTTATCATCCACCTGCATAACACGCGGGGTCTGGGGTTGGCCAATGCGCTCGCCGCCTATGAGGCGGGGCTGCGAACTTTCGATTCGGCCATCGGGGGATTGGGCGGCTGTCCCTACGCTCCGGGGGCCACGGGAAATATTTCCACCGAGGATCTGGTCTTCATGTTTGAAGGGATGGGGGTGAAGACGGGCATTCGGTTTCCAGAGCTTTTCAAGGCCGGGCAATATTTGAGAGAGATCGTCCCGGGCGTAGAACTATCCAGCGGCGTTCTCAAGGCCGGGTTGCCAAAAGGGATTTTGGCAGCCTGAGACAAATGTCAACGATTAGCGAGCTTTAATATCCCATAGTGAATGACTTAAATAAGTTGACATCCAGTAGATTGTCATTGCGAATCCCGCCTTGGCGGGATGAAGCAATCCCAGGAAAAAACGAGATTGCTTCGTCGCTCCGTTCCTCGCAATGACTATTTTATTTAGCCGTTCACTATAAATCCATTGAGGAGGTGGAATATGAAAAGATTTTCCTTAGGCACGTTAAGTTTCTTGGTGGTATTGGCTCTGGGCGCTGGGATTTCTCTGGCCGCCTCGTACCCCAACAAGGCCGTTGAGCTTATCGCTCCGGCCAACCCTGGAGGCGGCTGGGACCTCACCTGCCGTTCAAGTGCTAAAGTCCTCCAGGAGGCAAAGATTATCAGTGTCCCGATCACGGTGTTTAACAAGCCCGGCGGGTTCGGCGCTGTGGTGTTTAATGACATCGTCCGAAACCGGCGGACAGATGACCATGTCCTCATCGCCTTCTCAGCAGTTTTGACCACGCAATTGGCCCTGAAAAATATTAAATACACTTATAAAGACATCACCCCCATTGCCTCCCTCTTTGTCGATTACGGGGTCCTGGCAGTGAAGAAGGGATCTCCCCACAATACTTTGCCTGCCCTCTTGAGTGCCCTCAAGCAAAACCCCGGAGCCGTGAGCTTAGCCGGGAGTTCGCCCCCAGGAGGCCTGGATCATATCAAGCTCTGCCTTCTGGCACAGGCCTATGGAGTGCGGCCCAAGGATATTCGTTATGTGGCCTTCCAGGGAGGGGCCGATGCCCTGGCAGCTTTGTTGGGCGGGCATGTGGCTGGTTTCACGGGGGATGCTGGCGAGATTGCCGCTCACAGTGAGGCGGGGACAGTGCTGCCCCTGGCCACCCTCTCCCCCCAGCGTCTTCATGGAATTTACAAGAATACCCCCACCGCCAAGGAGCTGGGCTTAGATGTTGTCTCCGGCAACTGGCGGGGATTCTATGGCCCACCAGAGATGCCCAAAGAAGCATTGGCCTTTTGGGAGAAGGCTCTGGGCAAGATGGTGAAGACCCCTGAATGGAAGAAGGTATTGGACCAGAACGCCTGGATCGATTTGTTTCAGACCGGAGAGGGGCTGAATACCTTCCTCAGCAAGGAATTAGCCGGTTACGAAAAAATCCTCAAAGAATTGGGCATCGCCAAATGACTTCTGGGGATCGCCTCTGGGGGGTGGTGATCCTCATCCTCGGAGGCGTCTACTTATTTGAAGGGATCCGCATCCCCCCGGCGGCCATCGGCGACCCTTTGGGCCCGCGAATTTTTCCCACAATTTTAGGGTTCTTGATGGCCGCCTGCGGAGCATACCTGGTCGTCAGGCCAGAGTTCCGCGGGGCGCAGCCAGTCCTGGTTCGACGTTCCCTTCTCCAGGTTCTCATCCTTTTCACCCTTTTACTGCTCTATGCCATCAGCCTCCCCTGGTTGGGTTACCTGCTGGCAACTTTTTTGTTCATGGGGAGCGTAGCCCTGATCATGGGAGAACGCTCTTTCTCCAAGGGCCTGGCGATCTCCGCTGCTTTTAGTTCTGGCATCTTCTTCCTCTTCACCCGGGTTTTGACCATCCCTTTGCCGCTGGGGCTCCTTAAGATCCTCGGTTTCAATTGAAAAGCAAAAAATGGCGGATACCCTTCAGCAATTGTTATTCGGGTTTACAATCGCTCTGCAACCCATTAACATTCTGTATGCTTTCCTCGGCTGCTTGGTCGGGACCATCATTGGCGTCCTGCCCGGAATCGGCCCGGCCGGGGGCATGGCCTTGCTCATTCCGTTAATTTATGGAAAGTCGGCCGCCAGCGCCATAATTTTGCTTGCCGGAATCTATTACGGGGCCATGTATGGAGGATCGACCACCTCCATCCTGCTGAATCTTCCCGGAGAAGCCGCTTCCGTTGTTACCACCCTGGACGGGTATCAGATGGCCCGGCAGGGGCGAGCGGGGCCTGCCCTTTGCATCGCGGCCATCGGCTCCTTTATCGCCGGGACAGTGAGCGTGGTTTTTCTGATGTTCATCGGCCCCCCTGTAGCCCATTTCGCCTTGCGCTTCGGGCCAGCGGAGAGCTTTGCCCTGATGATCTTCGGCCTCTCCACGGTGAGCAGCCTCGCCGGCCGGTCTCTGATGAAGGGCGCGATTTCCACGATCTTCGGGTTGATGTTAGCCACCATAGGCCTGGACCTTCCCACTGGCCTGCAGCGGTACACCTTCGGAATTGATAAATTGATGGAAGGGTTTGACATTATTGTGGCGGCCATCGGCCTCTTCGCGGTCTCGGAAATTTTCATGGCCCTGGAAGAGATCAGCGCCGGAACGCTGGAGCGGGTGAAGGTTTCACGCATCTGGCTTTCATTCCAGGATTTCCTGCAGAGCCTGGGAGCGATCGTCCGGGGGACCTTCTTGGGATTCATCGTCGGGGCCATTCCCGGTGCTGCTCATGTCACGGCTTCTTTTTTTTCTTATACCCTGGAGAAAAAGTTCAGCAAAAACCCTGAGAACTTTGGCAAGGGGGAAATCCGCGGTGTAGCCGGGCCGGAGTCGGCCAATAATGCCGCGGCCTCCGGGGCCCTGCTCCCGCTCCTGACCCTGGGTCTGCCGGCCTCGACTGTGACGGCAGTGCTCTACGGAGCCCTGCTGATGGTTGGGATCAAGCCCAGTCCGTTTCTTTTTCAGAAAAATCCGGATGTGATTTGGGGTTTGGTGGCCAGCATGTATGTGGGAAATGTCATGCTCCTCATTTTAAATTTGCCCTTGGTCGGCGTCTTCGTGCGCATCCTGAGCATCCCCCCCCGCTGGCTCTTGCCCATCGTCCTGACCATCTCTTTCGTGGGGGTTTACAGCGTGCACAATTCGGCTCTGGACCTGATCTTGGCCAGCCTGCTGGGCCTCATCGGTTACTTGATGCGCAAGTTTGACTTTCCCCTTGCCCCCGTCATCCTGGGCTTGGTCCTGGGGGACCTGATGGAGCAATCCCTGCGCCAGGCCCTGATGATCTCCGGGGGAGAGGTGGGAATTCTTTTCCAGAGTGCCATTGCCAAGACGCTCTTCGGTTTGGCCGTCTTTGTGGTGGTCGCCCCGGATCTGCTGAAAAAACTGCGCGGCTTGAGGAGGAAAGAAAAAAGTTGAGGCTTCCGGATAAGCTTCGATGGCTTAGGGGTTCTGCTGGATTTCTCGCCGCGGTCATTGATTGAAAGGCATCGACGGTAACGCCTAAGAGATCTCTGAAAAAGTGAAAAAGGGGGCTTTGAGTGGCGAATATATTTTTTTCGGTAACAGCGCTTGGCGAAGCGGAGCGCCCGAAAAATCTGTGATTTTTCAGCGAAGCGAGTCCTTAGCGCTGTCGAAAAAAATATCCTGAGCAGCGAAAAGCCACCTTTTTCAGAGATCTCCTTAAAAAACCTTGACAAAAAAAGATATTTTTGATAATCAAAACATTAAAAATTTCGTTCAAGGAATCGGAAGAAGAACTCCAAATGGAAAACGCTTCAACAAAATTGCTGATAAGGACGAAGTCGTAAGTATTCAATACCTCATGGAGAAGTTTTAACATCGGGCCAAAATTTGGAGAAAGGAGGTAATTTAACTGGTAGAAAAATATGAATCGAGAAGGAGACTAAATTTTAGAAAGGGGGTAAAGCCAATGAAACTTAAGGTACTTTTGATTGCTTTGGTTCTTATGATGGTGCCATCCAGTGTCTATGCGCAGAAGGCTCAACCTAAAGGGGAACCTATTAAGATTGGAGTTCTTCTTCCCTATACTGGCCCCTTGGCTTGGGTTGCAGGTTGCGTACCGGCCATCGAGTTAGCTGTCAAGGAGATCAATAAGGCCGGGGGAGTCCATGGGCGTCCCATAAAAATTATCTCCGCTGATACAGAGGGCAAGGTGGACGCCTCGGTCGCTGGAGCGAGAAAGCTGCTCGATGTTGACAAGGTACTTGCGATTATCGGGCCTACCTCGGTAACGATCCGTTCAGTAATTCCCTTAGGGGTAGAAAGAGGAGTTCTGATCATCTCCCCAACCGCTGGTACGACAGCACTGGATAAAGACCCTCATGGTGGCAAGATTGTGTTCCGCACCGTTTCATCTGATACCGTAATGGGATCGGGGATGGTCTATAAGGCAAAAGAGTTAGGAGCTAAGAAAGTTGCCTTATTCTTTGAAGATACCGAGAGCGCTGCGAGTATTAAGGGGGTCGTCAAGCCGGCCTGCCAAGCACTGGGACTTGAGATCGTGGGGGACGTCGTCATCACCCCAGGAGCGCCGTCTTATCGTTCAGAACTCTTGACGCTAACGAAAGATAAGCCTCAAGTCATTCTTTATGAATTGTCGCCGCCAGAGGGAGCGGTAGTCTTCAAGGAATTTACTGAGTTGGGACTTAGCGGTCAATGGATTGGCAGTGACTTTGTCAATGACAAGTTTGTTGAGGCTACTTGGCCAGCTTCCAAAGGTGTAATGGGTGTAAACCCGGGTGCTCTCTTATCCCCTCGCTATGGGGCCTGGACGAAAGATTTGCAAGCTCTTACGGGTAAGCCAGGAGTTTCTCAGTTTTCAGAGAATGCCTATGATGCCATGAGCATTATCGCTTTGGCCTTAGAGGCCTCCAAAGAGGTGAGCCGAAAGGCAATCCTAAACAACATTCGCAAGGTTTCCTCCCCACCTGGAGCGAGGGTTGCAAACTTCGCTGAGGGAGCAAAGCTACTTCGGCAGCGCAAGGATATCGATTATGATGGCGTCGCCGGCAGTCAAGATTTTGATGAGTACGGCAATGCCATTACATATTTGAAGGTAGTGCGTGTTGAGGATGGCAAGCTAAAAAGAATAGGGACCTTGACTGATAAAGAAGTTGGCCCAATTGTAGCCGAAGTGCTCAAGGCGAGGAAATAACCACTACTGAGCCCCAGGTGTAGAATCATTATCCTTGCTTGGGGCTCAATCAAAAGGTTAGAAAATCTTATGATATATTTAGGATTCGGTATTATTACAGGTGCAGTTTTAGCCCTCCCTGCTGTAGCTTTAT
>Ga0315280_10008956_pt1 | contig 12988 bp, 8 predicted proteins | sample YL17G06_40_MG_FD_203697 | JGI IMG/M metagenome (GOLD analysis project Ga0315280, IMG submission 203697) | Sediment microbial communities from Yellowstone Lake, YNP, Wyoming, USA - YL17G06_40 | ecosystem: Environmental > Aquatic > Freshwater > Lake > Sediment | place: USA: Wyoming | collected...
GTTGTGAGGCGAGACATCACTACTGGGGACGAGAAGGAAATCTGCCGGAGAGAAGGAGGAACAACGGGCTTCGCTGGCATTGACGTTTCGCCTGATGGACGTATGCTGGCGTTTGGACTCCGGACGGCCGCTCTCTGCTCTTCACGAAAGGAATCAGCAGCAGGAATCCTAAGGAAAATAAGCATGAGTTATGGATGATCTCTGCAGAAGGAGGGGAGCCTGAAAAACTGAATATTATGGGCCGCATGCCTGATTTCTCTCCAGACGGTCAAAAAATAGCCTTTGCCAGAACCACGGAGTACGGCATTGAATTCTGGCTAGTGGAAAATTTTCTGCCTGAAGAGAAAAAGTAAGAAAAGTTCTAGCTTCAGCAACACTTCATATTTAGTCCTAAAAATTAAAGAATTTCGTTTTCGGCTGCGCTGGCCGGGGGCGCATTTTCGCTTGAGCGTCTTTCCTCCGATGAGAAAGAGGGGAAGGTCAGCTACCGGTATGGGAAAGAAGGCGAAGAGCTGGAGCGGATGGACTACCTGGAGTTAATCGCCAGAATCACTTCCCATATCCCCGAGAAAGGCCAGGTCATGGTGTGTTATTATGGCTTATGCGAAGCTCAGCATAATATGGCCTTTATGCCAATGCTCATCGGGGCAAGGTGCGCAAGTCAGAAGAGACGGGCGGAAAGTTGGTCATCCTCGAGGAGCAGTGTCCGAAGATCCCCCGCCGCGGCTGGGCCGAAATGGTCCGCAAGATCTACGAGATCGTCCCTCTTGTCTGTCCAAAGTGTGGAAACACGATGAAGATTGTCGCCTTCATCATGGCCTATGGCATCGTGCACAGGATCATCCACTACCTCAAGTTGACCTATATGGCAGCGAAACTCCCTGAAGCCCATCCAAGCTCTCTAATGGAGTCTGCTTTTGTTTTTATATTTATGAGAAGCCTTCTTCTCAGCAACAGCACTATCTACACGTTCTACAGAGGGAAGATAGAGCTGCTCCTCCTTTTCTTTTCTCAATTTACGGTGTTTATTTAATATTCTTATTATTTCGGCAACTAAAGGTACATCCTCTTCATCCAACTCCTTTACTTCTTTAAGGAAAGCAATCTTATTGTCATCCTGGGCAATATCTCTTATATCTCTGGGTAAGAGATTAAGTAACTCTACCACTGTTTCCTTCTGAAAGAAAAAATCTACAGGAATTTCCAAGCCTTCACCTATTCTTTTAAGCATTTTAAGAGAAGGCATCAATTCTCCCCGCTCGATTTTACCGATATAGGTATAGTCTATTCTTTCTACCATCCTCTCAGCAACTTGTTTTTGAGTTAGCCCCAGATTTTTTCTTATATTTCTTAACTTCTCTCCAATTTCTCTGGCTAATGTAGTAGTCTCTTTAAACCCATCTCTCATCATTGCGATAATATCATAACAGTTATTGACCTACAAGTTTTATAAAATGGTTCCTAAATTAGCAAGTTCTTTAGGAGGAATAAAAGTTTCCCACTTTTAAATCTTTGAGCTCTTGACAAATTTATAAGTTAGGATTAATATGTAGTATTTTATTCATATAATATAAGCTAAATTACTCTTATTAATTGTCAGATTATGGGAAAAGGGTTCAGGCCGCTAAGAATCATTAAACAGATTGATACTTATCTAATCAACATCTTATCAAGAAAACAATTAACAGCACTTCTTTTATTAGTAGTGGTGGCTGTCAAAAACAATGGGAGTGGAGAATTCGAACCTGAAACTATTAAGAATTTGGCGGATAAATATTTTAGCGGAAAAGACTTATTTGTCATCTGTCAAATTCTCAAAAGATTCGGGTGGGGGAAATTAACTTGTTGTAAAGAAAAGCATCCAGAAGCTCCTCCTTGCCTGACTGAAAAGTGGCGAGATTTGCACATCGGAGTTAAATTTCTGGAATACAGGAATTAGTAAAAAAGATGCAAAACCATAAACCACAAATAGAAAAAATCATAGGTGGAATGGAATGCCCAAAAGATTTTGCGTGCTACAAGTCTGAATTTAATAATCTTTGCAAAGCAAAAGATATTGGAATAGAATCATTTGTTGAATGTTTGGAAAGTAGCGCGTGGCAGTGCGAGCTTTCATTCTCCTTTGGGTATTCTTATTTTTGCAGATGTCCTCTTCGTGTCTATATTTTAAAGAATTTGGGAAAGTGACGTTCCGCTCTGCGCCAGCGATCAAAAACCAAACACCTATCAGAAGTCTTTCTATCTAAGCCCATCTCATCCTTGACATCGATCCCTAGCGGGAGATACTATTTTTTTCGCGATGGGCGGCATCGATTTCGAGCTTGCTCATGAACCCAATTTTTCTTTTATTCGCTTAAAAAAGGATTTCAGCAATTATGCTTTTCCGGAGAGAGTTGGCCCGCTTCTTGATTTTAAGCTCCTGCTGTGCCAGGAGTCTATCGCCCCCTCCAGGCCTGTTGAGAAGATCGTCCGCTAACAGATGGTTGCCCCCATGTCCCGGTTATATGAAGCTCATCGCCTTCATCACGCATGTTGGTGGCCATGGGGAGGGGGCCAAAAATGGCCATGGTGGCTCCGCAAAGAAGCTGCCAGACGGATGAACCGGGGCGCGATTGTATCCCGGCTAGAGCATCTTTTCTTCATCGGCATGTCGATCTTCGATATTTACATACCTCAGGAAAAAATGAAAGTCAAAAAAGGCCGGTTAAAATTTTTTGATCAGTCTCTCGTTCTTGGGTATAATAAAAAATCAAGCCCTTGGAAAAGAATGCTCTCAAGTGGATAGGTCCCCTTCAGCACATTTTCTATGTCTTTTTCGTCCTCCTCTGGTTTAAAGATAACTTTTCTCCCCTGCGGAATCTTCCTCTGAGTTATTTTTTTGCCTTGATTCCTTTATTGATACTCACTCTTGTTCGCTTTATTTTAAAATATCGCCGCAAAAAAATAGGATTTCCCGGGAAAATCACCAAAGAAACAGCAGCGCTCCTGGCCCTGCTCTTGCTCACGGTCATTGTCCGAATTCCTTGTCTTGTTTATCCCAATGGGATGATGACCAGCGACGACGCCATTCCGGCCCTGATGGGAAAGCACATTTCCGAAGGCAAAGTGCCGCCTGTGTGCTTTTATGGCCAGCTTTATATGGGGTCCCTTTCCAGCCATTTCTTTGCCTTGATGTTCAAGGTTTTTGGCTACTCCATGTTTGTTCTCAAAGGCGCCACCCTCCTTATTTACCTCGCTTTTATGGCTGTCCAATTCTTTTTTCTGAAGGATATCTTCTCTTATCAATTTGCGCTCGCAGTCGCCTTTTTCTACAGCTTGCCGTTTATCCAGCTTGTCACGGCCGGCCTTGATAACACCTCGGCTTATCCTCTGGTTCTTCTTTTAGGGGCTTTGCTCCTCTACCTAACTTATCTCATTTCCTTCAAGGCCAGGGAAAATTGGCTTCCTGTCCTGGGATTCTTGATGGGATTGGCCTTCTGGACTCATCAAATCACCATCGGCTTTATTCTGACGAGCTTGCTGGTTTTGCTCTTCAAGACGAGATTCAAAATCAAAACATATGCCAGGCTCTTTTTTTATGCCGTCCTGGGATTCCTTCCTCAACTCCTGATAGAAGTTTTTAACCGCTTTCAACTGGCCGGGTTTCTTACAACCGGCAAGAGAATAGTCAACTGGGAGAAAGTTAAGTCCGGAGTAGAATTTACCGCATCTCTGTTTGCTTCGGACGGCCACGCTTTAAAATATATTTTTCTTTTCTTTTTATTCTCAGGCTTCATTTACCTCGTTTTTTTATCCTGGAAAAAGAAAGCCTTTTTGCCTCAGAGCATATTCTCCCTCTTTTTCCTCATCTTTTATCTCTTTTATATTTTTTCTTATTTCAGCAACAGGCCCGTGGTTCGATATCTCTACCCTCTTTATTTTTGTCTTCCGGCGCTGCTCCTGGCGCCGTTTCTGGCTCTCAAGTCAAGGCTGAGAAACGTCTTGTCTTTTGGCTTAGTTGTCTTCCTCTTCCTTTCTTTCAGCATGAAAGGCACTTTGACCCAGTACGAAATGATCAAGGGACGTCATCAGCGCATTGATCGCGTGATGGCTGCCATGGAGAAAACAGGCAAAAAGTTCTGGTATGCCGAATACTGGACGGCCTATCTCCTCACTGCTGCCTCCAAAGAAAAATTGATTGTCGATTCTTACAGCGTGAACAGGTATTCCCCTTACACCCTCTCCTACTGGAATCAAAATGATAAAGACAACTATGTCTTTCTTTTTGTAGAGTGGGCGGACGAGAAGGTCCGGCAGGCGAGTTTTATCCGCTGGCTGGAGACATTGGACATCCGGACTAAGAAAATAGACACCGGGGAAGGCGAACTTTTTATTGATATCGAAACCCGCCTTAATCCCAGGATTATCATGCGAGACCCGCCGCCGAACCTTCCTCAACTGGAGCTCGAGCAGATTGACCCTCGAGAGGGTTATCTTCGTTTGATTTTCCAGAACAAATCCCGCCGCGAGGACATCGGGTTCTGGCTGAGCGCTGAGATTCCAGGGTTCAGCTCGGAGATGAAGAGATTTTCGCTGGCGGACGAGGAAGTGAAGATTAATTTGCCTTATCCACAAGCAAGCTCATTTGCAATCAAATACTATCTCGAGTACTTCGGCGTCAAAATACCTTCTTCAGCGCGGAAGCTTTCTTATTCTCTCCCGAAGGACAAAATTCAGGAACGAGACAGTCAGCTCGTTTATCTTAGAGGCTTTGGACCCGAAGTCAATTATCTCGGCAAGAATAGAAGGATTTGCGAGAAAGAAATAGCTTTTGAGATTAACAAGGCTCCTGTGGATGACCTCGAAGTGCGGGTTTTTTTGTGCTCGCCGTTCCAGTTTTCCAGCTGGAACTGGTACGGGAGAAATTCCCAGAAAGTGAGCATTGAGGTGAACCAAGCGTTCTTTGGGAAGCGAGAGCTAAAAGACGGAGAGAATGTCATTCGTCTTAGGATTCCAAAAAATACCCTAAAGCGAAACGGCAATATCATCGCCCTAAAATTTAGATATCATCTTTGGCACCCTTCTTTTCCGCTCTGGAGAGTGGCTGCTTTTCTGAATAAGATTGAAGTCAGCCAGCCGTCGCCCGGAAGACTCTGAAGCCGCATCTTTAGTCAACGGAAGTTGACGATCATGGGCTTCCGGGCTACACCCCGCGTTCTCAAGTCGTCCTTGACATCTTTTTGAGTCGGGATTTACCATTTCCTACGATGGTTGGACGGGAAAATCGTTCTAAGGACACAATTTCCTTAGAATACGAAAGGAAAGCGTGGTTCCTATAATCCAAATTTTTGAAGATAATTCAAAAAATTGAATTATTCTTAGCCTCCCCGCACATTAATTTATTGAAAATACTATAATTATAGAATAATAAAATTGGCATGATATTTGCTTATAAGTATAGCGACATTGTTTTTTATTAAGATTCTGAATAAGGAGGTGAGAATTATACAAACCTATTTTTTTAGGCTGAGAGTTGGAAAATAGTTTCCGCTCCGCGGATGAAGGTTTTCTTGCTCAGATTCAGAGCGAGGAACTTTTTCCTTTCCATCATTGGGAAATTCGGAAAAAAAGGAGTTGAATGAAAGAATGAGAAAACTTAAATTGTTTGTTATCAGTTTTCTTGTGATCCTCCTCGCCAGCTCATTTGTCCCAGCACAGACCCCCACCGGTAAGTTTGTCGGAAAAGTCGTAGACGATCAAGGGAACGGTCTTCCCGGCGTCACCGTCGAAGCCATCAGCCCCAAACTGGTCGGCAAAGCCGTGACCGTGAGTGATGCAAATGGCGCCTATCGTCTGTTGGCTCTTCCTTCAGGGGTATACGAGATCACCTTTACGCTCCAGGGTTTTAAGAAAATCATCAGAAAAGACGTCATCTTGCAGTTGCAACAGACCATCGTTTTGGATGTCACCATGGAGCCGGCTGCTGTCGAAGAATCGGTGACCGTTATCGGAATGAGCCCTCTGATCGACGTCAAGAGTACGGTCAGGGGCATGACGATGACGAAGGAGGTCTTCAGTTCTCTGCCCAAAGGCCGTGACTTCGACTCGCTCATAACTGCTATCCCGGGCGTTTCCTATGAGCCCATGCTGGCAGGAACATCGGTAGACGGAGCTTCCGGCCTGGAGAACATGTACTACGTTGACGGTGCGGAGATCAACAACCTCCTGACAGGTAGCCGCGCCCAAGCTGCTGCGTTCGAGTTCGTTGACGAGGTCCAGGTCAGAGCGTCCGGCTACCAGGCGGAGTACGGCGGCTCGCTGGGTGGCGTTATCAGCGTCATTACGCGCTCCGGCGGCAATGCATTCCACGGCGAAGTCATGGGTTACTACAGTGGTGCTCCCCTGCGCACCGAATATCGTGATGTCCTGACTTTAGACTACACAAATTCCAAAATCGCCAAATACTACAAATACAATGAGTACTACGGCGTAAACCACGATAACCGGTATGAGGTTGGGTTCAACCTGGGCGGCTACATCTTAAGGGACAAGCTCTGGTTCTTCGCCTCGTTCCTTCCCGTCTTCTACAATAACACTCGCGACGTGACTTATCTTACCAAATCTGGAGCTCCTGGTCCGGAAAGGAGTTGGAAAAGGACCGAGAATTATTGGAACTGGAACGCTAAACTGACCGCCCAGCTCTTCGGCAAGCTGCGGCTCAGCGCCTCGGTCGTCAACAATTTCAATAAGTACAAGGGCGACCTTAACAATGCTTACGGCGGGAATCCGGATCCGTTTTATTCCTACGATCTTTATGGTTTCAGCTATCCCAACTTTTCCGGAGCAATTGTTGCCGACCTGACACTTGGCAACAATTTCCTGGCTTCGCTCCGCGGCGGCTATTTCATGAACAACCGAACCAATCAGCTTTTGGTGCCGCCGGATGAGCCCTGCTTCCAATTCATGACCGAAGCGCCAGGCGGGTACTTTAACACGACCAATATCGGCCTGGCCGGCATCCCGGAGGAATACCAGAGGGGCACGGGCTGGTATAACTTTCCTCGTGCCAACTCCCAAGTCAACAATGCCTGGAAGGATGAGAGGTACAACATCTCGGGCGACTTAACTTACTTCCTCAATGCGGCCGGTGAGCACGCATTTAAGGCCGGGGTGATGTGGGTGCGTACGGTCCAGGATCACGATTACCTGGCCAAAAACCCCGTCCTTTTCTTCGCCTGGGACCGCGACATGATCGCTTACGGTGTTAACTACGGCCGCGGTAAATACGGGTACTACGGAGTGCGGGGGAATGATGTGACGGGCCCTTTTGGCCAGCTTTACAAAGCCCATAGCAATCGTTGGAGCCTCTACATCCAGGATTCGTGGACTCTTGCGGGCCGCCTGACCTTGAACCTCGGCTTGAGGGCCGAATCGGAATACCTCCCGCCCGGCTACACCCAGGATCCACAATGGATGAACGCTACACCCATCTCGTGGAGCTTCGGCGATAAGCTGGCGCCGCGCTTTGGCGCTGTCTGGGATGTCATGGGCGACTCCACCCTGAAGGTCTTCGGCTCCCTGGCCTGGTACTATGACGTCATGAAGCTCAACATGGCAGTAGGCTCGTACGGCGGGGACAAGTGGAAGAGCACTTACTACGCATTGGACGACTACAGATGGCCCTTGATCGGTGTCAACAACTATTTTCCCGGAAGGTTGCTGTTTACCGGGAATCCAGAAGGGACTCTCGATTTCCGCGCCCCGTCTTACGATTCCACCGACCCTGATATGAAACCGATGACCATGCGGGAAATCAGCTTGGGCGGTGAGTATAGGATTCGGGAAAACCTGGCCTTATCCGTGCGCGGGGTTTACAAGCACCTCGTGTGGGCCTATGAGGATATCGGCATCCTTCTGCCGGACGGCGAGCACTACTTCATCACGAATCCCGGCGGCCCTTTCATCACTGAAAAGTACGCGATGGCCCGCGCTGCAGGCCTGATCCCGGAGAAAGCTCCCAACTGCCCGAAGGCCAAACGCGATTATTGGGGCTTCAATATCGCCCTCGACAAGCGCTTCTCTAACAACTGGCAGGGAGGCTTATCTTTTACCTATAGCAGTTTGACCGGGAACTACAACGGCCTCGTTTCAGGCGACGAATACGGACGCCAGTCTCCCAACACGGAGCGCTACTTCGACCTGTGGTACCTCGCTTTTGACTACAATCTGAACCCGCTCGACGGTGCCCTGCCCGGTGACCGTCCCCTCTACTTCAAGCTCTACGGGTCCTACACCTTCAACTTCGGTTTGACAGCAGGTATTATCCTCAACGCCATGAGCGGCATCCCGACCTCGACTGAATGGGCCTTGGATGTCCAGGGTTACCTGCCGTATAACCGCAATGACCTGGGCCGTACCCCGTTCCTTTGGTACTCCAACTTCTACCTTGCCTATGACTTCAAAATAAAGGGCAATACCAAGTTCCAGATCAACGTTAATGTCGATAACCTGTTCGATATTAAGACCGCGCAGCGCATCTACGCGATTTACAACCGAGGTGCGGTTGCAGTGAGTGATGCTGTCCTAGCAGGAGGCGCTTGGGACATTAACGACTACCACCCCGTCCTCGATCCGCAGTTCAAAAAGGAGAGGGATTTCTACGGTCCGCTCACTGTCCGCCTAGGATTCGCCTTCTCATTCTAGTTCCCTTCTGAAGCAGACGCAGAACATAGGCCCGTCCCCGCTTCTGCGGGGGCGGGCCTTTTATTTTCTAGCGCTCTGATAGAAGGCGGGCTTAATTTTTTTGTTCCGAGAAAATCAGAAGTAGACGGTTAGCGAAAAACATAAGTAGGCTAAAAGTAGACTAAAAGTAGACAAGGGGGGAAGGAATCTATGGTAGAACCTTCACTTTTAAGGAGGTTCTGCCATGAGTGCACAGGTTCATAAGCGTTTACCAAAGAGCTTTGTGGAAGAGATTCTTGAGGCCTTCAATGATCATCGGATCAGTGAGGAGAAGGCCTGTGAGATGCTGGGAGTCCGGCGAGCCCGACTCTATAAGCTTCGGAAGAGCTGGTTGCAGTGCGTTTTAGGAAAGAAGCTGTTTTCGCTTTATGGGCGCCGGGAGAGTGCTTTTCATCGGCTGCCGGCGGAGCAAGAGCGGTGGCTTCACGAGGAGTTGATCTTTATCCGGCGGAAAGCTAAGGTCTATCAGGGCCGTTTCAACTTTGCCGTTCTAGCTGAGGAGGCCGAGAAGGCTTTCGGACACCCCTTCCATCGAGAGACTCTCCGGTATTTTGCCCTTCGCCATGGCTATTACCATGCCCGGCCCGAGGAGAAGAAAAAGGTCTTCGTTCGGTTTGAAACGCCAGGACCGGGGTTCCTTTTCCAGCATGACTGCTCCGAGCATCCGTGGATCCCCGGCCTTGGCGGCACCCAGTATCTGATCTTGACCAAAGACGACTACTCGCGTCTGTTTGTGGAGGCGCAACTGTTTGAAAAGGAAAGCAGTTACGCCCATCTGGCGGTCGCCCGCAAGGGCGTAGAGCGCTACGGACGGCCACAGGCCTATTACGTGGACCAGCACAAGATCTTCCGCTTCGTCCAGCATCACGGGGTCCATGTTCAGTACCATCTCGGCCAGGATGAGGCTGAGGTGCAGTTTAAACGGGCCCTGCGGATGCTCGACATCGGGTTGATCTATACGGAGGAAGGCTCGCCGGAGGCCAAGAGGAAGGTTGAGAAGGCCTTTGACTATTTTCAACGTCGCGTTCCTTATCTCTGTGAACGGCACAAGGTTCGTGATGTCGCAGAAGCTCAAAAGATCGTTAACGACGTTTCAAACTTCTATAACGAGCAACGGGTTCATCTGGAGACCGAGGAGGTGCCTCGGAAACGCTGGGAGGAGGCGATCAAAGCGGGAAAAGGGAGGCTGAGGCCGTTAGACCGTGGGATTAATCTGGATTTAGTATTTTCGTTGCATTACGAGCGAACGGTCAAAAAAGACGGGACCTTCAGTTTCAAGGGTGAGGAATATAAGCTGCGACATTTGGCGGGGATGCGCGTGATAGTGGGATTCATCCCCGGTCAGAAACTGCTGGTAATCAAAGACGGTCAAAGAGCGGCAGAGTTCCTGCTCTGACTCCCCTGTCTACTTTTGATTTTCGCGGAACAGGCGGGCTTAATTTTTTTGACACCCTCCGGGGAATCGAGTTAATATTAAAATTGAGGCCCAGGAGATGCAAGCATGGAGAGAAGAAAAACAATCGCTTTGTCCGTGGCAGTTCTCTTCTTTTCCGGGTTTGCTTTGGCTCAGATCGGGTTCAACCAGCAAGAGAAGATGATGATCCAAAGGCTTAAAGCGTCCGACGGTAAGCTCGAGGAAGGCAAGGCCCTCTTTACCAAAGGCAAGTTCGACAAGGCCGAGAAAAAGTTCAAGGAATGCCTGGATATATTCCCTAAGAACGCGGACGCCAACTATTTCATGGCCCAGATCCTTCTCAAGAAGAACTCTCTTGAACAGGCCCTCGAGTCCATCAAAACGGCGGAAACATGTTTCTCGGAACTTGGCAAATTGTATTCGTTCACCCACCAGGAGATGCTGAACAAGCTCAGGGAACAAAAGCAGGAATTGGAGGAGGGCAACCTCAGGTTGCAAGAAGACCTCCGTGCTCTTCAGAGCTCGCCGGGCTCGGCCCAGACACAGGCAAGCATATCGGGTGCGCAGGCGGAGATCCAGCAGAGAAATAACCTGATCTCCCAGATCGACGCCCAGCTCCGGAAACCGGTCCCTATGATCATGGAAAAGCCCGCCGGATACTTCTATATCCACGGCAACATCCTCTTTAAGCTTAAGGATTATCAGGGCGCCGTCGACCAGTACCTTGAGACGATCAAGCGCGACCCCAAACACGAATTCGCTTACAACAACCTGGCCAACATTTTTTTCATGGCCAAGCAGTATGACAAGGCCCTCGGGTTCCTCGAGCAGGCAGAGGCCCACGGGGTCAAGATTAACCCTCAGTTCAAAAAAGATATCGAGGACAGGCTGGCGAAAAAGCAGGAGGCTCTTTCATCACTTCCGCAAGTGAGATCCTATTTTTTAATTGTGTTGATAATATTCTGAACCTGGGCCGACCTTTCTGTGTTCGGCTCAAGCTTCAAGAACTGCTCAAAATATTCAACCGCCCTGGTCATATCTCCTTTATTGAGATAGACATATCCCAGCTTGAGGTATGGGTCGGGCCAATCGGGTTTGATCTTGGCCGCTAACTCGAAGTAAGTCAGGGCTTCGTCGATTTTCTGGTTGGAGAAATAAATTTCGCCGACATTGTAAGCCAAATTCTCGTCCTGGGGAGAGGTATCGAGCGATTGCCTGAAATATTTTTGGGCTTCCTCGAGATTGTTCTGTCTCATGTGGCAAAGCCCGATCGCGGCCAGAGCCTTGGCGGTCATGTCCTTCCCCATGGCAGAGTCTGCTTTGGCCTGTTCGATAAGATCGTTATAACTTTTGATCGCGTTCTCGTAGTCTTCCTTTTCTCGATAGCAGTCGCCGATGTTGAGGAGGACTTGATAGGCCGCGGGGTTTTTATCCAGGAACTGCTGGAACAAGACCAGGGCTGCATCATATTTGCCGTCTTTATAGTATAGATTGGCTTCGTCCAAAAGGGCGAATGAAGCCTCATCCTGGACGACGCCTGACTCCTTTTTTGCTTTCTGCAATACGATAGTCACTTTGGGGGTTAGTTTTAGCTGGCTGACATAGATGCTCTGACTTGCCTGAACAAAACCCGGAGCCGAGGCTGTGACGACCCAGTCTCCTGTACCGATGCCGAGAAATCCCCATTCGCCATTTTTATTAGCGGTTATCTCCTGATTGATATTTTGTTCCCGGGTAAAAGTGAGCACAACCTTAGCCGAAGGAATGGGCTTCCCGTTCGGATCGACGACAACACCGGCGAGCCTGGCGGTTCCTCTTCCGGCCTGAGCCGGAGCCGAAGCTGCGGAAAAAAGAACGATGAAAATCATGAGGGTCGTTTTCGAAAGAACATTCATTCTCATCTTCACCTCCAGTTAAGCATAGTATAAGGCAAAAAGCTTATTAAGGTTCCTACAAAGTCAGACTGTCCTTGATTTTCATCTGGCTTCCGTCGGCGGTGTTTTTCAAGTTCAGGCTCAAGGTGTAGGTTCCCGGCACGGTCTTAACCGGGACGTCAATGATATAATTGTCCCGGATAATTTCCAGGAAGTCTTTCTGGGCCAAGGCAAAAGAATAACTCTGGCGATGCTCCCAGGCTATTTTTCCGGAGGAGTCGAGGAGCTCAACGGCCAGCTCCAAGGTCGTTTTTAAGGTCTTCCCTTCAAGATTAAACCAGATATTCTTGTAGGGAATTTTCAGTTGAAGAAGGGCTTCCCCGTCTTTGACCGGCCTGACCTCGAAACGGGCCTCAAGGAGCTCTTTCCCTTTTTCGGAGCTGACTGTTGGCAGAAGCATCACCTGAGTTTGGTTGATTTCGCTGATCTGGGCGGCGCTCAACGGGTCGAGCCTGTAGTAGCCCGTCCAGTTGTCATCGACAAACACAACCGGGAAGAAGCCGTAATACCATATCTCCATCGGCTTGCCGTAAAACGTGACGCCCCTGGGGTAGGTTTCTCTGTTATCCGGGGGGCCGAGGAGGATATAAAGCCTGCCTCTGTCCTGGAGCCAACCGGCCGTCGTCCCCTCTCTGAACAGGAAGTTGGCTTCATCAATCCGCTTGAAATACTCGACCTTGAACTCGTTGACTTCTGTGGAAGGGTCGGGGTCTCTTTTCTTCCAATAGTTAGCGATAAAATCTTGCCTTTCAGATGCTGGGAGCTCCAGGAAGCTCTTGCGCTCTTCTTTGGTGATAAGATATCTCGCTTTGGACAGGAATTCTTTGCTCCCCGGGTCCAAAGATTTCGGTATGGGGCTGAGGCCGCAGGAGATTAAAAGAAAAAGAGAAAAAACATAAATGAGCAAGCGCATTTTTTT
>Ga0315280_10008957_pt1 | contig 12988 bp, 10 predicted proteins | sample YL17G06_40_MG_FD_203697 | JGI IMG/M metagenome (GOLD analysis project Ga0315280, IMG submission 203697) | Sediment microbial communities from Yellowstone Lake, YNP, Wyoming, USA - YL17G06_40 | ecosystem: Environmental > Aquatic > Freshwater > Lake > Sediment | place: USA: Wyoming | collected...
CGATCTCTATGATCTCAGCAGTTTTGGGTTGATTCCCTATCGTTTCCAGATCGTATACAATCAGGCTTTCATTACTGCCAGCCTCATACGAACTCATAAGCCTTTGGCAGAATTTAAGCGCAACAGTGGATACCGCGCCGCCTTCTCCTGATGGTAAAGATGCAATGTACGGAGAATCCGTGATATTATTCCATTGGACTGAAGCACCTATAAGTATAGATTGTTGGGCTATACTAGGCGGAACAATACCCTCTTCGCCAATAATCAAATACAGGACGTTTTTCGTATTATCTTTCCAGTTTAGAGAATTGCTTTCTTCGGATAGCGATGGCGGTACTATCTCTGCATCTTGTGAAAGAAACTGGCACGTAACTTCCATACCGAAGTAGCTCGTAAGCACGTAATTAATTATCCCTGCGGAACAATAATTATCAATACCATAATGAGCGATTATCGTTATGGGATGTTTCTGCTGGATTTTGTCGTAAAGTGCATTGACTGCCTGTTGCAAACTGCCAAACGAAGGGGGATTCCCAATGGCTGTAAGGTCATCGTTGTGATATGGGTTACGCTCTGAGTCAAGTATATCAAGCAAACCTCTTATCACCTTAATTGCTGCTCCCTCTTTCGCTATTTCGTTAAGCTTATCCAGCAGACTCACGAACTGCTCAATGCGCCTTTTAGTCAAAGGACCGACGTCATAAGACCCGATGTTTCGGAATAATTTTAATAATTCCACACCATTCTTTAAGGCAATGTTGTTAAGCTGAAGCTTTGTCAATTCATCAACTATAACATCGGGGAAATTGAGCGACTTTTCAAAATCAGGCTCCAAATTCCAGCACATCAGGCGAAGATAGCCGATTATTGCACGTATAGAGGACTGATTCATGAGCATCTCTTTTCTTATTCGCCTAACAGAAATTTTATGCTCCATAAGGTATTGCTCAAGCTTGTCAGCCAGTCTATGAGTTCTGTAAAATATTGCTATCTGGCTTGGGGAATAATATTTATCCGTTATGAGTTTCCTGATCAACAGCCTGACTAAGCGCAGTTCCTCATTAATATCATCAAGTTTGTAATAATAAATAACCTCTCCTCTATCGTTGCTTGTTATAAGTGAGCCTTTCTTTATTCTCGTGTTTTTCTCTATCAGGCTTTGTGATGCTCTGAGTATCGTTTGTGTTGATCTATAATGGTCAACAAGCTGTATTACCTTTGGCTTATATTGTTCCTTGAATTTATCTATAAATAATGGATCAGAGCCACGCCAGCTATATATTGATTGGTCGTCATCAGCTACGATCATTATGTTATTTTCGGAATTGCAGAGAAGACGAATTAACTCGAACTGTGCCTGATTTATGTCCTGATACTCGTCAACCATTATGAATTGGAACTTTTTCTGTAACTCATCTCTTACGTCAGCGTGTTCTTCAAGCAATCGTACAGCCATAGAAACGAGGTCGTCAAAGTCCAGAACGCCGTGACTGCTTAGATAATCCTGATAACGTTTCGCTACTTCAAGAACGTCATCCAAAACAATGTCAACAGCACCGATAGTCATTTCGTTTCTTGCGTTAATACGATTTAATTTGTCGCTTTCACGAGTCTCTATCGGGTTTTTTAAACTCACTTTGGCATTGGATATAAAGTCCCGTACCAACCAGACCTGATCCACAGATATGCTGGATTTGCTGTCGTGTATGAACTGCGCCAGTATTTCTTCCTGAGAATCCTGATCGAGTATGGCGAATCTCTTATTCAGTCCTATTTTTTCGCCGTATTGCCTGAGTATTCGCACACAGGTAGCGTGAAAGGTATGAATCCATACGTCCATACCGATGGTTTCACCGAGTAGATCGGTATCGTGAAGTCTGTTTATCATCTCCTGCGCTGCTTTGTTGGTGAACGTGACAGCAAGTATGCTTTCAGGAGGGATGCCCTGGTTATGTATTAAATATGCAACCCGATAGGTTATGACTCTGGTTTTGCCACTGCCAGGCCCTGCCAGAACAAGTAACGGTCCCTTGTAATGATATACAGCACTAGCCTGAACTTTGCTTAGATCCCTCGATATATTCATTAACAGCCCTTTTAAATAAACTGAAATCGCAGCGAAAAGAACGGACTATACCAATTCTTAATTCAAAGACGGCATTGGTAGGCGCATCCCTTTAGGGTGCGTTTCCGCAGGCTGAAGCCTTCGGTTACCAATATGTAGTGAATTGGTATTAGCAGGACTCATCCTGCGAACTATAAACGCAAGCTAAAGATTGCTACTCCATCAAAGACACATGAATTTTAACATATTGTCGTTGTTCGGTCAAGCTTTAATCAGTTTGCTCTGGATGGCAGAACGGATGGGCTTTGTATTGGTGCAGGATCTGGAAGCTTCTTCGGTTCTGGTAGAGGTATAGGGTCGGGCAATCTGGATGGTTCTTGTATCACTATGGGATTGCTTATGATACTGGTGCTTTGTATAGGGAATGGTTCGGGCATTTGCCTCGGTTCAGGGATCGGAATGAGTGCTGAAAATTGAGATGGTGGTAAAATCGGCATAGGGTTATTGATAACTCCTGGACTCTCTACTGGAAAGGAGACGGGTAAAGGCATAGGTTCCGGGATAAGCTTGGGGTCAGGAATTCTGGATGGTTCGGGTATTGGTATCAAGCCCTGTGCGTTTCCGTATATGTTACCTGCTGACAAATAAATAACCTCCTTCCACAATGAATTAAAAATCACTTTCTATGATTATAACACCCATACACAATGGGGTCAAGTATTTTTTCAAAGTAGAGTGTAATTCATTTTTGCCCAGGATAACACAAAAGCATGGTAAGAAGATCACTAAACGTGAAACAGATGAAGTGAAAGCGATATTCACACATCGGAGACCAGTACCCCAGTCGGAGATAAATTCAGTGAAGAGGGGTTATGCAGGATGGAGTTATGGTTCCGAGTAGTTTTTATCAGATTTCTGATACGTACCATCAGTTTTTTGTGAAGAATATATTACTTTTCTCTGAGTGAGTAAGGCATCAATCATTGAGTTACTGCATTAACAAAACCTACATTTATGCTTTAATATCTTAAATAACCAGAGACATAATTAAATTAATATAGTTGTATTCAATTAATCTGCACAGTCACGGCATATTTCTTGCTCTAATTTGAATAAGTTTCCGTGCTTAGTTTAGGGTGACTATAATCATTCAGAAGGAGGGTATTATCTTGAGAATACTTCTAACTTTAATAGCATTAAGTCTTGTCGCTTTCTATGGGTGTGAGGACACAGATAATATAACTTTAAGTTCAGAACCACAAAATCAGATGCACGTCGTTGGAACTGCTACCATCACGAAAGCGCCAGACATGGCAATATCTCAGATTGGTGTTCAGACCATCAATAAAGAATTAGACCCAGCGATCAATGAGAATAACACTAAAATGGCAGCTATAATAGATGCTCTTAAGCAGTTGGGTGTAGCCGAGAAGGATATACAAACATCTTCCTTCAGTATATACCCACAGAGAGACTATGCTAACAACAAACCAAATGATATAATCGGCTATCAGGTAGACAACATGCTATCAGTGAATTTCCGTGATCTTACCAAAATAGGTACTGGTTTGCAAAAAGCAGTTAATGCAGGAGCGAACAATATATACGGTATAAGCTTCACGTTTGCTGATACAGATTCACTGAAAAACGAAGCACGTACACAGGCAATTCAGGATGCCCGCAAAAAAGCAGAGAGCATGGCAACCGCCGCTGGCATTAAGCTTGGTAAGATAATCAGCGTTAGTGAGCTTACCAGCAGTAGTCCTATTATATCACGAGATTACAGCAAGGCAGAGGCTAGTGCCGCAGTTCCAGTTGAGTCGGGTGAGATTGGTCTGACAATGCAGGTTGAGCTAGTTTATTTAATTGATTAAAACAAGAAAAAATGATCAGTGATGAATCCAAACATCACTGATCACGTATCTTTGCTTATACCAATTTCTATTTTGATTGGATATTTATGATTCAAAAAATCTGTGCCACTGGCAGCTTATCTGCCAGTGCTAATGCAAAATGTTTTTTAGAAAATGGTATTATTTATCTGCTTTGAGTGAAGCCCACGTAAACGAGATCATATCCATTGTCTTGCCATTGAGACTTATCAATAAGCCTTGCCCAGCTTGTGACTGTTGTAGTGTTGACCCATGCCATCAGGCTTACTGCATCTGTAACGACGTCTAACAGATACTAAGCAGTTTACCATTGCACCACAGTAAAATGTGATGTAAACTTTATAGTAGTGACTGCTTTGTGAAATACTTATGTTAAATAACGTGTTTTTTATGTGTGAGTTTTACAATTTTAGGTAGCACTAATCTTGAAAGTATACACAGGTGCCTTCGTATATTTTGCACCACTTACATTAATATAGGAAAACAATATGGAAATACTTGACCAAATTCCCATAGAAATAAAAGTCGAACAAGTAATGAACATCCTGCATCTGGATAAGGATAACAAATATACAGAGATCGTTCAAGAGCTTATAGACAAGGCTAAGCCCGTTCTCCGTCCGAAGGCTATTTTTGACGTTCAGTACGTTGAACACATTGACAGAGAAACTATTGAACTTGGAGGAGTAAGATTCACCAGTCGTGTGCTAAGAGTTAATCTGGATAACATCGGGAGAGTTTTCCCATACATCGCTACTTCTGGAACTGAGGCAGACTTAGTTGATATTCCAGATGACGATCTTATGGGAAAATTCATTGTTGATACAATCAAAGAAATAGGACTTGGTGCTGCAACACATTATCTTGGGGAACATCTAAGAAATAAGTATAAAGTTGATAAGATGTCAGCAATGAACCCCGGTTCTTTAGAGGATTGGCCAATATCTCAACAAAAACCGTTATTTTCAATTTTTGGTGACGTAGAAAAACTCATTGGCGTAAAATTGACCGACAGTTTTCTGATGATCCCAATAAAATCTGTTTCTGGCATACATTTCCCAACAGAAGCAAGTTTTGCAAGCTGCCAATTATGCCCAAGAGAAAAATGCCCAAACAGGAGAGCCAAATACGATCCCGAATTGATGAAGAAAAAATACAAGTAAAGAATTGTGGATAGTCCATTTTCTTATGAATTAAGGTAACAAATCTGGTTCTTCCGTGTAAAGTGTGGGAATGATTCTTGCTTATGACTCAAATCCCCCCTTCCCCCTGACAAGGGTATATTTTTTGGGATTTGAATAAAAACGTTTATGAAAACATGAATAAATGGTAAGATAACACCGTAAAAGATTAACAAATCTAAAACAAAGAAAGGTGGTATCTATATGTCTACTAATAATAAACAATTAGAACAATAAAGGAAACGAAAAGCAATCTTGGCGTAGAGAATATTATGTTAAGATTGCTCAAACCCGGAATCCCTGACAACATCATGGTCATCGTCCTTTCTGACCGTGGACTTTATGCAACATGGTTGTTCAGACGAATCAAAAGACCGGGATGGCATCCATTCATGCGAAAAAGTGTTGTTGGCACATTTAGACCGGATTGTGGACATGACTTTCATCCTATTTCCAGCTTTGCCAAGAATCCGGGGACAAATTGGAGTAGTCACGGCACTCTTTTCAAGACCAAAGACAGACAACTGAAATGCACTTTGCTTGCATACCGGGATGCAACATCCAAAGAACCATGGTTCATTATCACTGACTTTCCACCAGAAATAGCAGATGCTTGCTGGTATGGGATGAGAGCATGCAAGGCTTTAAGCTCATCAAGAGTGGCGGTTGGCAGTGGCATCATACACGTATGGGAGACCCCGTTCGAGCAGGACGCGTCTGGTTGGCAATATCTGTAGCGACTCTTTGGCTTTTGAGGTCGGAGGAGAAGCGGATGAAACCATACCAGAAAGCACGATACCGGATATTACTATGGCATTTAGTTTTCGCAGTTTTACTAAACTTCGAATGACGAGTATTTTCCGTCAAGGTTGGAATATTATAGTTATGTCTCTTTTCTTCCATGAACCATTGCCTTTAGGTTGTTTTATACCAGAACCATGGTAACGTTATTGTGATAAAAACAAAAAGTATACCCTTGTCAGGGGATGAAGGGAGATTTAAAGAAAGAGGTTACTATGATTGATTTTCACGTTCACATAGGCAATTTATACAGATACTCCTATCCCAACAATATAGGTCTTTCGGTACATCAGCTTATCGAGAGAATGAACAGAGAGGGCATTGAGATAAGCGTGCTTTTACCACTCGAAAGCCCTGAAGGCGCACCCGGTTATTTCCTGACCGAACATGCGATAGAGGCAAGGGATATGTATCCTGAACGACTTATAGCCTTTATGTGCGTTGATCCGAGAATGCCGGGTTATCCAGCGATAATGGACACATTTGTTAAAATATATGGCTGTAAAGGATTCGGTGAGCATATCAACGAGCTTGCCTTTGACGATTCGCGCAACAAGGTCATATATGCAAAGTGCGATGAGTATGGATTGCCCCTGGATTTTGAGATAAACACACGCTACTGCTACGATGAAGTGGGATTGCCACGTCTTGAAGCCTGTCTCAAGGAGTTCAAGAATGTGAAATGGTGCGGGCATGGACCGGGCTTTTGGTCAGCAATATCAGGGGACGATCCAAGAAGCGGTTATCCACCGGGAAAGATTACCCCTGGAGGTGCATTAGATCGCCTTTTGAGTGAATACGACAACCTCTACGCTGACATATCCGCCGGTTCTGGTAATAATGGATTGACTCGTGATCCAGAGTTTACCATAGGCTTTGTCCAGAGACACTGGCGAAAACTGCTCTTTGGTTCTGACTACATGGGACATAATCAATCCATACCGCAGGTTCAGTGGCTGAAAAATATGGACATAACTGACGAGATGCGCAATGCTATCGCCAAAGGAAACGCCCGCCGTGTGTTGGGGCTAGACGTCCATACCGCTAACGCTTAGGCACTTGTTTCTTTGCTCACTGCTTTATCGGTTGTGTCGGTTGAGAACCCTTGAAGATCAACTTCGGCAAAAGTTTCGGATCCTTAATTGTATAGGTATATTCCGGCAATCGGTTTTCTCTGTCCGTTACGTTGAAAGTTGGGGCAAGCAGGACTTCTTCATTTCCTGTGCTGTCCCATCTTCCGATGCCTATGTACAACTGTTTCTTTTGCACATCATCACCGAAAACTGATAGCGGAATGGATATTTCAACAGCCCATCCTGTATCCGTAGCAGACGTTTCCCCTGCCCATTCTGCGTTCCAATTCACATCACTGTTCTTGGCGTCATACTGCGATCCTTGGGGATTGATGGCAAACTTGTAAACAGCTTCACCATCACTCAAGTTAATATTCAAGTTCTCACCACTGGCTATGTTCTTATTGTCTCGCTCCACAGGAGTCGCACTGACTATCTGTTTGATCTTTTCTGGATCACCCTTAATATCTGCCGCAACGTAGAGGTTCTTTTCATCGTAAGCCAGTTTAACCTGAAGCCCATCTTTTGGCTTGACACTGCCTTGTACGTTTACAAAGTCGTTCAGTTGCATCGCTTTAGCCCACGATGGGTCATCCATTTTTCCATCAACAGAGATAGTGCCTTTTGAAACTTCCACAGGGATATTCGGCAGTATTTTGATCGGATATATAGTCATCTCGTCATTTCGGAACCCAATTGAATTATTACCGGCAGGTCCTTTGAATTTTAACGTCAATGCAGGTATCGGGTAAATGTCAGCATACTCTATGGTTGCGTTAATGGGAATCTGTAACTCGCTTCCGGGCTTAATCTCAAAATTATCAGAAATGGGAGTAAAATTCCATTTTGTATTTGTTTTTGAAACCTTTACCTGACGGGTTTTGCCGGGAACAGTCCACATAAAATAGCCTCTTATATCAACCGCAGAATTCACCTTTACAGTGAGTGCTGTATTAATTGTAACCTTTTGGTTAGATAATTCGATTATAATGGGATCAAGCTTGGATATTCCGCTGCGAAGATCACGCTCTATTTCAAACATCTCGTAAGCAACATAATCTTTAGGTGAGGTAGTTTGTGTCCGATCCATGCTGAAACTGTCAATGTTATTACCATTTGTGTCTTTTACTACTACATCGAGCTTATCTCCTTTGAAATCTATAATCACTGCATGGTGTGCCTTTTTGACCGTTTCCATGTAGTCTCGTTTTTCCACTACATCATAGAGCGGAGCCCCTCCTCCGCCGGTTACTATGTGACGAACTCCCTTCTTAGGCGTAGTGCCTAGATACCCGATCGGATATGTACGAGTATAATAGTGATCGTGTCCATTTAATACAAGGTCAACGCCATATTTATCGAATATAGGTTGCCACACGTATCGTTGAGGCTCTATGCTGCGAGTCAGATGGGCACGAAATAACGGTGCATGAAAGAAGACAATCAGCCATTTACCATCTTTATTCTTTTCCAGATCATCAATCAGCCATTTATACTGAGGGGATGACTCATCATAAGGATTAGACCCGGCATTTGTATCCAGACAGATGAAATGCGCATTGGCGTAGTCAAACGAGTAATATGACTCGTTGCCCGGTAAGGACAGATAATTGAAGTAATTTGGCGAATTCCCCTCGTGATTACCAAGACACGTATAAAATGGAACGTGGGCACTCAATTTATGCAATGGCATAAAAAACTCAGGTTTCCATTGTTCGTAATTAGTTCCACTCGATACTAGATCGCCTGTGTTAATAACCAGATCAGGTGTTGCACTGGACATTATATCCACAACTTTGCCATGAACTGCGGGATCGCTTCGAGAATCGCCATAAACGGCAAGACGAAAATCTTTTGTCCCATCTGGCGGGGCGGTCTTAAACGTTAACTGTGCAAGATTTACGTTTCCATAGCTTGCCTGATAGTAGTACGTCTTGCCGGGTTCCAGACCTGCTATCTTCACCTCGTGAATTTTAATGGGAGACGGTTCTGTTACTGATTGTCCCATTTTTTCTGATTCACCATAATTCACTGTTCCCACAACTGGTTCTGTTGTCTCCCACATAACCACAATGCCTTGCTGAGTCACGTTCTGAAGGTACGGGAAGATATTTAAGCCTTCTGGCATCTGTTCCTGTGTAGTATTGTCCTGTGAAAATACAGGAAAAACGCAAACTAAAAGTAAAGCCAAACACATTGTAAAGTATTTATAACTTTTGCCTATTTTAAGCATTATTTCTCTCCATTTAAAATTAGCATTAATCTATCACCTGTCCGAACTGCCCAACAGCGACTCCCGCATGAACTTCAGCGGAATAGTGGAGGTGCCGTTCCCCGACTGTGGGTTGAGTGCATACAGCTTCCAGTGTGCCGGTAACGTTGCCGATCTCTGTATCAGTAGCAATCCACCAACCTTTAGGAGGAATAGCCGGACTGTTCAATTGATTAGCTATCTTACCATCACGGTCTCTGGCTACAAGGCTGATATTGCATTGGACATCATCAGCAAGGTTTAAGAACCTGAACCAATCAAGTCCGCCTGAGTATATTTCAGGGAAGAATAGTCTTCTCCCTGCTGTCCTTCCTCTCATTGATGCACCGGGAAAATTAAGTATCTGAGTACCGCTGTGATCATGCCTTTCTGCTATAATGTGCTGATCAGCCATTGCTACAACTGAGGTTTGCTGTTTAATTTGCTCAACGTCAGGATTCCACGCCTGAAATGGTTCGAGTGTTGCTTCTTGAGACCATACAGCATTACCGTTCTGATCTCTTGCAACTACCGTAACTTTGGCTTGCTCATTACTGACGTTTACAATTTGTACCCAGTCCTCCCACGCATCAGAGATTTCCGGGAAATATTGTCTTCGTGATGGTCTGTCAATCACCTGACCGAGTTGCCCCGCCGCTGAACCTTCGTGGCCAACCTGATAGTGAAGATGCCTTTCACCACATATAGGTTGTGTACTCATGATTTCAACAGTACCGCTTATATTCCCCGTCTCTTGATCGGTGAAATTCCACCAGCCGAAAGGTACAAGGTTTTGCGTGCCAAACTGGGTAGCGACTTTTCCGCTTCTGTCCCTTACAATCACGTTTATGTTGGCTGGCTGATCTGAGACGTTTAGTATCTGGAACCAGTCCGTACCGCCTTCGTAAATCTCAGGATAAAACAATCTATTCCCAACAGTTGCATGTTCAGGCGAAGCCCCCGGGAAGTAAAAAACCACTGTTCCTAAGTGACAATGTCTTTCACCAACTATCCCTTTGTCGCTTGATACAGTCATTGACACCGGTACTGTTATCGTATCAGCGGCTGTCGTAAAAGCCTGAAAAGGACTGACCTTTACCTCCTGAGACCATACTGTCTGACCTTGTTGATTCCGTGCAACTGCCATAATGTTTGCCGGTTCATTGCTGACATTAACAATCTGAACCCAATCTTCCCAACCGACTGCTATCTGAGGAAAGTATATCTTTGTAGGAGCTGGCATAAGTAATATTCCCCCTTTATCTTCAATAATTACAAGTGATTAAGAAACCAGCTATATATTTCTCTTTTACTTTATCAGATTTATTCGGATTATGCAAGTGTAAACATCGCATCATATTATTTACAAAATGATGTCCTTCATAGTATAATAAATAATGGAAATGAATATAATAATTTCTGTTATAAAAATCATTAAGACGAATCATAATGTTTCGTTTATCGTTACATATAGATCTACCCGGTATTTAATCTCGTTATGCAATTAATTCAGAAAGGGGTCAGACATGAAACTTGGGCGACTTATTGTTATACCAGCTTTATTGATGTTTATTATTGCGGGCTGTGCCATTAACCCTGTAACAGGGAAAAAAGAGTTAATGGTCTTTTCAAATGAGCAGGAAATCAGTTTCGGAACCGAAGCTGACCCTGACATCCGATGGCAGTTTGGAGGAACCTATGGAGATTCTCAATTGACTGATTACGTGAACAGCGTTGGACAGAAAGTTGCCTCTGTCTCCGATAGAGCCAATATCCCCTACCATTTCGCAGTAGTTGATAGTTCTGATGTAAACGCTTTCGCTCTACCCGGAGGCTACGTTTACATAACGAGAGGCTTACTTGTTCGACTAGAAAACGAGGCTCAGTTGGCATCGGTTCTCGGACACGAAATCGGACACGTCAACGCCCGACACAGCATGAAAAGGATGCAGCAAACACTGGGATTCAGCATGGTAATGACAATCCTTGATCAGGCGGCAGGTGGAAGCCAAAAATATCAGGAATGGCGTGGACTCATAAAGACAGGTAGCTCTGTCGCATTTTCCGCAGTTGCGCTTGGATACGGTAGAGATAATGAGCTTCAGGCTGATTCGTTAGGGACGGAGTTTGCTAATAAGGCTGGTTATGACCCGCAGGGAATGGTTCAACTCCTAGAAATATTGAAAGGTCTTAGTGAACGAGAACCATCATCAGTCGAAGAATTCTTCATGTCGCACCCCCGTACCTCAATTCGCATTAAGGAAGTTAATAAGGAAATAGTTAAAATGCCCCCTCAACAACCCCAGGGAGTGTTTAACGAATCCGAATATAAGTCTAAGACAGTTGATCTTGTGACTGTTCAAAAAGCCTATGAACATTACGATAAAGGAGAGGAACTGCGCCAGAAAGGTGATTACAGTCAGGCACTTTTGGAATATAATCAGGCGTTAAAAATTAAAAATATTGCTAAACCCCATGATGGGATCGGGCTTGTCTATTACGCACAGGGCAAATATGATCCGGCGATAAATGAATACAAAATGGCAATTAGAATTGATTCCGGGTACGTGCCTCCTTACAACGATCTGGGTTTAGCCTACATGAAGCAGAACAAATACGATGATGCCGCATCAGCTTTCAAAAAGGCAGCATCCACGTATGAAAACTTCGATGATGCCTGGGCGAACCTCGGTGAAGCTTTCTACGTCCAGAAGCAATATCCAGATGCAATCAAAGCACTTGATATGGCTACCTCGCTAAATCCCAAGCATCCAAGAGCATTTACTACGCTAGGGTTGGCTTACGAAGCTACAGGGGAAACACAAAAAGCCATTGATGCTTATGAGCAGGCTGTCAATGTCGCACCAAAGGATAGCTATACCGATACAGCACGTCAGCACCTTGCAAATCTAAAAAAGGCATGAAAACGAGTAAATAACAAGAACTTTTGCCATTTTTGTACCATCCTCATCCAGTGTTAAAATTTGGAAGTCACTCGTAAAGACAGTATTAATTTTCCTTAACTATTTTTCTCTTTTCCCTTATAGATTCAAATATGTAATATATAGTTGGGACAAAGAATAGTGTAAATAAAGTGGCAACGGTCATTCCACCAAATACGGTTCGTGCCATAGAAGCCTGTAATTCTGCTCCTGAGCCAATCCCTAAAGCCATAGGCAGTAAGCCAAACACTGTTACTAGAGTCGTCATCAGGATAGGGCGAAGTCGCCTTCTTCCACCTTCCAGTATAGCTTCCTTCAGATCCCTGCCTTGCCTTCTCATCAGGTTTATGTAGTCCACAAGAACTATGGCATTGTTTACAACAATCCCTGCTAGCATTATAACACCAATAAACACATTTATACTAAAGTTAGTACCTGTAAAGAAAAGGACCAAGGTAACTCCGATTGCGGCGAATGGTATCGAGAACATTATCACAAATGGGTGTAGCAGAGATTCATACTGCGCCGCCATAACCATGTAAACAAGAGCAACAGCAAGCATAAAAACAAACATCAGCGAGCGGTTAGCCTTTTTTTGTTCCTCTTGTTCTCCAACAAACCTTACAGAAAAACCTTCTGGCACGCTCAAAGAAGCAAGCTTTGCACTAACCAAGCATAATGTTTTTGTCCATAGGACAAGGAATAATGAAAATGGCATAAAAAATGCTTGCATTGAGCAAAAAAATGACACATCCTATATAGGTAAAAATAAACACTTAAAGA
>Ga0315280_10008958_pt1 | contig 12987 bp, 11 predicted proteins | sample YL17G06_40_MG_FD_203697 | JGI IMG/M metagenome (GOLD analysis project Ga0315280, IMG submission 203697) | Sediment microbial communities from Yellowstone Lake, YNP, Wyoming, USA - YL17G06_40 | ecosystem: Environmental > Aquatic > Freshwater > Lake > Sediment | place: USA: Wyoming | collected...
CCGCATGTTCTTGCGCGACGCCCCGCTTAAGATAGAATCCCCCACTGATTTCTCGCAGGTACTGCAACATGTGCGGTGGCCAATGGAAGAGGCGATAACAAAGGAGGACGCGTACGCAAGTGCCCTCATCTCCTGCCTCGAGTTCATAAAGACGGGAACTACACTATTTGCGGATACTTTCTCGGGCCCGAATACCATACCAGGGGTACTGGATAAAATCGCCTCCGCGGTCGGGCAGTCTGGGATGCGTGGTATCATAGCGTTTGAGGCAACCGAGCGCCGTACTCATGCTGAAGGAGCGAGGGGGGTGAAGGAAAACGAGCGCTTTATCCGCAATATTAAGAAGGAGCGGATGAGTCGTGTGCAAGGGATGTTCAGCATTCACGCTTCCTTCACGGTTTCCGATGAACTCTTCCACTATGTCAGGGAGCTTGCAAGCCGCTACAAGGTTCCAGTGAGCATTCACGCATCGGAGGGATTGGGCGATGTTTATCACAATTATGAGCGTTACGGCAGGCGAACTGTCGAACGATTGAATGAAGCCGGCATGCTCGCGCCGGATGTTGTGCTAGCGCACTGCGTCCATGTCAATGATGATGAGCTGGCGATAATCAAGAATACGGGCGCGAAGGTGGCGCATAACCCAATGAGCAACATGTTAACCGCAGTTGGGGTTGCGCCGGTGATAAAAATGCTTTCGATGGGGATTCCGGTGGGGCTGGGCAACGACGGATATGTATTTGACGGGTTCGAGAATATCCGGGCAGCATATCTTCTACAAAAGGTTGCCTCCCATGACCCTCGGGCAGTATCGCCGATTGAGGCGCTGGAGATGGCAACCATCCGGGGGGCGGAGTTGTACGGGCTTCAGAACGAACTCGGCTCCATTGAGCACGGGAAATTGGCCGACATAATAATTGTGAATCCCGCGCTCACTCCAACACCCTTACGCCCCGAGAGCGCGATCTGGCACATTGTGAACGCGGTGAACGGCGATGATGTGGAGACGGTGATCGTTGGAGGAAATGTGCTCATGCGTGATCGAAAAGTGCAGGCGGTTGACGAAGCTGAGGTAGTAAAGATGGCGAGGAAGTCAGCGGAGAAACTCTGGCAAAAACTCAGTCTAATAAGGAGGTGACGAAACGGTAGACCTTTCGGTTGAAATTTGCGGTTTGAAGTTCAGGATCCCAATCATGCCGGCAGCTGGGCCAACCGTGCGGGATGGCGATAGTCTAGTAAAAGCTGCGGAGGGAGGTGCAGGCGGGTTGGTAGCGAAGACAGTAAGCGTTGCGCCTGCTCGCGTGCCTCGCCCATGTATCATTAAGGTAAAGGATAGCCTGATGAGCGCCGAGTTGTGGAGCGACCTTCCTCTCGAACAGTGGCTCAAATATGAATACCCCAAAGCGAAGCGAACAAAATTGCCTTTGATAGCGAGCATAGGATACAGCGCAGAGGAGGTTCAGAAAGTCGCGCCAAAGGTTGCTGCAGCGGGGGCGGATGCGCTCGAACTCTCGACACACCACTCGAGCGACCCGGCTTCCGTCGTTGAGGCAACAAAAGCTGCGAAGGAAGCGGTAAATATCCCGGTTTTTGTGAAACTCAACCCCAACGTAGCCGACTTGACTCAGCTCGCGCAGATGGTAGAGGAGGCAGGCGCGGACGGTATAGTCGCGATAAACGCCATCGGCCCCTGCCTGGCCGTCGACATAGAGAACGCGATGCCGATGCTTGGAAGCCCCAGAGGTTACGGCTGGCTCTCGGGGTCGGCAATCAAGCCGTTCGCAGTCAGGTGTGTGGCGGACATCGCACGTGCTGTGAAGATACCGATAATCGGATGCGGCGGTGTCACCAGCGGGCGGGATGTTATAGAGTTTATCATGGCGGGGGCATCAGCGGTGCAGATATCCACCGTTGCAATCATCCGAGGACATAAGATTTACGGACTTATGGCGGACGAGATGGCGAAATTCATGCGCGCGAAGGGGTATAATACTATAAATGACTTCAAAGGGATAGCCCTCCCTCACCTACCCGAAGAACCGTTCCGCACGACGGCCAAGCCTGTCGAGGTGTTCGCTTCGAAGTGTACCGCGTGCGGTTTATGCGAGCGTCACTGCCCATACGACGCGATACATGTGATAGGAAGACTAGCTAAGGTAGATCCCGTCAGGTGCTACGAATGCGGGCTTTGCGTCTCGGTGTGTCCAACGCGGGCGATTAGATTTTAGTTGACTAAAAATCTGGTAAATTGTTAAAATGTTTCGAATGTATTAATTGGTTCACTTAGGCGAAAACACGTTGGGGCGGTGGGGCAAAAACAATAAATAGAAGCTTCACCCAAATATATCCGGCGGGGATGGAAGCCCACAGGAGCGGCCGAACCGGAGTCTAAGGACAACGGGGAACTGCGGAAAAACGTGGACGAAAAACCACGGAATGCTGTAGTTACGCGCCTGGGAGAAGGTGCAAGGCAGCGACTGGGGGAAAAAGACCCCAACGGTAAAACTCGGCGAGCTATGGAAGTGGTCGAGTTCCAAAGCTCGGTGGATGATTAACGGAGGGGTTGAAGTCCTCGCCATTTTTGTTTGAGTCAACTTTTATTCCAACGACCAGCAATCTTTCTCATGGTTGACATGGAGGGTCTGCTGTTAGATGTCGATTACGCGGAGGAGGAAGAGCAGCCCCGCGTAAGGTTGTTCATTAAGGATAGGTCCGAGACGGTTGTGGCAATCGACCCCTCCTTTGAGCAATACCTCTATGTGGTTGCCAACGATCCGGAAAGGACAGCGAAGCTCATTTCTAAGCTCGAGCTTACCGAGCACGGGCAGACGGTCAAACCTAAGTCGGTCAAAGTTATGGGACGTACTTTCTTGGGCCGAGATGTTGAAGCGATAAAAGTTTCATTCAACCACCCAAAGCACATGCCCCTCCTCAGGCACGCTATGCGTGAGCTTCCCGGGGTCAAAGAAATCTACGAGTTTGACATCCCATCAACGAGACGTTATTTGGTCGACCGTGGGCTGACTCCGATGGCCGGCGTTGAGGTAACGGGGAATTTTGAGGAGCGCGAAGGATTGAAGACACTCCTCATCGATGCCACTCCCAAGACGATATCCATACCCGAGCCAAAACTGAATGTGATGAGTTTCGATATCGAGGTCTACAATCCAATGGGGAGTCCTCGCCCTGACAAGGACCCGATCTTGATGGTAAGCCTAGCGGACAACCGCGGGTTCCGTAAGGTTATAACTTGGAAGAATCTGGGAACAAAGCTTGATTACGTTGAAGTCGCGGGTAGCGAGCGCGAGATGCTCGAGCGGTTCGTCGAGCTGGTGGAGGAACGAGAGATCGATATTCTGCTCGGGTACAACACAGATCTTTTCGACTTCCCCTACATGCGCGAGCGGGCAAAGCAGCTGAAGTTTGAGCTTGACCTCGGGCGTGATAGATCGGAAGTGATAGCCCGCAAGCGACGGTTCGCCACGGCGGCCAGAATTCGCGGGCGGGTGCACGTGGATGTCTTCGCGATGGTGAACTTCCTCGCAACGATAGGGACGATAAGGCTCATTCACTACACTCTCGAGGATGTCTATCGTCACATGCTCGGAAAGGAGAAGCCGGACTTCGAATTCACCCAGATGGTCAACGCATGGGAAAAGGGAGGAGAGCTCGGGCGCAAGCTGCTCGAGTACTCGATGTCAGATGCAGACGCCACACTCAAGCTGGGCCTAGAATTGCTCCCGTTGTTCGTGGAACTCACCCGCGTGGTCGGACAGACTCTTTTCGACGTGAGCCGCATGACACCAGGGCAGCTGGTGGAGTGGCTGCTGATTGCCGAGGCTCACCGGAGAGGCGAATTGATCCCGGCGAGGCCCGTGGGTGAAGAATTCGAGGAGCGGCTGGAAGAGACCTACATCGGGGCATACGTGATGGAGCCAGTGAAGGGTTTGCATGAGGACTTGGTTGTGTTCGACTTTCGATCCCTTTACCCATCGATCATCGTCACCCACAACATCGACCCATCGGCGCTCAATTGCAAATGCTGTAAACCAAGCGAGGCGACGCGAGTGCCTGAACTGAATTACTATTTTTGTACAAAGCGCAAGGGATTTATCCCATCGACTCTCGAGCGACTTATCCGAGAACGGGTGCGATTAAAACAGGAAATGAAACGGCATAAACGTGAGAGTAAAGAGTATCTCGCGTTAAATACGCAACAAACGGCGTTCAAGATCATCAGCAACGCGTTCTACGGAATGTTGGGATACCCCCGGGCACGTTGGTACTTTAAAGAGTGCGCTGAAAGCGTCACGAGTTTCGGTCGTCACTATATCCACAAGACGATCCAGATGGCAAAAGACGATGGACTTGAGGTCATCTACGGCGATACTGATTCCCTTTTCTGCAAACTCAACGGCAAAAGCCGCGAGGATGCGAAGAAATTTTTGAAAAAAGTCAACGAGAATATCCCAGGCATAATTGAACTTGAGCTCGAGGGCTTCTACCCGCGCGGCGTGTTCATCACAAAAAAGCGCTACGCAATGATTGACGAGGAGGGGCGAATGGTTGTCAAGGGTTTGGAGTTCGTGCGTCGGGATTGGGCGGCTATCGCCAAGCGCACGCAGGAGGAGGTGCTGAAGGCGATATTGCGAGACGGCTCCCCGGAGAAAGCTGCGGGAATCGTGCGCAAGACGACGAAGGATGTGCTTGAAGGAAAAGTGAGCTTGGACGATCTGATCATATACACTCAACTCAAAATGCCAATCAAGGATTACCGGTCGATTGGTCCTCATGTGGTCGCGGCGAAGCGTTTGCGAGAGCTGGGCCACGAGATAGAACCAGGAATGATGATTGCCTATATCGAGGTCAAGGGGCCAGGGAGCATAAGCGACCGCGCCGTTCCAGTGGAGGACTTCAAGGGCAAGGAGTACGATCCTGAATACTACGTGGGGCACCAGGTTCTACCCGCTGTGATGAGAATAATGGAGGTCTTGAGCTACCGGGATGAGGACCTGCGGTTCGCGCGAGAAAAACAGACCGGGATTGAAAAATTTATGTGATGAATTCTCCGCTCGGTGTAAATTTCTGATTTTTTTGTGTTGTTAAGAAAAGATAGATTTTATTTACCTAAGGTCCCATTTTCGGTGATTGCGATGTTGAGCGAAGAGGAACTCCAGGCGTATAGGAAGGTCGGGAAGCTTCTAGCTGAGGTGCGCGAGCAGGTGCGCCCAACGGTGAAACCCGGAGTTAAGTTGCTGGAGATCTCCGAGTCCGCGGAGGAACTCATAAAGCAAAAAGGTGCAAAACCAGCCTTCCCCTGCAACGTTTCGGTCAACGAGGTCGCGGCCCACTACAGCCCCCCAGCCAACGACGACACGGTGATCAAGGAGGGCGATATGGTTAAGGTAGATATTGGGGCCCACCTCGACGGGTACATCGCCGACACGGCTTTCACTGTAGCTACTGGTGAGAAGGCAGAGATGGTCCAGGTAGTCGAACAAGCACTCGAGGCGGCTATCAGCGCAGTCAAGCCCGGAATCGATGTGGGCGAGATCGGAAAAGTCGTCGAGGAAGTGGCCACCGCGGCGGGCCTGAAGCCGATTCGAAACCTCACTGGGCACAGCTTGGCCAGGTGGGAGCTGCACGCGGGGCTCACGGTTCCGAACGTGAAGGGAGAGACCGGGCAGAAACTGAGTGTGGGAGATGTGGTGGCGCTGGAGCCCTTCGTAACGGACGGTGCTGGCTACGTTGAGGATCAAAAGAAGGTCTACATATTCCGCTACCTGCGCGACATGCCGACCCGGCTGCGCATGTCTCGGGAGCTTCTGAGGGATGTCAGGCGTGAGTACAACGAGCTGCCGTTCGCCGAGAGGTGGCTGGCGAAGCGCATGTCGAGGCTGAGGCTTGAACTCACGCTGCGCGAACTCACGGGCATCGGGGCTCTCTGGCCGTATTATGTGCTGGCGGAAAGGGCGAAGGGAAAGGTGGCGCAGGCGGAGCACACGGTCATCGTGACTGAACAGGGATGCGAAGTGACGACACGATAAGCACAAAATAAAGACCGGGACGAGAAATCTAACTAAAAAGAAGAAAGGTGGATACAAAGTAGTTCAAGTAGAACTAACGATTTATTAAAGTATACATTACAGTATCAGAAGGTGCACCTATGCCTCTGAAACCAAGCGATTACGGTATTCTCGCGGGGATATTGGTCATAGGGATTGTGTTAGTTGTCTATTTCTCCCAAAGCTTGGTAGCACCTTTTTTCAGCGCGATGCTTGGTTCTTTGGGTGTTCTTTTATACTTGTTCTCAAGGGCAGATGAGAGCTTCATGCGAGCTATGTGTTCTGTAATATTCTTCGCTGCGATTGGTGTTCCCATATGGTTGTACGTCGGCGATGTGAAGAATACCATCGTTTCGGCCATCTTGAGCTGTTTCGTGGCTTATTTCGCATACCGAGCTTATTCCGTCAGAACTGCGGATAAAAAAGTTAAAATTTAACTCTGAGGACTAAGGTATACTCAGGAGGCAAATAAGTGAAAATCGGACAAAGAGGATTGTCCACAGCAGCGATAGTGGGAATAGTGGTTGCGGTCGTTGTCGTCGTTGCCGTAGCTGCTTCAGCCGTAATTTTGCTGAAGCCGGGAGAAGGAGGAGCAACCACAACAACCACGACCACAACTCCAACTACAACCACACCGACCACGACAACAACCACGACCATACCCACAACGACTACAACTCCAACAACGACCACGACCCCAACACCCACAACAACCACCGCGCCAACCACGACTTCAACCACGACAACCACGGGTACGAGCACGACCACGGGCACGACAACCACCGAGAATGCGTCGGAATATGTGATAAAGGAGTATCTTGCTGGGACGTATTCTGGCTACAAATCCCCACTGGTGTACGGTGAAACTAACTATACTGTTTGCATAACCTATGACCTCGTGAACCTCGTTAATGGCGTGACGCTGCCGTTCCGTGTCAGATTGTGGAATGATGGGGTTGGAGTAACGCACAACGCATCATCAACAGTGAACATAAACGGTTTCAATTACGCTGAGTGGGATAGCGCAACTAGTAGCGCATATATGAGTATAACCCTAACACAACAAGCTGCTGTTTATGATGACCAGGGCGGCTCATTTGTAAGTGATAACTTTGGCTGGCTGAGCAGTGAGGTGTGTCATGGTGACCTTCTTATAGATACGCAAGACAGCACAATAAAAAGCGTTGCCAACAGCATCCGCAACGCAAGTAAGACACCATACGAAGTCGCAAAGAGCGTTGCAATATGGATGGCAGACAACGAACAAATAACGTACGGAAAACAAAGCGGGCTAGCTAGCAGCGTAAACAAGACTCCATCAGAGGTTTTGAGCACTAAAGAAGGTGACTGTATTGAGCTTTCTACACTATACGCTTCTGTGTGTCGTGCGGCAGGGGTTCCAACACGAATAGTATGGGCATTCACTGAGAACAAGACATCACCATTCGGTCATGTTTGGACGGAGTTCTACGACGGCGAGAAATGGATACCTGTCGACATGACAGATATGATAATGTATCACAGCGGCCCTTCGGGAGTTGCTCTTGGGCCAGTCTCAGATTGGTTTGGTTTCGTTGATGCAAGAGACATCGCGATTTATGTGGAGAATTCATCCAGTACAGGCCTCTCACAGATATACAGCGATTCGAAAAACTTTGAGGATGCAATGCCGATATATACGCGCACTGGTTCAGGAACAATTTTGGAAACAGCGAAGCTCGAAATTTACAACACAGGCCGGAGAGAGCTTGTCTTTGAGGTTTCGAGTCCGACTGATGGCGGAAGTTAGAGGCCAGATGGGAGCACAGTACCCTTAAATAATTTGTCAAAAATCTCATTTGCGCAGCACGAGCATCGCGTGGTCCCTCTCGTAGGGATCCAAGATCTTGGCATCGACAATTTCCATTTCTTCTTCCAGTCTACCCATCTCGTCCTTGAAAATCTCGCTTGGATCCCTGGTGACATCGATACTGCGGGCCTTGAGCGCTAGCATGGCATACCCTCCGTCCTGTAGAAATGTCCTCACATTTGCCAGCAGGATATCAGTCTGGTCTGGCTGGGCCACATCCTGATAAATTATGTTTGCTTTCTCCACCAGCGCACAGTAGCCGGATGGCTGTCGAGCGTCTGCTAAAATCGGCGTCATGTTCGGCCTCTTGCTGCAGACCACGAGCAGGTCTCGGAGAGGGCGGGATGAAATTTCGACACAATAAATAGAACCGCTCGGGCCGACAAGATCTGATACATGCGATGATGTGGTTCCGCTCGCCGCGCCGAGGTAAAGCACAATTTTGCCCGGATTTATGGGGTTCTCCTTTATGTTCTTCATGATGGCGGCTGCGAGCTTGCTCCGGTACGGATCCCAGAGCCGATATTCCACCCCGTCTATCTCCACAAGCCTTTCCCCGTAGACTTGGTTTCCCCGAGCCAAGTTTACCGTGGCTAGCTTACGTGCCCCGTCGTCGAGCTCGACCCAGTATACCGACTTGAATCGTTCGTGTCCCGTGACTTTCATATATCTCGCCTCTCGCTCTGTGCCCGTATATTTGCGATTCGCGCCTTCAGGTTCGCGGCCAGCCGGTCCCCGACGAACTCGCCTGACATCGCGTCCACTCGCGCGGCAATCGCTATTTTACCCGCGAGTGCTCTTGCAATTTTTCCGCGCAGCTGTCTGGGACTTCCCCGCACATCCGGGTACTGGTAAATCACCCCGTGCTTTGGCGGTCTCGTTCGCGTCTTCAACGCTCTGAAGAGGGCTTTTTCGGCCCCCAGCACTTGAATTGTGCTTGAGGGCAGGCGGGCAAGCCTCCCCAGCCCCCCAGCGATCAAGATCAACCGGGCACCGATCAAGCCGCCAACCACCGTGCGAAGATTTGGTGCTATCTGTGCCATCAGCCCGTCGATGTATTCAGCGATCCGCCCTCTGAGTTCGTATAGGTCGGAGATCCTTTGGGCACAAGCCTGCAGCGTTTTGATGTCGATCTCATCGAATTCGGCCCCGAGCGAGGTCTGTGCGGCTTCGACGATCCTGTTCGCCCTGTCCCCAGGCAATTCCGCGATATCCTTGAGCGCTGTAGAGGTGAATTGCTCGCGGCTTCCCAGCGAGAGCACAAGCTTGATGTAAAGTTCATGGTCGGGGACCAAGCGATCGAGTTCCGGGAAGTGTGTGGAGTACCACTCTCGGACAAGCCCTACTAGGATGTTGGAAAATCTGTCGACCTCGTCAAGCACGCCTATGGACTGGATGATGAGCCTGTCGCGTTGCGCAGCCTCCATGCGGAGCTTGTGGCGCGTCAATATGAAGTTAACCTCTCGGGCGAATTTGTCGACATCCTTGAAACCCACCTCCCCCGCGATGTCCCTGAGCCTGCCCCTGAGGATCGAGCCAGCCTTATTCGGCATGTTCATCTCAAACTTCGCGCGTCTGAACTCTTTTTTGAGCGCGTTCACGAGCTGTTCTGGCTCCAAGGTGAACTCGCGGTTGCCCTTCTCTATCAATTCCCCAATGAGTTCTCGGTGCTCGCCTGTGAGGGTACCCATCTGGATGCTCGCGATCCGGCCAGCAACCTCGATTGGGTCGGGGGGGAATCGCTTGAAAGCTATCATTTTGCCTTCATCGTCGAAAGCGAAGACCCCGAGCACACATTCCGCGATATGTATAGGCATAGCTATCTGGCTAAACTTTACCCGCCATTCTATAATACTTCTCTGGCTGACACGTTTGTGATGGGTCGTTTTGAGTGCTTAGTACGCCCGGATTGCTTTGTCTAATCTCTTGTTAACGGCATCCCAGTTGATGTTTTCGAAGAAGGCGTCTATGTATGGCGCCCTTTTCGGTCCATAGTCCACGTAGTAGGCGTGCTCGTAGACATCTAGGACCAACAGTAGAATGGTGTTCGTTAGCGTGTAGACGTTGTGGGCGTCCAAGCCGTTGTTGATGAGTCTTCCTGTGCTAAGGTCAAAAACCAGTACTGCCCAGCCCCTCAGAGCCATTCCGCAGGCCTTGAAATCATCCTTCCATCTTTCGAACGATCCAAAGTTCTTTTCAATCTGCTCCATCAGTTTTGCGCCGGGTTTCGTGCCTTTTCCATCCTCGAGGTTTTCGAAGTAGAGTTCGTGGAGCACAACGCCCATGTGGTTGAATGTCTCTTCGACCTTCAGGGCCCTGTACTCGCTGTAGTTCTGATGGGCCTTACTGCGGTCGGCATTTTCTAGTTTCTCCAGCACTTCGTTCAGCTTGGTCACATAACCCTTGTAGTGGGTGTCAAAGTGGAAGTCAATCTGTTTATCGGATATCCCCGCCAAGCCCTTCGGTTTAAGTTCCTCTTTCGGTGTTATCTTTTCCAATTGTTCACCTTATTCTACTAATTGGCTGAAGTTTAATAATTTTTTTCTTGTTCATTCCAAGTAATTAAGAAAGTAGCCAGGGATTCCCGATCCTTACCTTCTGAAGCCCTTCCTCCTCGCAAATTCTTAGGTATCGCTCGGCGTCCTCGCGCTTGGTGTATGGCATGTCTTCCATATAGTAGAGCGGGTGAAACGCCAGCAGAGAGTACGGAATGGTCGGGTCGAGGTCGGCGATGAAGGAGGCGATGGATCGGATTTCTTCATCATCCACGTAACTTGGGACCAGCAGCGTGCTCGCCCTTGCAAATGGAACCTCGGGCCGCTCGCGATGCAGCTTTGCCAGCCACTTGAAATTCTCGTAAGCCGCGCGGTGTTCCACACCAGAAAGCGCGTAGAGGATTTCTGAGGACCAGCATTTCAGGTCCGCTTTTATTCCCCCACCGCTCTTCATCGATAGTTCTCCAAACTGCTTCAGACTGGGCAGGTTCATGCTCAGGTTCGTCTCGAGGCAGAGGCGAAAGATGCGTTTTTCTTGCTCGGCAGTCTTGTGTATGATTTTCGCAGAGGCTATCACGAAGGGCATCTGGCTCGCAGGATCTCCCCCGAAATAGCAGGCACAACCCACGCTCTTGTCTGCTTTTTCAGCGAGCTCGGCGGCGGTCATCACGGGCTTTCCGTTTACAGTAAGGTTTCGAAAGCTGAAGTTCTGGCAGAAGAGACAGCTGTAGGTGCAGCTCCCCATGAAAATTGACAGGTTATACCAGCCGATGTCCCCTTTTAGTGTTCGGCACCATTTTGGGTACCCCGCCCCGCTTGATCCGGCACAGAATTCGGCGGGGACGCAGTTGGTGGGGAGTGGATCATAGTACCAGGTCAGCAGGCCTCTATCCGGCGTGCCGAACCTTCGAACGAGTTTTCCCTCCACATTTTCCACGACTCCGCAGAAACCCTTCTCCCCAGCTGGGATGCGGCAGTCATTCCCACAACCACCGCACCTTACACCCTCGGGATCCTTCGGGGGCTTTGGCGGCAGAGCATAGCGCCTTCTGGCTTGGGCGTGGGCCGCTTCGATGTAAGGTCTAGCGTCCTCGAAACGCTCTCTGACGCAGGCAGCGCAGACTTTAAGCGTAGCTGAAATATCCGCAGATTCCTTGCCGCAGACCTCGCACTTAGCTCTCCAACCCTTCGCACGCATCGAAAACAATATGTCACCATTTTCTTTTTTAAGCGAGGATGATTATAGAAGGATAGGTGGAAACTTGCAACGGATAACCGAGGAAAAAGTCATCGCATTCGGCACCGAGCGCCTGAAGCGAGGATTTGCGAGCATGTGCAAGGGGGGCGTGATAATGGACGTGACGACCCCCGAGCAGGCCATCATAGCTGAGGAAGCCGGAGCGGTGGCGGTAATGGCGCTTCAAGCCGTTCCCGCAGATATCCGCGCGGCTGGCGGTGTCGCTCGCATGGCTGACCCTGCGGTGATCGAAGCGATGATGAACGCGGTCACCATCCCGGTCATGGCCAAGTGCAGAATAGGTCACTTCGCCGAGGCCCAGGTGCTCGAAGCCTTGGGTGTGGACATGATAGATGAATCGGAAGTGCTCACGGTTGCAGACGAGGAAGCGCATGTGGACAAGCACAAGTTCAAGGTGCCTTTCGTCTGCGGTTCCCGGGACCTTGGGGAGGCCCTTCGGAGGATAAATGAGGGTGCGGCGATGATCAGGACCAAGGGCGAGGCGGGCACGGGGAACATCGTCGAAGCTATCCGCCACATAAGGCTAACAAAGCGGCAGATAGCGGAGCTGGCCGAAATCGGACGCGAGGGGCTCGAGGGAAAGGCACGAGAATACCAGGTACCTATTGAACTTGTTGAGGAAACGGCGAAGCTGCAGCGGCTGCTGGTCGTCTGGTTCTGCGCTGGAGGAATCGCTACGCCCGCGGATGCTGCGCTTGTGATGCAGTTGGGTGTTGACGGTGTTTTCGTTGGTTCTGGCATCTTCAAGTCGAGTGACCCGCAGAAGATGGCTAAAGCCATTGTCGAAGCGACCAGATGCTACGACGACCCAGAGATGGTACTGGAAGCATGTAAAAATCTCCCGCTGCCCATGAAGGGCATTGACGTTAAGACGCTTAGGCCAGAGGAGAAGCTACAGGTTCGGGGTATTTAGCCTCTTCGATCCCTTACGGCGATTTTTTCACGATTTTGATCAAGATTCTAAAAGCTTAATGGTGGGCCCATCGCGACCGACAGCGTGTAATCAAACTAATCATCTGCGGCACCAAGCGCTTACGCTCACCAGTAGCCCCGTCTCCTGTAAATTATCCTGAAGATTATCAATGAGATCAGACCAGCTATCGTGGGTACTATCCCAAGTAAAGACCTATCAAAAATCCCAAAACCATACATGGGCTCCATCACACCGTAGACGATTTGCATCGGGGTGAAAAATGAGAGGAGAAGCTTTGCAATGATATCATCAATGGTAGACCAAAGGATGTAGAGCACTATACCAGCTCCCAGCCCACCCACGGAGAATATGAGGATGGTGTCGACGGCGTTCTGGGAGGGCGGGTT
>Ga0315280_10008959_pt1 | contig 12984 bp, 13 predicted proteins | sample YL17G06_40_MG_FD_203697 | JGI IMG/M metagenome (GOLD analysis project Ga0315280, IMG submission 203697) | Sediment microbial communities from Yellowstone Lake, YNP, Wyoming, USA - YL17G06_40 | ecosystem: Environmental > Aquatic > Freshwater > Lake > Sediment | place: USA: Wyoming | collected...
GCGACTTGGTGGGGGTGCGCGTGCTTTGGGAGCTGCCCGAACTGGTCGAGCTGGAGCGGGCCTTTGGCCAGGGCCGGCTGGTGGCGGCCGAGAGCCGCTCCGGCAGGCAACTGGCGGCCTTGACCATGAAGATTGCAGGCGCGGCGCCTGTCAAGCCCCAGTCGGAATATTCCATCTTCAGTCTCAAGCGGCTGTTGCCCGAGTGGTTCGGCGCCTGACCGCGGGCCGGGGGCCTGCCCCGCCTTAGACTGCGGCCACGCTCGACCGGGCTTTCGCCAGCATGGGCCGGAGGATCAGGTTCACCAGGATCATGATCACCGAAGAGATCGGGATCACCAGCAGGGCCGTTTTCAGGCGGGCCGGATCTTCGCCGGCGATGGCGCCGATGATCCGCGAGCTGATGGCCAGGCCGATCCAGCCGGAAGTGATGACGATGCCCATGGCGGTGGCGGTTCCCTTGGGGAAGGCATCGCCGGTCATGGCCAGGGTGGTCGGGAAGACAGGCGCCATGCTCAGCCCCGCGCAGAACACCGCAATCCAGGCCATGGTGACATCGCCCGCGCCCAGCATGAGGTAGGTCGTGATGGCCATCAGGATGGCGGCCCCCAGGGTGACCGTAGGCGCCCGCACGCCGATCAGAATCCGCGAGGCCACCACGCGGCCGATCAGCATGCCCAGCGCGAAGCCCAGCGACAGAACATTCAGAGCGCTCGACTCCGGGATGCCTTGGGCGATCAGGTGCTTGGCCAGCCAGTTCCATACGCCCACCTCACAGGCCACGTAGAGGAACATGAACAGCGACAGCAGCCAGAGCACCGGTCTGCCCAGAAGGGCGCCGGCTTCCGACATCTTGAAGCCGCGGGCCCCGCTGGGCGACGGCATGGCGGTGGTGGTGTGCACGATCAAGGTGGCGGCCGTGAGGATCGCAGCCGCGTAAGCCAGCCGGGTGGCATCGCCGCCCAACAGATTGGCGGCCACAAACGGTGTGACCAACCCGCCCAGGCCAAAGAATAGGTTCAGCAGGTTGAGCGTGGAAGCTCGCTTCTCTTCGCTGATGTCGCTCACCAGGGCGTTCGCAGCGGTCACCAGAACCCCGCCGCCGAAGCCCAGCAGGAACAGGGCCGCCATGATGGCGCCGTAGCCGGTGGCGTTGGGAAGCAGGAACAACGCAATGGCAATCAGGGCCAGGGACAGGAGCAGGCTGACCTTCTTGCCCTTGTTGTCGGTGAGCGGTCCGGCGGCCAGTGAGGCGATGATCAGCCCGATGGCCTGCGCCAGGGCGATGTAGCCGTTCTGCTCCGGGGTGAGGCTGAAGCGCAACGACAGGCTGGGCAGGATGGTGCCCAGCATGGCAGCAATAATGCCATAGACGAAGATCGCCAGAATAGCGGCGACAATCAAGCGGGGCGTTGAGACTTTCGCGGGCATGGGAGTCCTCCGGCTGACAAGCTACAGCATATCCTACGAGAACCGATAGCGCTGGGTCTTCTCTTCCCAGTAGATTTTCTTGTTGTTACGGAACGACAGGGTGGCCAGGTGGCCGCCGATGGCCGCTTGCTGGCCGATGGTGACCGGCGCGATCACCTGAGCCCTCCCAAGAATGGCTTCGATGAAGTTCCTGGCGTGGGCTTGGACGGCGTTGTTGTCGTTGCCCGGGAGGCTGATGTTCAGCTCTTTACGGGCGGCCACCTGGGCGGGGGGCTTGCCGCCGAACTTCTCCGGATAGAAGTTCAGGAACTGCCTGCTGATCACCTCGATGGTGCCCTCGTTGCCCATGAACTGTTCGCCGTAGCCGAAGTGGTCGTTGCCGAAGTAGCAACTGTAGTTGATGTGAAACTTGTCGGCGTACTCGTAAATGGCACTCAAGGTGTCCGGGACTTCGCGGTCATCGTCGGGATCGGTCCAGCGGTAGATGCCGCCGGAAGCCATGCAGGAGACCGGGACGGTCTTGCTGCAGACGAAGTTGGTGATGTCGGTCTGGTGGACCAGCAGGTCAGTCGAGATGCCGCCGGAGTAATCCCAGTAGAGGCGCCACTGGCGGTACCGGTGCGGGTCGAAGGGGCGCTTCTTGGCAGGACCAAGGAACTTGTCCCAGTCGGCGGTTTTCTTGCTGAGGTCGGGCGAATACGCGTAGCGCCAGGCGGGATCGTTGGGGAGCGAATTGCGGTACCAGAAGGCGCGCACATAGTGAACATCCCCGATCACCCCCTGGCTCACCATCTCCTTGGCCTTGATGTAGAGCGAGTTGCTACGGTTCTGGGTACCCACCTGGACCACCTTGCCGGACTTCTCGGCTACCCGGACGATGTCGGCGCCCTCTTCGATGGTGTGGGCCAGCGGCTTCTCGAGGTAGATGTGCTTGCCGGCCCTGAGGGCCGCCACGGCCATCTCGTGGTGCAGGTGTTCGGGGGTGGTGATGAAGACCGCGTCGATGGAGGGGTCTTTGAGCAGTTCCCGGTAATCGACGTAGGTGGCGGGAGTGTTCTTGCCCAGGGTCTGGACGCGGTCCTTGCCCTTGGCCAAGTTGCCCTGGAAGGTGTCACAGATGGCGGTGACAACCACGGCTTCGGGGATGGCCTTGTACATCATCTCCATCACGTAATTGCCGCGGCTGCCGGTGCCGATCCAGCCAACGCTGACTTTGTCGTTGGCGCCTAGGGCGGGGAGGACGGCGGGGCCCGCGGCCAGCGCGGTCCCCATCGAGCGTTTCATGAAATTGCGGCGTGACAGTTCATCCGTCATGAGGCGATCTCCTGTTTGAATGACAAGCTAAACCTTATCCCACGTGCCAGGGAATTCTTAGCATATCAGCCGGAGGCCGCGGCGCGCAGTGGGCCCGGCAAGATCTACAATAGACCGCATGGCGCTTGATGGTCTGAGGTGGATTGCGCTGTGCGCCGCGGCCGGGGTGGCGGGCGCGCAGCCGCTCAGGGTCTATTCGGAGTTTCAACGCATCGATCCCTTCGGCAGCGTCGTGGCGGTGGACAAAGCGGTGCGCCCGCGTGAGATTCTCTCGCCCGCAGTGCTGCGCAACGCTTTCGCTTCCTTCCACCTGGCCGTGAATGTGCCGGCCGGCGTCCAGTACTCGCTTTTTGTGGGCCAGAATCCCGACCGCACCGCGGCCCCGGCCTTCTACAAGGAGCTGTACACCCGGCGCGGGGAGGCCTGGATTCCGGACGGTCTGGAGAAGCTGTCCATCTCTGAGCAGGGACTGGTTGCGGAGCCTGGCCGCCAAGTCCCCGGGCAAACCACCGTCGCTTACTGGCTGGATTTGTGGGTTCCCCCGGACGCCAAAATAGGCCGGTTCCGCTTCGAAGTGCAACTGAACATAGGCGAGGAGTGGCTCATTTATCCCATGGAGGTCCGGGTGCTCACTCCGGTGCTGGCCGGCCCAGCGGACCCCTCCGGGGCCTTGGCGCCCATCGAGGCCTCGGCGGCCGCTTCCGCAGCCAGTGTTCTGCGCAGCTACGTCTGCGGAGCCGGCCAGCCGGCAGCGGAAGGGCCGCTCACCATCCGCCGGCTGATCCGGCGCAACGCCCGGCAGGACCTGCGGCTGGTCCGTGGGCTGGAGCCGAAACTAGGCAAGGATGTTCTGATCGCCGAGATGCTCCAGCCCCTCATCCCGCAGACCCAGATCCAGGCCTGGTGCCACTCCCCGCTTTTGCCCCCGGAACTGGGCGCGGAATGGTACCTGCCGGTGCGCGACCATTTGTACCGCACGGCCGATCTGGCCGCCTCCGGTTCCGATCCGGGGGTGAAGATCACCATCACCCCGGTCAAGCCCCAGCCCTGAGCCGGCCCGTGGGCTCTCGCCCCCGCTGTGCTACATTGAGGGGAGACCCAAGCGCTCCCTGGTTCGATTTGGAGACCACCCCGGAGAGATGGCCGAGCGGTTGAAGGCGCACGCTTGGAAAGCGTGTATAGGGGAAACTCTATCGAGGGTTCGAATCCCTCTCTCTCCGCCATTGTGTTTTCAATAACTTAACAGAATCAGTAGTGGTTTTGGGTGCAATCGGGTGCAACGGTGTATAATCGGCCCCATGGGGCTGAACCTCTACAGGAGGCACCAGAGCGATTGCGCCGGAGGCCATCCGAATCGCAGCCGGTCGTACCAGACCGACGAGTTGCGACGCGGCTGGAAGAAGTGCTTCTGCACGATCCAAGCTGCGGGCACCCTGGCCGGCGAGTTCAGGCGGAGATCCACGGACAAGCACGCGTGGGAGGATGCCCAAGCCATTGCGACCGTGTGGGAGCAGACCGGCACTTGGTCCGGGGCGGTTTCGATAGCCCCGACATCGACATCTGGACCTCCGCGCGAAGAGCATCTGGAGCCACAGGTCCCCCGCATCACCGTGGCCGAAGCGATCCGGGCCTACCTGGCCGAGCACGAGAGCCCCAACGGCCGGAACTCGGCTCCTAATACCGTCAAGAAGTACCGCGAAACGCTGGCGCAAGTGCAGCGGTTTGCGGAGGCCAAGGGGTACACCCGCCTGGAGCAGTGGACCACAGCGGACGTGCTGGAGTTTCGCGCCACGTGGCTGGATTGTCCGCTCTCTGGCGCAAAGAAGCTGGAGCGCATCAAGTCGTTCTTCGAGTTCTGCCTGATGAACGAGTGGATCACGAAAAGCCCAGCGGCTGCGGTGAAGCCACCGAAGGGAGCGCAACGGATCAAGCACAAGAGCCCGTACACGGACGATGAGCTGCAACGCATCTTTGGTGCGTGTGGTCGGCTGGAAAGCACCGCCTGGGGAAACCGCTACGGCTCCGGAGCGTGGACCGGCGAGGATGTCGCCGACTTCATCGCGGTCAGCATTTACACCGGCCTGCGCATTTCTGACGTGGCCACTTTCAATATCAATCGACTTCAGAGCAACAACTGCTTCCTATTCATGCACAAGACGAAGAAAGAGCTCTTCACGTGGCTTCCCGACTGGCTACGTGACCGGCTTGAGCAGCGCGCCCACAAGCACGGCCCCTACATCTTCGGTGGACACGTCACCGAGGACATGAATGTCGTCACCGACACGTGGCGACGCAAGATCCAGAAAGTGTTCCGGCTCGCTGGGCCCTTCGAAGAAAAGCCCACGCCGCACCGCTTCCGGCACACCTTCGTGCGCATCCTGCTCCAGAACGACGTGGACCCCAAAGACGTAGCCGAACTGATCGGCGACACCGAGGAGATGGTACGGAAGCATTACGTGCGCTGGGTGCCAGAGCGGCAGCAGCGTCTCACGAGCATTCTGCAGGAGAAACTCAACAGCGTTCCTAGACCCAGGGTCGGCGGCGGTCCCAAGCTGGCGGTGATAGCAAAGCGGGCCTAGCAGCGCCCGGATCCTGGTCATAGGCAGAGTCGCCGGGGTCTCTTGGGATCGAATACAGACCGCAATGATGTCCGGCGAAGGTCCTGCACCCTACGGCGCGGTGTGCGACCGTGCTGACGCCTGCACAGCTGTGGCTCGCAATGGCGGCCGTTGTTTTGAGAGCCAAACGGCGCGTAACGAAGGGTGCACGACATTTCTGTGACCCTCAGGCGACCTGCTGGCGGTCGGCCCAGTAGTCTTCGAATTCGCCACTGAGCCGATTGCAGCGCAGAGCAATGATGGTGTTGGCTCCGCAGACCATCCAGAACATGCCGGACTGTTTGAGGCGGCTGCCGATGACAGTCTTGCAGCCAGCCTCGATCACTCCGGAGCCAACGAACAGTTTTTGGCGGCGGAACTGGGGATAGCGCATTCGATCGGCGTTTTTTGCGAAGTAGTTGGCCTCCTGGAGAATCCAGGCGGAGGCGGAGTGACTGGCCGGCAGAGTACGGAGTGAACCAACCAGCTTTTCGATCTTGCCGTTATCCAACTGGTTGAGTTTGGGGATCAGCCAGCGCTTCTGCCGGGCTTCGTCGTTGGGATAGAGTTTCGAAGCCAGGCTCCAGAGATGCTGCCGGGCGTGGTAGAGATCGACGATCTGGATCGCGCCGGGGAAGTGCTGATCGGCGATGTTCCAGATCCAGTCGGCCCCGTCGCCCATCACGACTTTGATTTCCGCGCGCGACCAACCTCGCTGCCAGGCTTCGGTGTAGATGCGAAGGCCAAACTCTTCGGCGGTTTCGATGGCACCGGTATAGGTGGTGGAATCCTCATCGCGAACGGGCCGGTCTTGATCATCGACGGTGGTTTGCGTAAAGATGCAGCCCAGTTTGCATTCCCGCGTGCGTGCGGGTTGACCTTCGATCCTGCCCGCGCGGCCTTCGGTTTCCGAGCGTCTCACGGGAACTTGCACACCATCCATCTGGACATAGAAGAACGGAATGCGCTCGCCGGCGGCCATCGGCAGGTGGAGTTGCTTGGCACGCTGGATCTGTCGCTGTTCCCGCGCGGCCAGGTCGGCGCCAATGGCTTCGGCGTGGCGCTCCACGGCCTTGGCCGTCACCTTCAGCCCGGCCAGCATTTCCATCTGCTGGCGACCCTTGTCGAACGAGGTTTCGCTGCCCACCAGAGCCATCATTCTCCGCACGCCCGGCGAGCACTCGGTTCCCTCGACGTCCAGTTCGGCGTCTCGCGGGCACTGGCCCTGGTGACAATAAGGGCAGACATAGTAGGGTCGTTCCATGCGGACCGGCCCCACCACGGTGATCAGTTGTTTGGGCCGCACCTCGTGGAATCGCGCCCGCTGGCCGCAACAGCAGGACACATTTGGTTCGCAGATGGAGGGGGCGCTCAATAACTGTTCGACAAGGCTTGCGCCAAGATGATGCGCGGCGGCACGCGTGGCCATCTCGACCGCTTCCAGATCGAAACGGCCGCTCTTGCGGAGTCCGGTGAAGATGACCTCCAGCAACGCGGTTATTTCCCGCGCGGCTTCGCTCTGGATCGTGTCACGCGTTTTTTTTCCTGTGCTGTCAGGACGTCCTCGACCGGGCGTGTGCGGCAGATACTTTCGTTCACCTCCAGCAGCTGCTGGCTCAGTTGCCGGAAACGATGATAGGTCTCCACCTCACGTTGCGTCTTCTGGAGTTCGGCGGCTGAGGAGAAGGTCTCGCTTACGGTCTTTCCGTTCAGTTTGCGCGTCAAACGGAAGTTGGGGCCGTGGCCGGGTTGGCCGGGCAGATGACACCGGCAGTTGGGCTTTCCGCAGCGGCCGGTGATGGCCGTGACAGAGCCGCTGCGAAAATCACCCAGTTCGAGGATCCGCCTCAGAATGGCGGAGCGTTGCTGTTCAAGGCTGGCGAGAGACTGGGTCATAAGGCACCTCTTCTCCTAACGTATCACTACGTAAGGATTCGAGCAACAAAAAAGAAAACTGCCCGATGCCCACATCCATGTCGTGCACCCCGTAACGAAGTCGACGCGCCGGACGGTCGAGACCGTGAGAAGATGTGTTCGGGTGACAAAACAACGCCTTGCGTAGAACTGCGAAGAGGAACACCCAGACGGCGGGGGGAGCACTCATTACACCGCACGGCAGCATCAGGGATTCATCAGGCGTAGCCTGACCCGTCGAGCCACGCTCGCTGGAATCCGGTAGGTGTTGTATTCGCGCTTGCCCCGCGCAGAAGCGCCGTGAAAACGGACCACTCCCGGCTCGTGTTGAAACAGGCGCCGCGCCTTTTCGTGGCTGATCTTCCACGCCGCTGCGAGCTCGGCCAGCGTGAAGTGTCGGTCTTCAAAAGTATCAATGGCGACAGCGCTGCTGGCGATGGTTTGCTTTGCGCCCACGGCCACCGCTCCGGTTCGACTGTCGACCATGGCGGGGTCGGCATTGCGCGAGCCCGCGACAGGAACGCGCTCTGTGCCGGTGGGGGAGGTCAGCATAACACGAACGATTCCTTTTTACGAGCATTCGTCATCGCCGTCAAAACCATGCAGCTAGAGAGACGACTTTGTCTTGACTGGCTCACGCAAGACCGGGTTTTGGTGGCGCGCGAAAGAGCGCATAGAAGTGTGGTGTGGGGCTGACCGTGCTGCGGAATCGTCTGGCCGAAAGCCTGTGGAAGAAGCGCACAGTTGCGGGCGCCTGGGGATATGGGGCCAAGCAGGATGCCACGGAGCCCACTTCCTTGGCGCTCCTTGCTCTCGGTGCGTGCGCGACACGCTCGTTACAGGAACTCGGAGGTGTGGTCGCGCGCCTGGAGTCTTGGCAGAAGCGTGATGGGAGCTGGCCCGCGTTCGCCGGCGACGATGGTGAGGGATGCTGGGCAACCGCGCTCGCGGTCATCACGCTCGCACAACTCGGACGTGATTCGGGACGACTCACGCGGGCCCTCGACTGGCTTCTCTCGGCGCGCTGCCGCGAAGCGAACTGGCTCTGGCGGTTGAAGCTCCGCGCGTTCGACAACAAGGCGCAGTTCGATCCGGCGAAGTTCGGATGGAGCTGGATCCCCGACACCGTGAGTTGGGTGATTCCGACGGCGTTCGCGCTCATTGCCCTGCAGCAGCTCGAACCCCGGCTCGAGCGCGACCGTCGCCAGGTCGATGCGCGCATCTCACTTGGAACCGCGATGCTGCTCGATCGGGCCTGCGTGGGCGGCGGATGGAACGCCGGCAACAAAGTCGTGTACCAAGTGCCCCTCCGGCCGCACATAGACGCAACCGCGATCGCCTTGCTTGCGATGCGGCGCTACATTGGAGAACGGCAAACTCGGGAGGCACTTGAGTGGCTGGCTGCTGTGGCCCCCAGCTGCGCCTCTCCGTACAGCGTCGGCTGGGCTCTACTTGCCGCTGCTGCCTACCGACGAGCTTCAACAAGCATCAGTGATTCGGCCGCAAGGATGTTGGATCACCTGACGGCGCTCCTCGCCAGCGCGAGAGCTCCGTTTGACGCGTGCACACTGGCCGTATGCTGCCTCGCGTTCGATGCGATGGAGGGACGAAATGTCTTCGAAGTCCCGTCATGAACTTTCATCCATGGAGAGGCGCCGCTTTGTGACCACGGCCGTTGCGGCCGGAGCCGGCCTGGGGATAGCGGGTGCCCAACTGCTGCCCAGGCACGCCTTCTTGAAAGACCGACGACAGAAGAAGTCACAAGTCGCAGTTGTTTCGGCAGCCGGGTATTCGGACCGGCTCGATGAGTTGGTTCTCGACGCGCTGCGGCTGTTTCGTCTCGACATCAAAGGCAAGTCTGTGCTCCTGAAGCCCAACCTGGTCGAGCACGCGCCCGGCTCTGCCATCAACACGCATCCCATGGTGGTTGGTGCAGCCGCCAGCGCGTTTCTGAGGCTTGGTGCTTGCCGAGTGGTCGTTGGCGAGGGTCCCGGCCATGAACGCGACACGTACTTGGTGCTCGTCGAGACTGGGCTGGAAGAGCAGCTCAGGACTCGGAAGCTCAGGTTCGTGGACCTCAACCGGGACGAGCTCACAAGGAGGCGAACCTGTGCGCGTTACACCGGGATCGAGCACCTCTGGCTGCCGCAGACCGTCCTCCAGGCGGACTTCATTGTCTCGATGCCGAAGTTGAAGACGCACCACTGGGCCGGCGTGACCTTGAGCATGAAGAACATGTTCGGCGTGATTCCGGGTGTGGCGTATAGATGGCCGAAGAACGTGCTGCATTGGAGAGGTATCCACGAGAGCATCCTGGACATCGTCGCCACGGTAACGCCCCACTTCGTCGTCGCGGACGGGATCGTGGCGATGGAAGGGAACGGCCCGTTGCACGGGAGTCACCGGGAATTGGGTAAGGTGATTCTCGCCGACGATGCGGTTGCGGCCGACTTCACGTGCTGCCGTCTGATGGGGCTCCGGCCGGAGAACGTGCCGCACCTGGCGGCCGCCGCTCATTGGCTCGGCAACCGCGACGGGTCAAGAATCGCGCAACTGGGAGAGGCTCTGCCCGCGACGGTGCGACCGTTTGCCGTGCTGCCAGAGTTCACGGGGCTCGTCGATACTTGAACAATTATTGCCCCCCTTCCCACTTTTTTCGCGGAGCACCACGCGCCCACCGGACGTCCCGCAGACCTGGCTCCCGGAGACAAGAACCGACGACGCTATTTGAACAATTTCTGACCCCCTCTGATCTTTCTTTGGCGACGCCGCTGCGGACGAAGACCGGGGACGCTATTTGAACAATTTTTGCCCCCCCTGTTCTTTTCTGGCGGGGCGCCGAGCGCGAGCCGGAGGTCTCGCACGTGAGAGGCGCCCCGCACAGAATGCCGCGGCGATATTTGAACAATTTCTGACCCCCTGTCGCACTATCGGCACAGACAGGCCAAGGCGCAGCTTTGGGGGTCCGGCAGGCCGCGATAGCTTTGCTGATCGAAACGCCGCCCTCCTTAGAATTGAGAACCAAGCGCGGGAGGAAACGTGTTCGCCTCTCTGGAAGATCTGGCTGAGCGACTTGCGGCGGCCAAGTACGTCATCGACCCGGTGATGCTGAATGTCGTCTACGTGGCCGGCAAGATGCAGAAGCCTCTGATCATCGAGGGTCCGCCTGGCTGCGGGAAGACGGAACTCGCCGTGGCGATCGCCCAGGCGGGCGAGACGGTTATCGAGCGCTTTCAGTGCTACGAGGGCATCACCGAGGAGAAGGCCATCGGGAAGTTCGACCCTGCACTGCAGGAGCTGTTTCTACACACTCAGGGCGAGGGCATAGGTACCGACTGGGACAGCATCCGTAACCACCTCCACTCTCTGAACTTCTTCGTTCAAGGGCCACTGCTGCGCGCGCTCGTTCGCGACAGACCGTGCGTGCTGCTGATCGACGAGGTGGACAAAGTCGACGAAGAGTTCGAAGCCATGCTTCTGGAACTGCTGTCGGTCTGGCAGATCAGCATTCCCAAGTTAGGCACGGTGAGGAACAGAAGCGTCCCGTACGTGGTGATGACGTCTAACGAGACGCGACGCCTGGGCGATCCGCTGCGGCGCCGCAGCCTGTACATCCGTATCGACTACCCGACCGTGGAACTGGAGAAGAAGATCCTGGGGGTGCGCAGCACGACGGAAGATCCCCTGCTGCGCGCCCAGTTGGCCGGACTGGCGCACGCGCTACGGGCCTGGTCGATGGAGAAGCCGCCATCGATCGCCGAACTGCTGGACCTGGCGCAGGCCCTCGACATCATGGGCGTGCGCGAGATCAGCCCGGACATGCGGGACGTGCTGCTGCCGTTCCTGGCGAAGACCGAGGCGGATCGAAAGCGGCTGCTGCTGCGCGACGGCTTCGAAAGCCTGGTTGCGACGGCGAACGAGTATCGCCAGGTAGCAGCGGGAGAACCGTGATCCTGTGACCACGCTCAAGAGGTTGCTGTGGTTCTGCGTCCTGTCGGGCGTAGCGGTCGGCGCAGACACGCGGATCGCTGCCTTGGCGTGTGCGAACTACTATGCGGACCGCTACGGCGTGCCGCGCGAGCTGGTGCATGCGGTTATCGAAGTGGAATCGGCGTGGCAGCCACATGCCATCTCGTCAGCAGGCGCCGTGGGGCTGATGCAGTTGATGCCGGCCACGGCCGTGACATTCGGGGTCGGGAACCGGTTCCGGATCGAGGAGAACGTGCGCGGCGGAGTGGCTTACCTGGCGTGGCTAATGCGCCGGTTCCAGGGAGATCTGCGTCTCGTTACGGCCGCCTACTTTGCGGGCGAAAACCGGATCGCAGTTCGCGGGCTGAGCTATCGGTCGCCCGAGGTGTACGAGTACGTCAGCCGGGTGGCGAAGGTGTACCGGAAGAAACGGCTGGAGACGTTACACTCCGGCCGGTGACAGGGAGGGTTGAAAGGCATGAGACACAATGCATTCGTGTGGTTGCTGAGTGGCGCGCTCGCGCTTTGCAGCGCACAGGGAACCGACCCGACGCCGCGGGTCCAGCCGCAGGCACTGGCCCGGGCAGTGAGCGATGGGCGCGTGACAGTCATCTACCTGGCGCCCCGGTACGCGACGGCGATTCGCATGCACGAGCCGATCAGCTCGGTGGTGGTGGGCGATCCGTCGTCGTTCTCGGCGGAGCACTCCGAGCAGGAGCCGAACCTGGTCTTCGTCAAGCCGCTCACGACCAAGCCGGCCGAGACGAACCTCCTGGTTTCGACCACGAAGGGGCACCAGGTGAGTCTGCTGCTGGTGAGCCGCGGCGAGCCCAAGGGCGAGCAGCAACTGGTGGACCTCCTGCTGCGGTACAAGCCGGCCGGGCGCTTCCTGGTGGAGCCCGCCGACTATCCTTCGGCGTTGGTTGCAGAAACGGCGAGCGTGACAGAGCCGCGAAACACTGCCGCCGTGCCGGCCGCGTCTGCTGTGCAGCCTTCGCCCCAGCAGGCCGACAGCGGCCCAACGGTCCTCGACACACTGCTCGAGCGCCAGCGGAAGGCGCGATTGCCGCGGCTCTACGGCGAGCGACCCGGGCTCTCGGAACCGGGGAAGGAATTGCTCAGCGCGGGCGTAAGCGAGGTGATCGACCACGGCCGGGAGGTGGTGGTGGTGTTCTCGGTCGTGAACCCGCAGAAGCACAGTATCGAGATCATGCCGCCGCAGATCCAGCTCGGCGGCAAGCTGCGGTCGGGAAAGGTCATCAAGAAGTCGAAGTGGGGGACGTCAGAGCAGTTCCCCATCCTCGACTACCGTCTGAGCCGCCGGCGCCTGGGGCCAGGAGAGCGAGCCGACGGCGTGGTGGTCTTCAACCGACCGCCCTACAAACAATCCAACGAGACGCTGTTCTTGCAGATGGCCGAGAGCGGCGCGGTGGACCGTCCGGTTCTTGCGCCCATCGGCTTCGGCATCAGCAGCTTCCAGTTCAGCGAGGAGGGATCCCATGGAAAGCCGTCAGAACAGCAGTGAGGACGCGGCGCACGTGCCGCCCGAGCAGACACAAGACGCCGCTCTGGGAGAGCCGGCGGAGGAGCGGCGACCGCGAGGGGTAGTAGCGACGTTCCGCGAGGCGTTTCGGCGGGTGAAAAAAGGGCAAGACAGGGCGGCCCCAAGGAAGCCGGCGGCGGTCCCGCTGGTGAGCGAACGAGCGGCGCGGAACCGCGACCGGAGCAAGACGCTGATCGTTATGGTGGGCGGCATCGTGTT
>Ga0315280_10008961_pt1 | contig 12982 bp, 11 predicted proteins | sample YL17G06_40_MG_FD_203697 | JGI IMG/M metagenome (GOLD analysis project Ga0315280, IMG submission 203697) | Sediment microbial communities from Yellowstone Lake, YNP, Wyoming, USA - YL17G06_40 | ecosystem: Environmental > Aquatic > Freshwater > Lake > Sediment | place: USA: Wyoming | collected...
GTTATTAATTACCGTATTGACTTCCGAATCACGTTTACAGCCAATGGGGGCAGTTCTATTTAACATCCAAATTTCATAATAAAGATGTTCCGATGCTTCTCTTAGTAAATCTTCTGATCTTTTTGTTTTCATATTCATACAGTTCCGAGATACAATGCTTAATTATTATCCTTGAGAATTATGACATCTGCTCCTTCAGGGAAATCTATCTTTCTGTAACCCTCCCTTTCCAGAAGTCTCTCCATAACCTCCGAATCCGCATTATTCATCTGACACCCAAAACTCCTAATAAAGACCTTTTTATCATTCATTGTTATCGTAAAACTAAATCAAATTTTTTAGCGCAAAACGTTCAACAGAATAATTAAATATAATTTATGGGTTATTCATCTCCTCAATATACTGACTTGGAATTGCGTTAATGAATTCAGACCTTCCATTAACTGATATTTTTGTAATATCTCTGTCCCTCACTTCGGAATGTAATAGATACAATTCCTTTTTAGCTCTCGTCATTGAAACGTATAACACTCTACTATCTTCCTGTTTTTCAGCTTCGTTTGCGTCCTTACGGGGTAAAATGTTATTTTCTAATCCAACAATGAAAACATAGTCTGCTTGAAGTCCCTTGGCCTTTTTCATTGTCAAAATTCTCACACTAGGTTCTCTAGCTCCTATTGTAATACTTTCTATTTCATCAACAACAGAATTTATTTCATCCGAAAATTTAGCTATATCCTTCCATATTTTCAGTTCATTAATTATCGTGGAAATAAAATCGGCAGTAGCACTTTCCCGGGCTTTTCTTAATGTTATAATTACATTAAACAGTTTTTTAAACGGTTCTTCATCTTTTAATGTTTTCATTTTTAGATATAGAGTTTTTCCTTTATTAATTTCTTTCCAAAAACTGCTTATTTGTTCAAGTGCATTTTCTCTTTTATTTCTGGTTTCTTCGTTTCCAACAAATTCTGCCTGTTTAGCCGGTATATCTGAAAGTCCCCTGTTTATTATTTTTTCTATAAGTATCCGAAGGTTAAAGTTATCAGTGGGGTTCTTTAGCCAGTTCAATAGGATGTTAATTAAATATAAGTCGGTTTCCTCTATATCATAATCACAAGAAAATTCAATAAATCTCTTTCTCAATTGGCGTCTTATCGGTTCAGCATAGTCAGAAGTTGGAATTAATACTAAGACATCAAATGATGGCCCTATTTCCTTTATTTTCCTTGCTATAAAATCTGCCTCAAGATTATTGTGTTTAAAATTGCAAACTTTGATAAGAGCAGTTGATGACTCAGCAAATTCGAATCTATTTACCAAGCTGGTATTCCCACCCTGGTACTTCTCAACCATATAAAAAGCACCCCTAAATATGTTCGGAGGACATCTATAAGATTTTATTAATCCCTTAACTTCTGCGTTAGGAGCATAATCTCTACCAAAATTTCTTATATATTCTGGACTTCCGCCTCTAAAGCTATATATACTTTGATAGTCGTCGCCTACGACAAACAGGTTCTCACTTTTTCCTTTACTTAATAATTTAATTAATTCCCATTGGGCATAATTAATGTCTTGATATTCGTCAACCAATAAAAATCTTGCCTTACGCTGTTCATTTTCCAAAATATCTTCATTATCTTTGAGAAGCTCGCAAGCAAGTAGGAGTTGGTCATCGTGGTCGATATGATTAATTTTCCTCAACAAATTTATGTATTCCGAACATATTTTACATTTCACACTATCTGTTTTGACACATTTACCATGTTGTCTGCATCCAATTGTTTCCTTTGCATCTTTTCTTTTTGCACCAACAATTTGCGAACAGTCCATCATAAGTACTTCCTTTAGATACACTGAAGAAAGAACCTCAAAATTTCTTTTTACACCTAATTTTGAAGAATTGTCTTTTATGATTCTGTTACCAAGTTTATGCATAGTACATATAACAGGTGGCTGTAATTCTTGTTCAATGTATACCCGGTTATCTCCTTTTAAGCTGATTCTTTTTCTCATATTAATAGCTGCTTCGTTCGTAAAGGTAATAACTGTTATTTGACTTGGATCGATATTCTCGTTTTTTATTAGGTGTTTCATTTTGTATGCTAAGGCATAAGTTTTTCCCATACCAGGGCCCGCCAGGACCAAAACAGGCTTTTTAATTTGTACTATTTCGTCTAATACATCCATATTGATTTATTTCTAACCTTGCTAGAAGTGGTGCAACAAGCTATTAGCTCCAGGGACACAATACTTAATTATTCTTATTGAGAATTATGACATCCGCCCCTTCAGGAGAATCTATCCTCTGGTAATTATTAATTCGTTTTAGAGTGTATTCTAAAAGCCTATTTTTCTTCCGAGAATATAGACATAAGTGTTGTCATTTTGTTGCTGGCTTGATGGTTTTAAATAGCCTTTTTCAATTTTTTCGGCCCATTCAAAATGTTTCCTAGATATTTCCAATTTCTCTTCTATCGTATTGTTTGCCAAAGCTTCCTCTATTCTCACTAGAGCCCATTTCTTAAATAGCTCTAATTCATCTTTCTTAATTTCTTGTCTTTCTCTTCTCATATTTGTATTCCTATCTCCGGGAATATGAAAATAGTCATCTATGAATTCTGTTGTAAAATAGACTGTCGTAAATATCTTCCTGTGGTCTGGAGAAGTTATCTCAAATCTCAATTTGTTTCCCCAAGGTTGTATCCACTCTTTATCATAATCTATGAAGCTAATAGACCATACTCTGTTTTCTATTGGCATAAATATACCTCTTTCTAAATTATTTGACTAGGGTCCCAAAGAACTGAAAGAAATCGAGTATCAGCGATATCAGGACAATAGTTACTGTTACTATTGACAATATAAGGAGTCGGAAAAACCTGTATTCGTCACGCTTTGAGGAAATTATATTGCCTAAATAATCCATTGTCTGACGACAATGTTCCACTAATTCTTCAACATACTTCTTATCGAGAATTTGGTACTCCGCATATTCACCACCGTCGATGACGGACCGTAGCCACTTCATACCTGAATCAAAGAAAAGGTCAAATTCTTTAGCTACTTCATCAAATTTCACTGTAATGGCTTTTAGTTTCTTCCCGCTAAACAAAGCGATTCTAATCTTATGAGCCTCATCCCTTGTCTCTTCTATTCCCTTAAGAATTTTACTCCCACAATTAGACAGTTCTTTTGCGAATTTATCCCATTGACTAGTTGACAAAATACGATATGTCCCTTCTTGAATATGTTGCTTTATGAATTCTAACTTTTTTATCTCTTCTTCAGTCACACTAATTCTCCTTTAAATGCCCTGTCTAAAATTGACTTCTTTAACTCTTCCAATTCTTTTTGGGTTTCGGATTGGAGTTGTTTCAACCGCTGAACTTGGGATTGCAGGGAGTCTAAATATTTGACGATGCTTTTTTGCTTAGCAATAGACGGAAGTGGTATGGTTAAATTATAGACCTCATTACGATTTATTCCGGGCTTGATCCCCCTAGCAAGTCTACGCAAATTAATTTTCTTCAAAACATAATAAAGAAAATCTATATCAATTTGTTGACTCCCAAATACATAATATGTGACATCAGAAGGCCAAAATCTTCCTGATACCCTTGTAACTTCTCCCGCAGATCCCTTTCTACCGATAATTATTGCCTCCCCTTCAGCATAATATTTATCTGTATGTCCCAAGATGCCATTCGCGCCATAAATATTGTATTTACCATTTTCTTTCCTTTCGGATTTGTTAAGTCCTTTACCATAATTGAATTTTACTACTTCTCCTATTTTACTTGTCTCCCACTCTTCTTTTTCTGCTCGATCAAAAACCTCTCCTAACGCCGCTGGAATAAGCTCTTCTGTTTCAGCACTTACCTCCTCGCGTAACTTTTTTGCTTGATCAATCTTCTCAAAAAGCTCTTCAATTTTTTTGACGATGCGGAGTTGTTCGATAATAGGCGGAAGAGGAATTTGCATTTTAAGATATTCTTGGGGCTTAAGATTGGGGTATGTGGTTATACCAATAATCTTTTCAACAAATTGTTTAGCACTATCGCTGTTAAGACAAAATAAAAGCCATTTTGGTAAAACTGATTTCCTATCTGGTCTGATTGCTAAAACAAAATTAGAAGCTAAAATCTTCTTCTCTCTATCCGCAATAAACATTGCTGCTTTTCCTGAAATTATTTTCTTTTTTGATCCGCTTGATTTTACTATAACAATATCTCCGTTCCGAAGTTGATATTTAGCAATTTTTTCATTTTCTACATACCGTAAAGGAAGAGAATCATAATCGATAACTCCCTCGTCTTCCACATCAGATACCCTAACTATAAATACATTTCCTCTATCGCCGGGGTCTTCTCCCCAGGTACCAGAAAAATATTGCTTACACACTTCTCCCAACTTTTTTATTTGCCAAGTTTTTAGAAGATTATTTATATTAGTCATTTTTGAGATGATTTACGTTTAAGATATGACTCCAAATCAAAAGTCGCCCTTCCTTTCTGAAAAAGGATTGGTTTTGCATTTTCAACAGACAAATCATAATCAATGATTGCTATTGCCAAATAGAATACAACTCTTGTGTCTATAAAAATTATATCCTCCAATTCCTTCTCGTATTCTCCTGTATATGCTAATGGACGTTCTTTTGGATCGGACTTTATATCATAATTAAGAATTAAACATCCATCAGCAATATCTCTACAACCGCTATGGTGGATATGTTTCCAAACTTGAGCGATGTAAACTGGAGATGCATTTTGACTATTGGTTCCCTTTATCTCTGCTAAAATTTTACGGCCATTGTAGTTGATTAAAACATCCTCAGCTAAATTCTTTCGCTTTTTTCTGTCTACATCTGTAACTTTAACCCTAAATATATTTCGTAGTACCTGAATTACATTTTGCTTTAACTCATCTCCCGAATTGACAAGGATCCCTCGCAAGAAAGCATATTTCTTTTTAGCTTTTTCCTTTTTCATTGATAACTTAGATATTTCTTCTTCTGCCTTTTCAGCAATCTTCTTTTTTTCTTCATTGTAAACGCTAACTTCTTTAGGATAATATTTCTCACTATCTATCCAGTCAGGTTCATAAATTTCAGGAAGTAATTTCGGATAAATTTTTGCCAGCTCTCTTAACAGTCCTCCTATAACTAAAATATTATTCTCAAATTGAGGTAAGAGAATATACAATGGTGCATCTTCATCATCATAAGAAGGGAGGCCATTCAGGTAACAGCCCAAAACTTCATTGCCAAGATTGACATATATTTTTCTTATGTTCGAATTAGTATCCTCACCATAAAATTTCTTATTTATGATTATGTATTTTTTAGTTGGCATAACTACATGCTGCCGTGATTCCTTGAGTGCTTTTCTAAGGTTTGTTTTGTCATCTAATGCAAAATTACAGGTTATGTCGCGTACATCGACCGTTTCTAAACCAATCCCTGGTATGCCTAGATTGATAAGGTCAGAGTAGCCGTAGTTACCTAGAAAAATTATAAAAACTCCTTTGTCGTTCCAAAATTCATAAAATTCGCGCCTTCTATCTCTTGTCATATCCTTTGCCTTACGCTTGAATTCTTCATTTATTGCTTTACTGTAATTCAAATTCACTATAGCAACTTTATATTCATAAACAGGGTGTGGAAGGAAATAATTTACCAATTCCTCTCTTTTCTCTGTCCCGTGGTGCTCTGAATAGCCTATAACATCAGAGATATACCCTCTGTCTACCTGTAGACTGTGTAGACTGAGTTTATTTAATTTACTTGCATCTTTCTTGTCAAAATTGATTAAAAGTATTTGTGATTTCATATTTTATTTCTTAAATCCTCCAAAACTCGCTTAATCTCTTTCTCTTTCTTTAAAACAGTCTCCACAATCTTCTCCGGCGACTGATAAACAACCGTTGTAACTTTCTTTGGATTCTTCGCCGATAAATCATAATCCCGCTTAGTAATCTCTTCTGCTGGAACTATCCAAGAATTGTCCGAAGCTTCTCTCTTCTGCCACTTCTTATAAGCATCTTCTAAGTCCTCGTCTTTAATAGGATTATTACGGGTATAGTTTTTGCCATTAGGAGGAGTCAATTCATAATACCAGATTTCTTTGGTAGATATTCCTTTTTCAAAGAATAAGAGATTTGTCTTGGGACCAGAACCACCTTTGGGGGAAACATTAGCGAAAACTCCACTGGGAAGGCTAATAATTGTATGAAGATTAAAATCATTTAGGAGGTCCTTTTTAACTTGAAGATAGGCACCAGATGTTCTAAATAAAACTCCTTCGGGTTGCACAATAGCGCATTGACCTTTAACCTTTAATTTTCTCATACAAAAATAAAGCCCGGCTAATTCTGTATCTGAGGTTTTAAAGGGAAACTGAGCAAGTAATCTTTTCTCTTCTTCTGCACCAAAGGGAGGATTAGTAAGGATTAGTTCAAATCTTTTATCATCGGGAATTGACCTTACATCTTCAGCAAAGGTATTTGCTAAGGATATATTTGGCGATTCTATACCGTGGAGCATAGAGTTCATTATGGCAATAAGATATGGAAGGGGTTTTGCATCTTGACCATAAAAGGTTCTTTCCTGCAAAACCCTTCTTTTTTCCACGGTATCTCCTTTGTCTTTAAGGTAACGAAAGACCTCTACCAAAAAACCGGCAGAACCGCAGAAAGGGTCAAGTATTCTTTGTCCAATCTCTGGCTTAGCTATTTTAATCATAAACCTAATTATTGGTCTAGGTGTATAAAATTCACCGGCTCCACCGCCCTTTTGACCCGCAGTGGTCACAAGTAAATCTTCGTAGGCGATAGACAGTATATGTGAATCTTCGGGATTTGAAAAATCAATCTCATCAAGAATTTCAATAACCTCAGCTAAATTATAGCCTGAGCGCATATGGTTTCTGACCTCCCTAAAAATCGTAGCAATTTTATATTTAGGAGGGGTACCACTGAGTTTAGATAAATCAGGAATTAGGTCTTGCTCCACAAATTTTATAAGTTCATCCCCAGTTTTAGATTTTGCCCAATTATTCCAACGGTATTTTTTAGGGACATTGGATTGATAATCTTTTTTTATCGCCTCTTCCATCTTTTCTAAGTCATCATAGAGTTTAAGAAATAAAAGCCAAGAAAGTTGTTCTATATATTGAAGGGGCACGAGTTTGTCTCTACGCATTATATCGCAACAGTGCCAGAACTTGTTCGATAGAGTCTTTCTATCTATAGTGTTAGGGGACATACACTAACTCCTTAAGTTTATTTATAGTTTTATGAAAGATATCGGGTTTACCAAATTTGTTAATAATATTTTTTACACCTTTATATTTTTGCTCAAAGCGAGGAAGTTTTATTACCTCTGGTTTTAAATCATCGATACCGCCAAGGCGATATTGGTCAATAAGGTCCAAGATAACTTCGCGAGCTTCTGGGGGATAGGAAGCAATAAATTTTTGTTTCAGGTTAAGAAGCGCTTTTGCCCGTTCATCGCGACTAATAATGGGAGCATCAAAGGCGATGTGAGAAAGAACATCAAAGCCATCGATATCACTTCTCTGAAGGATAGTTGAAGATATTATTTGGATTGATATACCCAAAGTGGATAAATCATTTAGAAACTCTATTCTTTTTTCATCATCAATCCAGAGCCTTTTTAAATCTTCAAGATTAACAATCTTTTCTTGAATTCCTTTTTGAGAATATTTTCTATATTCGGCTTTTTTTAAGAGTTTACCACCTGCCTCAATGGAAATTTCTTCTTCAGTCTCAATATATATAGGAATCTTATCTATGATTATTGGCTTCTTGGGTAGGCGTTCTTTATATAACGATACATAGAAAACCTTTGATGGTTCCTCAGCTGGACTGGCCTTTAGTTCTCTCCTTATATAGCCACTTTTAAAAACAATTAAGGTAATCGGTCTTCTGGGTAGCTTATCAAAGAAGAAAAAGCCCTCCTTGTCAGTCCTTTCTTGAATCTGTTCATTAGGCCTGGGGATAACAATTACCTTTGCTTCCTCAATAGGCAACTGAGTCTCAGCATCAAAGACTTGGCCTTTAAGGAAATAATCGAATGATTCTAAACCCCCCGGTGGCAGCCTCGGGCCTTCTTTTAATTTTGAAAAGAGGCGAGTTGCACCCGTATAATCGATAATACGAAAATAATACTTACTGCTTGTTTCATCTATTCGGGTTCCTCTACCAATGATCTGATTAAATAAGACAACCGAGGAAAGTGTCCTTAAGAATACAATATTTTTCACACTGGGTATATCAACACCTGTGGTTAAAAGATCAACGGTAGTTGCTATTACTGGAACAATTTTTTCTGAATCTTTAAAGTTTTCTAACTGTTTTTTATCCACTTTATCTTCCGCAACGATACGTGCTGCAAAATTGCTATAGCCCAAATAAGCAAAGTGATTTTGAAGTTCTTTTTTTACATCTTCAGCATGGTCAATATTAACACAATAAATTATAGTTTTATCAGTTGGACCAAAGGTCTCCAAAATTTTTGCTAAATTCTTACAAATTTCCTTTGTCCGTGGAGGGATAGAGATTCCCTTTTCAAATTCACTAGCATTATAATAGTCCTTAATTATTCTCTCGGGTTCCTCTTCTGGGTAATATATCTCTGCACCTTGAAGCTTAGCCTCTTCAAGAGAAATACCACCTGCCCTATCAATATTGGTGTATACTCTCTGCACTAAATAATTAGCTAAATACCCATCCTCTATAGCTTCACTCATATCATATTCATATACCGGATCTCCAAAATAAGCATAGGTATCGATATTATCATCTCGCTTGGGTGTTGCGGTCATACCTAGATGAATCGCTTTATTAAAATATTTAAGAATTCCATGCCAGGTTCCAAAACCAGAGCGATGGCATTCATCAATAATTATCAAATCAAAGAAATCGGGTGGGTATACTTGATATAATCTTTTGGATTCATCGCCAGTATATAAGGTCTGATATGTAGTAAAGTAAATTTCTCTTGCCTTTGGAGTCTTACCTTCAATTATTTTATCTCTAGCATCACCGAATCCTCTAAACTCATTGTAAGCCTGATCTCTTAAAACTTCAGCTCTATCTGTTAAGTATAAGACTTTTTTAAGATATCCTGATTTAACTAATTTCCAAACAATTTGAAAGGCAGCATAGGTTTTTCCCGTACCCGTAGCCATGGTTAAGAGGATTCTTTTTTGGCCTTTTAGAATTGCTAAAATCACTGATTTGATGGCATTAAGTTGATAAAAATATGGAATTTTCCGTGGATCATAATAAACTGGGTAAGTTAAAGGGTTTTCAGCAAGAGTTACAAGGGCAGGAATATTTTCACTTAAAATGCTTTTTACTCTTTCATAAAGTTCTTCTGAAGTAGGAAATGACTCAATTGATCTTTGTAGATTGGTTGAAAAATCAAACTCTTCAATTCCCCTACCATTAGTAGAATAAGCGAAATTCACACCTAACCTTTGAGCATAATGTTTAGCTTGAGCAATACCATCGGCTGGATGTTTATATTCTCTTTTGGCTTCAATTACTGCTATAGGAAACGATTCTTTATAAAATAATACATAATCAGCGAATTTGGGTTCAGCCCTTTTAGTTTTATCTCCCTCGATAATGATTTTCCCTTTTGAAATACAGTAATTACGTCTGATATTTTCCTCTTTCCATTCCGAGGTTTTTAATTGAGGATCAAAAAGCTTTACTCGGGTATCATCTTCACTTAGACCTTTAATTTTAAGTAGTTCCTCTGGTGGAATATACCTTTTCTCTTCCATTATAATATCCCCTTATCCGCAAAACTAAAATACTGGTTATCTCCAATAATTATATGATCTAAGACCTTTATCTGCACAACCTTGCCAGCAGAAATTAACTCTTGGGTAAAATCCTTATCTTCTGGGCTGGGATTAGGGTTTCCGGAAGGATGGTTGTGGACGCAAACCATTGCGGCAGCAAAATGTTGTAAGGCTTTGCACATTATTTCTCTAATGATGGGATTGGCTTGGGAAACGCTCCCTTCTTCTATCTCTGCGATATCAATAAGTCTATTCTGTCCATCTAAAAGCAAAACCTTAAAGACTTCCTTTTTTAAGTCACGCATTCGGTTCATAAGGGAATTGACGGCGTCTCTGGATGATATAATCTTAATTTTCTTTTCTTTTGTCTTTTCTTCGCCGAACCTCCTTCCAATTTCAAGCGCTGCTTTTATCTGGCAAAGTTTTGCTTTGCCCAAACCTTTGAATTCCTTCCATTGGGAGATATCGGTATGGCTCATATTGCGGAAAGTCCTAAACTTCTGCATTATCTTTCGACCTAAGTCAACAGCACTTTCTCCTTTGATGCCTGTTCGGAGGAGAATAGCGAGAAGTTCAGTATTGGTCAACGTATGTTCACCGAATTTCAACAGTCTTTCTCGAGGACGGTCTTCTTCAGGCCAACTAACTATCCCTGTCTTATGCCTCTTTTTTCTTTCTCTTTTTTCCATTCTTTATGTGCCTATTTTATAATCACAATAGGAAATAATTAAAGACATAAAATTTCACAATTTTACTGCTAGAGTGTAAGTAATTATAGTGGTTCCTAAATGGAATTGTCTCTTTCTATTTGCTCACAAGAGTTTTTCATTCTATTCTCATTAATCCTTCTCCAAGTTTTCCATAACACTCTTCGCAGAAGGCTCTTCTCTTAAAACCCGGGCAATGAACCCTTCCGCTCAATTCTAGTGAGTAATAAAGTACACCAGCATCGATTGGACGTCCACAGTTTTCGCATATGTGTTCGATTCTTGCTTTTGTTTTCTTTAAGATTTTCAGGCTATTATATTTGCTCACTATGGTAATTGTCCTTTTACAGTTCTCGAGACACAATATTTGATTATTGTTCTTTGGAATCATGACATCCACTTCTTCAGGAGAATCTACCGTCCTAGTCCCCCATCCATTGGGATTTCGCGTTGAAGTTCAATAACTTCTACAGGGCAAGTTGGATAATCATTATTCCAACATACAAGATAATCACAGCAGATTTGTTGATGTTTTGGATTTTTCACGTGTTCTCGAAATTTTCTTGCATTATATTCGAATTCTATATACTTACGCGAAAAAGTTTTCCCTTGTTTTTCAATGGCGCAAGCGTCTGGAAAGCCTTGTCGGATGAATTCAATCTTTACAAACTTGTGAGTCTTAAGTTTACCCATAAAATGAGCAAACAAAGCAACAACACCTTGTTCACTAGTTGGAGCATAATTTAGCACACCTAAATCCATGGGTTCACCTAAATTTTCATCATTCGTTGGTCCTTTAAATAATTGTTTTATCGGTAGTTTATAAGCACGTAACACTTTTTCAATATTGCGAAAATCCACAGGCGTAATTCTAACAGATGTTCTATCTTTGAATCTTATCGGGATAAACTTCCTTTTTGGAAAAATACTAATCGGTCTTTTAACAAGTTTAACCAATTCTTGAACAGGGAGAAAATATCGAGATGCAGCTAAATATCTCTTCCGAATTTTCATACAAATATGGGGTCCTTTCCAAGCAGTATCATCAGGCCATTCCTCTTGCTTTCCCACAACCTGAAAAGTCCCAACTACTACTGAATCCCGCATTGCATAGTATACGATTCTATCCCCTGGTTTTACCTTAGTAATTTTACCTGCCATTCTTTTTTCTTTTCCAATGTAATCAGGATGCGCTTGGTAAGCAGGAAGACTATGAATAATAAACCAATATTTCATAAAATCACCTCATTTCCAAAAACATTTTTAAATATCATTTTATACTAGAACTGAATTAAATGCCAACCTTTGGACAATATTGGAACAAATAACAGTCATTACATTTAGGATGTGTAGGTCTACACCAGTTTCTTCCTATTTCCCAAGCAGAGAAGTCAAATATTCCAGGGTAGTCAGGATTTAGTTCTCTTGCTGAATATATTAATTCTTCATTGGTTGAGTTTTGAGAAATTAAACCTAACCTAATGAACACTCTTTTAACTTGAACATCAGGAGATATATCTATGCAATATTTGTCTGCCATAGGAATCTTAAAATCTCTAGCAAGAATATTTGCGGCCATTGTCGCTATTTTGACCCCTACTCCCTTAAACTGTAAGAAACGACGAACAATGGTTGCGCTTCTGGGAGAATTAGCCCAGATGGTAGCGGCAAAACCATTATATTTTTGCTCAATATCCTGAATTGCATAATAAAAATTGTCTGCCATCTGATTGATAAACCTATGAAGTTTATTATCTCTGAAATAATCTCTAATTTTTTGTCTAGATAGGCGTTTAAGCCTGCCAAATTCAAAGCCGCCAAGTAAAAGACGCAGCCTGTGGGGAATCAACCACGCTTTCTCTGCTTTAATTTGTCTGTCCATTATACAAGCTAATACGAAAGCGTGTGAATGATTTGCTAAATCATTCAACAATTCATCCGCCTCGGCAACCTTTGTAAATTCGGTCGTCCCATAAGGCTGATTTAATAGTTTATTGCCCCTAGCTAATAACTTTTTTACTATTTCTTTCATTATATATGTAACAAGTTCCTTGTACTAGTTCCCAGTCCTGGGGACACAATACTTAATTGTTCTTGTCAAAAATTATGACATCCGCTCCTTCGTATAACACGCTCCGATGAATCGGAGCTACTGCTTTTCTAAATTCCTTGCACGATTTGAAATCGTGCCTACAAATTCTAAATGCAGACTGAAGTCTGTTACTCCTTCCCTTTCCAGAAGTCGCTCCATGACCTCCGAATCCGCCTCATTCATCTGACACCCAAAAGTCTTCAGAAAAACTTTCTTACTCATAACTTTCTTGCTGAAATCTTTATACTTACCAATGCATTACTAACTGCATTAATTTCTTCTTCAGACATATTTTCAATTATATTTTTAACTGTCTCATCTGAACCTATATATTCTAACAA
>Ga0315280_10008962_pt1 | contig 12981 bp, 10 predicted proteins | sample YL17G06_40_MG_FD_203697 | JGI IMG/M metagenome (GOLD analysis project Ga0315280, IMG submission 203697) | Sediment microbial communities from Yellowstone Lake, YNP, Wyoming, USA - YL17G06_40 | ecosystem: Environmental > Aquatic > Freshwater > Lake > Sediment | place: USA: Wyoming | collected...
AGGTTTGGAGAGCGGCTACCCGAACGTCTGGATTATTTGACCTCTTCAAATTGCAGGAGGGCAGGATTCCAGCGGTAGCGCAGGGTGCCGGTGCGCTGGCTCACGGTGTGAGGCTCGGCCTTTCCGTTCTCCCAGGTGATGTCCTTGACCTCTTCGTGGAAGGTGGCCGTGGCTGCGGTGACCAGGTTGTGTGAGTCGCGGTCGAACTTCACTTCGGCGCGGTAGGTTGTCTCGGAGTCGACGTCGGGATCATCGCTGTGGCTTGAGTCATCCTTTGCCGTCACCAGCGAAAGCGATTCCGTGATGCCGCGCGGCGTTTCGGTGAGGACCACCAGCCGCTCCCCGGAGCGGAACTCAGGCCCATCACAGCCGGGATTTTCGCCCGGCTGCGTCACTTTGAACGCCACTCCCTGCGCACCATCGAGAGGCAGAATCTCGGCGAACTCCAGGTGATAGAGAGTCGAGTCGTTCTCGGCGTCCGGGCCGAGGGGGAATAGTTCCAGCCTGACCGCATCGAGGCGCAGAAGGGCCAGCCGCTCGTCGTAGTACTTGTCATAGTCGGGCGCATGCGAACCGCAGCGAAAGGCCAGCCAGACCTGCCCGCTTTGTTGCAGGAGGACGCGAACACGCCACTCGTCCGTCCCCTTGGCGATTTCCCCCCAGGGTTCAATCATTTCGCTGCAAGCCCCTCGAAAATTCTTGGGCAGAATGCTCAGAAGGAGTTCCTGGACCGAGGGTTGCAGATCCGGCGCTGCTCCCGTTGTCGGGCCGAGATTGATCAGAACCATCCGAACTACATCATCAGGCACGGTCACAACCTGCTGGGTCTGAGGCAGGTTCAAGCGTGCCTGCGCTTGAAGAGCCGCCATCAGGATTGCAGCGAAGAGCATCAGCGCCCGTCGACTCGTCATCCCTCGCGACCGCATGGGCGATAGCTGAAAACGGGAGAATAGACGGGAAGGCATTGAACTAATCTTTGTAGAGCCACCCTCCGACGAACGCGGCGAGCATTGCGCCCACCCAGAGGTCGAGCATCCACCCCAAAGGAAAGACCCGGGCGAACGGCGCCCAGGCTGCCAGGGAAAGGTTGACGGGGAAGCCGGCGACAAAGCCCACCAGAAATCCGACCCGCAAGGCGGTCAGCGGGCCGGGGCCGAGCGTGGTGCGCACCGACACATAGATCCACGTAAGGATGTAGGACAGCAAGAATAGGGTCACAATCCAGTACGCCAAGAACAGCGGATAGCGCGGTTGGGGGAGCAACTGGCCCGTCGCCTGGGCCGCCGAGTAACGGGAACCGAGGATTACAGTGTTGACGAGTATGCTCCAGACCGTCCAGACGACGCCCGCAGCGATCGTCCCCAGCACGACTCTCTTGGTATTGACCGGGGCCATAGGCCACCTCACCTGACGCGGGTTAACGGAAAGACTCCCAATTGGCTGACTATCCTACCGGCGCGGCAGGCGAGAGTCAATCACCCCGCGTTCCAGATTTGCTGCGCGAGATACACGCCGTGCGATCGTCCACGGAGAGGCTTGCACGGAGGCGAGACGCAGGTCATCGACCACCTTGAGGACTCGCTCAGGGTGGGGGCGAATGCGCCCTCCGTCGGCTCGCTCGCCACTGCCATGCCGACTAGCGGGCGGCGATCGGTGGAAGCGGTTTACCCGCCTGCCAGACGGCAGAAAGCTCCTCGGTATTGTGGATGTCCTCGAGCGGATCACTGTCGAGGACAAGAAAATCCGCCTGCTTGCCCGGAGCAAGCGTTCCAAATTCCGAGCCAGCTCCAAGAATCTCCGCTCCGGTGCGCGTGGCAGCAACGATCGCCTGCATGGGCTTCAAGCCGGAGTCCACCATCAGTTGCAGTTCGCGGTGCTCGAAGAATCCCTGAAATCGCGTGGGCGGGCCGGAGTCGGTCCCGAAGCCGATCTTCACCCCGGCGTCGGCGAGCGTCTTCAGATTTTTCTCGGCCATCTCGAGCGCGGCGCGCAGCTTGGGCAGGTCGGGATTCGCACGGTTCTGGCGGATGAACGCCGGACTCTTGAGCGCCGTGAGCACGCCGAACTCGAGCCCCGCTTGAAAGAAGGGGTCATCAACCCACCACGGCGGATCGGCATAGACGAACGTGGATTCGTCCCGGACGAGCGTGGGGATCAGGAAGACGCCGCGCGCTTTCATCGCTTTGATCAAGTCGGCGTCCACGGCCTGGTCGCGAATGCTGTGGCCGAGGCCGTCCACGCCGGCTTGGACCAGCGCCTTGGCGTCTTCGAGATAGAAAACGTGCGCGACCACACGCAGGCCCTGCTGGTGAGCCTCGTCGATGATGGTGCGGAAGATTTCCGGCTCCATCTTCGGCAGGCGACCCAAGCCGTCGTCCACCCAGATTTTGACGAAGTCCGGCTTGTGCGCCGCGAGCTCGCGCACTTGCGCGCGGGCCTGCTCCGGGGTTTGCGGTCGGTAGCGGTCCATGGCGCCTTTCACCTTCGGCGGGCCACCCGGAGGATATCCTCCCTTGACGCCGAACCCCCGGCCGGCGGTGTAGAGTCGCGTCCCCTGCAGCTCGCCGGCGCGCTGCGCGGCGCGCAGGTCGTAAACCAAATCCTGGTCCGTCCCGAGCGAAACCACCGTCCCCACGCCGTAGGCCAGGTATTTGGCTAACTGGTCGCGGAGGTTTTCCGCCGTGTAACCGTCGGGCGCATCGTTGAAGCCGTCACGCGTCTGGCCGAGGTGCCCGTGCAGGTTGATGAGCGCCGGCATGATAGTCTTGCCACGCAGGTTGACGGTTTCTGCGCTTTCAGGATACCGCATCGCGCCGAGCTTGCCGACGGCGCGGATCTTACCCTCTTCGATAATCACCACGGAGTTCGCGAGGGGTGGCCGGCCCGAACCATCAATCAGCAGCGCACCCTCAAGGACGGTGGTTCCCGACGGCACCTGGCCAGCGCGCAACGGAAGGATCGTGAACATTGCAGCGGCCAAAATCCACATCCACAGCCGCCCGCCCCGCATCTTTGGCCCGCCGAAGGAACATGCGTTGTTCATCAGGGAATCCCCGCTTCAGCGTTTTTATTCCACGTTGCCCGTGCGCGTCAAGGAATGCTTTGGGATGCGAGCGCACAAAGAGATTCGCCGTGGGCATGTTGTTATAATGAGTTGAAAGCGCCCTCCGCAAAACGGAAGGAGCCATGATGCCTCTCCAGATGCACCAACTGCAGAAGCTCGACGACTATCGCTGGCTCGTGCCGCGCGGCACCAAGCCCGGCATGCTCACCGACGCGCTCATTTACACGGACCAGCAGCTTTTACAGGACCTGCTCAAGGACCTATCGCTCGAACAGGCGATCAACGTGGCGATGTTGCCGGGAATCGTCGGCCGGTCGCTCGCCATGCCGGACATCCACCAAGGCTACGGTTTTCCCATCGGCGGCGTGGCGGCGACCGATCCGGAAGAAGGTGGAGTCATCTCGCCGGGCGGGGTCGGGTTCGACATCAACTGCGGTGTCCGCCTGCTCGCCAGCACGTTGACGGTTGACGACGTCCGACCGAAAATCCGCGAGCTCGTCAACCAGCTCTTCCGGGATATTCCCTCCGGGGCCGGTCAGAAGGGATTCATCAGAGTCTCCTATTCCGACCTCGACCGCGTCCTGGTAGACGGCGCCGCGTGGATGGTCGAACACGGCTACGGTGAGCCCGAAGACTTGACGCACTGCGAGGAGAGCGGAACGATCGACGGGGCCGACCCCGCCGCCACCAGCGACCACGCCAAGAAGCGCGGCCTGCCGCAGATCGGCACGCTCGGCTCCGGCAATCATTTCGTGGAGATTCAGTACGTGGAGCGAGTCTTCGAGCCGCAGATTGCCCAGGCGCTGGGGCTCTACCCGGACGAAGTGGTGGTGCTGATTCACTCCGGCTCACGCGGCTTCGGCCACCAGGTCTGTACGGACTCGCTGCGCGAGATGGGCGAGGCCATGCGGCGCTACGGCATCGATCTGCCCGACCGGCAACTGGCCTGCGTGCCGGTCAAGTCGCCGGAAGGCGAGGCGTATCTGGCCAGCATGCGCGCCTCGGCGAATTTCGCCTGGGCCAATCGCCAGGGCATCACGCACTTCACGCGACAGGCTTTCAAGCGCATCTTCGGTGAGAAGGAAGAACTGCGCGTCGTCTACGACGTCTGCCACAACATCGCCAAACTCGAGCGGCACACGGTGAATGGCCGGGAAATGAAAGTGATGGTCCACCGCAAGGGCGCCACACGGGCTTTTCCGCCCGGACGCCCCGAAGTGCCGGAGGTTTACAAACACGTCGGCCAGCCGGTGCTCATTCCGGGGTCGATGGGGACGGCATCGTATGTGCTGGTGGGAAGCGAAGGCGCCATGCAGGAGACCTTCGGCACCACCTGTCACGGCGCGGGCCGCGTGATGAGCCGTACTGCCGCAAAGAAGTCCAGCTACGCGCAAAATGCCAAGCAGCGCCTCGAAGACCGCGGCATCTTCGTGCGCGCCGAGACCCGCGACGGAATCAGCGAGGAAATCCCCGAGGCCTACAAAGACGTGGACGCGGTCATCAACGTGGTCCACAACGCCGGACTGTCGAAACGCGTGGCACGACTCAAGCCCATCGGGGTCATCAAAGGATAGGGGCGGCGATTCCGCATCACCGCGCCTCGCTTCTCAGAAGGAACTGCCTGTCGCTCTTTATTCGGAGAGCTGCTGGGCGAGGTAATTGGCGAGGCCCATCTGCTCGATCAGCGAGAGCTGCGTCTCGAGAAAGTCGACGTGCCCTTCCTCGTCCTTCAGAATGGTTTCCAGCAGGTCCGCGGAAGCGTTGTCGCCCGCCTTGCGGCAGGTGGCGATGCCAGCGTTGTAATCGGCGACGGCGCCCTTCTCAAGCGTCAGATCGTTTTCAAACTGCTGTTTCACGTCTTTGCCGACATTGAGCTTCGGCAGCTCGCCCAGGTTCGGCATGCCTTCGAGGAAGAGGATTCTCTCGATGAGGACTTCCGCGTGTTTCATTTCGTTGATGGATTCTTTCTTTGTGTGCGCGCTCAGGCGCTTGTAGCCCCAATTCTCGCACATCTCGGCGTGCACCATGTACTGGCTAATGGCGCCGAGTTCTTCCTTGAGCATCTTCTGCAGGATATCTAGAACTTCCGCTTTACCCTTCATCGGTGTCGTCTCCTTCGGTATAGAAGATTAACGTATTTCTCGCGGGAGTTCCAGAGGCAGGGCGCGCGTCACAACGTTCCGATCCACAGGCTACGCGCCGGAGTTGTTTTTTTTCTCCCGAACGTGGGCAATCAGGCTTTTCACGCTCTCGGCGAGCTGGACGACTTCCGCTTCACCCTTGAGATCGAACTCGATTTCGTAGTCCCCTCCCGCCGCGTGGTCGACCGCAGCTTTGAGGTCCACCAGAGGTTTCACCACCGCACGCGGCAGCGTGAAGCTGACCCACACGCTCAGAATCAGCGCCAGCGCGGAGACGATGATCAGCACCCACTCGGCGCGGCGCACGAGCCCTCCCGCCTCCTCGTGGTTGCGCTGCACGCGCTGCCAGCTGCGCTTCTCCAGGTCCGAGGCCAGGCGCAGAATCTGGTCGCCGGAGGTCCGCAAGTCGGCCGTCGCCCGGCGCACGGCCGGGTCGTCGGCCTCAAGCGCAGCGATCATCTGGGCGTCGAAGGCCTCCACACGGCTGCGCAAATCTTCGACCAATTCGCCACGGCTGCGCTTCCGCGCGCTCCTCAGGACGTCGTTCAACTCCCGCTGGTGGGTCTGAACCACACCGCGAACACGCTCCAGGGGCGTCTGCACGGGCTGCCCCTGCCGCGAGACGACATCCTGGAACCGCTGGCGGTAGAAGCTCACCTGCGCCTGGATTTTCTCCACCGTGGGGCGCTCGGCCGGCTGGAGCTCCGCACAGGTGGCGATGATCTGCTCCAGTTGCGAGAGGGCCTGGCGGTTCGCCTCTAGATCCTCGGGATTGTGCAGAAGGAAGTAGTTCTTTTCGGCCCGCCGCGCGTCAAGCATTTCGATCGAGGCCCGCTGGGCGAACGTGGCCACGGGAGCGTCCACGCTCACGATGCGGTCCACAATGCGTCCCATCGCGAACAGGTAGTAGATAGCGAGAAGAATGACGGGGACGAGGATGAGCCGCACGATCGCGAGGCTGTACGCGACCCGGCGCCGCAGGCTCACGCCGCTGGCGAAGACCCGAAATGGCTCAAGTGGCCGACGTATCATCCCTCGGGCTCCAGGAAGGATCTGGAACAGGTCCACAAGAATTGGGCGGCGAATCAGAGGGCCAAAGACCCAGCGCATTGTACGTCAAAACGCCGTGTAGACAACCGATTTCGCAGACCCCTAATCATCTCAGCAGCCTCTCCCGGTCAAGATGGGAACTTTTGCAATGAACTAGGCGTATCTTCACAGGGAGAGGACCGCTCAGTCACAGGAGGCACAGCGATGTTTTGTCCCAAATGCGGGAAGGAATACAGCCAAAAGGTCAATTTCTGCTGCCATTGCGGGGCCGCGATGTACACACCGGTGAGGGCACAGAAGAAATTGGCGCTCTCCCGGCGCGACAAGAAAATCGCCGGCGTGTGCGGAGGCTTCGCGGAGTACCTGGAATTGGATCCCACACTTGTCCGTCTGCTCTGGGTGCTGATGGCGTTTTTCGGCGGCTGGGGCCTGATCGCCTACCTCGTCGCCTGGATCGTCATGCCGTTGGAGCCCGAGGTCGTTGGGGAGCGAGCATCCGCTCCGACACCGGCGGCACAGCCCGCCCCCAATCACTGAGGAGCCTTCCGGCCACGGTAGTCTGTGGCTCAGTCCTGGCCGCGAGTTGGACGGTGGTCGGGCAATTCGTCGGCAGTCAAGATGCCCGAAAGTGCTTTTGCACTGCTCGGCCGAAGTCCCAAAAAGGGGCAATTCCCTGTCTTTTGCGGGTCAATTAATGGCCTTCTGCGCCGCCGGCGAGGATCATGTCCTCCACCATGCGCTTGGCGTCGGCGAGGAGGCGCTGAGATTCCTGGCGCGCGGCGGGTGGGGGTTTGGCGGGAGCGCGGGGACCGATAGCGCATCCATAAGGTCAAGGTTGTAATGTGAGTCTGCGGCTTTTCGATTTGGAACAACGCAGATCCGCACAGTTGGAGAACAATTCTGCGGTACCTGCTATACTCCGTGACGACGCGCGCTGGCGCCATGGGGCGCCACGAGTAGGGCAGGCCAACTTCAGAATCCGGTAGATGGGTGATTAAATCGCATGACTAGCTTCGCACAGGCCAAACGCCAGTTCGATGACGGAGCCGGCAAGCTCAAGGCTTTGCCGAACAGTCTCGTTCCAGTTGATGGCAAACCGAGGGGCCATATTGAAATTCGGCGGGCCGACGGAGCGCCATTAGAGGAATACTACAAGTGGCAGTTCATTTACGCACTCGTCAACAGTGGACTCTACGCGAAGGATTACATCGGCGCAGAAATCCGCCTACCTAAGGGAAGCAAGACGTCTGCTCCGCTCAAGCTTGATGCGGCCATTTTTGACGACCCTGCTTGGCTCACGCACTACAACGACTATTGGGCGCACCGCAAATCAGAAGAACTCGAATGGTTGAACGAACACTTGCTCGGCATTGTCGAGTTCAAGAAAAACGGTAAGGAAATCGAGAAGGTCTTCACAGGCCAAGTCAAGCCTGCCATGAAGGAGAAAGACCCCTCCACGGCCTATATTCTCGGCCTTTATTACGACGCGGAGCGGCTGTTTCTTTTCCACCGGCGAGACGGGGTTTTCCTGCGTTACGATGAAGCCAAAAATCAAAAGGGCGATGACAGCAAGGTCGCTGACCTCTCACTGCACTTGCCCGACCCTTATTTTTTCATCCCTTCATTCGCTGACCTGCAAATTCGCATCAACCGGCCCCAAGCCCTGAATCGTTCCAAACGTGGAATTGTGGATCTTGATCCGGTAACGTCGATAGCAACTGTTCAGATTCAGGACGCACTTTCCAATGTTTTGCGCGCCCTGGATAAAGCCGGCCTCGTCGACCAGCGCGGCTACGAGATACTAATCCAGACTTTCGCCCTAAAAATCTTTGATGAAAAGCGCAACGAGAAGCATCCCAGAAAAACGCTGGAATTCTACATCACAGACGCCGAGTCGCACTTCGCCTCCTTAAAGGAAAAACCTATCCAGGAATTCACCAAGCGGATGCAGGGCATTTGGTCACAAGCCGAAGGTTTGTACCAGAAAATTCTTCAGACCAGGGCCATTGACTGGAAAAACCAAAACCATGTGCGTGCTGTGGCAGCCGTTTGCGTCGCGTTCCAGGACTTTTCCTTCGTCCGCTCGGCAACTAGCGATCTGTACCAATTGGTGTTTTACAACTTCGCCAATAAATTCAAGCGGGGCGAAGCAGCGCAGTTCCTAACGCCACTGCCTGTGATCGACTTCCTTGTTCAGATTGTTAATCCACGCAACGGTGAAACACTCTTCGACCCCTGGTGTGGCATTGCCGATTTCCTCTCGCTCTCGTTCGTCAATGCACAGCACAAAACCGCACCTTGGCGGTTAGACGACGCGAATATTTACGGGGTAGACCTCGACGAGAATATGCTGATGCTAGCGACCCTCAACATGCTCCTCAACGGCGACGGCGAGGCGAAGGTGTTTGTGCATCCGAACCCCGGGTCGATTCTGTTCAAAGTGGCAATGGGAAACCCGCCTCAGTTGGTCGAGCTTCTGCCCGACCATCACAAGGCCGGCAATTGGGACAACTGGCCCGATACGACGAAATTAATGAAGTTCAATGTTGTGCTGACAAATCCACCGTTTGGCGAAGATCGCGCCTTGCGGCCCCGCACGCCATTCGAGCGAAAAATGGTTGAGATGTACGAGACCTGGAATTTTGCTGGCGGCAACAAAATCGACCTAGGAGTCCTGTTTCTTGAAAACGCATACCGCTGCCTCACCGAGCATGGCCGCCTTGGGATTGTACTCTCCAACTCAATCGCTTCGATCAATGACTGGAAAAAGGTGCGCCTATGGCTGATGGACCGAATGCGTATAGTCGCCCTGTTTGATCTGCCTCCCAATGTTTTCGCGGAAACCGGTGCGAACACCACTCTCATCGTCGCTTACAAACCCACAGCGAAGGACTTAAAGAAGCTGAACGAGCACGGCTATCCCATCTTCGTCCGCGACATCCACGACGTAGGGTATGAGAAACGCACCAAAAAGCGCAACGTGTTCTTCAACCCCGTTTATAAGATCGACGAAAAAACATTTGAAGTGCAGACCGACAGCGAAGGGCGTCCGATCCTAGACGAGGACTTCACGGAAACGGTCGTCGATTTTCGACAGTGGGCGCTCGGGCAAGAGGAAAACTTACAACGGCTATTCCTTACGGAATCCTGAGGCAATGCATTACCTGCGTGTTCCACATGAGATAACGCTGACGGATGTACAGGCCAAAGATGCTTCATTCTCGCCTGGCATGTATCGGCGTGTGATCATTCCCACCAGGGCGGCCAAACCAATAGGTGACCTGCTGGACGCCAAAAAACCCTTCGATAAGGGCGCTGAGCCTGGCTCGATGTGGTACATGAAGCGCTCGACGCATGGTTTCATACGCACGAAAGCGCTGCAAGATTACAGCTACCTCATATACCCCAAAGGCGACGCCGTCGTGCCCATAAATCCAAGGGCCTTTGACGATCCCAACCTCTGCGATGGCGACATACTCATGTCCAAGGACTCAAACTTGGGAGAGTGCGCTGTCGTGGACGGAAACGGCTGGAAGAACCACATGTTTAGCGGCGGAATCGTGCGCCTTCATCCCACGAGTGATCGCTGGTACCTCTATTCGTTCGTCAAAAATCCCATATTCAAGGCTCAACTCCGTGCGATGACATCGCGCGGCGCAACTATCGCTCACGCCAAGACGCTCTGGCTTGATTGCCTGATTCCTTTCCCGGACCAAGGTGACGCACCACGCGTCATCCGCTACGTCTCCGCACTTATGGAGGCGATTGTGGATAAGGAGAAGGCGATACGCGAAAGGAACAAATTGATAGATGCGTCCATTGTGGAGGAGCTGCGGCGTGGGCAGGACAATGCTCAGACCTTTCTGTACGAATTGCCTACCATTGGTGAGCTGCGCTGTCTTATGCGCTTGGACGCCGGGCTCTACAGTGAAGACTCCAAAAGAAAACTCTTCTTCGTCCGCAATTACAGGCTTGGAACAGGCACGTATGAGGAGTTGGGCTTTGAAATCGGCCGCGGCCAGAACCTGCAAATATCATGCATCGGGCAAAGCATCTATTCAGACGAGGAAAAGCCGAATTTCTACCGGCTTGTTGCTCCTACGGATATTTCAGAGTACCGAACAGTGAGGCGGTTCCGATATCTCGGAAACAAGAAGTCGCTTTCGCTGCTTAAGGAGGGGGACGTAATCTTCGGAGCAGAAGGTTTTTGTAAGGGTCGAGTTGTAATTCTCCCGGACGCGGTCCAACGAACCATTACAAACATCCACGGGATCGTTTTTCACCTGAAAGATGGCAACTTAACCAAAGGGATATTCCTTGGATGCTTCCTTGGATACCTGCGTAACATCGGACTGGTGGACGCGATTGGCGCGGGAGGCTCCGGGGGGAGCTTGGCGATGGGGTATTTCCATCTCGTACCGTTCCCGAAATTCTGCGATGACAAGCAAGCTGAGATCGCTCGTCTCTATCACAATCCAGTGCCACCACCACAAGACGCGACTACACTAGAGACCTTCGTGCACTGGCATCGGCGCTGGAATGCTGACCTCGGCATTTGGGAACTCGACCGTGAAATGTAAGTCCTGCAGCGTACCCTCGCCGCAGTACAAGAGGAAATCATCGAGGGCAACCATGTGATGGTCCCCATCTAGGCGGGTAGCCGCGGGTGGCGCAGACATCGACCTTTGATGGTTGCGAATATCCGGGCTGTCATCGCACGGCCGTTGCGGCCCGTGGGCCGTTACCCCCCTTGGCCCCAAAAGTGCACTTAGTGTCCGTATGAGGCGGGCATTGCGGACTGTTTGTCGGTTCGGCGGGTGAAAAGGGGTTAAAAATGCGCACTCATCTGGGATGCACGGGACGAATTGACTTGGGTCAAATAAGCCAGGAAACGCAGCAGCGGCTCGAGCGGGTTGAAGCCACATGGTTGGAATTCTCCCCGGAGCCGCCTTCTCTGGTGGTCCGGCACGTCCAGCCGGACGACACCCCGGCGTTGCGAGAGATTGCGGGGGAATTGCTCGAATTCCTGAGCGACATCTCCGAGGCCGAGCGCAAGAACATCCCGGGCGGCGCGCTCTATTACCTGGACGAACAGACCGGGCAGTCCGTACGCATCAAGGTCTGGACCGGCGGCTTCACCACCTTTGCCTGGGCGCAGCCCGATTACACCCACGCCGTCTGGGAACGCTACCGCGGCCAGGCGATCCCACTGGTGTTTGACGCCTACCAGCGGCTGAACGGCGCGGTGAAGTTGCAGGCGCCACGTAGCGCACTGGAGGAGATCCAGGCGACCATCGAGCGGCCGGGAGGCTTGTACCCCCAGGGCGATTTCGAAGCCTTCGTCATCGGGAACCAAATCGAGATTCGAATGCTCGACGTCAACGCCAGCGTGCTGCCGCTCCTCAAAGCGCTGCAAGCCAAAGCTGAACCGCCCAGCTCGCTCGACGGCGAGATCGACGTCAGTTCGTTCCGCAGTGGCGATGTGGAGGATTACTGCCGGTTTGTAGTTCGCCGCGGCGAGGTCTGGGTGGCGCGGCCGTCGCTGTGGAGCGATCTGCCGCAAGGCCAGACCGAAACGCCTCGCCAGATGGAACCCGCGGCGTGAGGGAAAACGCCTTCGACTGTCAACTGTCAACCGTCAACTGTTGACTTCTTTCTTCTGACTTCTGACTCCTGACTTCCAAGGAGCTTCCATCATGATGGACTACGGATTCACTGAATATCAGACCGCCATTCGCGACCTGGCGCGCGAGATCGCCGAGAAGGAGATCCGCCCCCTCGCCGCGGAATATGACCGCGACGCCAAGTTTCCCTGGCCGGTGGTCAAGGTGCTCGGCGAGACGGATCTGTTCCGCGTCTTCGTCGACGACCAGTTCGGCGGCCTCACCGACGGCACGCCCATCATGAACATGGTGATCGTCACCGAAGAACTCTCGAAAGCGTGCGCGGGCATCGCGCTGGCCTTTGCGGGCACGGCGCTCGGCGCAATCCCCATCATTCTCTCCGGCAATGAAGAGCAGAAGCGGCGCTGGCTGCCCGACGTCGCCGCAGGTAAGAAGCTCGCGGCTTTTGCGCTCACCGAGCCGCAGGCGGGTTCGGACGCCGCCGCCGTGCGCACCACCGCCCTCCGCGACGGCGATCACTACGTCCTGAACGGCACCAAGCAGTGGATCACCAACGGCGGCGAGGCGGAGCTCTACGCCGTCATCGCGCTCACCAACCCCGCCAAGGGCCCGCGCGGCGCCTCCTGCATCGTCGTCGAGAAGGGCACGCCGGGATTCAGCTTCGGGAAGAAGGAAGACAAGCTCGGCATTCGCGCCTCCGCCACGCGCGAACTGATTTTCCAGGACTGCCGCGTGCCGGTCGAAAACTGCCTGGGGCGCGAAGGCACCGGCTTCATCACCGCCATGAAGACGTTCGACGTGTCGCGGCCCGGCGTGGGCGCGCAGGCAGTGGGCATCGCGCAGGGCGCGTTCGACCTGGCGCTCGAATACGCCTGCACGCGCCGCCAGTTTGATGCGCCCATCGGCTCATTCCAGGGGCTGCGCTTCATGATCGCCGACATGGCCACCAAGATCGAAGCCGCGCGCGCGCTGGTTTACGCCACGGCGCGCCACGTCGACCGCCAGCCCAAGGAGCGGCCCACGCTTTACGCCGCCATGTCGAAGTGCTTCGCCTCCGACGTCGCCATGGATGTTACCGTGGACGCCGTGCAGGTTTTCGGCG
>Ga0315280_10008963_pt1 | contig 12981 bp, 5 predicted proteins | sample YL17G06_40_MG_FD_203697 | JGI IMG/M metagenome (GOLD analysis project Ga0315280, IMG submission 203697) | Sediment microbial communities from Yellowstone Lake, YNP, Wyoming, USA - YL17G06_40 | ecosystem: Environmental > Aquatic > Freshwater > Lake > Sediment | place: USA: Wyoming | collected...
AGTTCTACGCGGAAGGACACCGCGCAGACCTCGCGGTCATTTCGTCGCCGATCCACTGGCACGTGCCGCAGACCATCACTGCCCTCTCGCGCGGATCGGCGGTCCTGTGCGACAAGCCGCTTGGCGCAACCATCCAGGAAGCCGAGGATCTCATCCGGGCCAGGCGACAATCGGGCAGCTGGGTGATGATCGGTTACCAGTGGTCGTTCTCGTCGGCAATCCTGACGCTCAAACGGGACGTCCGCGCGGGACTCTTCGGGCGGCCGATAAGAGCTTCGGCGCTCTGCCTCTGGCCGCGCGAAGCCGGGTACTACCGCCGCAACGACTGGGCCGGCCGCCTGCGCGACGAGGCGACGGGCCGCTGGGTGCTCGATGGCCCGGCGAACAACGCGATGGCGCACTTCCTTCACAACCTGTTCTTCGTTCTCGGGCCCGAGATGCACTTGAGCGCCTGCCCGCTTTCGGTGCAGGCCGAGCTCTATCGCGCATACCCGATCGAGAGCTGCGACACCGCCGTTTGCCGGGCCGTGACCAGCGGCGGCGTGGAGGTGCTCTTCTACGCGTCGCACGTGACCGAGCGATCGGTCTCTCCGCGCTTCCGCCTGGAGTTCGAGGACGCCGTGATCACCTGGGATGAAGACGAGGAGAAGGAGATCGTCGCCGTCGATCGCAAGGGACGGCGGAAGCGATACGGGGCACCGGACGACACGCCGCAGTTTCAGAAGCTGGTTGCGGCGATTGAGCGAGCCTCGGAATGCCGCGAACGAGCCGGGCAGTCCACGGCGCCGCTAAGCGCCTGCCGTGAGCGAGCCACGGAATCGACGGCGAGTCGAAGGGATGGCCTCGAGCCGATCATCTGCGGTCCCGAGGCGGCCATGTCGCAGACGTTGTGTGTCAACGCGATGCACGACTCCATCATCGGAATCAACACCTTCCCCTCGACTGTCGTGCGTCGTCAGGAGGGGTCCGAGCGTCTGTTCGTGGCAGGTCTGGACGACATCCTCCTCGGTTGTTACGCAAAGGGGATCCTTCCGAGCGAGGCGGGCGCCGAATGGGCGGTCGCCGGACGAACCGTGGACCTGAGCGGCTACCATCATTTCCCGGGCGGAAGGGAAAAGTAGTGCGACGTGCGATGTGCGATGTGCGAAGTGCGGTGCGAAGTGCGAAGTGCGGTGCGAAGTGCGAAGCGCGACGTGCGATGTGCGGTGCGACGTGTGAGGCACACGGGCCGGCAAACGCGCGTTGCCGTTGAAGCGTGAGAGCGATGATGACGTCGCGCGAGCTGGTACGGCGGACGCTGGAATTCGGGTCGCCGCCGCTGGTGCCCCGGCAGGCCTGGATACTGCCGTGGGCGGAGGATCACTATCCGGCCGACGTGGCGCGGCTGCGCGCCGAGTTCCCCGACGACATCGTCACCTCTCCCGCGCTCTACCGCTCGCCGCTGCCCGTGGTGGGAAGCCGCTACGAGAAGGGTGTGTACGTGGACGAGTGGGGCTGCCGTTTCACCAACATCCACGGCGGCGTGATTGGAATCGTCCGCGAACCGCTCATCCGCGACTGGAGCGACCTCGATCGTTTCAGGACGCCGGACGCGCCGCTGGCAGTCGATCGCCCGGCCGTCAACGCCTTCTGTTGCGGCTCGGACCGCTTCGTTCTCGCCGGCACGCTCGTTCGCCCGTTCGAGCGCCTGACGTTCATCCGGACGATGGAACTGGCGATGATGGACATGCTGCGCCAGCCGCCGGAGCTGTTCGAACTGCTCGGGCGCATCCACGCGCACTACGTGAAGGAAGTCGAGGCCTGGGCCGCGACCGACGTGGACGCCATCGTGCTGATGGACGACTGGGGCATGCAGAACCGGATGCTGGTGGCGCCCGACGTCTTCCGTCGCCTCTTCAAGCCGTTCTACCGCGAGTATTGCGAGATTGCGAGGCGCCACGGCAAGTACGTGTTCATGCACTCGGACGGCTGCATCATCGACATCATCGACGATCTGATCGAGATTGGCGTGGACGCCCTCAACAGCCAGATCACGTGCATGGGCGCCACCAAGCTGGGCCGGCGCTTCGCGGGACGAATCACGTTCTGGGGCGAGATGGACAGGCAGCACCTGCTGCCGTTCGGGACGATTGACGACGTGCGGCGCGCGGTGCGCGAGGCCCGGGACAACCTGTACGCGAACGGCGGCGTGATCGCGCAGTGCGAGTTCGGCCCCGGCGCGAAGCCGGAGAACGTCTTCGAGGTCTTTCGGACGTGGAATGAGATCGGGCGCGTCGCTCGCGACGCCGGGCCTGAAGGCCCGGCGCTACGGCGGACCTGAAGGTCCGCCCTACATGTGTTCGGTTGCAGAGGTCGAACAAGAAGGACAGACGCCCATGCGGATTCACACTCGAACCGTCTTCGCGCTCGCCGCCTTCGTCATCGTCGCCGGAGCGGTGGAACTCCTTCCGCATTCGCGACAGTCGGCCGGTCGGTCCGAGGCGGCGCCGACAGGAGCGACGATGGCCGGCGCGAACGGGATCGCGCAAGCCGCGCAGCCCTCGGCCGCCCAGGCGATCACGCGTGAGCGCTACCTCCAATACGCGCGCGCCTCGGCCGACTGGACGTGGGATCACCAGGACGAGATCCTCGCCAGCTGGCGCAAGACGTTCGACTCGGAAAGTCCGTTCGGCTATCGGGCGCCCGGCGGCCTGATCGACATGGCGCTCATCTATGCGTACCTCTTCGAGAAGGAGGGCACCGCGTCCTATGCCGAGCGCGCGAAGAAGGTGCTGCTCACCTACGGCGACTACCGGTCGCAGTTCCCCGATTGGGCCGCGAAGAAGCGGCCCGATTACACGAACGGTGTTCCCGCGCTCCCGGACTTCTTCGTCGTCATGCGCTTCGTACGGGCCTACGACACACTGCATCGGCTTGGCAGGCTCACGGCGGCGGAAGCGTCGCAGGTGGAATCGCTCGTCGCGCACAGCATGGACTACCTGCTGCAGACCTCCGAATGGGGCGCGATGAACCGCGCGATGCTGAGGGCCGAATCGCTGGCGTGGGCGGTGCGCGCCATGAAGAATCACCCGCGCGCGGCCGCGTACGAATGGCAGCGCCGCGCCCTGGGCGACGACAACTGGGGCCACTGGGAAATCGAGGACGCCACCATCTACCACGGCGTCTGGGTGTACGCGCTGCTCGGGTACGCCGACGCGCTCGGGCGCACGGACGATCTGTTCAGGACGCCCGAGGTCTATTACTACGCCCAGTACTTCCTGAACCTGATGTCGCCCGCCGGCGTCGTGCCCGATTTCGGCGACGCCCAGTGGACTTCCAACTGGCAGCACTTCCTGGTTTTCTTCGAGGCGGCGGCGGCCCGGCTGAACGACCCCGAAATGAAGTGGGCCGCGCGGACGATCGCGGCGAAATACATCGATTTCGACCATCCGACCAGTTCCGGCATGGGCTGCTTCCTGCTCGACGCCTATCGCTGGGGCCGCGACGACATCGCCGCCGAGCCGCCCAGGAACCTGAGCGCCGAGGTGATGGAAGACGTGCAGGGTAAGAAGATCGTGTTCCGCAACGGCTGGAAACCGGATTCGACCTACCTGCTTCTCAACTATCGGGACGAAGGCGACGGCGGCCTCAACTTCCGCGACTACCTCCGCGACTCGATCGAGGTCGAGGAAGAGAAGATGACCCACGGACACGCGGACGAGAACAGCCTCGTCCTGCTGATGTCGGGCGGATCGATCCTCCTGCACGACGGCGGCTATCGCGACTACATGCCGAGCGGCCCCTTCGGTGCCTACCGGCAGGACTACTTCCACAACCGGTTGGTGGTGCGGCCCGAGAAGATCTTCATGGGCCAGAAGGCAGGAGAGCGGCGCTACAGCACGAAGGACGCCGTGCCGGCGCAACCGCTCTTCGAGTTCATGCGCGACGCGGGGTCGTACCGTCCCGTGCGCACCAAGAAAGTGGATTTCCTCACGCTGCCCGAGTTCGACTACAGCCGCACGCGCCTGATTGACGACGGGTGGGGATACGAGGCGGATCGCGTGGTCGTGTACGTGAAGGATCCGGAAATGTTCGTCGTCTTCGATGTCTTCAAGTCGAAGACGTCGGAGTACTTCACGCTGGCGAACCTGTGGCACACGCGGCAAATCCTCGCGAAGGGGGAGCACTGGTACGACACGGTGTACGACGCGATCGGCACCGCGAAACTGCCGGCCGAACGCGCGCTGCTCATCTGCTTTCCGCAGACGCACTTCCGGCTGGAGGGCGTCGAGCCGCTGACGCGCCACTACCAGGACGAGCAGACCATCTATCAGATGACGGCCAGCCACTTCGAGCAGACCCACACCGAAGGATTCGTCACGGTGCTGATCCCGCACCCCAGGAACCAGGCCCCGGCCGATCTCGCCGGCCGTGTGCGGTTCGTCGAAACGGTGCCGGCGCGCGTGGGGATGGGCGTCAGGATCAACGCCGGGGAGCGGGTCGTCACGATTGGTGTGAAGAACGATCTGCGCATGGACATCGCGCGCGACTGGCGGCGGCCGCGCTACACCTACGAGAAGGGAAAAATCGCGTACGGCCCGCTCGAAACGGACGGCGACCTCGCCTTCGCGATCGAAGACAAGGGCGAGCTGTCCTACACGATTGTCAACATGACGAGGGCGCAGTGGGACGGCCGCCAGATCTTCCAGGTCGGGCAGTCGTTCCACGGCCTGCCGTTCGACGGTGCCGCCGACACGGCCGGCTTCGACAAGGTGCGCTACTGGCGCGACAAGGTGAAGATTGGCACCCGTTGACGGTAAGACGTTCATCCGGAGCGGCCGGCGCGAGTTCGACGGGCTGTACCCGCTGGTGCGCTCGTTCCTCGAACGGGACGTCCTGGACCTGTCGATCGACGGGCAACGGATCCGCGGATACCGCTCGGCCGACGCGCGCTCGATCTGGATCCGCGACCACGGCGATATGATGCGGGCGTTCCGCCATTTCGAGCGCGACCTGACGAGCGCCGTCCAGCACTTCGGCGAGACACAGGCGGAAAGCGGTCGCATCTTCGACTACGTCACGACCTTTCCCGAGAAGCCGCCGAGCGAGCGCGAGAACTGGACGAAGTACGTGCGCGTGCCGGTCGAAGCCGACGTCGAGTACCGGTTCGTCAAGGCCGCGTGGCTGGCGTGGCAGGCCAGCGGAGACGACGAGTGGATCTGCCGGATGCTGCCACGGATGGAAAAGGCGCTGGCATACGTGATGTCGCATCCGTGGTACTGGGACGGCAGTCACGGGCTGGTGAAGCGCGCCTACACGATCGACACGTGGGATTTCGCCTACACGGCCGGGCGGCACGAGTGGCTGCAGTTCCAGATCACCGGCGACACGTTCTGGGGCGTGATGCATGGCGACAACAGCGGCTACTACGAAGCGTTCCGCATCATGGCCGCCTTGTGGCGCCGGTTCGGCGAGCCTGCGCGCGCCGACGCGTGGGACGCACGGGCCGCGACGCTCCGCGAGAACCTGAACCGCATCTGCTGGAACGGGCGCTTCTACACGCACTTCGTCAAGCTCACGCCGGTGACGATCCCGGGTGTCAACGAGGCCGATCAACTCAGCCTGAGCAACCCGATGGACATCAACCGCGGCGCGGCGAGCCACGACCAGGCCGTGTCCATCCTGCGCGAGTACCAGCGGCGCCGCGACGAAGGCCGGGCGTTCGCGGAGTGGTTCTCGATCGATCCACCGTTTCCCGACGGCGTCTTCGGCGACGAGCGGTTGGTCCAGGGCGCCTACTGCAACGGCGGCATCATGCCGCTGGTCGGCGGCGAACTGGCGCGCGCCGCGTTCAGTCACGGGTTCGAGGCGTACGGCGTCGACATCCTGCGCCGGTACTTCGACTTGGTGTCGCCAACGGGGAAGACGTTCCTCTGGTATTTTCCCGACGGAACACCAAGCAGCGTCGCGACGAGTACGAGCCCGGAAGCGTCGCCAACCGACGGCTGGGGGTCGAGCGCGATGCTCTGGGCGCTGACGGAGGGCCTGGCGGGCGTGGTGGACCGCGGTCGCGGGTTCGATCGGGCCGAGGTGTCGCCGCGCTGGCTTGCGGCCGGCGTGGACGAGGCGGAGGTGGCTATCGGCTACGAGTGCTCGGGCCGCGGCATCGGGTATCAGGTCCGGGCGCGCAGCGACCGGATCACGTTGGAGGTCGCCGCGGCCGGCTCGGACATCGCCTTCCGCGTCCTGCTGCCGCCGGGCGCCGAGGCGCGATCGGTCACGTGCGGCGGGCGCGAGCTGGGACTGACAAACGCGCTCGTGGAGACGAGCGGCTACGCGGACTTCTCGTGCCGCGTTGATGGCGAGATGCGCTTCGAGATTGCGCTGGCATGAACGGGATGTTGCGATACGCAATCGTGGCCGTAGGGCGGGGCTTTAGCCCTGGTGCCTTTCGGAAATTCGCTGGGGCGCCGAACGCAGTCAGCAGTCTGCCCCGAAGCGGGCCGTGCGGAGTGCTCCGACGGTCAACGCGACGAAAACGGAGCGCAGGCAGCGCTGTTTTTCCGGCCGCAGCCCGTAGCGGTCGATCAAGCGCGTACACGGGCCAGGCCGACGCTCGAGCCGAAAAACAGCGCGGACGGAGGGACGTTTTCCGGAGCGCGGAGCCCGGCACGCGAAGGGACGGGCTGCTGGCCGCGGCGGATCGGCAACGCGAATGTCCGAAGGCATTGGCTTTTAGCCCCGCCGTCGGCCTCGGCGAATCGACAGGATAAGCCATGAGACGACGAGAGTTCCTGCGCGGAGTTGGCGGTGCAGCGGGAGGCGCGCTGCTCGCGGCAACGCGCGCGTGGTCATCCACGCTTGACCGGATTCGCACCGCCCGCGTGACGCTCGACGCCGAAGACGAGCGTTTCTGGCAGCTCGTCCGCGCCGAGTTCCACCTGTCGCCTGCAACTGCCTACCTGAACACCGGCGGTCTCGGCGCCTCGCCGTTCGCGGTGACCAACGTCGTGAAGGCCAGGATGGACCGCGAAGAGGAGGCGCCGGCCCCGGGGCACAGCGAAGAAGACTGGAACCGCATCAGGACGAAGTGTGCCGCGCTGCTCGGTCCCGGCTGCAGCGCCGACGAAATCGCGCTGGTCAGCACCGCCACCGAAGGGATCAACGTCATCCTGAACGGCCTGGGCCTGACCCGCGGCGACGAGGTTGTCACCTCCACGCACGAGCACGTTGCGCTGTGCATCCCGCTCCTGCAGAAGATGAAGACCGCCGGCATCGAGGTGCGGATCTTCGAACCGGATCTGAAGCGCGCACAGGGGAACGTCGATCGCATCGCGGCGCTGGTGACGAAGCGAACGCGGTTGGTCTTCATCAGCCACGTCACGTGCACGACGGGCCAGGTCTTTCCGGTCTCCGACATCGCGCGCCTGGCGATGTCGAAGGGACTCCTGTTCGCCCTCGACGGCGCGCAGTCGCTTGCCCAGTTCCCGATCGACATCAAAGCGACCGGCGCCGACTTCTACACTGCGAGCGGTCACAAGTGGCTGCTGGGGCCGAAGCGCACGGGCATCCTGTATGTCCGGAAGGACCGGCTCGACGCGCTGACGCCGACCATTGTCGGAGCCTATTCCGACCGCGCGAACTCGCTCCTCGATCGCCGGCTCGAGCTTCGCCCGAACGCGCAGCGCTTCGAGTACGGCACGCAGAACGCTGCGCTTGTCTACGGGCTGGAGGCCGCAGCCGATTTCGTCTCGACCATCGGCCTCGAGGCGATCTGGAAGCACAATCAGGCGCTGGCCGAGGCGTGCATTGCCGGTTTCCGCACGATTCCTGGCGTCGAGCTGCTATCACCAGCAGAGGCCGCATTCAGGTCGGCCATGCTGACGTTCCACTTCGCCGGGCGTGACAATCGCCAGGTGGCCGCCGCGCTCATGCAGCGTCACCTGCGCGCGCGCAGCGTGACCGAAGGCGGCCTCGACGCCGTGCGCGTGTCGTTCCACGTCTACAATCACGCGGGCGAAGTGGAGAGGCTCCTTCAGGAACTGAACAAGATCGGATGATCCGCGATGACCATTGCTGAAGCGCTCGGGAAGGTCCGCCAGATCCACGTTCGCGCCGGCGCGCCCCAGGTGTTCGACACGGCGGCCCGCGCGATGGCGTGTCGCACCGGCGCCACGGTCATCGAGCGCGCAAGCCACGACGCGCGCCGCTCGCCGGGCGTTTTTCAGATCGTCGAGGCCCTCACACCAGGCGACGGCCGCCCGGTGCCCAACCGGGTCGTGGTGCGACTGCGCGAGGACGGGTCCGGCGTGTTGACCACGAGCCACAACCGGTGCGTGTTCGCGGCAATGTCGTACCTGCTCGACGTCCTGGCCGAACGCGACGTGAAGGACGTGGCGGGCGGTCTCACGCTCTCGCCGGCGTTCTCGTGGAACCGCCCCTGCTACGACCTCTTCCTGACCCAGGAGGGCCGAATCCAGCACGGGCTGAATCGCGAGACCTACGTGCGCCGCCTGGCCGAGTGCGGCTTCACGCACCTCGAGGTGAACGGCCTCGCATTCCCGATGGGCCTCGAGACCGGGCCGAAGGGCGAGGTGTACCCGATGTTCTACACCTACTGCCCGGCGCTCGATCAGTTCGTCAGCTCCACCTTGAACAAGGGTCTCTATCCTTCCTACTACCTCTCGGCGAACCTCGCGTACCTCAAGGAGAACGCGGCGCTCGCCCGGAAGTACGGCCTCGTGCCCGGCCTGCTGTCGTTCGAACCGCGCACGGTGCCCGAGGAGTTCTTTGCCCGCTACCCGATGCTGCGCGGGGCCCGCGTGGATCACCCGTTCCGCTCGTTCAAGCCGCGTTACACCATGACCATCACGCACCCGCTGGTGCGCGAACACTACGCGGAGATGATCACGAGGCTGATGGCCGAGGTGCCCGAGCTCGGGTACCTCACCGTCTGGACCAACGACAGCGGATCGGGCTTCGAGCACACGAAGTCGCTGTACGTGGGCCGCAATGGCGGCGCCTACATGATTCGCGAGTGGAGAGACGACAGCGACATCGCGCGGGTGGCAGGGGAGTGGGCGCTCACCTTCTTGCGCGGGCTGCGAGATGCCGCGCGCCGCGTGAACCCTGATTTCCGCGTCATCACCAGGCTCGAGTCGTTCTACGGCGAGCACGACACGATCTGGCGCGGCGTGGGAGACGGCGTCGAGGTGGAGACGACCTCGCTGGTCGCGCGCGGCTGGGAGATGCCCTACACGCATCCGCGCTACCCGGATTCGAAGCAGATCAACGGGGGATCGGTGTACCAGTTGCAGTTTGCGAAGCGCGAGAAGGTGCTGATGGCCGACCTCGAGGGCCGCGCGTCAACCGCGCACTTCTACTTCGCCGCGGGCCCGCACCAGATGTTTGCGCCGCTCATCGGCGTGCCGTACCCGCGCCTGACGCACCGCCGCCTCAAGCTGCTTTGGAACAACGGCGTGCGGCACCTCTCGCAGGTCGGCGGAACCTGTCCGCCCGAGCTCGTGCCCTGGAACGTCAACCACGAGGTGCTCAGGCGATTCCAGATGGATCCGGCGACGAACATCGAGCGGGATGTCGCGGCGCTCGCCCGGCAATGGGCCGGCGACGACCTTGCGCCGTCGCTCCTCCGCGCCTGGGACCTGGCCGAGCAGGCGATCCTGGCTTTTCCCAACATCTCGACGCTGTACTCGACGATCGGCTTCACGTGGTACCGCCTCTGGGTGCGGCCGCTCGTGCCGAACATCGAGGCGATCCCGCGCGAAGAGCGGGCCTACTACGAAGACTTCATGTGCTCGACGCCGCACAATCCGAACAATGTCGATCTGAGCCGCGATGTGCTCTTCCGCCTCACGACTCCCGACAAGAGCCGCGTGGACGTCGAGCGCATCGACGCCGGTGTCTGGCCTCCGCTGGACGAGGCGATCGGGCTGCTTGGCACCGTGGCTTCGACGGCGCGGGCGACACTGGGCGCTCGCAACGTGATCGAGGACCAGATGGTTCGGCTGCAGGCGCTTCGCTGCTGGTTCATGACCCAGCGCAACGTCGCGGCCTGGGTGGCCGGCGTCTACGGATGGATGGAGGCCTCGTCGAAAACCGACAGGCGGCGCCATCGCGCGATGCTCGCCGACATGATGAAGAAGGAAATCGCGAACAGCGAGGCGCTCATGCGCCTGGCGGGCTCGCCCGTCGAGTTCATGGCCACCACCGACATGGGCGAAACGCCGCTCGTGCACGGCAGGAACCTGAAGGAACTCCTGCACAAGCGCATCGCGCTCATGACGCGGCACATGGATGACGAGCCGTTCATCGATCACGACTACACGATGAGGATGGCGGGACGGATGCTGGAGTAAACCAGGCGTCCGATGGCTACTGACTCAGTGCTGTCCAGATAATCGGCGTAATCGGCGGATAGCTGATTTGCACAAGAGTGCCACTGCTTACTGACTCCCCTGCGTGACGAAGGCGATCCGGTCGCCCTTCGGGCCGACTGCCAGCCGCGTCACCCCGTGCAGGCCCAGCGCGTCGAGGTCAGCGACGCGAGTCCACTCCGCATCTTCGCGACGCCACCCGTACAGCGTTCCCCCATGCGCCATCAGCAGCATCCCGTCCGGTGTCCATGCGCAGTCAGCCTCGGTGGTCCCGGCGACGGCCCGCACCAGCACGCTCGTCTGGCGGGTTTTCGGGTCCAGCTCGCGAATGGTCAGCGTCGGCGCGCCACCCGGCTGCGCGGCCGGCTCGCGCACCACGAAGCTCACGGTGTTGCCCCCGGGAATGCGCTGGAGCGACCGCCCGATGCCTTTTGCGATCACTTCCGCCTTGCCGGTCTGCGTATCCGCCAGCTGCAAGGTTGCCGGCGAGCCGAGAACATAGAGCGCCAGCGTCCGAGCGTCCGCCCACGCGTGGTATCCGACCGGCTTGATGTCCGTGAGCACGAGCTCCGGCGCGCCACCGTCGAGCGTGAAGCGCCAGAGCCGCTGCGTCGAGTCCGCCTCCACGCGCACCACGGAGATGTGCCGTCCGTCGGGCGTGACGGTCGGTGAGTACTCGCTCTCCGGAGTGCTGGTAACGCGCGCGATCTGCCGCGACGGGATGTCGAATCGATAGATGTCCGTTTGGGTCCCGCCTCCACGCACGGACGTGAAGAGCACCGCCTTACCATCCGGCGTGAAGGACGGTTGATTGTCGTACCCGGGATTGTTCGACATGTTCGCCGGAACGCCAATCTGCAGCTTCGCGCCCTGTTTCGAGAGCGGCGCGAGAAAGATCTCGGTATCCGGCGGCGCCTGCGTGGTCGTTTGAAGCGTCAGCCGGGGCACCGTGGCCGGCACCGCCAGCTCGTCGAGCTTCTTGTTGAACGCCGGCACCAGCGTCGCCGGCAGGTCCCTCGCGGGCGGCAGCGCGCCCTTCAACTGCTGGAGCGCGGCCGAGAGCCGCTGCTGCTGCGCCTCGGTCGGCAGCGACGTCGAAGTGGAGATGTCGCGGGCGACCGACGAGATGCTGCTCATCGCGCGCGAGAGGCCGCCTTGCGCATCGCGAACCGTCCTCGAGGCTTCGTCAACGGCCGTTTTCACTTCCGGTTTTGCGTCCTTCACCTGCCCGATGGCCTTGCTGATCGCCGTCATCTGCGTATTCAAGTTGCCGGCCGCCACCAACACCGGCACGCCGGCCAGCTGCGCGTCGTAGGCGTCCATCAACGCCTTCTGGCGCGCGCGCAGGTCGTCGTCGCTGATGCTGACGCGCGGGTCGCCGTTCACCCGGACGATCGCAGTCTTCTCGATCGCCGGCGAGGCGGCGAGCGACGTCGTGGCGGTGGGCACGATCAGCTTCACGAGGTACTCGCCGGGCAACACCATCGGACCTCGCGGCGGCTCGGGCGGGGCGCCCGCTTCGCCGCCGGTCGGGTCGCCGCCGCCGCCGAAATCGCCCGGCACCCGCGCCAGCGTGCTCTCCGCCGGCCGCGGATCGCCCGGCTCGACACCTTCCGTTGATCGTTCCGCGCGAGGCATCTGCGGTGGAGGCGTGAAGCGCAGGTCCCAGACCACGCGGTGCAGCCCCGCTTCGCCGCTTCCCTTCAATTCGCGGACGACGCGTCCGTCCCGATCCTGCACGACGATTCTCGCTTCAGGCGCCGGCCGCGCCAGGTAGTAATCGAGCGCCGCGCCCCGCGGAGGATTCGCGCCGACGTAGACACCCTGGGCGAGGAAGTCGCGGTGCTCGAGATGGTTGAACGTCGTCGCTGGTACCGGCGTGAACAGGTGCGCCGGCGCCGCGGCGATCTCCTTCGTCATCTCCTCGAGCGGCGCGATGTTCATCAGGTAGATGCTGCGCCCGTGCGTCCCCAGGATCAGCTCCCGCGTGCGCGGCTGGATCTCGATGTCGGCAACCGGCACGTCGGGCAGCCTGTTCTTCAGTTGCTTCCATGTCGCGCCGCGATCGAGCGAGTAATAGAGGCCGCCCTCGGTGCCGGCGAACAACAGATCCGGATTGCGCGGATCTTCCTTCACTGCCCGCACCGGAATCCGCGGAAGCCCCCCGATCATCGGCTGCCATGTCGCCCCGCCGTCGTCGCTGCGGTACACGTACGGCGCGTAGTCGTCGGTCCGGTGGTTGTCGAATGCGACGAACATCCGGCGCGCGTCGAACCGCGACAGCGCCACCGCGCTCACCCACGACTGATCGGGCAGGCCCGGGATCTTCGCGGCGAGGTTCGTCCAGCCGGCGCCCGCGTCTTTCGACAACTGCACGTTTCCGTCATCGGTTCCGGCCAGCAGCATGCCTGCCTGCACGGGCGATTCGCCGAACGCGGTAATCGTCCCGTACGCCGATACGCCGTCGTTCTTCCCGAGCATGTCGCCGGTGACGCCCATGATCGGCAGCTTCTCGCGGTCGATCAGCCTCGTCAGGTCGCCGCTGATTGCCGTCCAGCGTTCGCCGCCGTCGAGCGACCGCCAGATCCGGTTGCCGGCCAGGTAGACG
>Ga0315280_10008964_pt1 | contig 12980 bp, 10 predicted proteins | sample YL17G06_40_MG_FD_203697 | JGI IMG/M metagenome (GOLD analysis project Ga0315280, IMG submission 203697) | Sediment microbial communities from Yellowstone Lake, YNP, Wyoming, USA - YL17G06_40 | ecosystem: Environmental > Aquatic > Freshwater > Lake > Sediment | place: USA: Wyoming | collected...
CGATGTCAAATCCCGGAACGATGGGCCTCAAGTCGGATTGCAATACTGAAGGCTATGTGCTCGCCTCGTATAACAATGGCACTCTCGAGGCCGATGGTTACCTGCTTGACAACGTTGCCGGCGGCGGTTGGCGTGTCCCGCTTAACCTGGACCTGCTTACCGGGGACCCCGGGGTGTCGTGGACGCGCCAGTACGATGCCGGAAGGGGAAAGTCCGGCGTCTTCAACGGTTGCTATGGAGAAACCTACGCAAACGTTCCCCCCGGCACCGCCAACCTCGGCTGTTACGGCCGCCTGTGGATCATGTTCGGAACGACGAAGGGGTCCACGGTTACCTTCCTTTGGAACTTCGACTGTTACGAAGCGCAGGGGTCCAAGAAGAATCAAACCATCCGGGAACACTTCAGCATGAGGTCGGAGCCGATTTCGTTTCCGGCGTGGACGGGCGGGGACATTTCGGGGCGTGTACAGGGCACATTCGACGTGAGGTACTACCTGAACGGCACGCTCGTCAAGTCACTGACAGGCGGTCTGGGACGCCACTTCGACTTTGATCTCGGCATCAAGAAGCTCGCGCTCCCGTAGAGAAGCGTCCCACAGAGCGGGTAGAGGAACGATGGAGGCGTCCTGGAGGAGTGCGGGCCGATTTTGCCCTCGGCCCTCCGGCGAAGCCGTGGAGCGTAAGCGAGCGAGTCGTCGCTCGGGATCGCGGTGGTTGACCCGCTCGCTCAGAAGCTGTGAAGAAATCGCCTCGCGCTTCTGCGGGTCAGATGTAGCGGCGACCCCGCTCCGCGGGGTCGCCATTTCAGCGACTTGCTGATGCAGATGGCGCTCTGAAGGCCGCCGCTACAGATTTTTTCACAGCTTCTCACCCTCACGGCTCTGTTGCGGTGTTATCGATGATGAAACTTTACTGAATCAAGACAGTTCCACGATCCGTTCCAGATATCAACTGCGTATGGTGTTCACTCACGAGGTGAACCACCATGAAAGAGCTGCGAATCGGCCTGCTCCTGCTTCCCATGCTGACGGCGCCGGTGGCCGTCGCACAGAACGAAGGCGGGCAAACGGGAACCGGAATCGTCGTTGCGAAAGTCGTGTGGTCACAGCACGTGGAGGCGGGTCACCAACTGGAAAGAAAAGGGAACTTCGCGGAGGCGGAGAAAGAATACCTGGCCGCGGTCAAGGAAGCAGAGCGCGTTGAGGGCGGCGAACCGGCACTGCTCAGGTGCCTCAACTACCTGGCCGTGTTTTATGGCCATCAGCGGAGATTCGCCGCGACCGAACAGGTATCGGGGCGAATGCTGGTCCTGGCGGAAAGGCTCTACGGCCCCGAGGATCCAGCAACGGCCACGGCGTTGAACAACCTGGTCGCATCGCGCCGGGCGCAGGGCCAGCCCGGCGACTACGAAGGCGTTTTGCGGCGCGTGCTGGCGATCCGCGAGCGCGCCTTCGGGCCCGATTCCGTCGAGGTCGCTGACGTTCTGCAGAACCTCGCGGGCTTCTACCGCAGTCGCGGCCGATATTCCGAAGCGGAAAGACTATCCCGGCACTGCCTGGCCATTGCCGAGAAAACCGTGGAGCCGGAGCACTCGCGCGTCGCGCTCACCTTGTTGAATCTGGCGCTTGTCTACTACAACCAGGGACTGTATGCCAAAGCCGAGCCGTTGCTGGTTCGCGCCCTGGCCATCCGGGAGAAAACGCTTCCCTCCGAACACCCCGAATTGGCGACGGCGTTGAATAGCCTTGCCTCGGTCTACTCCTATCGAGGCAGGTACGCGGAAGCCGAGTCGCTCCATCGGCGGGCGCTGGCCATCGAGGAAAAAGCGCAGGGGCGTGAGCACCTCGATTTGGCCGCGGCGCTGAACAACGTGGGGGAACTCTGCCGCGTCCAGCACCGATATGCCGAGGCCGAGCCGTTCTACCGGCGAGCGCTGGCAATCTGGGAGAAGAGCGCGGGCATGAGCGATCTGGACACTGCCGCCACACTGGGGAACCTGGGCGAACTGTATCGGCAGCAAGGCCGGTATGCCGAGGCCGAGCCGCTGTTCCGACAGGCGCTGGGTATCAGGGAGAAAGCCGGGCGCGACCAGGGGCAGCTTGCCCTCGCCAGGCTGCTGGCCCGCTATGCGGCGTTGCTGCGGGAGACAAAACGCAAGGGCGAAGCCAAGAAGCTGGAAACGCGCGCCAGGGGCATCGTGCAGCGGCTCGAGGGCCGCGACTACGCTCGCTTCACCATCGATATCCACACCCTCGCGAACGACCCGAACGCCTATTCGCTGCGCGACCCGCAGTGAAGCAACCAGAGTAGTGCGTCTGCCGGCCCAACCTCACCGTTTCCGTACAATTACTGCATCAAAATCAAAGCATGCAAGTATATAAAGATGCCAGTATATCTAGATCCGGGCTGAGGGCTGACGGCTGTAGGCTGACGGCGATTTCGGGCGAGGAAGGCTCGTAGTGAACGTCGGGCGCCAGCAGCGGCCGGCCTTTTTGCGCCTCGGCGCACGGCGCGCAGACCGCCAGGACAAGCGCCAGTGAAACGATGGTGAAAAGTCGCACAGCGTTTCTCTCATTGTTTGCGTGTTGAAAAGCCAGAGGATCATATCACGGCGGCCAGGTCGTTTCAGAAACGCCGGCGCGTGTCGCTCGCTGGCTGAGCGGCGGGACGCCGGCACTACCCTGGGCCGTCCCCTGTACCCCTTGACCTGTACAGGCCGAGGGGCAGCACCCGGGCATAGTTGACGAAATCCCTGTCGGTGGTGAAGATGTGCCAGTTGCGGCGCATGGCAATCGCGCAGATGAGGAAATCAATCGCTGAGCCGCTCACGCCTTGCGCCCGGCAGCGGTTGTGTGCCTGGGCCGCCTCCTCGTAATCCTCGACCGCCAGTTGCGGCTCGGGGAAAGCGCGAAGGTGCTGCCGCAAACGCTGGTACTGCGCCTCGGTCCGAATGCCGGACAGCAGTTCCTGCCGGACCGGCCCGATCAGCCGGGCGCGCCCCTCCCGGATCAGCTCCGCCAACTCCTCCCGAACTGCCCCTTCCGCCGCGGTTAGGCGCCCGCCTTGCCGGCGGAGCGCAACCGACCAAACGGAAGTGTCCACCAGTACCATCATGTGCGTCTCCGGCCTCGCTGCTGTTTATAGTCGTAGGTCGGGGCATACTCGATGGTCCCAAATCGTTTGATCAGCCGGAGTTGCCTGCGCCGGCTCACGTACTCTTCCAGGGCCGCGGTCACCGCTTCCTTTTTCGTTCTGTGGCCTCCGATGCGGCGTGCCTGCGCGATCAGTTTGTCGTCCAGAGCCAGATTTGTGGCCATTTCTCGCACCCCTAAAAGCCATTCTACACACATCAATGTGTGGGAGCAAGTGTCGAGCTGCGACTATTGGACGGCTTCCCGCCAGTTCACTCAGTCGCAGATTCCACAGGTCGGGGCGCGCTGGTTGCGGCATAATCGGTGGAATCGTCGAAAGGAGTAACCGATGAAACGGACCACAAACTATGCCGGCGTGAATCGCAGGGAATTTCTTTCAACTACCGCTGCCGTGGCCTGCGTACCCATTTTGCAGGGCGCCTTCGGCCAGGAGCTGCCCGGCGAGCAACTTCGGCCCGCGGGGATGCTCGGCAAGCTGCGCAAAGCGGAGGGCGAGGCGCCCATTGCCGGCGCCGCCTGGTACGTGGCCGAGAGCGAGGGCGACGGCCTGCGCTACGCCTTTCCCGCCGGCGCGCTGGCCAAAGCCAAATACCTGGCGGCCGACATGCTCCTGGACGGCGCCACGCTGGTTGTTTTCTCCTTGCGTTTGCAGGAGGGCGAGAAGGGCCGCGCCTTCCGCTTCAACTTCGGCGGCCTGAATCAGTGTTCCTTCCGCCTGCGCATGGACCTGGCGCTGGTGGACCAGAACCGCTGGCTGGTGGAGCGCGAGGGCGCGCTGCTGAAGCCGATGTGTGGCGGCGACCGCGTGGATCTCGACAAAGTGGACCGCATCACGCTGACCGTGGCCCGCAAGAGCGCGGCGCCGGCCCGCTTCTGCATGACCGCCCTGCACGCCGCGCCGGCCGAAGTTCCCAGGCTCGAGAAGCCCATCCTGCCCAAGGGCCCGCTCATCGACAAGTTCGGCCAGAGCACGCTGCACGATTGGCCGGGCAAGACGCGCACCGAAGAAGAGCTGAAGCAGCGGATCCAGGAGCAGTTCCAGTCGGCCGCGAAGCAGGAATGGCCCGCCGGCTTCTCGCGCTGGGGCGGATGGAAAGCCAAGAAGATCGGCGAAGCCACCGGCTTCTTCCGCAGGCGCCATGACGGCCGGCGCTGGTGGCTGGTGGACCCCGACGGCTATGCCTTCTGGTCGGCCGGCGTCGATTGCGTCCGGGTGGACACCGACGCGCGCTACGACGGGCTGGAAACGGCGCTAGCCTGGCTCCCCGATCCGGCCGGCGAATTTGCCGACATGTACGGGGCGCGGCGCGGCCGCGCCGGCAAATCGATCAACTTTCTTGCCGCCAACATGATTCGCGCCTTCGGCGCCGCCGCCTGGCGCGATAAGTGGGCTGCCGTGGCGCTGGCGGAAATCAAGCGCCTGCGGTTCAACACCGTCGGCAACTGGTCGGACTACGAATACGCGGGCAAGGCGCGCTTCCCCTACGTCCGCCCTTTGAGCTTTCGGCCCAGCCGCAGCCGGCTGGTGTACCGCGATTTTCCCGACGTTTATCACCCCGAATTCGAGCGCGACGCCGCCGACTACGCCGGCCAGTTGAAAGACACGGCCGGCGATCCGGCCCTCGTCGGCTACTTCCTGATGAACGAGCCCACCTGGGCGTTCTCTTCCGAGCTGCCGGCCGCCGGAATGCTGTACAACACGGAAGAGTGCGCCAGCCGCAGCGAGCTGGCCGGGTTTTTGAAGCGGAAGTACGCTGACGACGCCGCGCTGGCGGCCGCCTGGAAAGTGCCCGCGGGCCTTGACAAGGTGGCAAAAGGGAAGTGGAGCGGCATCTTCAGCCCGGAAGCCGTCGCCGACCTGCGGGAATTCAGCGCGCGCATGGTGGAGCGCTACTTTGGAGCGCTCTCACGGGCCTGCCGCCAGGCTGCCCCCAACCACCTGAATCTGGGCATGCGCTGGGCCGGCATTCCGCCCGCCTGGGCGGTGCAAGGGATGAAGTCGTTCGACGTGTTCAGCCTGAACTGCTACCAGCAGAAACTGCCGCTGGAGCAGGCCGAGAAGATTCACGCGGCGCTGGCGATGCCGGTGCTGGTGGGCGAATGGCACTTCGGCGCGCTCGACGTGGGCCTGCCGGCCTCCGGCATCGGCCATGTCAAGACCCAGGCGGACCGTGGCCGCGCCTACCGCATTTACCTGGAAGACGCCGCCGCCGATCCCTATTGCGTCGGCGTGCACTGGTTTACGCTGTACGACCAGTCCGCCCTGGGGCGCTTCGACGGCGAGAACTACAACATCGGTTTTCTTGACATCTGCAATCGGCCCTACGCGGAGATGGCCAAGGCGGCCATCACCAGCCACGAGCGCATGTACTCGATTGCCGACGGCCAGGCCAAACCGTTCCAGGAGGCCCCGGAATACCTTCCGCGGGTGTTTCTTTGACCTGCCCGCGCCGTTTGTCCCCACCATTCACCGCGGATGAAGTCGCCGCGGCGACTTGATCCCTGGTGAGTTCTTTTCTGATACAGTGCTGCCCTGATGGAGGTTCGCCTTTCCAAATACGGCCAGGCATCGACCCGGCCCTCACCGGCCAGCCGCATGATGTCGGAGTTTGCGGGCGACTTCCGCGACGGCGTGGATATCAACCTCGGTGTCGGCTACGTCAATGAAGACACCATCCCGGTGGCTTACTTGGCCGAGGCCATGGAGGCCGTAGCGGGCGACGGCGTCAAGTACCGCCAGGCATTCAACTACGGCAGCCCGGCCGGCTCCGCCAATCTCATCGCCTCCATCCGCCGCTTCCTGGTCGAGATGCGCATCGGCGGCCTGGACCAGGCTGCCATCGAAGACAAGCTGCTGGCCATCGGCGCCTGCGGCGCAACCAGCCTGCTGGACGGCCTGGCCGATGTGATCGAGCGCGGCATCGTGGTCACCTCCGACCCGATGTACTACATCTACTCCGACGCGCTGGAGCGCAAAGGGTTCGAGTTGCTTGCCGTTCCGGAGGACGCGGAAGGAATCAATCTTGAGGCGCTGGACCGCAAGCTGCGGGCACTGGGCGCTGCGGCCGAGCGCATCAGCTTCTTTTACACGGTCACGGTGAACAACCCGTCGTGCACCATCCTGTCGAATGCGCGGCGGCGGGCGCTGCTCCAGGTGGCATCGAGGTTGTCGCGGCACCAGGGACGTCTGATTCCGATTGTCTTCGACCTGGCTTACGAGCTGCTTCTGCACGACCCGCAGGCCGAGCCGTTCGTCTCCGTCCTCCCCGAGGACGAACTGGGCATCGCCTACGAAATTGGCACTCTGTCGAAGGTGCTGGCCCCGGCGCTGCGCATCGGCTACGTGCTGGGGCCCGATGGTCCGCTGATGCGCGCGCTGGTGCAGAGGACCGCCGATCACGGTTTCAGCGCGCCGCTATTCGTTCAGGAGATGTCCGGCTACCTGCTCGACCGCCGGATCGGGGAGCAGTTGCGGGCGGTGAATGCGGGCTACCGCCAGAAGGCGGTCGCCGTCCGTGAGGGGATCGAGCGGGATCTTGGGCCGTTTCTGGAGGAGTGCCGGGGCGGCAGCGCCGGCTTTTACTATTACCTGACGTTTCGCGACATCGAGACCCACCCGAATTCGGCGTTCTTCCGGTTCCTCACCCGCACCACGGGCGATCCGGCGATTGACGGCCCCGATGGCGCGCGCCTGCCCCGCGTGATGTACATTCCCGGTGAATACTGCGTGCATCCGGCGGGTGATTTGGCCGCGGTTGGCAGGCGGCAGCTTCGCTTGTCTTATGGCTTTGAGGATGTGCCGCAGATTCTGCGCGCCCTGGCCCTGATGCACCAAGCCGCCGTGTTCGCGCTCACCTACCCGCGCCCCGTCTCTGCTGCCCCTTCCCCACGGTGAGCAAGCCTGTTTTCAGGCCGGCGCTCATGGCCGGTTGGGTTGTACCGCTGGCGGGACGCCTAATGTCGCTTGATTAAGGCCCGGCTAGGTTTCAGCCGCAAAGCGGCGCATGACAGTAGCCCGGCCTTTCAAGGCCGGGTAACAGCAGATAGGACCATGAGTCGCGAAGCGACGTCTGAAGTCCGAGCCTCAGTCGTCGCTCCGCGACTCCACGGCAAGCCGGTCATGCACCTAGCACACAGCCACCTATTGGCTGGGAGCGCCGAGATTCAATCGGCAGGCAGGAAAACAGGTGGACAGGTTGATCCGTGCACCGGGTCGGGAACGGCCCCGCCGTGCTTCAGGACGTAGAACCACCCGGTTCTACCCGGCGATGATTCTCTTCTGTTTCGGCCTGCGGCTGTATAACGAGGCGTCTCGTCATGCAGTCGGCCTGCGGCTGCGGAGTTTCGCGCGGAGTTCTTCGCGAACTTCGTCCCAACTCCTGCCGGCGCTGCGCTCACCCCGACTCCTGGCCAGGCGCTCGTCGATCACCTCGTGATGCCAATCCGGCACGGGGACAGCTTCTGGCTTTGCGGCGATGCGGTCCCAAAGAGATTGAACGTAGTCGAGTTTCTCTTCAACAGATAGTCCGTCAAAACCGGGCGGTGGATTGGGAATCGCGTGTGCCATACCGTTACCAGCGTACATCTCCGGCTCGGGGTTGGCAAGGCAGGGAAAGGGATTGGTGGCGGAACTGCGTTGGCAACGCGGAGATGTTTGCCGGTGCAAACCGGCGTTTTCAAGGCACGGCCACGAACCGCCTGGCCTTGGAGTCCCAGCGATAGCGTGCTGAGCCGGTCCCCCGCAGCTTTCCGTCTACTTCCTCGCGGGATCGTGTGAGGGTGGCGACAACCGCGCCCTCCGCATTGCGCTCGAAATCCACCTGTGTCACCCGCACGATCCGGCTGTCACCATGCTCATCGTCATGACTCTGCTGGTCTTGGAGGGTGAGAACAGACAGAGCTTCATCCACACCTGGCCCCGACACAACATACAGCCGCAACCACTGTTCCCGGACCACATCGCCGCCGCCGCAACAGGGGTTGTCCGAATCAGCGGTGACGCGGAAGGCGATGGCTTCGAAGCCCTGGACGGGCAGCCTTTCGCCCAGTTCGACGTGAAACAGGCGCGAATCGGCGGCGGCATCGCGGTCGAACGGCAGGAACTGCATGGTCGAAGAAGACGGCCGAACGAACGCCAGGCGCTCGTCATAGTACTGGCGCACCTGCGGGTCGGCGCTCTGGCAGCGGAGGACAAGCCACAGGCCGTCCGGCTGCCGGAGCAGAACGCGGATTCGCCACTGCGGAGTGTTGGCCGGATTCTCGCCCCAGGCCGCGATCATGGCGCGGCACCCGTTCTGCATGCTTGCCGGAAGAGTTCTGATCAGCGGGTCTTCGGCGGCCGCGGAAAGAGTTTGGGCCGTGCTCAATTGCAGAGCAGCCGCCACGGACTCGGCCGGCAGGCGCAGCACCGCCGACTGCTGCGGCAGGGTGAGGCGCTCAAGGCCCTGGCCACAAGCAAAAAGCGCCGCGACCGCCAAGCTTGCTGCAAGCCGCCAGGCGGAAGGCGAGATGGTCATGAACTTATCGTTCATCCAACCGCCTCGTGCGTCAAAGGGAAATTCGGTTCTGTCCGCCGGGCGCCGCCGAGTCAGGTCCCTCCCGGCCTCTCCTGGGCGGGACGCCCGCCATTGTGGAAGGTTACCGCTGAATGCGGGCGGAACCGCCCTGGGCGTAGGCCTTCACCTGCTCCACCGTGGCCATGGTGGTGTCGCCGGGGAAGGTGGTCAGCAGCGCGCCGTGTGCCCAGCCAAGCTTCACAGCTTGTTCCGGCTCCTCGCCGCTGAGCAAGCCGTAGAAGAAACCCGAAGCGAACCCGTCGCCGCCGCCCACGCGGTCGTAAACGTCGAGCTCGGCGGTGGGGGCCGTGTAGTTCTTGCCGTCGATCCAGGCCACCGCGCTCCAACTGTGGCGGTTGGTGGAGTGGACTTCGCGCAGCGTGGTGGCCACGATCTTCACCTTCGGATACTTCGCGGTCACGGCGTCGATCATGCCAAAGAAGACGCTGGGGTCGAGCTTCGAGGCGCGGTGCACATCGGGTCCGGCGACGCCCAGGCCCATCTGCAGGTCCTCCTCGTTGCCCACCAGCACATCCGCGTTGTCGACGATGCGCGCAATCACCTCCAGCGCCTTGGCGTGCCCGCCCCAGATGTTCCAGAGCTTGGCGCGATAGTTCAGGTCGAAGGAGACGACGGCGCCGGCTTGCTTGGCGGCCTTCATGCCCTCGACGATCACGCCCCCGGTGGTCTCCGACAACGCCGCGAAAATACCGCCGCTGTGGAACCAGCGCACGCCGCCCGAGAAGATCGACTTCCAGTCGAAGTCGCCCGCCTTTAACAGCGCCCCCGCCTCATTGGAGCGGTTGTAGAACACCACCGGGCCGCGGGCCCCGAACCCCTGGTCGCTGTACACGGCGGCCATGTTCGGGCCGTTGACCCCGTTGTGCTTGAAGCGCTTGTAGAAGGGCTTCACGCCCATGGCCTTCACCCGCTCGGCGATCAACTCGCCCACCGGGTAGTCCACCATGGCGGTGACGATGCCGGTGTTGAGGCCAAAGCAGTCGGCGAGATTGGCGGCGCAGTTGAACTCGCCGCCGCTGACGTGGATGCGGCACTCGGTGGCCTTGCGGAACGGGATGATGCCGGGATCCAGGCGGTGAACCAGCGCGCCCACGGACACGAAATCGAGCGCGCCTTTCTCGGGAATATTCAGTCCGTATTTCATCTCAGCACATTTCTCCTAAAAGATTCAGCCAGTGTACCTATTGGGGGGAGTTGTTGCCAACACTACTTTTGAACGGCACTCGGATTCCGCGCAAGTGGTTGCGCGGGGCCCCTCTGGGCGAGTCCGGTCAGCGGCAGCCCGATGGCCCCGTGAAGCCAGTGTGGCCGCTGTGGAGTTATGATACCCGCTATGGTCAGGCGCAATTCTTTGTGGACCTGCTTTCAGCCGGTGCTGCTTTGCTGCCTGCTGCTGCACGCGGCTTGGGCGCAAAGCCCTTTGAGCGAAGCCCGAATGCGGGCGGACCTTGACTATCTGGCCTCCGACGAATTGCGCGGTCGGCTGTCGATGCAGACCGGCTGCGAGCTGGCTGCCCGGTTCATTGCCGCCGAATTCGAGAGCGAAATCCGCATCCCTGCCTTCTCGATCAGCGACGCGGCTGCGTCGAAGCTGCTGGCCTCGTCGGGCAAGGCGCCGGCCGACTTGCAGAAATCAATCGACGCGCAACTGAAGCCCGCTTCATTCCTGTTGCCGGACGTCGTTGTCGAAATGCGGGCAGGCGGCGGGAACCAGACACGGGGGCGCTCCTTCAATGTTGTCGGCGCCATTGCAGGCGCCGATCCGGCCATGCGGGACCAGACGGTGCTGGTGTGCGCCCATTACGATCATCTGGGCACGCGCAGTGGAACTGTTTACCCAGGCGCCAACGATAATGGCTCGGGCACCGCCGCGCTGCTGGAACTGGCCCGGGCATTTCAGCAGGCGGTTCCCCGCCCCAAGCGCGCCATCTTGTTTGTCGCCTTCGGCTCGGAAGAAGAGGGGTTGCTCGGATCCTATTACTACGTGGCCCACCCGCCGCGTCCGCTGGCCGGAACGGTGGTGGTCAACTTGGATATGATCGGCCGGGACGAAGCGCATATCCCGCGAAGCGAAGGAGTCCTGGACATTCCCGAGGACACGTCGAACGAAGTCAACCTGCTGGGCGTGTTTTACAGCCCGGAACTGCGGCAGGTCATCCGGCAGCAGAACGGCACGGTCGGGCTGACGATCAGCGAGAAATTCGACCGCGACCATGCGCTCAACGCGCTTTTCCGCTGCGATCACCTGCCCTTCCTGCTGCACGACGTGCCGGCGGTCTGGTTATTTGGCGGTTTTCATCCCGGCTATCATGAGCCGTCGGATACGGTTGACCGGCTGAATTTCGCGAAGCTGATGAAGATCGCGAAGCTGGCCTACCTGACCGCCGGGGCCCTGGCCGACGCGCCGTCATTGCCGCGCTTCACCGCCAACGGCCGGTGAATCCGCCTGCCCTGAGAATTCCCGCCCGAAGGGCGGTATACTCGGTAAGAGAAAAGGGCCTCACTCCAATTCCGGCTGGGCCAGGACAACCGCCGCGGGCGCTGGAGGCGATCCTCAAGGGCCGCATGTTCGCGCCGATGGAGGTTTGGACATGAGCTTGAAGATCGAGGTTGCCAAAGAAGGAATCGCGGCCTTTTGTCGGCGCCATCACATTCGTAGGCTGGCGTTCTTCGGGTCGGTGCTGCGCGATGACTTTGCACCGGAAAGCGACGTGGACGTGCTGGTAGAGTTCGAGCGGGGCGCGCGGGTGGGGTTGATCACGCTGGCGGGCATGGAGATCGAGTTGACTCGGCTGCTGGGGCGCAAAGCGCAGATGCACACGGTCAAGGGGTTGAATCCGCAGTTCCGGGACCAAGTATTGGAGCAGGCGGAAGTGCAATATGAGTATGCGTGACGACGCGGTCAGCCTCAAGGACATGCTCAATCACGCCTGCGAGGCGGTGGCGCTGCTGGGCGATACCAGCCGGGAAGCCTTTCGGAATCATCGCGTGCTGCAGTTGGCGCTGACGCGCCTGGTGGAGATTGTGGGCGAGGCGGCCAATCGTGTCTCTGCCGCCACACGGCAGGCCCACTCGGATCTCCCCTGGCCCCGCATCATCGGGACGCGCAACTGGCTGGTTCACGGTTACGACGTCATAGACTACGATCTGCTCTGGGACACGGTGACAACCGATTTGCCGCCACTCATTGCCGCGCTGAGAAAAATCTTCGAGAAAAGCTAGCCAATCACCTCAGCACAAGCCGGCATCCAGCAACGCCTCGCGCTCAAGGAGCGGCTGTTCCTGCTGGTCTGGTCGAAGGACCTGCTCGGCTGCCGGAGCAGCCGCGACTTGCTACGCGACGTGCCGGCGATGTGGTTATTTCGTGGTTTTCATCCCGGCGATCATGAGCTGTCGGATACGGTTGACCGGCTGAATTTCGCGAAGCTAATGAAGATCACGAAACTGGCGTATCTGACCACCGGGGCTCTGGCCGACGCGCCGTCATTGCCGCGATTCAGCGCCAACAGCCGGTGAAACTGGTGGACAGCAAAGTTACCGGGCACGTTGGTAACGTTCCGCAGGAGCCGGCGGACGGCATGGGCGGTCGCGAAGCGACCGAGTGGGACCAGCCCGCCGTTTCAACCGCAGCACCAAGGGCCCCGGACCGTCGGCGTCGCGAGGCGACAGCATGACCCTGGCCGGCCGGCGAGCGGAGGACGATTACCGGCGGGACGGCGGCGCTCTCTATTCTCAAAGCAGACAGCAAGCGGAGGCACAAGGGCCGGGCGTTCCCGCTGACCCGCCGGCTGCGCGGGCATCACGACTTTCCGCGGGTAACCTGGGGCTGAACTCCACGGGCACCCTTCAGGGTTTCCACCACTTCTCCGGTAAGCCGACTGTACGGTCGAGTGAGAGCATCATCCCTAGATGCCGCGGCGTTGCGGGGCCTATCCAGTATGCCGGCTGACACGCTAGCGTTCGCCAACACCCAGGAGGGGAAACAATTCGGCGACGTCTGTGCCCTTGACTTTGAGGTTGAGCGGGCGCATTAACCCAATGAGCGGTTGGTCTAGACGGGCGGAAAGTTCCTATTTGTTTAGCGTGATGGAACCTTTTGGTTGATTGTCCTTGCTTGCTGGCTGCGGACGAATATGCTGGAACGTGCCGCAGGAAACCGACGCCGAAAAGGTCGCCCGCCTGGAACACGAAATAGAGCAATTGAAGCAGGAGATGGAGCGGCTGCGGCGCGCGCTGGACGAGGCGCTGCGAG
>Ga0315280_10008968_pt1 | contig 12977 bp, 12 predicted proteins | sample YL17G06_40_MG_FD_203697 | JGI IMG/M metagenome (GOLD analysis project Ga0315280, IMG submission 203697) | Sediment microbial communities from Yellowstone Lake, YNP, Wyoming, USA - YL17G06_40 | ecosystem: Environmental > Aquatic > Freshwater > Lake > Sediment | place: USA: Wyoming | collected...
AAAGAGCGATTGTATTGACAGACAGAGATCAAATTGAATTAGAAAATTTGCCAATCGAAATCCAAGACTTTCAAGAAAAAATTCAATTAGCCCCATTGTCCGAGGATGAATATTCTATTAAGAAAGCCTCAAGATTCTTAGAGATGACCCTAATCAAAAAGGGCCTTAAGAAGACAAAAGGAAATCATACACATGCAGCAAAATTGCTCGAAATAAGCCATCGAGCGTTGCTATACAAAATCAAGGAATATGGCATTGTCGAAGATAATCTGTGATTCGACAGATAGCGAATAATATCATTTTACACCATTTGAACCGAAGCGTACGCAAACATTTTACCCCTCATTTTCTATAAACTAAAGTATGTGTTTAACTACCCAAAATTCTTAACTTTTTAATAAAATGCCATTTTGTCTAAATATTCATTTTTTTCATAATTAGCCCCCAAAGAGGACAACATTTCCGCTTCCCCTGTTTCCCGCCATTGCATCCCATCTCCTTGAAAATATTAGGTTTCCATCTCTTCCTTCCTTTTCGGCTGGTCGTCCAAATCTAAAAATCTGTTGGTATAGGTTTTGCAATTCTTGAATTTAAATTCAAGATTACGGAGGTGTTGTTTTGAAATATTTAACAAAATCAGATGGTTTTACATTAATAGAAATCCTGGTGGCACTCATTATTATATCTGTTTCATTATTGGCACTTGCCGGTTTAATGGTCACCACAACGAAGAATAATTCATTTGGAAACCACATGACAGAGGCCACCACATTCGGCCAGGACAAACTGGAGGAATTGAGGGTAACTCAATGGGATTATATCCTCAAGGGGGGAGACAATATAATTGGATGCACCGGCATCAATTACACAAGAAATTGGGATGTTGGAACAAATGAAAATCTAAAAACGATTACTATTAAAATCAATTGGAACGATAAGATCAATCACTCTATTAGTCTGCTTTCGGTGATTTCACAATAGATTGGAAACAATATGAAAAATCAAAATCGATCTAACTCAAAAGGCATTACCCTAATTGAATTGTTGATAGCATTGGCCATTTTTGGAATAGTTGTTGCTGGAATTTATCGTCTTTTTACTGCCCAAAGTAAGGCATACACAGTTCAGGATCAAGTTGTCGATGTTCAACAGAGCATTAGAAGTGCCATGGAAATTTTATTGAGGGATATTCGAATGACAGGGTCCGATGATGACAATATTAACTCAACTATTTCGATTGACAACCCAATCGCTTATCCTCTTAAGGATAACTCCATCACGGTGAATTATGAATATTATGACAAAGCCAATTCACAATATCAAAAATACACAGTGGCTTATTGGAGAGAGATTAATTCCTCGAGATTGATCCGACAACTAACCATTAATGATATCGCTGGCCCCCAAGATACTTTATTAGAAAATGTCGATGCCTTCAATTTTACTTACGGTATCGATCCGAATGAGGATGGGGCTGTAGATAATTGGGTTTCTGCAGCAGGTGTAGGGCCGAATAAGGTGATTGCTGTCCGAGTGGCTTTAACCGCAAGGCCCACACAGGTCGATCCGGACTTCCAGATGGTGTCTCCGAGAACTTTAATTTCTGCCATAACATTGAGGAATCTATGTTGGACTAGATGAACATATACGATATCAAGCGCAAAGGGTTGAATTGTATCATATTAAGGAGGATGGAGTATGGCGAAAAAAATGGATACCGTTTTAAAAAATCAATCCGGTGTAGCATTAGTCATCGCTCTTATAATGATGATTATTTTAACACTGATTGGCCTCGCTTCAACCTATACCTCGATATTTGAAATTAAACTCTCTGGGAATAAAAGAGGATCAACCGATGCCTTTTATGCAGCAGATAGTGGGGTTCAAGTAGTGGTAGCCAATATTCAGAATTTTGATTTACCAGGAAAATATATTGACGACAAATATGATCCTTTCACTGACCCTAATAATCCTAACCCCACCAAGGCAAAGGTCACCATCAACCATGACACAACTCAATCGGGATCACCAAGAGGTATACAGATGAGTGCCACTAATTTTGGTTTTGAGCATTATCTAATTGAATCTACAGGAAGCGATCAGATGGAATTAAGTCCTATCAAATCTACCAGCACCGTTCAGGAAAAAGTGGTGAGAATGGTGCCGACCCTCCAAGGAGGTTATTAAAATATGAAGTTGATAAGGACCTTATTGTTTTTAGTCCCTTCCCTATGCCTTCTTCTTACGATGAATTCATTCGCCCATGATACCGACCTCTATATGGCAAGTGGGCAAGGAGTGGAGCCTAATATTCTGATCATGTTTGATAACTCGGGTAGCATGAATGATGAAGTGCGGGCCTATTTTTATGATCCATCCACAACATTTGACCCATTGGTAGTTCCTCAGGCAAATCGTGATACAGTTTATTATCGGGTTTGGGGTGGAGGATGGAATCTATTTGCAAATTCTATTACTGATGTGGCTTGCCCTTCTGCTCGAACCGCACTGACTAATAATGGACACTATGAAGGGTTCACCAATTTCAGTTGTTCTTCTAAAAATCGAACATTGCGGACTGGAAATTATAGAAATTATCTCGCTTCCATTGGAGGAAGTGAATATCTCACCAAATTGACCATTGCCAAACGGGTGATTAGAGACTTCTTGGATACAATCAATGGGGTGAGAGTTGGAGTGATGGTCTTCAATCGGGCTGTCAATGATAATTCCGAAGGTGGACATATCCAAAGCACCATCAAAAGCCTGAATGATACCAATCGATCTCAATTGAAGACGGATATCAATAATATTTCCGCTGAAACATGGACTCCCTTAGCTGAAACGCTCTATGAGTCAGGACTTTATTTTAAAGGTGGTGATAGCTATTTTAATTCTGGTGTCGTTTATACAAGCCCCATCCAATACCATTGCCAGAGAAACTATGTGATCATTATTACCGATGGAGATTCGACTCGAGATCGTAACTCCATCCTGTCAACTGCAATAGGGGATCAGGATGGCGATGGAAGAGAACCTGGAGGTGCCAATGAAGTTCACTACATCGTTGATGGTCAAGATATGTTAGGAACGGATTACTTAGATGATGTGGCTAAATATCTTCATGAAACAGATCTTTCTTCATCTTTCGAAGGTCAGCAAAATATCATCACCTATACGATTGGTTTTACGTTCCATTCACAACATAATCTTCTTGAGAGAACTGCCGAGAAGGGAGGAGGCAGATATTTCTATTCCGATAACGCTCAACAATTAGCCGATGCCTTTCAAGACATTGTTGGTGAAATTTTAGAAAAATCCTCTACCTTTGTTGCACCTATTGTTCCCGTCAGCCGATGGGAAAGAACAAGTGCCGGAGATAAAATTTATTTAGCCTTATTTCAACCCGTTAAGGATGGAATGTGGAGTGGGAACCTCAAGAAGTTTCGTGTGGCTCAAGAGAATGATCCTTTATCGGTCTTGAAAATCGGGGATATCATTGACGCCAACGGTTCTTTAGCATTAGATAAAGACGGTCAAATTCTTGCCACGGCTAAATCCTTTTGGACAAGCAGTGACATGGATGGGGGTGATGTTGAAAAGGGCGGGGTAGGGGAGGTTTTAATGAATCGGTCCTCGTCCCGCAATATATATACTTACTTAGGATCAAGTGCGAATCTTTGGGAGGACTCAAATAAATTCATTGTCGCCAATTCATTAATAACACCCACTCTATTAGGTCTAAGTGACAATTCAGTAAGGGACAAACTTATTCGGTTTGTTCACGGATATGATGCCTATGATGATAATGCTAATGGGCAAACAGATGATAAACGGGATTGGATTTTAGGTTCTTTTCTCCATTCAAGGCCCCTTATTATTCATTATGAAACACAATCTGTTATCTTCGTTGGTTCTAATGATGGAATGCTCCATGCCTTTGATGATTCGGATGGGAGTGAGCTCTGGGCGTTTATTCCTCCAAACCTTCTAAGCAAACTTCAGGCCTTACATACTGATGTTATTGAATCTTTTGTGGATGGTTCACCAAGGGCCTATATTTCCTATAACTCCAGTGGCCAAATAAACAAAGCAATTCTTATAGTTGGTCAGAGGAGGGGAGGGGATCATTATTACGCTCTCGATATCACGAATCCCTTAAATCCCAAATATCTCTGGAAAATCAGCCCCGATATACCCGATTATGCTGAATTGGGCCAGACATGGTCTTCCCCAATAATCGGAAAGATAGCCCATGAAACAGGGGAGAAGTGGGTTGTTTTTATTGGAGGTGGGTATGATGGAAGTCAGGATAATGATCCCATCATTGCACCTGATTCCAGAGGCAGAGCCATTTATGTTGTGGATGTGCTCGATGGCTCTCTTGTGTGGCGCTATTCCTATGCAGAAAATTCTGAGATGACTTATTCGATACCCAGCGATATCACCAAAGTAGACACGAATGGAGATGGGAAAATTGATCGGCTCTATGTTGGTGATATGGGTGGTCGAATTTGGCGTTTCGATATCGGAGATCCAGATACCACGCAATGGAAAGGGAGAATCATTTTTAAATCTAATCAGCTAACGGGTGATAGAAGAAAAATATTCTACCCCCCCGATGTAACACTTGAAAAAGATAATGGAAATTATGAGATGTTATTCTTTGGGACAGGGGATCGTGAGCATCCAAAGGAGTCTGCCAACGTCAACAGACTCTATTCTGTTAAAGACAAAAAATCTTCAACGGTTTTAACAGAAAATGATTTGGTCGATGTGACTCAAGATTTATTACAGGATCCAAGTACTTCTCTAACTGATAAGACAAACATTCTTAATGCCTTGAATACTAAGGAGGGTTGGTATATTAAGTTGGATCAAAATTCTGGGGAAAAGTGCCTTTCTAACCCTGTGGTCTATTCAGGAGTAGTGTACTATACCACATTTGCCCCTACCTTTGGGACTGAAACTGACCCCTGTTTTGTTGGTGAGGGGACAGGAAGATTCTATGCACTCAGATATAGAACAGGAAATGCTGTATTTAATTTAGATGGTTCTTTAGACGGGGAAATTTCACAAAACGATCGGTCTGCGGTTATTGGTACTGGTATTCCATCCGGGGTCATCATCACCTTTATTGAGGGCAAGACTGTAGCATATGTGGGTGTAGGTGGACCAGGTGGACCACGAATTCCTCGACCTAAACTTTTGAGTGGCAAAAGCATCGTCCCTGTTTTTTGGAGAATGGTTTTCTGAAAGGAGTTAGAACGTGAAAAAAAGATTTCTCAGTAAGGGAGTTATTCTGCTCATTTTTTCTATATTTATAATTCCATCTTTGACATTTGCTTCGGACAAGGATAGAATAAAAATCCAAGGGGTTGTGATGGAGCTTGATTTAAAGAAAAATATGATGATCGTCAATGAAAGGACTTTTGTCTGGGACCAGAATACAATTTTTTATAATGAAAAAGGTTCTCCCGTTACGGTGGATAAACTAAATACTAAAACCTGGGTCTATATCGAAGGCGTGAGGGAGAATGTTAAAAAAAGAGTGGTTGCCGAAAAAATCTACCTTCTTCCAAAATATATTAGTGAAAAAGAAAAATATCGCTATCCTTTCATGCAATAAAATGGAGCCTCGAAGATTTTGGTCATGTACGAAAATTTTAATTCTTATCTCTCTTCTTTTCCCTTTTTTAGCGAATTTATCCTGCCAAAAACAAAAAGGGGTTGAACCAAAATCAAAAACCAATTCCCCTCCTGTTATTACCTCTGTCAACATTTTGCCAGAAAAACCTTATAAAGGGAGTGAATTAAATCTTGTCATCCAAAGTAACGATCCAGATAGGGATCCTGTTGTCTACCAATACCAATGGATAAAAAACGATGAAGAGATCGTAGGAGAAAATAAGAATGTTTTAAGAAGTGATAATTTTAAAAAAGGGGATCTCATTCGAGTTAAGATAACTCCCAATGATGGAAAGGTCGATGGCAATCCATTTTTATCCTCTCCTGTGAAGATCCTCAACTCCCCCCCAGTAGTTCAAGAAGTCTGGATTGAGCCAAAAGTGGCTTATATCAATGATAATTTAAAGGCCTTTGTAAAAGGATTTGATACGGATGGAGACTTTATTTATTACACTTATCAATGGGCAAAGAATGGGGTTGTTTTACAAGAGGAAAGAAAAGAAGTTTTAGAAAAAGGTCTTTTTAAAAAAGGAGATTCGATCACTGTCATTGTAACATCTGATGACAGAGAAGTCTTAGGAATATCCAAAAAATCAGATCCCATTATTATATCGAATAGCCCCCCTGCCATCGTCTCATCACCGACCACTTCCGTACAAGGTAAGGTTTACCTTTATCAGGTGAAGGCCAATGACCCAGATTATGACCCAATCATTTTTACTTTAAAATCAGGCCCAAAAGGAATGGAAATTGATCAACACACAGGTTTAATCCGATGGGAAATCCGAGAGGAAAATAAAGGAACTCATTCTATTGAGATTGAAGTATCTGATAATGAGGGAGTAAAAAGCATACAACGATATACATTGCTCATTGAATTTAGATAGTCTTAATAAAACCTTTTTTACAGGAATAAAACCCTTCACACAAAAAGCCTGCTTTAAATAGATCATATTCCACGCAAAAAGCTTATCTTCGAAGTATGTTCAGGTCATTGATCAACTCATTAATAATTTCATATTCTTTAGAACAATTTTTGGTCAAATAAATTGAATAGCAGAAAATAAAATTGATAATTTCTTTAAATTTCAATAAGTTTTTATTATAAGATAGATGGCATAGTATTTGCTTTGTGGGGAATTATAAACTCAGAATAATTAGGGAAGGGTAAGTCACAGGTACTGAATGAACGAGACAGTTTGGTTGCTGCTAAAGGCGAATGTTTAGACATGGAAATTGAATCACCGCGCCCAAGTTTAAACAAGTTTAAAATGGTTAAACCGGTTTTTATTCCTATATGATTATAAAATGGTGTCAATTCCTGTAAAGACTCTGTTTTTAACGGAAAATATTGACAAATTTATTAGTTTTTATAAGAATAAAAGGGAGGTTATGATAATGAAGATGAATAAAAAGGGTGTTACGTTAATTGAATTAATTGTTGTTTTAGTGATTATTGCTATTGGTGCGGTATTAGCGGTTCCAAACTTAGGTCCATGGTTGGCTAATTATCGTTTAAGAACCGCAACCAGAGATATTGCTTCGAACATGAGGACTGCCCAAATGAGAGCAGTTTCGAATAATGTGGATTATCAGGTTTTTTTTGCTGGAGACACTTATGTTCTTCAGCGCAATTCAGGAGGAGTAGGATGGATCGACGATGGGGCAAAACAGACGCTTCCGACAGGTATTACAATTCAGAGCAATACATTTGCGGGTAGTGTTGCATCATTTAGACCTAACTCATCTTCCAACGGCGGAACGATCGTTTTAAGAAATACAAGAAATACAACGAGAACCATTACTGTCTTGCTCTCCACAGGAAGAATAACCGTTCAATGAATCAGTCGATGATCTTTAAGAAAGATGGTTTTTCATTAATCGAAGTTCTGATCGCCCTCATTTTTTTAGCCATTGGCATTCTTGCTATAGCCAGCCTTCAAATCACCTCCGTCCGGGGGAATTTCTTCAGCAATAATTTGATGCAAGCCACCTATGTGGCTCAGGACAGGTTGGAGAATTTAAAAAATATGCCTTTTACTTCTCTCCCGGAAAAGGGAGATGATGGAGCAATAACCATTTCAGGCATTATTTTCAATCGTACCTATACCGTTACCGCTAATGGCAATCTTAGGGCGATCAAATATACCGTTACATGGAATGATGGTACGGATCATAAAATTTCATTCTCAACGATCAGGTCACAGTGAGGAGCCATTTGATCGCTCATCGATTAAGAGGGTTTAAGGGGTTAACCCTGATTGAATTGCTGGTGGCAATGGCAATCAGTGCTGTCTTGATCGCTGCAATCTATCGAACATTTATCTGGCAACAAAAAACCTACGTTGTCCAGGAACAAGTGGTTGATATGCAGCAGAATGTTAGAGTCGCCATCAATAGAATGATGAGAGAAATCAGGATGGCTGGTTTTGGAAGTATCAGCGATGTGTTGGCTCTGCCAGATCTTGGAAATGGTCGTGGTGTAAATGGTTTTACTCAAGTGGTTACACCGGGTAGTACAACTATTACAATCGTTGGGGGATTTAAGCCAATCCGGCGAGATAATGGAGACCCGATTCTGGTTGCTTCAGCTTCCGGGAACCAGATCACCCTGAATTATGCAACAGACGAATTCGATGGAAATGCCCATAGATTTATTTGTATTGGAGGGATTGAGAGTAATACGGTTCAATCAAGATCGGAAAGAATTCTGACTCTGGATGAGCCTCTTCGTTATACCCATCCCCCGGGAACTCCGATCTACAAAATTCATGCGATCACGTATGGACTAAGAAATAATGATGATGGGGTTCGTGTCTTATTTAGAGATTTATACCCGAATACAGTAAGCAGTCAGAGGGATACGGTCGCAGAAAACATCGAAAATCTTCAATTTGAATACCTTGATGCAAATGGAATCACAACAACGAACCCGGGAGATATACGAATGATAAGGGTAACTATCACTGCGAGAACAAGGATGCCCGATCCAGAATTTAAAGGAGGAGCAGAGGGTTTTCGTAGAAGGACGATTACTTCTAACATCCATGTGAGAAATATGGGGGTAAACCCCTAATTTAGAGAAGGAGGCTATGTGGAAAGAATCAGTTTAGGAAACGAAAATGGTGTTGCATTAATCATTGCACTTATCATGCTCCTTATCTTGACGTTAATTGGAGTCAGTTCGATTAGCACTACTACTTTTGAAACGAATATATCGGGAAACGAAAGGGTTGGAACGGTTGCCTTTTATGCCTCCGAAGGCGGAATTCAGATCGGCCTGAATCAACTCCCAGATACTAAACCCATTCCCGTAACAACGATTGGAACAGATTCATCCTGTTGGAGCGGATCACCCCAGAATAAGAACGATCCGCAAAACCTCAAATCGTTTGGATTGTACCCGAAGCCTGGATTTGACGTATCCTGGAGTTTTAAACGGTTTCGAATCAATGCTACGGGTGAGTCCTTCAGGGCAACGAAAGAAGTAGAAGTTCAAGTGAGTTATGGCCCATTTTCATCTGGTACCACATATAATTAATAACTGAGTAAGCTTTGATGGTTTTAAAAGTTGGGAGGTAAAGATGAATATTCAAAAAGGTTTTTTAATTAAGTCGGTCATTTCCATGATCATTTTTATGACGGTTACCCCAGGTTTCTCACAGGTAAAAAAAGGAGAGACAGTTCCCTTTACTGGGATCATTAAGAATATTTCTAAAGATATTAAATCTATTCTCGTAAACGAAGTAAAGATTGAGATATCTTCAGATACAAAAATTTTTGATGAAAAAGGGAATTCTTTAAAAATGAGTGATCTAAAACTTAAGCTATACGTGGCCGTTGAGGCGGCCAAAAATCAAGACGGTTTTTTAGCGAAAAGGATAGTTGTTAAAAAACTGAAAGGGGATTAAATAGAAATGAAAAAATTAAGTTCTGTTGCATTGATTACGGCTTTTTTAATGCTTATAGGCATTATCCGAAGCTTTGCGGATGATACTGACCTCTTTGTTGCGCAGGTTCCACCAGATGCACTGATCGTTCTTGATTTATCAGGAAGTATGAGATGGACGCCTGCAGGCGCAACAATGTATATCAGTAGCACTGAAACCTGTCAAACCGATGTGGCTTATTATGAGACCTCTGGTTCCGGCCATACAAAGGCCTGCACGATCGATCCTTACAGCACCGTTCCAAAATATAGCGACTCAACCTGTTCTGGTCCTTTCTATATCAATAATTCACACTCAGGATATACTACTGATTGCAGTCGTCTTGAAATCGCCAAAAGATCCATATTTGATCTACTGGACGATAATGATGACGGCACGATTAACAATGATGACGAAACGAGCCTGGGGATTAGAATGGGTTATATGAGATTTTATAATTGTAGTGGTGATGATACCGGTGGAAATTATAACGGTGGTTGTAATAGGATAATGGATCGAATAGATGATATTGGCAATAATAATTACGACCACATATGGGACTCAGTACATGACGCGGAAGCAAGTGACGGTACCCCATTGGCCTCTGCTTTGAATGAAGCAAGACTTTACCTCGATTATCAGAAGAGTACCGATGATCTCAGAGAATGCCGAAAAAAGTTTGTCATATTGGTGACCGATGGTGCGGACACTTACCATTGTAGTGGAAATGGTAGTGAGGGACAGACTGACCAGTATAAGAGGAGGAGAGAAACGATTGCAGAGGCAAAAGCGCTGGCAGACGCGGGATATAATGTATTTGTCGTTGGGTTCGGAGCAACCATGCCCCATTACTCCAGAAATACCCTGAACTGGGCTGCCTATTATGGGAAGACCAATAATCCTGATGATTCCGATTCAGGTGATGTTCACGGATACGATATACCAAGTGAACCTCCGGGTATGCTCTATCCATCTGGAGTAACTCATTGTCAGTCTTCCTCTACTGCCTCACATAACCTTGGGGATGGATCACATTATTATGCGACATCGAATGACCCTGGAGAGGCGAATTTGAGTGGATACGCCTTTTTGGCCACAGATGCTTCACAATTGGCAGCAGCCCTAAAGACCATAGCAAAATACATTCAGGAACGCTCTTATTCGTTTACCTCACCTACGGTCCCCTCAGTCCAATTGGTGGTGGGGGACACAATGTATATCTCCTCTTTTACACCAAGATCTGAAGAGCCGTTCTGGGCAGGGAGTGTAAGGGCCTACCGTTTAAATCCTGATGGAACCCTTCCCCTTGATGCGCAAGGAAATCCTGACGATTCAAGTCGGCTTTGGAATGCCTCTATTCCTGCCAGCCGAACGATTAAAACATATCGACGCGGTGCATTTGTAGATTTTACCAGTGCAAACATAAGTAAAGAAGATTTAGGTGTGGGTACCGATACAGAACGGGATGCAGTCGTTGCATACGTCAGAGGCTTAGCTTTGGGAGATATCTTCCATTCAAATGCAGTCATCGTTGGTGAACCCTCTCGCTTCTTTGAAGATCAGGGTTTTAGTGGAAGTGGAGGTTCCTATGATACGAATAAGAACCGAACAAAGGTCCTCATCGTTGGGGCGAATGATGGGATGCTCCATGCCTTCAACTCAGCCACTGGGGTCGAAGCGTGGGCCTTTGTCCCGAATAGTCTGCTGACGAATTTAAAAACGATGATGCCCCCCAACACTAATCATACTTATTATGTCGATTCTTCTCCTAAAGTTGCTGATGTATGGTTTGATTACAATGGGGATAATATTAAAACTGCTAATGAGTGGAAGACTGTTTTAGTCTGTGGGTTGAGGAAAGGCGGAAAACAATATTTTGCTTTGGATATCACAGATACTTTAAGTCCACAATATCTCTGGGAATTTCCAAACCCTAACGATGCAGTGACCCTTGGGAGGGTCGGCCAGAGTTGGTCAGAACCTGTCATAGGAAGGGTGAAGATTGAACAAGGAAGTAATCTTGTTGAGAGATGGGTCGCCTTTACCGGCGGTGGGCTTGATCCAAACGAGAGACGGAATGTAGATGCCACCGTAGGAAAGGATTTCTTTGTGATCGATTTCAGGACCGGTAATATTATTAAAGAATTTTACCAACTGCATGGAATGGCTCACTCCCTGGCAGCACCTCCTACAGCCGTTGATACGAATACAGATGGATTCATCGATAAAGTCTATATTGGTGATTTAGGTGGGCAGATGTGGGTATTTAATGTCTCATTCAAAGCACTGACCCAAGAGAGCGATAGTCTATGGACAGGACAAAGGCTATTTGTCGCCCCGGAGAGTGGTTCGCCCACCTATGAAAAACATATGATATACTACCAACCTTCTGTCGCATTTGATCAATATGGAACCCCCTTGGTCTATTTTGGAACCGGGGATAGAGAAAATCCAAAAGATTCTACGAACCAAAGAGAAAGGATTTATGCTGTGAAGGACGATGGAGCAGGAGCTTACCCGCGATATGAGGCCAATTTGTCGGATGTGACCAATTCGAATACATTTAATCAAGTTCAAGATCCGTACAAAGGGTGGTATATAAGATTGTATAAAGAGGGAATTAGCTTAGAAAAGGTATTGGGAAAACCTGTCGTCTTTTACCACTTATTGTATTTTACCACCTTTACTTATGCTGAATCGGTTAATCCATGCTATGCTGGAGGTAGTGCCAACCTCTACGTCATTGAGTTTCGCTCTGGGGGAGGGGCATTGACGGTTGATGATTTGAGTGACTTGACAGGGCCCGCTTCCGAACGTTCAAGAGAGATCGGTGTTGGTGTTCCTTCTGCCCCTGTGATCACGGTAAATATGAAAGGCAATGCATCGGTGATTATTGAGACAACCAGTGGTCAAGTTTTTTCTCAGGCGGCATTTTCTCCTACCACAAACAGGGAAGTTCTATATTGGCGAGAGGTCATTCCGTAAAAGAATTTTTCCAGTAAGAGGTTATTTTTTTTAAATAAAGGAGGACTTAGTCTTATTTTTGCTGGAGCCTTTTGATCTTCGCTTTGGCCTCCGAGGAGGAAGGATCCAATTTCAAAGCGGAGTAAAATGAGTTAAGGGCCTCCGAAGTCATGCCATTGGCTTCATAGGCCAACCCCAAATCAAAGTGGATTCGAGCTAATTTATCATCAGATAATCCTTTTATTTCAGAAGCCATTTTATAATGCTCTATTGATTTATCATAATCCCCTTTCTCCATAAAACAGTTTCCGAGCATAATGTAACAATCAAATCTTATCGAAGGATTCGAAGAAGCCAATTCAAATTCGGATATGGCATAATCAAAGAGTTCCATCT
>Ga0315280_10008969_pt1 | contig 12977 bp, 5 predicted proteins | sample YL17G06_40_MG_FD_203697 | JGI IMG/M metagenome (GOLD analysis project Ga0315280, IMG submission 203697) | Sediment microbial communities from Yellowstone Lake, YNP, Wyoming, USA - YL17G06_40 | ecosystem: Environmental > Aquatic > Freshwater > Lake > Sediment | place: USA: Wyoming | collected...
CACGGCGCCTATCGCGCCGCCCAGGTCTATCGGCTCAACAACAGCACGGAGCAGTTCCTCGAGGTCGAGCTGCCGGAAGCGGCCGCCTTGTGGACGGCCTGGGTGGCGGGCGAGCCGGTCAAGCCGACCCAGGTCCCCGGCGTGAGCGATCCCCGCCGCGTCCGCATCCCGCTGGTAAAAACGGCCCCTGGCGACTTGGACTACCAGGTCGTTCTCAAGTACGGCGGCCGGGTGAACGAGGCCGGCCTGATGGGCCGCGTTCCTTTCCCCCTCCCGCGGACGTTGAACATCGACGTCGAGCTGAGCCACGTCCGCCTGCACCTCCCCCCCACGCACCACTGGTTCTACTTCGACGGCACGATGCGCCAGGCCAGCGGGGAAGACGACCTGACGGCCGGCCGGCTCTCCTACGAGACCAAGGAGGCCCAACGGCTGATGGATACCGTGCAGCAGGACGACGAGTTTGCCAAGGTCCGTGCCGCCAGCAACTTGAAACTGCTGGTAGACATCTCCAAGTCGATGCAAGTCTCTTTGGATCGTCGGGGCAACGAGAAAGTCCAGCACGAACTGGATCGGAACAAGCGGATTGTCGAGCAAGCCGAACAGGAGTTGGGGCGGCTCCAGCAGCTCCCTGCGCAGGCCGGCGGCACCGACAACCGCCTGCGGATGAACGAGCTTTTTGAAGGCCAGCGAATCGCCCGGGCACACAACGTGGTCACCGACCTCGGCTACAACTTCGAGGCTGCGCCGGCGCAGCCGCCGCCGGCCGCCGGCCAGCCCGGGGCGGGGCTCAATGCCCTGTGGCTCTCGAAGAGTCAACTGGAGAACCCCGCGGTTTCCGGAAAGCCGATGGGCGATATGGTCGTCACGGAACCGCGAGGCGCGCCGGGACAGGCCGCCGGCGGTCGCCCCGCGGCGCCGGTCGACGCCTGGGGGGCGCTCGGCGACACCCAGAGGCGAATCGTGCAGAAAGCACAGGGGGCTGCGCTGCCGGAGGTCGACGAGCTGCGCAAACTCGACGTCGGCCAGCCCAAGGCCCCTGCGGCCGGGCCCGGCGGCCAGATGCCCCGCGGCGGCAGGGGCGAGGATGTCAAGGCCCGGTCCGAGCGCGCCGCCGAAGGGGAGCGCGGCGCCGTAATGCGCTACCAGGAAAGACTCCAGCAGCAAGCGGCTCAGCAGGCCGTGACCACGGCGGAAGTGCGTGGGCGGATCCGGGGCGAAGGCCAGGTGGATCGCGGCGGGGCAGGGCAAGGTGCGCCCTCCGCCGTCAGTGACAGGCTGAGCCAACTCGGGTTGGCCATGCACAATTACCACGATGTGCTGCGAGAGCCCTCTGCCGACAGGGCTCGCAGGGCGGACCAGCCGGTCGCCGGTGTACCCGGCCAGGTGCCCCCCGCCGGCGACCTGGGGGTCACCGCGGGCTTGGCTGCCGGTCTGACCAGCCTCGACCTCGAGCTGCCCACCCGCGGCACGCCCTACCTGTTCACCACGCCCGGCGGCGAGACCCAGATCAGCGCCTGGGCCGTCGCCGCGGACTCGGTCCTCAAGCTGGCCTACGTGGCGGCGGTCCTCGCGGTGGTCGTGGTGGTGCTGTGGATCGTCCGCCTCGCGGCGCGGGGCGGCTTCGGCTGGACGGCCGGCCGCGCCGGGGCGATCCTCCTGATCTGCCTCGGGCTCCTGCTGTTGATCGTCGGCCTCCTGGTCGCCGGGCTGATCCTGCTTGTGGCCGGGGTGGTGCTCGCGGTCCGCCGCGTTGCCCTCCGCCGTCGGGCAGCTCCGGCCGGATCGTAAGGGAGCGTCCGCGCTGTCGGTACTGAAGCCTCGCCGCCCGCCGCATCGAGCGGATTGACACCCCCGTTGGTGTGGCTACAATGGCCGATGGTGTCTGCCCTCGATCTCCTTTCTCCAGCCCGGGAAGGATCGCAAGATGGTGGACGATCCGACCTCTCGGAGCGACGTAGATCCGCCGGCGGGTGCCGCCCGCCAGCCACCCGGCCTCCGAACCGCCCGCTGGACCTCGCAAGGATCGATCCCTTTCCTCGTCATCGTGCTGGTGATCGGGCTGTTGGCCTCGACCTATCCGTGGCTGGCGGCCTCGACGTATCGCGGCAGCCCGGACCTTCATTCCGCTCTGGAGGTGACCGGGGCCCTGATCGGGATGATCGCGGGAATTGCCCTGGTCGCGTGTTTTTACGCCCTGGGCGACCGGTTTCTGCTCCTGGTCGGCCTGGCCTTCTTCGTCAACGGCGGCGAGGACCTGGTCCACGGCCTGCTCGCCGCGCGGAACCTCTTCGGCCTGGATCGCGGGGTCCTGAACCATTCCATCCCGGCGACCTACGCGACCGGCCGGATCATGCTGGCGCTATTGCTCCTGGCCGCTCCTTGGGCGTCGCGGTGGGCAGGACCGAGGCGCAGCTCCAAGCGGGAGACGCTCTGGGTCGTGCTGGCCGTCCTGGCGGTGGCGATGGTGCTCACCGCCGCGGCCTTCGTGATTCCCCTGCCGGAGCTGGTTTTCCGCGACCGGCTCATTTCCCGGCCCGTGGACTTCTTTTCCGCCGTCCTGTTGGCGGCGGCCCTGATCGCTTTCCTCGGCAAGTATCGCCGCGATCGCGAGATGCTCACCTGGTGGATCGCGCTTTCGATCGGCGTGAACCTGGTCGGCCAGGGGCTGATGTCGTTTTCCAAGACGCCGCCGGCGCCGTACGACGCACTGTTCATCGCGGCCCACGCCTACAAGCTGCTCGGCTATATGGTACCCGTCTTGGGGTTTTCGCTGTACCAGACGGCGGCCATCACCCAGCGCAAGCGGGCGGAAGAAGCCCTCCAGCTCGATGAATCCCGCCTGGAGAAGCTGCTCCAGCTCAACCAGATGACCGAGGCCTCGCTCCAGCAGATCACCGATTTCGCCCTGGAGGAGGCGGTCCGGCTCACCAAGAGCCGCATCGGCTACCTCGCCTTCACCAGCGAGGACGAGACGGTGCTGACGATGCACTCCTGGTCGCAGACGGCCATGGCCGAGTGCGCGATCATCGACAAGCCGATCGTCTATCCCGTGGAAACCACGGGACTCTGGGGCGAGGCGATCCGCCAGCGGAAACCGGTGGTCACCAACGACTATGCCGCTCCCAACCCGCTCAAGAAGGGCTATCCCCAGGGACACGTCCACGTCCTGCGTCACATGAACGTTCCCGTGTTCGACGGCAGGCGGATCGTGGCCGTGGCGGGGGTCGGCAACAAAGACGAGCCCTACGACGAATCGGACATCCGCCAACTGACCCTGCTGATGCAGGGGATGTGGAGGCTGATCCAGCGCCGCCGGGCAGAAGAAGAGCTCCAGGCCGGCCAGGCCCGGCTCCGCCAGATCATCGACCTCGTCCCGCACCTCATCTTTGCCAAAGACCGCGACGGCCGGTTCCTCCTGGCCAACCGGGCCGTGGCCGAGGCCTACGGCACCACGGTCGAGGAGCTGATCGGCAAGAGAGACTTAGACTACCATCCGCCGGACGAGGAGCTCAACCACTTCCTGGCCAACGACCGGGCGGTCATCGACACGGGCCAGCCCAAGTTCGTCCCCGAGGAAATCCTCGTCGACGTCCGCGGCAAGCGGCACGTGCTGCAGACCACGAAAATCCCCTTCACCGCGGCCGGCTTGAACGAGCCCGCCGTGCTCGGCGTGGCCATCGACGTCAGCGACCTGAAACAGGCCGAAGAGGAGCTCCGCCAGGCGCACGACGACCTGGAGATCCGCGTCCAGCAGCGGACCGCCGAGCTGGCCGCCGCCAACGAGGAATTGAGGCGAGAGATCGCCGAGCGCCAGCAGGCAGAGAGGGATCTCGCCCACGAGCGCTTCCTGCTCCGCACGCTCATGGACAACTTCCCCGACTACATCTACTTCAAGGACCCGGAGAGCCGCTTCACGCGCATCGGCAAGGCCCTGGCCGCCTACTTCGGCCTGAGCGATCCGCACGAAGCGATCGGCAAGACGGACGCCGACATCTACGGCGCCGAGCGGGCCGGGCAATACCTGGCGGACGAACAGGAGATCATGAGAACGGGCAGGCCTATTCTCGACAAGGAGGAAGAGCAGTCGTGGCCCGACGGGCGGGTGACGTGGGTCTCGACAACCAAGGTCCCGCTCCGCAGCCCCGACGGGGAGGTCATCGGCACCTTCGGCATCTCCCGGGACATCACCGACCGCAAGCGGGCCGAGCTGCAACTGCAGGCCGCCAAGAGTGCCGCCGAGGCCGCCAGCCGCGCCAAGAGCGTCTTCCTGGCCAACATGAGCCACGAAATCCGCACCCCCATGAACGCGATCCTGGGGATGACCGAGCTGGTGCTCGACACGCCGCTGGTGCCGCCGCAGCGCGAGTTCCTCCGCGCGGTCCAGGAATCGGGCGAGGCCCTCCTGGCGGTGATCAACGACATCCTCGACTTCTCCAAGATCGAGGCCGGCAAGCTCGCCCTGGACTGTGCGCCCTTCGACCTGGCCGAGAGCCTGGGTGACACGATGAAATCGCTGGCCTTGCGGGCCCACGCCAAGGGCCTCGAGCTGGCCTATCACCTCTGCCCCGAGGTCCCCGCCGCGGTCGTCGGCGACCGGGCCCGGCTCCGCCAGGTCGTCGTCAACCTGGTGGGCAACGCCATCAAGTTCACCGACGCGGGAGAGGTCGTCCTCGAGGTCGCGGTCGACTCGTCGTCGGACCACGAAGTGGTGCTGCACTTCGCCGTCAGCGACACGGGAATCGGCATCCCCGAGGACAAGCGGGCGGTGATCTTCGATGCCTTCGAGCAGGCCGACAACAGCACCACGCGGCGGTTCGGCGGGACCGGCCTGGGCTTGGCGATTTCCTCCCGGCTGTGCGAGATGATGAGCGGGCGGATCTGGGTGGAAAGCGAGGTCGGCCGGGGGAGCACGTTCCACTTCACCGCCCGCTTCGCCCTGGCTGAAGAACCACCCGCCCCCGCGCCCCCCGCCCAGCCCGCCATCGTCGGCGGCACCTCGGTGCTGGTGGTCGACGACAACGCCACCAACCGCCGCATCCTCGAAGAAATGCTCCGCAACTGGGGGATGCTCCCCACGGCGGTCCCCCGGGCCCGCGACGCCCTCCAGCTCCTCCGCGAGGCACACCAGGCCGGGCGGCCCTTCCGGCTGGTCCTCGCCGACGCCAGCATGCCGGAGATGGACGGTTTCTCGCTGACCGAGCAAATCAAGCAGGACCCCCAGCTCGGCAGCACCGTGATCATGATGCTCAGCTCGGCCGACCGCCCGGGCGACGTCTCCCGCTGCGAGCGCCTGGGCCTGGCCTCCTACCTGCTCAAGCCGGTCAAGCAGTCGGAGCTTCTGGACGCGATCCTGGTAGCCCTGGGCATTAGTGCCGCGGAGGACGAGGCCCTCGAGCCGCTGGCGGCCCCGCGGTCCGCGCGGTTCCGCCCGCTGCGGATTCTCCTGGCCGAGGACAGCCTCGTCAACCAGAAGCTGGCCGTGGGGCTCTTGGAGCGCGTAGGGCACAGCGTCGTGGTGGCCAACAACGGCCAGGAAGCCCTGGGCGCCGCCGAGTCCCAGCCCTTCGACCTGGTCCTGATGGACGTGCAGATGCCGGAGATGGACGGCCTGGAGGCGACCGCCGCCATCCGCGCCCGGGAGAAACGGACCGGCCGCCACCTGCCGATCATCGCCATGACGGCCCACGCGATGCCGGGCGATCGCCAGCGGTGCCTGGAGGCGGGGATGGACGAGTACCTCGCCAAGCCGATCCGCGCCCGGCAGTTGCTCGCAATGATCGAGACGGTTCTCGGCGCGGCGCCGCCGGGCGAGGGCGAGTCCCCGCTCACGGCTCCGCCCGGCGACCAGGTCGATTGGCTGGGCGCGCTCCGGGCGGTCCAAGGGGACCGCGATCTGCTCCGCTCGCTGGCCGAGACCGCCTTGGAGGAGTATCCGCGCCTGATGGGGACAATCCGCCAGGCGATCGCCGGCCGCGACGCCGCCGCGCTGCGACTGGCGGCCCATACCCTCAAAGGCTCGATCCGCCACTTCGGCGCCCCCGGGGCCTTCAAGCAGGCGCACGGCATGGAGATGATCGCCGGCGCCGGCGACTTCCGCCAGGCCGAAGACGCGCTGCCTGCACTGGAGTCCGAAGTCGCCCGGCTGGCCGAAGCGCTGCAGCACTTCACCCGCCTGATTTCCTAGGGCCACCACGACGACGAAGCACCGTCGCGGCTCGGAGCCTTTGCCCGGGCCCTTCCGTCAGCTATTCGTTTCCGTCCGTTCCCGTGATTCTCTACAGCCCCCTCTATGGGCCATAAATGTTCGGTCTGAACGGATGGACGAGCGACGAACGGGTGAAATTGGGCAAGGTTTAAGGGGGGCCCAAGGCATACTCATCCCCCCCAAAAATCCGGCCGACCTGACAGAACTGGGATGGTCCGCACGTTCGGTTGCGCCGAGGGACCCATGTAGGGAAACTGACGATTCCCCATAGGATGGGCTTATGAGAATCGGTTTGCGACCTGTAATGGTCGTCGGCTTGGTGGCCCTCGGTTGGGTGGCGTGGACGGATTTAGCGGCGGCGGGTGGGCCGCGGCGGTGTCCTGGGGTGGGGCAATACCCACCAATCCCCGGACAGTGCATGGTCGATCACGACCTTGACGGAGAGCCCACCGCCGACTGCGTCTCCGCACTCTGCGCCGACGACCCCTGCTCTCCCTGGGAGAGATTCTGGCTACGGACGGACTACGTGGGGTGGCGGACCAACGGCGTCCGGCTCCCGCCGCTGGTGACTACCAGTCCGTTGGGGACGCCGCAAACCGAGGCCGGCGTGCTCGGGGAGCCGGGCACGACGATCCTTTTCGGCGACACTACGGTCGGCGATCAGTTCCGGCCGGGGATTTGGGCCCGCGCGGGGGCGTGGCTGGACCAGTGCGGCACCTGGGGCCTGGAAGGGGACTACCTTGCGGGCTTTGAGCAATCCGGTGGCTATGACAGCGGCCCCCCAGGGGATCGACCAATCGTGGCCCGGCCGTACTTCGACGTCTTGCCCCGCGACCCAAGCGGCCAGCCGATCCCCGGCGCTCTTCCCCGGCAAGCCGCCCAACTCGTCTCCTACCCCGACCTGATCGAGGGCCGGCTCGGCGTCGACTACGACGATTTCTTCCAGTCGGCCGGCATCTGGGGACGCTGCAACCTCTGCTGCTGCCCCCGCGATCCCTGCAGCCCCTGCTGGGGCTCGTGGGGCTGGCGGGTCGACCTCATCGGCGGCTACCGCTACTACGGCCTGAATGACGGCATCGCCTTTCGCGAGGACCTCGTCGCCGGGCCGCTGAGCCCCGAGCCGGGGACTCGCTTCGTAATCGAGGACCAGTTCCGCGCCCGCAATAATTTCCACGGCGGCGAGCTAGGACTGACCACGCAAGTCGTCCGCGGCCGCTGGGTCCTGGAGCTTCTCACCAAGGTGGCTCTGGGAAACAACCATCAGACGGTGAACGTCGACGGCCGGACCTTGATCACTCGCCCCGGGCAGCCCACCGACGTCTACGAGGGCGGCATCTACGCCGTGCGGACCAACGTCGGCACGTACGAGCGGGATCGCTTCGTGGCGATCCCGCAGTTGGGCGTCGAGCTGGGCTACCGGTGGACGGAGCACCTGAGGACATTCGTCGGGTACAACGTGCTCTATTGGAGCGCGGTGGCGCGGGCGGCGGACCAGATCGACGTGAGGCTCGACACCGCGAACTTCCCGCCCACCGTTGACCCCGCCCTCCCCTTCCCCACCTTCCCGGGGCTATCCTCGAACTTCTGGGCCCAGGGGATCAACCTCGGCGGCGAGCTGCGATTCTAGAGCCGCGGCGGAGAAGCCACGCCAAGCCGCCGCCCAGCGCGCCGCAGGCTAACAAGACCGTCGGTCCCGGCTCCGGCGTGGTCACGAAGTACCGCTTCGAGATCGGGACCACGACCTCGGCGAAGTCGTAGCCCTGTCCCTTGGTTCCCGCGCCGAGGAGGATGTCCACGACCATGTCCTTCCCGGCTATGAGAGTTCCGGCGCCGGAAGTGACCGGGGAGCCTTGCGGGTCGACGAGCGTGCCGACGAGGTCCTGCCCGCCGGGGCTCGTGGGGTAGGCAAGCGCAAGGGCGTAGGCCCCTGCTGCCAAGCCGGCAAACTGGTAGATCCCGCTGCTCTCGGTGAGGACCGTAGCCACGGGGTGATCGAGGTCGTTCATGTTGAACAACTGGATGTGGGCATCGTGAATTGGCGAGTCGCCGCCGTCGAAGACCCCGTCGCGGTCCGGGTCATACCAGACGAAGCCCGAGAGGCTCGCGCCGGCCGGCGCGCCGCCGCCGGTTCCCGTGACGCCCGCACCCGGCCCGGGAGTCGGGACCGAGGGAGTTGTCCACTGCGGGGCACTTCGACGCCACCCGGAAGCTCCAGACAGGCTCCCGTAGTCGTTGCCGCCGAAAGAGACCGTCCCGGCGATCAGGTCGGGGCTGGCACAGACCAGCGAGGCCAGCGCGACCGCCAGAAGAGTCCGCCTATGGCGTGGCGCAAAGCCTACAAAAAATGCCTTCAATCTCGGGGTCACCATCAAAGACTCCAACAATCCCGCCAGAGGCCATCTCATCTTCGCTAGGTTCCATATTCTACTCAGTTTGCGAATTCATCAAGAGGAAAAACCGGATTGTATCCACCATTCGTGGGGTACCCCGGGGCTGTCTGTTCTTCCGGTGGCGGGGCGAGCTGGGGGTATTGCCGCCCATTTGCGACGATCGCGATTTCCTTGTACCACTATAAGGGGATGTCAACCGAACGCGGAGCGGCTTCAATGCTACCAGTGGTTGGCAACTCTACCGACGAGCAACGCCTCTTGGGGGCCTCGATTGACCGCAGGTCCCACGCCCAGTATAAACACTGGATTCAAGGCAGCGGGCCATTAGCGCGGAGGGTGGTTTCGCCGGCGTCCCGGACCAGCGCTAGGCAGCGCTCGATGCACCACATCGGCGGGCGGCAGAGCCAGGGAGTCACGACGTGTCGATCTGCGAGCGGAAGAAAGAGTTGAAGCGCCGGCGGCACCGGCGGAAGAAGGTGGCCTTGCTCGGCCGGCGGCTCAAAAAGGCCACGGTCTCGGAACGCGCGGCGATCGCCGAGAGAATCCGCAAGCTCACGCCCGGCGCCGAGCGGATCATTTCCGCGTGGGGGCTTGAGGAGCGCTGACGGGGCGCCCGTTTCCCGGCTCAAACCCCTGGAAGTCGAACGCGCCGTCGGCGAAGTCCACTCGGACGCGGGCCCCCTCGGTCGCTTCCTGCTTGAGGAGTTCGACCGCCAGGGGGTTCTGGATCTGTTGCTGGATAACCCTTTTCAGGGGCCGGGCACCGAAGGTGGGGTCGTAGCCCCGCTCGGCGATCGCGTCGATCGCCGCGGGGGTGACTTCCAGCTCGATGTGGTGGGACTCGAGCTGCCGCTTGAGCCGCTCGATCTGCAGCTCGACGATCCGGCGGATCTGCTCGGCCGTGAGCGAGTGGAAGATGATCGCCTCGTCGATCCGGTTGAGGAACTCGGGGAGGAAGCGGGCCCGCAGCGTCTCCAGGACCGTCTGCCGGATCTCTTCCTCGGAGCCGCCTTCGCGGGTGACCTCCTGGATCGCCTGGCTGCCGATGTTCGAGGTCATGACGATGATCGCGTTGGTGAAGTCGACGGTGTGGCCCTGGTTGTCAGTGAGCCGCCCGTCGTCGAGCACCTGGAGTAGGACGTTGAACACGTCGCGGTGGGCCTTCTCGACCTCGTCGAGCAGGATCACGGAGTAAGGGCGGCGGCGAATGGCTTCGGTCAACTGCCCTCCTTCCTCGTAGCCGATGTAGCCCGGCGGCGCCCCGATCAGCCGGCTCACGGTGTGCCGCTCCATGTACTCGCTCATGTCGAGGCGGACCATGGCGTTTTCGTCGTCGAACAATGCCTCGGCCAATGCCTTCGAGAGCTCGGTCTTTCCCACGCCGGTCGGGCCGAGAAAGATGAACGATCCCAGGGGGCGGTTGGGGTCGGCCAGTCCGGAGCGGCTGCGGCGGACGGCATGGGCCACCGCGGCCACGGCCTCGTCCTGGCCGACCACGCGCTGGTGCAGCCGCTCCTCCAGCACCAGCAGCTTCGCCCGCTCGGTCTCCATCATCCGCGCCACGGGGATGCCGGTCCACGCGGCCACCACTTCGGCGATCTCTTCCGGGCCGACCTCCTTGCGGAGCAGCCGGCGGCCGTCGGCCGGTGCGCCCGCCGACTCGCTGGCCTCCAACTGTTGGGAAAGCCTCTTCCGCCTCAGGTCCAGCTCGTAGAGTCTCTGGTAGTCCTTTTCGCTCACGGGCACGCCGGAGGACTGCATCTGCTTGATCGAGGCCGCGAGTTGGCCGAACTGGGTCTCGGCGTCTTCCAGCTCGCTGCGGATCTGGCGGACGTCGCCCAGCCCCGCTTTTTCCCGCTCCCATTGCTCGCGGAGCTCGGCCAGTTTCCCGCGGAGCTTTTGCATTTCCTCCTCGACTTCTTCGAGGCGCTGGCGGGCGTGCTCTTCGGTCTCGTCGGCCAGTTGGCGCTGGGCCAGCTCGAGCTGCACCAGCCGGTGCTGGAGGGCGTCGATCTCGGCCGGCACGCTCTGGAGCTCCATGGCCACCCGGCTGGCCGCCTCGTCCACCAGGTCGATCGCCTTGTCGGGGAGGAAGCGGTCGGTGATGTAGCGGTGGGAGAGGTTGGCCGCGGCCACCAGGGCCGAGTCCTTGATCTTCACGTTGTGGTGGGCCTCGTAGCGCGGCTTCAAGCCGCGGAGGATCGCGATCGTGTCGTCGACCGACGGCTCGCCCACGTAGATCGGCTGGAAGCGGCGTTCCAGGGCCGCGTCCTTCTCGACGTGCTTGCGGTACTCGTCCAGCGTGGTGGCGCCGATGCAGCGGAGGTCGCCGCGGGCCAGCGCGGGCTTGAGCAGGTTCGCCGCGTCGCTTCCTCCTTCGGCCCGGCCGGCGCCCACCACGGTGTGCAGCTCGTCGATGAAGAGGATCACGTTGCCCCCGGCGTCCTCGACCTCTTTGAGCACGGCCTTGAGCCGCTCTTCGAACTCGCCGCGGAACTTGGTACCGGCGACCAGGGCCCCCATGTCGAGGGCGACGACGCGCTTATTCTTGAGGCTCTGCGGCACGTCGCCCTCCACGATCCGCAGGGCGAGGCCCTCGGCGATCGCCGTCTTGCCCACCCCCGGCTCGCCGATCAGCACCGGGTTGTTCTTTGTGCGGCGGGAGAGGACCTGGATCACGCGGCGGATCTCCTGGTCGCGGCCGATGACCGGGTCGAGCTTCCCCCGCCGCGCCCGCTCCACCAGGTCGATCCCGTAGCGCTCCAGGGCCTGGAACTTGGCTTCCGGGTTCTGGTCGGTCACCCGGGCGCTGCCGCGGATCGCGCGGAGGGCCTGGAGGACCTCGCTCTCGCCGATGGCGTTCAGTTGCAGCACGCTCTTGGCCTTGGAATCGACCTTCACCATGGCCAGGAGGAGATGCTCGGCTGACACGTAATCGTCCTTCATCGCGTCGGCCTCGCGCTGGGCGGCGTCGAGCGTCTTCTGGAGGGCCGCGGAGACCTGCGGCGGTGCTCCGCCGGAGACCTTGGGGAGGTGATTCAGCTCCGCCTCGACGATGCGGCTCAGTTGCCCGCGGTTGGCCCCGATCCGCTCCAGGATCGCCTGCGCGATCCCTTCCGGGTCCGCTATCAGGGCGGCCAGCAGGTGCAGGGGATCGATCTCCGGGTGGCCGCGCTCGGAGGCCAAAGCCTGGGCGCGGGCCAGCGCCTCCTGGGACTTGATCGTCAGCTTGTCGAAGCGAAAGGCCATCTTGGTTGACCCGATCCGCAGGCTTCGCACGGAGATCAGGGTTCAGGGTTCAGTGGTCAGGGTTCAGAGGTCAGGGTTCAGGGGTTGAAATTGAGATTCTGGATCTGCAATTGAGCAGTCTCGGCAGCACAGCCCTGGGTCAGCGATTTAGCTCCAATTCCGCACCCTCAACCCCGCACCCTGAACCCCGAAGCCTGAACCCTCACCACTGAACCCTGAACCCTCTTTCCTCAGCGCCTATCCTTTGTCCTTGACCTCGAATTCGGCGTCGATGGTGTCTTCCTCGCCGCCGGGCTTGGCGTCGCCGTCGGGGCGCTGGCCTGCGCCAGCCTGCGCGCCCGCCGCCGCGCCGGCCCGCTCGTACAGCGTCCGGCTGAAGGCGTGGGAGGCCTGCTCGAGCTGGCTCAAGGCGGACTTGATCGCGTCGGCGTTGTCCTGCTTGGCCGCCTCGCGGACTTTTTCGATGGCCGCGGTCATCGCCTGCTTGTCGGCGGGGCTCATCTTGCCCTCGTGCTCCTTGATCAGCTTCTCGAGCTGCCAGGTCATCGTGTCGGCCTGGTTGCGGAGCTCGGCGAGCTGGCGCTTCTTTTTGTCCTCTTCGGAGTGCTTGTCGGCATCCTTGCGCATCCGTTCGATGTCGTCCTCGGAGAGTCCGGCCGACTGCTCGATGCGGACCGTCTGGGCCTTGCCGGTGCCGAGGTCCTTGGCGGAAACGTTGAGGATCCCGTTGGCGTCGATGTCGAAGGTGACCTCGATCTGCGGCACGCCGCGTGGCGCGGGCGGGATGCCCTCCAGGTTGAACTGGCCGAGCAAGCGGTTGTCCGCGGCCATCTCGCGCTCGCCCTGGTAGACCTTGATGGTGACCGCAGTCTGATTGTCGTCGGCGGTGCTGAAGACCTGTTTTTTCTCGGTGGGAATGGTGGTGTTCCGCTCGACCAGCCTAGTCATGATCCCGCCCAGGGTCTCAATGCCCAGCGAGAGCGGCGTGACGTCCAAGAGGAGCACGTCGTGGACCTCGCCGGCGAGCACGCCTCCCTGGATCGCCGCGCCGACGGCCACCACTTCGTCCGGATTCACGCCCTTGTGCGGTTCCTTGCCGAACATGGTCCGGACCAGCTCCTGGACCTTGG
>Ga0315280_10008970_pt1 | contig 12974 bp, 15 predicted proteins | sample YL17G06_40_MG_FD_203697 | JGI IMG/M metagenome (GOLD analysis project Ga0315280, IMG submission 203697) | Sediment microbial communities from Yellowstone Lake, YNP, Wyoming, USA - YL17G06_40 | ecosystem: Environmental > Aquatic > Freshwater > Lake > Sediment | place: USA: Wyoming | collected...
GCCGCCCCTGCTGTAGCAGGCCGGCCCGGGGCTGGCGCCGGCGCTTGTCGGGCCCACCCTCATGGCGCCCCCCTCGTCGACCCACGCTATGGTGCCTCCTCCTGCGCTGCACTCTGCGAGGTCTATGAACGGGAACCTGACCGGGTAGCCGCTCCCCTTGACGAGGCGACCCATGTGGATGTGGCCCGCGACCTCGTACTCCGGGACGACCTCAGGCATCCTCCCTCTGACGGTACCAGCCTTGGCGGTTGTGCCCCCCATGTCGAAGCTGATGAGGTTCTGCTCGCCGGTGGCTTCACCGAGCCAGGCTGCGGCGATGACGCCGGCTGAGGGACCTGATTCGACTATGGTGACAGGCTTCTGGGAGACGTTCTCGGCCGTCGACAGCCCGCCGTTTGACTGCATAACGTAGAGTGGCGCGGCGACGCCGAGTCCCCTCATCTCGCTGGCTAGGGCTGTGACGTAGGCGTGGATGATGGGCATGAGGACCGCGTTGACAACGGCTGTGCTGAACCGTTCGTACTCCCTGTACTCGTTTGATATCCTGCTAGAGGCCGTCGTGTAGACATCGAGCCCTCTCTCCTTCACGGCGTTGAGAGCCTCCTCCTCGTTCGCCGGGTTCGCGTATGAGTTGAGGAAGGCGACGGCGAGCGACTCAACCCCCTCCACCTCGATCTCGTCGAGGACGGCGTCGAGCTGAGCCCTGTCAAGGGGCTTCGATACGTCGCCTGAGGCTTCGGTCCGTTCGTCGACCTCGTACCGGAGCCTCCTCTCCACGAGCATCGGGGGGCGCTGGAAGAAGAGGTTGTAGACCTCGGCGCGGCGCTGGCGACCTATTTCGACGATGTCCCTGAAGCCTTTGGTGGTGATTAGGGCGGTCCTGGGGAGCTCCAGGTTGAGCTGTCCGAAGAGTGCGTTTGTGGCTATGGTCGTGGCGTGGCTCACCATGCCGACCGAAGCCGGTTTGGCCCCCTCGAGGAAGCTCCTGAAGGCGTCGACGACGCCCGCCTCTGGGCTTCTAGGGGTCGTCGGGACCTTTATGTTGACCATCTCCCCCGTCGCCTCGTCCAGCGCGACGAGGTCTGTGAAGGTGCCTCCTACGTCGACGCTCACCCTGAACATGACCCCATCCTTCTAACCTGTGATGGAGGCGGGGAGGTTAAAACGGCTTCGAGGGGACCGGCTGGGGGAGCCTCCCCTCCTCCCCGGCGACCCTCTCCACTAAGCGCCTCGTGAAGTCGAGCATGTCCACTGACTGGAGCTCGTCTAGGCCTACCCACCTCGCCTCGGGGGCGTCTGAGCCTGCGACGGGCTCGCCGCCCAGGTACTCGCAGAGGTACTCGAAGAGTACGTAGTGGTACCTGACCCTGCCCTGCTCGTCCCTGTAGATGGAGTCGAGGACGGTCACGAGCCTTACCGGCCTGACATCGAGGCCTGTCTCCTCCGTGACCTCGCGGCGGACCGCCTCCTCGGTGGTCTCGCCGAGTTCCACAACGCCGCCGGGGAGCCCCCACCTGCCCTTGTTCGGCTCTTTACCTCTTATGGCGAGTAGCACTTTACTGTCCTTGAATATGATGGCGGCTATGCCGAGGATGGGCCGGTTCGGGTACTCCCTGCTCGTGTCTGGTCCCTCAGGTTGATGCGGCTCCGGCCTCTATGGCCTTGAGGTTGATCTCGTGGAACTGGGGGCGCATCAGGGTCTTCACGGCGCCGCGGAGCTGGTCGAGGGTGATGAGCCCCGTCTTCGCCGTGAACGCCCCGAGCATCACCATGTTAGCGACTATCGGGTTCCCCAGCCTCTCCGCGGTATCTGCCGCCGGGACGGCGACCTGCTCAACGTCCCTCCTGACCTCCTCCGGCTTGAGGCGCGAGACGACTCTGCTGTCCACGACCACCAGCCCCCCGGCCTTCGCCGCCGAGGAGAACTTCCTGTATGCTGGGAGGCTGAGGACGAGCATCATGTCCGCCTTCTCGAACTGGATGTCGTATATCTCCTGGTCAGAGGCGATGACTACGCTCTGGGCGCTCCCGCCCCGGGCCTCGGCGCCGTAGCTCCTGGTGCAGACTACGTGGTAGCCGTTGCCGAACAGAGCCTCGCCGAGGAAGTCGGCGGTGGCGATGACGCCCTGCCCGCCTGTGCCGGAGATCATTATGTTCCTCTGCATCACCGCTCACCTCTCGCCTTCCTTCCGACGGCCCGGAGCGCCTCGGTGTACTCTGGGCGATCCTCCCTGACGAAGACTCCGAGCTCGAGCTTGCCCTCACGGGCGTCCGCGAGCCTCTTGACGGCGCCGAGTTCAGACAGCCTACCCTTAACCGTGTCTAGGTCCTGGGCTTCGACCCTGACGACCCTTCCCAGGGTGAGGTGGTCGACGAGGCTGAGCTTCGCCGACGCCCCGAGAGCCTGCTCGGCCGCCTTCATGGCCTCCTCGGGCGACTTGGCGGGGACCACGTAGAGGTACTTCGCCCTCTCGGGCCTGTCCCTGACGTAGGTGCTCTCGGCCCACATGTCGAGGAGCCGTGACGGGAGCTCCTGGGGCGTGGCCCTGATGCCCAGGATGTTCCTCTGCTGGGTCGGGCACTGGCTCATCACCTCTATGAAGGCGAATCCCCTGTGCTGTAGCCCCTCCTTGATGCTCCGGGTCAGCTCGACGACGTGGTTCGTCGTCCACCTCGCCACGTATGTGGCGCCGGCGCCTGCGACGAGTTTAGCGATGTCGAATGGCTGCTCGGGGTTTCCGTACGGGCTCGTGCTCGTCCTGAGGTCGTGCATCGTCGTGGGCGCTAGCTGTCCCCCGGTCATGGCGTAGTTCATGTTGTTGACGAGGATGCAGGTGATGTCTATGTTCCTGCGCGCCGCGTGGATGAGGTGGTTGCCGCCGATGCCTGCCCCGTCGCCGTCGCCCGTGAAGACGACCGTCTTAAGCTCGGGGTTGAAGACCTTGGCCCCGGTGGCGAAGGCGATGGCCCTGCCGTGGGTGGTGTGCAGGGTGTCTCCGCGGAAGTGTGGGCTCGGAATCCAGGCGGAGCAGCCTATGCCGGCGACGCTGAGGATGCTGTCGACTGGTATGCCGAGCTCGTCTATTGCTCGGACGAAGCAGTTGAGGATCATGCCGTTGCCGCAGCCGGGGCAGAAGGCTGTCAGGTTCTGGACGATGTACTCACTCTTCAGCTGCTTAAGCGACTTCATTTCGTTAGCCTCCTGACCTCCGCGTGGATGTCCTGCAGCGTCGGGACGACTCCCCCTAATCTGGTAAGGGAGGCGATCTCGGTCCTGCCACAGGCGACGCGCTGGACCTCCTTCACGAGCTTCCCGGCGTTCATCTCGACGACGAGGAAGGCGTCGACCTTCTCCGCGAGGCTTGAAAACTCCTCCTCGGGGAACGGCCAGATAGTCTTCAGCCTTAGCAGACCGGCCTTGACTCCCTCCTCCCGCGCCTTCTTGACTGCGCCGTAGCACGGCCTCGCGGAGGCGCCGAAGCTGACGACGGCCACCTCGGCGTCTTCGAGGTCGACCTTGGCGACGTCCCTGATCTTCGGCTCGGCCTGGAGTATCTTCTTCATGATCCTCTCCACCTTCCCGGCGTGGACCTTCGGGCTCATGTCCCTGACTCCGTTGGGGCGGTGGCTCGAGCCCGTGACCTGGAGCCTATAGCCCTGGCCAAAGCGGGGCATCTCCGGGACGAGGCTCGGGTCATCCGTGCCGAACGGGGTGCAGCTTGGGCCGGAGGGCGTTTTTCTGTCCACCACCTCGACCTCCTCCGGTACGACCAGCTCCTCCTTTATGTGGCCGATCATGCCGTCTGCGAGGAAGTAGACCGGCGTCCTGTACTGCTCCGCGAGGTTGAACGCGCGTATGGTGAGGTCGAACATCTCCTGTGCGCTCCACGGGCTGAGGGCGATGACCTCGTAGTCTCCGTGGGCGCCGTACCTCGCCTGGTAGATGTCCTGCTGGGAGGGGTCGGTGGACTGCCCCGTGCTCGGGCCGCTCCGCTGAACGTCCACGACCACCAGCGGCGTCTCTGTCATGTGGGCGTAGCTCAGGTTCTCCTGCATGAGGCTGAAGCCTGGGCCGGAGGTGGCGGTCATCGCCTTCGCCCCGGCCCATGACGAGCCGATGACCGCGGCTATGCTGGCTATCTCGTCCTCCATCTGGAGGAAGTAGCCCCCGGCACGGGGCATCTCGCCGCTCATATACTCTGCGATCTCGTTGGCGGGGGTGATGGGGTATCCGGCGAATAGGCGGCATCCAGCGCGCAGGGCTCCTTCCGCGCATGCGATGTTCCCGAGGATTAGGTGCCTGCCCGGCTTAAGCATCCTCGGCCTCCTCCTCTACGCTTATAGCGAAGTCGGGGCAGTAGCGCTCGCACCAGCGGCAGCCGGTGCAGGCGCCCGCCGACTCGGGAAGGGCCCCGCCGAGGAGCGTCCTCTTCTCACCGTACCTGAGGTTCTTTCCGTCCTTCGTCTCGCAGACGTGGACGCAGATGCCGCAGCCCTTGCAGGTCGCCTCGTCCACGTTGACCCTAAACTTCTTAGGCAACGGGCTTCCTCCAGTCGATTCCCTTGAACTTCTCCGAGCTCCCGTTTATAGGTAGTGGTGGAGAAGGCTTATTAGCCCCCCAATGATTTATTTCCATAAGGGAAATAAAATGGACGCCGAGGTCGCCGCCGAGATACTGAGGGCTGTCGGGAGCCCAAGGAACGTCTCCGAGCTCGTCGCATCCTTGAACAGGCGTAGCGAGGCGGTGGTCAAGGCGATCGAGGAGATGGAGGAGACGGGGCTCGTGGAGCGGCGTATTGAGAAGGGCGGCGGCAGAGGTAGGCCGAGGATGCTCATCTCGGTGACCGAGCTCGGCAGGCAGTACCTAGCGGCTCGGTCACGCCTCGAAGGTATCCCCTTGAAGGCGACGCGAGCCGGCTTCAGGCGCGCGGTCGAGGAGGCCCGCTACGCCGCCAGGCTGAGGGAGAGGGGCCTTGATCCCTTCACCCTGTTCATGGAGCTGAACGAGTATGCCAGGTCTGCCCGCCACGCTCCGTGACCTCGTCGACCTCCTAGAGGGCGCAGGCGTTGATTATATGGTGATCGGAGGCTTCGCCCTCCCCTTCTACGGCAGGATAAGGACGACCCTGGACATCGACGTGGCTGTCCACACGCCGACGGAGGAGGACTTCGACAGGCTCGTGAGCAAGGCTCGTGCTGAGGGCTTAACACCCACCCTTTGCTCCTACATTAACCCGGTAAACGTCCTAATTGATGAGGCTACCAGGATGGAGGTTGAGCTGTGGACGAGGCCGGACGGCGTCGAGTGGGATGAGCAGACACTCAGAAAGCGGAGGAGGGTGCGGGGCAACGGTATCTCGTTCTGGATAATCTCGCCCGAGGACTTCGTCGTCTCCAAGCTCGCCCGCCCGGACAGGGTCGAACAGGACGAGCTGGATGTGAAGAGCGTCTTATCCCTCAAAGAGGCGGAGCTCGACTGGGATTATCTTGAGATGAGGGCCAGGAGATTCGGCGTCTATCCGTTACTCGCGGAGATAAGGAAGAGGTAAGACTACCGGAAGGTAACGGGCTTCGGGGGCTGAGGATAGCTGAGCCTGCTCTGGGTGAGCCCCAGGTTGACGAGCGCCTCGGCCAGCCTTATCGTCGTCCTCCCTGGATGAATGAGTAACGCCCCAGGGTAGTCCTCTTTTAACTCCTCGGTGAGCCTGTCGACGTGGTCGTTAAGCGCCATGCAGCCGAAGCAGACGGCATCGGCACCGTCCTCTATCGACTCTACCACCGTCTCCTTCACGGCCTCGTAGCTCTCGGGCTTACCAAGTTCAAGCACGGGAATATCCACGGGGTACACGCCGATACACTTCTTCTCCAGCCCAAGGTCCCTGACCTGCCGCCAGGCGAGCCACTCGACCTCGGGCAGCTGGACTATCAGGCTGAACCACTCGGCGAGCAGCGATGCGACGTGCATCGAGGCCGTCCCGGGCGCGAGGACAGGTATCGAGACTAGGCTCCTCGCCGCCTGTAGTGACGGGTCGTGGCCTCCCCATATGATTATGGCGTCTGCGCCCTCCTTCTCGGACCTCACGACTCTCTCCAGGATGCCGGGTGCGGCGAGTTCCATCTCCGCCTGCGACTCCACCGACGGCGGGGCGTTTCGGGTCGTAACGAGCCTGACCTCGGTTCCAGGTGAGGCGTAGCTGCTCACCAGCTCCTGCCTCCTCCTTAACGCCTCGGGGCCGAGACCAGAGATCAGCATAACCACGTCGATACGCAAATGGATCACTACCCAAACAACGTCGAGCCGGGCTTAAATAGGCTCCAGCCCCACGCAGGCTTCATTAACATGAAGAGGGGACTTACCAACGAAATGTCCGGCCTCGCCGAGGAGCTTCTGAGGGAAGCGATGGAGAAGATGGACGCCACGACGACCCACGACCCCCAGCACACGGAGAGGGTCTACAGGATCGCCACACGCATGGCGCTGATGGAGGGGGCCGACTTGGAGCTCGTCCAGGTCGCAGCCGCCCTCCACGACATAGGTAGGCCATACGGTGAGCCCCACGCGGAGGTCGGCGCCGTGAAGGCCGCCGAGATACTCCGCCTTAGGGGCTACCCAGAGGGGAGGATAGAGAGTGTCAGACGGATCATCCTGAAGCACAGCTTCTCAGGGAGGGAGAGGCCCAAGACGCTTGAGGAGAGGATCATCTGGGACGCCGACAAGATCGACGGCTTCGGAGCCATAGGGATAGCCAGAGCCTTCCACATGCAGGGCGAGAAACGGAAACCCTTCAACGACTTCGCCTGGTTCGACCAGATCACCAGGCTTCAGTACGAGGCATTGTCGACGAGGACGGGCAAGGAGATCGCCAAGGAGCGCTTCAGGTTCATGGAGGCGTTCTTCAGGAGGCTGAACGACGAAATAGAAGCCTTCTAGCGGCCCAAGCCTCCGCTTAAACAGTCAGCCAAGGTTTCTGAGCGGCGACGCATCTAGAGGCCGCTAGCCCGTGCTCAGGAAAGGTTTTCCTTCATTCTCTTTTTTAAAGATGAACATTGACCAGTTGAGGAGCTTTAAAATGATTTAATGTACGTTCGTGGAACCACCTTAAATCGATTTAAACGATTTTTCGAGAACCAGTTTAGCCACGGCTGAGTCCTGGATGGCTATCCCTACGCTCTTGAAGACGGTGAGCCCGTCGCCCGGCGTCCTCCCCGGCTTCTCGCCTGTCACCAGTTCCCCGAGCTCCGCGTAGACGTGGTCCTCGGTTATCGCCCCCTCCCTTATGGGGATCATGATGTCGCCAGACTCGAGCCTTATCGCCTCCCACTCGTCGATGACCACCTTCGCGTCCCTGATGATCCCGGTCTCCAGCTCCCTGCAGTCGGGGTAGAAGGCGCCTATCGCTGAGACGTGGACCCTGTCCCCGAGCCACGCCCGCTTCACCACCGGCGTCTTAGAGGTGGTTGCCGTGAGCACCATGTCGGCGCCGCGGCACGCCTCCTCGCCGCTCTCAGCCCTCACGACGGGCATCCCAAGCCTCTTCCCCATCTCATCCACGAACTTGTCAGCCACGGACCTGACGGGGTCGTAGACCCTGATCTCATCCAGCTTCCGGACCGTGGCCGCGGCCCACGCCTGGTTCCTCGCCTGTACGCCGGCGCCGAAGACGGCGGCGACTCTCGCGTCCTCAGGCGCGAGGTACTTCGCCGCAACGCCGGACACGGCGCCCGTCCTCACGCCTGTTAGGCAGGTGCCGTCCATGAATGCCTTCACCTGCCCCGTCTCAGGGTCGTTCACCACGATCCAGGCGGCGGTCGTGGGGAGCCCCCTCCTCGGGTTGTCGGGGTAGATGCTGATGATCTTGGTCGCCTGCGCCCCGGACTCCTCGAGGTACGAGGGCATGAAGCTTATGCTCCCGTTGTACCTGGGCAGCATTATGGTGCTCCTGGCGGGCATCCGCACCGTACCCCTCCTCAGCTCGCGGAAGGCAGCCTCCACCGCCCCTATGGCCTCCTCCATCGTGATGAGCCCCTGAATATCCTGATCCGAGAGGATGAGCATGGATCAACCACCCACGACAGACAATATAAAACGAACCAAACCAGCCAAGGAAAAAAAATATTCCCCGCTATGAACAGCCACGGCACAAAAAATAGGGGAGGGGGGTCAAACTAATCTCTCGGGAAACGACCCATTTCAATGGAAGGCGCTCGGGAACGGCTCCGTTTCGCCTCCGATCCACACAAAAAACGCGTATTAGCGTGCAGAAAACGCGGAATAAGGGTCTTAGAGGGTCTTCATGAACCGCTCTATCCTTGCGACGACGTCTCTGAGCACGGGCACAGGCGCCGTCATGGGCACCCTGATGAAGCCCTCCTGCTTCGTGCCGAAGGCGCTCCCCGGGCTCAGCAGCACGTTCTCAGCCTTCTCCAGCCTCTCGACGAACTCCTGGCTCTTCAGCCCGGTCTTCCGGGCGTCGAACCAGGCGTAGAAGGCGCCCTCGAACATGTGGCACGGGAAGCCGAGGTCGTCGACCGCCTTGCAGAAGTACCTTCTCCTCGCATCGTACTCCCTCCGCCTCTCGTCGACGTACTTGAAGTCGCCCCTCAGGCAGGCTGTGCCGGCGGCGTAGACGAAGGTCGCCGGCCTAGGGGCCGTCAGCCTGTTCACCGTCTGCGCCTGCTTCAGGTACCTGTCTGGGACGATGACGTAGCCGAGCCTCCAGCCCGTCATGCTGAATGTCTTGCTGAAGCTCATCACGTTTATCGTCCTCTCCTTCAGGTTCCCAATGGTGCTAGGCGCCACGAACCTGTTATTGTCGTAGACGTAGTGGAGGTAGATCTCGTCGCTGAAGATGGTGAGGTCGTGGTCCTCTGCGAGGTCTCCGACGGCCTCAATCTCCTTCTTCGTGTAGACGCTCCCAGTCGGGTTGTTCGGGTTACAGATTAGCACCGCCTTCGTCTTCTTTGTCACATGTTCAGGCAGCCTGTCGAGGTCCATGTGGTACTTCTTCTCACGGGGCAGCTCAGCGATGTTCATCTTGACCCCCATGTCCCTGAGCATGACGTAGTGGTTGCTGTAGCTCGGCTCCCAGAGGAGGATCTCGTCCCCCTCCTTGAGGACCGAGGCGAGGGCGATGTACAGCGCCGCACTGCTACCGGCGACGGGCAGGACGTTGTCCTGCTTGTACTCTGGCCCGATCCACTTCTTGTAGTAGTCGACGACCGCCTCCCTGAACTGCTGGGGGATGGCGGTTCCGCCGTAGTGGGTCCATTCCCCGCCCTTCCTTATCGCCTCAAGGGCGGCGTCGATCGCGTACCTCGGGGCCTCGACGTCGGGGTCGCCCGCGTTCAGCCTAATGTATGGTTTCGAGGACAAACCTGAACACCTAGCTCCCTTTAAGGGGGAGCCGAGACTATTTAACCCTAACAGATAGTAGCCTGCACCCGTTCTCGGTGGGTTCTCGGTTAAGTCTTCGGCATCCTGCCCCTTATGGTTAAGACGACCAGCCCGGGGATGAGTACTATCGCGCCGAGGAACGGGTTGAGCAGCATCAGGAAGACTCCGGAGACGATCAGCAGCAGACCTGAAATGAGCGCGACCATCCTGCTTGGCCGATAGACGACGAGCAGCTCCAGGAGGCCGCCGAGGACGATGACAGCGGAGACGTAGCCCATCAACTGGAAGAGCGGCGTGTCCTCGCCGCCGGTGCCGTCCCATCCCTTGACGCCGGCGCTCATGAAGAGGAGCACCCCAAGCACGAGCGGGACCAACGCGATCAAGCTGAAGGCGATCTTCTGCGTCCTATTGAAAACCGACAAAGCCGGATCAAGGTTGGGCTAGCGCTTACTAGTTATAAATAACTTCCTAGGGCATGAAAAAAGGGTTAGAAGAGGAAGCCGTCTCTCAGCGGGTCCTCTGGGTCGACGACGACCTGGGTGAAGCCTGTGATGTATGCGGAGGCGAGCACCTCGGGCACGATGGCCCTGTATTTTCCTAACTTGACCTCCCTGGCGATCTTCCCCCTCATCACTGTGCCTATCGTAGACTCGAACGCCACCTCCTGCCCGGGCTTCAGCTGCCCCTTCCCATACATCGCCGCCATCCGGGCGTTCGAGCATGTCCCGGCTGGGCTCCTGCAGCTCTGCTTCGGCCCGAAGACGTTCCAGTGCCTGCTCGTGTACTCCTTCTTGGTCGGCTTCGTGTAGAAGGTGACGAGGTCGAGGATGTTAAGCTCGGGGTACTCGGGGTGGTCGACCTTGACTTGGTCGGCGATGTGGTTCCTGATCCTCCACCCCAGCGGTATCCACTCCCCCTTGTTCTCGAGCGTCGGCTTGAGCCCTATGCTGTCGGCGTCTATGAAGGCGTACCAGAGGCCGCCGTAGGCGATGTCCGCCTCCACCTCACCGAGTTTCGGGACGTCGAACTTCATCGTCTTCCAGTAGAAGCTTGGGACGCCGAGCATCGCGATGCTCTTTGCGACGCCGTCCTCGACGTATACCTTCGTCTTGACTAGCCCGGCGACGGTGTCGAAGGTGATCTCGGTGACGGGCTCCTTCACCTCGACCATCCCGGTGTTCACCAGCGCAGCGCTGCAGCTGTAGGTCGAGTCGCCGCAGGCGCTGAAGTAGCCGTTCGTCCAGAGGTAGATGACGCCGATGTCGGCCTCCGGGACCGTCGGCTCGGTGAGGACGGCGCCGAGCATCCCCTCGAAGCCCCTGGGCTCCTTAAGCATCGTGCCGAGGAGGCCGTCGTAGTGCTCCTGGAAGTACTTCTGCTTCTCAGCCATCGTCCCACCCCGGAGCTTGGGCACGCCGCCGACGAGTATCCTCGTCGACTCGCCCGAGCAGTGGGTGTCTATGCACGAGAGGTACCTCTTGAACTTCAAACCAACACACCTAAGGGAAGATACCCGAAACCCGTTTAAACCATTATCGCTGAGGTCCCAAAGCGCCTCGTGACCGAAGGAAAAAGGAAGAGAATACGTTTAAATGATCAAAGGTAGAGCTTGACCCCTTCCTTCAGCCGCCTCTCGGCATCGTTTATAGGACGATCTCTGATAATCTACAACGTTGCACTGGAGACATCGCGGCGGCTATGAATGAAAATATGGCATGGGCAACTTTTTAGCTGGGGCGGCATTCTATGAATGAAACTCGTTGGTCTCATTTGAGCTGATCGTCTCTTTCTTCGTCTCAGGCCTGCTTGAGATCGTCGTCCCCCTCCTCGTCGCTTTATTCCTCTGGAGGAGGCACGGCGCGAGCTGGAGGATATTCTTCATAGGCTGCACGATGTTCATAGTCTCCCTCATCAGGATGCCGTTAAACGTGGCGGTCACGGATTATTTCGGCGTCTTGCTGCCTGCCGAGTATATATGGCTATTATTCTACGGCTTCCCGTCCCTAACCGCGGGGGTTTTCGAGGAGTCGGCTCGGTTCATCAGCTTTAAGCTCCTCATCAAGGAGCGGGAGATGAAGGATGGACTGATGTATGGCGCCGGCCACGGTGGAATGGAGTCCATACTGCTCGTCGGCATCAACACGCTGTTAGTGAGCGTGGTCGCACTCCTCTACCCCGGGGTGCTGTCCTTCGAGCAGGTTCTCATCCTCGAAAGTATACCGGCCTGGCTGCCCCTCGTCGGCCTCTTTGAGAGGATGGTCGCTATCGCCATCCAGCTCGGCCTCTCAGTTCTAGTCCTCCAATCTGTCTCGAAGAGAAAGCCCACGTTGTTCGCCAGCGCCATCCTCATCCACTTCCTCGTGAACGTCATCGCCCAGTACACACTCCAGTACGGCATCTTCGCCTCCGAGGGTGTGACAGCCCTCTTCGCCGTCGCCTTCGCCTATTACGTCTACAGGGCGATGAGCGTCAAACCGGCTCAGGCAGTATCGCCTGTTGAAGGCAACCCCAACATGCCAATACAGTAGAAGTGGTCACAGGTGGAAGGGTTTCCCCTTCCTCAGCGTCTCGCCAGGGATCTTGCTCTCCCACTTCCTCATCCAGTCAAGCTCCTTCTCACGCTCCCTGAGATCGTCTGGCATCAGCTCAGGTATAGTCTCGACGTTGTTCCCTATCGGGTACCAGCGGCCGCACTCTGAGCAGACGAGGACCCCCTCCCTCACCTCGACCATGTTCAGGTACCTGTAGAGGGCGTCGACCTCCCCCGGCAGCTTCTCGAGGAGTCCCTTTTGATCCAGATCCTTGGATTTCCCAGCCTTCTCTAGGGCTTTTATGGCCTTCTCCTTCAAAATAGCGGAGTGATCGGAGCCTGTTTTGTCCTTTATGGTTTTGATTGAAGACGGGCTGATGGTGTCGTCGAGGATCTGCTTGGCGAGCTGCCTGTACTTCTGGCTAAGCGACTCGTCAGGTTTCCCTGCCTCTAAGGCCATCCTCTGCATGTCGGCTTCGGGCGTCTCTAGGGTGAAGAAGTAGGCGTCGAGGGGGTGGTGTTTGTCGATGGGGCACGCGAGGATGTTGAGAAGCCAAGGCTTCAAAGAGCATCGTAGAAAGTGGGTGTCCGCCGAGGTTAAAAGATTATCAGCGCCGCTTGAAGAGCTTGAACCTCTTCAGGTTGGGGAACCCGGTCTTGGCGAGCCGCACCCTCCTGGGGTCCTCCCTCAGCCACTCGTACATGTGCCAGAAGCTCTTCCCCCACTTCTCGGTTCGGTCTGGCCTGGGCTCGTAGCCGAGGTTCCTCAGCTCGTCCGTGTATGCCAGCTCCATCAGCTCCTGCGCCCGTCCCTCGACCCTGACGCGCTCGACGCGGTCCTCGCCGTATCTCTCAACCAGGACCTTTGCAGCCTCGTTGAGGATGTCTCCCTGGCAGACCTTGATCTTCTCGTTAGGCTTCGGCTTCAGCCGCTCGACCAGCTTGACGGCTAACTTCGCGGCCTCGCCGAGGTAGAGTCTCTCCTCGAAGACCCCCTCCTTGAAGAGCCCCACGTCGATGAGGTCGTAGACGAATGTGTCGGTCTCCTG
>Ga0315280_10008971_pt1 | contig 12974 bp, 12 predicted proteins | sample YL17G06_40_MG_FD_203697 | JGI IMG/M metagenome (GOLD analysis project Ga0315280, IMG submission 203697) | Sediment microbial communities from Yellowstone Lake, YNP, Wyoming, USA - YL17G06_40 | ecosystem: Environmental > Aquatic > Freshwater > Lake > Sediment | place: USA: Wyoming | collected...
AGCATTGCAAGAGTTTAACAGAAAGGACTTAATTCCCGCTGCATATTTAATTGAAAAATGTGGTTTGAAAGGAAAAAAAATTGGAGGAGCTAAAATTTCGGAGAAACACGCCAATTTTATTGTCAACTTGGGAGAAGCAAAAGCAGAAGACGTAAAAAAATTGATAAATTTAGCAAAGAAAAAGGTAAAAAACAAATTTGGAATAACCCTGGAAGAAGAAATAAGAATTTTTTAGTTATCCACACTTGACATTATTCCTTGAAATGAAAAAATGAAGTAATCGAAAGATTTTTAAAGACTTTTTAGCAATAGTGGTCGACTATTTGCAAAAAAAATTTTAAAAAATAAAAAAAATGGCACAGAAAAAGAAGAAGAAGGGAAGGAAATAAATTCTCTCTGCCCCCACCCCCGCCTTAATACTTAAAAAATTTTCTAAAATTATTAACTGGTATGAGTGGGGGTTTTCTTTTCAAAAAACCATCTAAATTTCTAACGGGATGAAAATTAATATTTTAACAAAAAATATAAAATTAACTCCGGCACTTAAAGATTTTATTGAAGAAAAAATAAATCCTCTTGAAAAATTTGCCAAAATTTTGTATACCGAAAAGTACGTTAATCATTTTTTTGGAAAAGGAAAACCAAGGGTAGAGGCCTGGATAGAAATTAGAAAGGAAACCTTGCACCACAAAAAAGGACCATTTTTTTGGGCAGAGTGTCAGTTGAGATTTCCGAAAAGAAGCACTAGGGTTGTGGCAAAAAGGGAAGATTTGAAATTAGCTATAACTGAAGTTAAAGATGAGTTACAAAGAGAATTGAAGGAATATAAAGAAAAGATAATGGCAAAAGAAAAAAGAGGGGCTCGAATTTTCAAAAAAGGATTAAAATTATCTCCCCGGGCTCGATTTTACCGTAAGGGGAGAATGAGAGAAGAAGGAATATGATAAAAAAATCAAAAATCAAAAATCAAAAATCAAAAATATATGGAAAAGAATTGATTTTAGATTTGTATGATTGTGACCCTAAGATTATTAGATCTAAAAAAAAATTGGGGAATATTCAAATAAAATTTGTGACTTGATAAAAGTAAAAAAATATGGAAAACCGATTGTAGAACGATTTGCTTTACATCACGATCATGCTGCCGGTTATTCTTTAGTTCAATTAATAGAATCGAGTTTGGTAAGCGGGCATTTTTCCGAACTTTGGAATAGGGCTTACATTAATATTTTCTCTTGCAATGATTTTGATGATAAAAAAGCAACAACCTTTACAAAAAAATTTTTTAATGCTAAAAAGATAAAAAATAGAGTTTTAATTCGTTAATCACTTTTTGTTTCACTCTTTGTTTTTCCGAGCAGATAATTTGTAACTTATATGCTCGGTTAGCTGAGAGAAGCTTATAAACTTCTTTCTGGTAAGTGATTAACTACAATACCATGGTTGGGAAAACAAAGAGATCCATTAAATGGGTCAAGACAAAAAATCAAAAATACGCTGGGATTCACCTGCTTGCCGAATTTTGGGGAGGAAAAATTATTGAAAACCCAAAAGAAATTGAGAAGATTTTGATTACAGCTGCAAAAAAAAGCGGGAATACTCCTTTAGAAGTGACAATTCATAAATTTTCACCCCAGGGAATTACCGGGGTTGTTTTATTGGCCGAAAGCCACATTGCCCTGCATTCCTGGAGCGAGTTTAATTATTTAGCAATTGATATTTTCACTTGCGGAGATAAAGCCAAACCCGAGAAAGCCTTGGAATATTTGAAAAAGAAATTTAAACCAAAAAAAGTGGTAATTCAAAAAATAACTCGAGGGATAATAAAATGAAAAAGAAATTTCTTTTTGGAAAAAATTGGTTTTTTGAGGATTTCATTCCCGGCGAGCCTCAAACTTCGACCTGGGGATTTGTTATTGAAAAAGAAATTTATTCCGGGAAAAGTAAATTTCAAAAGATTGAGGTTTTTGAAACAAAAGAATTTGGCAGAGTTTTAGCTCTTGATGGATTAGTTCAACTTTCAATAAAAGATGAATTTGTCTATCATGAAATGTTAGTTCACCCTGCTTTTCTTTATCAATCAAATCCTAAAACCGTATTAATCATTGGCGGCGGCGACGGCGGAGTGTTAAGAGAAGTAGTGAAATATCCGGTTAAAGAGATTTTTCTTGTTGATATCGATAGGGAGGTGATTGAGATTTCTAAAAAATATTTACCCTCGCTCTCTAGAGGAGCTTTCGAAGATAAGAGATTAAAGATATTTAATGAAGACGCCTTGAATTTTGTAAAAAAATATAAGAACTATTTTGATATTATTATTGATGATTTAACCGACCCAACCGGTCCCTCGCGAGCCCTTTGGACAACGAAATTTTATAAAAATATTTCCTGCGCTTTAAAAGAAACTGGCGTTGCTGCTTTCCAAACCGCCTATCTAAAAGAAAGATTTGCCAAAACAGCTAGGAAAAAAATAAGGAAAGTTTTTCCTTTCTTGAAAGTCCACAAAGCTTTTGTTGGCTGCTTTCCTTTTGATGAACACACTTTTTCTATCGGTTCAAAAAAGATTAACCTTGATAAAATTAGTTTTAACGAGATAAACAAAAAATATAAAAAACTAAATCTTAAAACAAAATATTACTCTCCAGAAATTCACTTTGCCTCTGGAATTTTGCCGAAATATGCCAGGTAGTGAAAATTCGATCGCGATTATGTTTCATTATGTCTATACATTACAAAGTATGAAGAATAATAATTTGTATGTTGGCTATACTGATGATTTAAGGAAACGGCTGCAAGAACATAATCGCGGATTAAATTTTTCGACAAAACCACACAGACTAAGGAATATTTTTATGAAAAGAAAAATTAATCGAATTTCTACTACCTGGTATGTCAATAATTACTAAAATTTTTGGCGATGCCAATGAAAAATTTCTAAAAAAATTACAGCCGGTAGTTGAAAAGATAAATTCTTTAGAATCGGAATTTGAGAAATTTTCTGATGAGAAATTAAAAGAAAGAACTGCTGAATTTAAGGAAAGGCTGAAAAAGGGAAAAACTCTTGATGATATTTTACCCGAAGCTTTCGCTTTAGTTCGAGAGGCGGCCAAAAGAACGCTAAAGCAACGCCATTTCGATGTCCAGTTAATTGGTGGGATAGTTTTGCATCAGGGAAAAATTGCTGAAATGAAAACCGGAGAAGGAAAAACTTTAGCCGCTACTCTCCCACTTTATTTAAATGCTTTGGAAGGTAAAGGCTGCCATTTGGTAACCGTCAATGATTATCTGGCCAGGAGAGATACCGTTTGGATGGGCCAAATTTATCATCTTTTGGGATTAACTGTTGGTTGCTTGAATCATGAGCAATCTTTTTTGTATGACCCGGAATATAAAAAGCCTGCTGAGGAAAAAGAAAAAATGAGGGATGAGTTGGGTTCTTTTTATGTTGTCGAAGATTTTTTGAGGCCTTGTTCGAGAAAGGAGGCCTATTTGGCCGATATTACCTATGGGACAAATAATGAATTTGGTTTCGATTATTTGCGATATAATATGGTTTATGACTTGAAAGATCAGGTTCAGAGGGGATTTAATTTCGCCATTGTAGATGAAGTTGATTCAATTTTAATCGATGAGGCCAGAACTCCTTTAATTATTTCTGCCCCCGATGTTGAAAGTTCAAAATGGTATACTGAGTTCGCTAAAATTATTCCCAAATTAGATTCAAAAACAGATTATCAAATTGATGAAAAAAGAAAGGTGGTTACCCTGACCGAAGAAGGGATAAATAAAATCGAAAAAATTTTGGGGATGAAGAATATTTATGAAGAGAAAGGAATTAGATATTTGCATCATTTAGAGCAATCCCTGAGAGCCGAAACTCTTTTTAAAAGAGACATTGATTATATAGTGAAAGATGGTCAGGTTATTATCATCGATGAATTTACCGGTCGCTTGATGCCCGGCCGTCGTTGGTCAGGCGGCCTTCATCAAGCAATTGAAGCAAAAGAAGGAGTTAAGGTCCAACCCGAAAGTTTAACTTTGGCTTCAGTTACTTTTCAAAATTATTTTCGCCTTTACAAAAAACTGGCCGGAATGACAGGTACGGCCGCTACCTCAGCTGAAGAATTTGATAAGGTTTATAAATTGGAGGTGGTAGTCGTGCCAACCAATAAACCAATGATTAGGGTTGATTTGCCGGATAGGGTTTATAAAAATGAAGCGGGAAAATTTAGAGCAGTCATTGAAGAGATAAAAAATAGACACAAAATTGGTCAGCCAATTTTAGTTGGTACCAGGTCGGTTGAAAAAAATGAATATTTGGGGAAACTTTTGGATAGAGAGGGAATTCCCCATCAAATTTTAAATGCCAAACATCATCAAAAAGAAGGTGAAATTATTGCCCAGGCTGGTAAGAAAGGTCAAGTCACCATTGCGACAAATATGGCTGGTAGGGGAGTGGATATAATTCTCGGCGGTAATCCTCAGAATTCTGAGGAAGCTCGAAGGGTTAAAGAGCTCGGCGGTCTCCATGTCATTGGTACCGAAAGACATGAAGCCAGAAGAATTGATAATCAATTAAGAGGAAGGACAGGAAGGCAGGGAGATTCGGGATCATCGCAATTTTTTGTTTCTTTGGAGGATGATTTAATGAGAATTTTTGGCGGGGAAAGAATAAAAAGTTTAATGAGCCTTTTAAAAATTCCAGATGATCAGCCAATCGAGGCGAATTTGGTTTCAAAAGTAATTGAGGAAGCCCAATCAAAAATTGAAGGATTAAATTTTGATTTGAGAAAGTATCTCCTAGATTACGACGATGTGATGAATATCCATCGAGAGACAATTTATCGAAAGAGAAAAGAAATTTTGACTGCGACCGGACAGGAATTGAGAGAAAAAATTTTGAATATAATTTCCAAAATGGGTTATAAAAAAGAAGATTATGAAAAAAAAGAAAAAGAAATTGGTAAAGATCAGCTTCGCCAGGTTGAAAGATTCATTTTTTTGAGAATTTTAGATACCCTCTGGATGGACCATTTAGAAAATATGGAATATTTAAGAGAAGCCGTTAGATTGAGAGCCTATGGCCAGAGGGACCCCTTGATAGAATATAAAAATGAAGGCCATAAAATGTTTAAGAAACTGCTTTCTGCACTTGAGATAACTATTGTCAATGCTATCTTGAGCCTTAGCCTTAAACCTCTACCAGCTCAAACCCCGATAGCCAGGCCTATTAACGAGTCCGAGGCTCGTAGAAAAATTGGTCGGAATGATCCTTGTCCTTGCGGAAAAATTAATCCTAAAACTGGCAGACCAATGAAATATAAAAAATGTTGTTATCCTAAATTTGGATAAAAAGCGAGCGAAGCGAAGCCCCGTAGTGAAGCGAAGCTTCTACTACTGGGGTGTTGCTGGCCAAAATATGGCTATTAGATTTATGAGGATTCTTAGTAAAAAAACAGTTTATAAAGGAAAATATTTAAAAGTGATAAAAAAAGAATTCTTGACCAAGACCGGAAAGAAAAAATTTTGGGAATGTGTTAAAAGAAAAAATGCCGTTGTCATTTTTTCTTTAACAGAGAAAAAAGAAGTAATTTTAGAAAGGACTTATCGGCCACCCGTAGATTCTTTTGTCATTGAATTGCCGGCTGGCCTTCTTGATAAAAAAGGGGAAACCCCAAGAGAGGCAGCTAAAAGAGAGCTTTTAGAAGAAACCGGATATTTTGCAAAAAAACTTATTTTGGTTTTGAAAAGACCATTGGATCCGGCTGTTCTTTCTAGTGAATTGTTTTGCTTTTTTGCTCCTAATGTTGAATTAAAAGGAAAAGCAAAGACTGAAGATACCGAAGAGATTGAGGTTTTGAAAGTTCCTCTGAAAAAATTGGTTAGTTTTTTATTAAATCCGCCCCAAAATACCAAGGTTGATATAAAAATTTTAAGCTTTCTTCCCATTCTCAAAAATAAAAAATTAATTTAGTAGTGCTGTTTAAAGTGGAACCTTAAACACTTGTAATCGTCCCACATCGGAGAGGGGTCGGGAGAACCCTTCGGTTCGCCCGTCTAGGAAAAGATTAAAAACCGAGGGTTTTTAAGGAGCGGTGTTAGCCGAGCGAAGCGAGGCGTGCCGCGACCTCACTTGGTATTACCACTATGTTTTTCTTTCCCTTAACCGTTTTAATATTCATTCTTTTTATCTTATTTTTACCCCTTCTTTTTATTTTGGTTTATTTTAATATTCTAACTCTTGGTTTTGAGAAACTCGGGATTTCTCCCCAGGCAACAATCTTTATTCTTTTTTTAATTCTCTTTGGTTCTCTCATTAATATCCCTTTGGCAAAAAAGAAGTTAGTTTATGTAGAAAAGCCCTATTTCTTTGGTCTTTTCCGGATACCAAAAATTGAAACTCAAGGTATTTTCATTAATTTAGGAGGAGCAATTATTCCAATTTTACTTTCTTTTTATTTCCTCTTTCTCGGCTGGAAATCTGGTTTTGAAATTGGTCCAATTTTAATTGCCACAATTTTAATGATTATAATTTCCAAATTTTTAGCTAAAACTATTCCAGGAAGAGGTGTCGCTCTACCGGCTTTTGTCCCGCCAATCTTTTCTGCCCTTTTTGCTTTAATTTTAGCGCCAAAATTTGCCGCTCCCTCTGCTTTTATTTCCGGAGTTTTCGGAACTTTAATTGGAGCTGACCTTTTGAACCTGGGAAAAGCTCGAAAATATGGCGGATTCATCTCTATTGGAGGGGCGGGAGTTTTTGATGGAATTTTTTTAGTTGGAATTGTCTCGGCTTTACTTGCTGGATTTTAAGATTTAAAATAGAATAATTTATGTCAAAAGGATTGACAAATTCTTTCGGAAATGACAAAATAAAATAATAAATTAATGTTTGGACATTCCACATCGGAAGGGGGTCGGGGAAACCCTTCGGTTGCCGAGTGGCTTGGCAACGAGGCGAGAGAAGAGGCGATAGCCTCTTCGAACTCCCCGTGTAGGAAAACAGCTTGCCGAAGGCAAGCGTTAGAAACCGTGGGTTTCTAAAGAGCGAGCCCGAAGTCCCCCACAAATTTTGTGGGGGACGCCAGCCGTAAGGCTGGATGAGGGCGAGCGACTAACATGGTATTACCATCTAATTATTCAAAAATTTGTTCCGATTTAATTTTTGGCTTAAAAGAAAGGGAAAAAGAAATAATTTCTCGCCGTTTTGGTTTAAAAACTGGACGCCACCCACCCACCACCCGAGGGGCCCAAACGAAAGTTTGGGAGGGTGGAGGGAGGGTCGGAGTCCCGCTTGAGCGGGCCCCTAGAGAAACTTTAGAATCAATTGGCCAAGGTTTTGGTATTTGCCGAGAAAGAGTTCGTCAGATTCAAAAAGTGGGGATTTTTAAAATAAAGCCAAAACTGAGCCAATATCAAAAAGTTTTTCAATCATTTCTCGAATATTTTAAAAAATTTGGCAATCTAAGAAAGGAAGAGAATGTTTTGGCTGAATTAGGGGGGAATCGCTGGAAAAATGAAGTTTATTTTCTCTTGACTCTTCAAAAACCATTTCAAAGATTAGGCGAAAGGAATGATGATTTTTATTCTTTATGGACGACCGATTTAAATTCTTTTGAGTTGGCAAAAAAAGTTATTGATTCTCTCACTTTGCAACTTCAAAAAATTGGAAGACCCATTAGATTTGAGGAATTAAATCCACCCCTTTTTTTAAAAAAAGAAGTACTTCTTTCTGTCTTGGAAATTTCAAAAAAAATTCAAAAGAATCCAGAAGGTCTTTATGGTTTAAAAGACTGGCCGGAAATTAATCCCCGGGGAATAAAAGACAAAGCCTATTTGGTTTTCAAAAAGGTTGGAAAACCCCTCCATTTTCGCCAGGTGACAAATTTAATTGAAAATGCTCATTTACAAACAGTTCATAATGAATTAATCAAAGATTCGAGATTTGTTTTGGTGGGAAGAGGAATTTATGCCCTTTCAGAGTGGGGATATTATCCGGGCCAAGTCAAAGAGGTAATTTTGAAAATTTTAAAAGAGTCCGAGAAACCCTTGAAAAAAGAAGAAATTTTAGAAAAAGTTCTATCTCAGAGATTGGTTAAAGAGAATACAATTTTGTTAAATTTAAGTGATAAAAAATATTTTTTAAAGGATTCTCTGGGGAGATACCGACCAAAAACCGAAATTATTTAAGATGATAGAAATTTTTGATATAGGAATAAAAATTTTGCTAGGTGGAACCTCCGTCTTTTTTTTGGTTTTTTTTATTCTTTGTTCTAGTTGGGCTAAGCCTAAGCATCCAGAAAGGCATATTATAATCGGATTTTTAATGGGTATGTTTTACACTTTTTGGTTTTTTTTAGGAGGAGTTTTAATTTTAGTCCTAATTAATCTTTTCTCTAAATATCTTTTTCCTTTCCTGAAATTATGGAAATTTCCTTTATAATTTTTCAAATCTTAAAAAGCTGGTGGTGGTTTTTTTTACCAATCATCCTTTGGTTTCCGGCCAAATTTTTTTATCTTTGGTGGATAAGATGGGAAGTCTGGTATCCGAAATTCAAGTGGATCTTACTTGAAATCAAACCACCAAAAGAAGTTTTAAAGCCATTTTCGGCAATGGAAAATATTTTTTCCATTCTCTGGGGTATAATAGATACTCCAAATTGGAGGGAGAGGTGGTGTGAAGGGGAATTAGTTTTAGGTGGTGGGCTGTGGTTTTCATTTGAGATAGCTTCTTTTGGAGGAGAAATTCATTTTTACATGAGGATCCCAGATTTTTTCAGAAATTCTGCTGAAGCGGCAATCTATTCACAATATTCAGAAGCAGAAATTTCTCTTGTTGAAGATTATACCAAAAAAGTTCCCAAAAATGTTCCAAACAAAGATTGGGATCTTTACGGCGAGGATTTCAATCTAATAAAAGATGATTGTTATCCAATTAAAACATATTTAATGTTCTTTGAAGAAAGGCCAGAGACATTGAAAGAAGAAAAAAGATTAGATCCCATGGATTCTCTATTAGAAGATATGTCCAAACTTAAATCAGACGAGCAGTTTTGGCTCCAGATTGTTACCAATCCAATACTTGATACACTCATTCCCTGGGCAACAAAAGGAAGGGAAATAGCTGATAGAATAGCTAAAAGACCTCCTCCAACTAAACCAAAACCAATGTGGCAAGAGGCGGTCGAAATTTTAATTTCAGGAAAACCGGCCGAAGAGAAAAAAGAAAAGCCAATGGAATTGATTGCTCCCGAATTGAGATTAACTCCCGGAGAAAAGGAAATTTTAACAGGAATCGAAAATAAAATCAAAAAATATTCCTATCAAACCTGGATTAGAATTGTCTATCTTTATCAAAAAGATAAGCCATTTTTTTTGGGAAGACATAAAATCGGAAGATCTTATTTTAATCAGTTTATGACCGGGAATCTAAATACAATTCTCTATATGGGTCCAACAAGGACGAGAATTCATTATTGGTTAAAAGATAGGAGGTTATATTTGAGAAAAAGAAAACAATTTAGAAATTATGTTGAGAGATTACCTCCTTATTTTCCCTGGAATTTTGAGGGGAAACCTGTCTTCCCACAGATTCCTCCTTTTTACCCTATGGGTCCTGGCTCGGGAAAAGGAACTTTTGTTTTAAATATTGAGGAATTGGCGACCATTTTTCATATTCCAGCCAAAATTATGGTTCCTACTGTCCCCAGGGTTGAGGCTAAGAAAGCTGGGCCACCTCCCGGCTTACCAGCTGAGATTAAAGAAGAAATACCGCCGAAAGAAGAAATGCTTTCTCCGGGAGAATAAGATTATGCCCGGTAGTGAAAATTCGACTGCTGCCGGGCAGCAACGATAATTATTAAAATAATTAGTCGAATTTCTACTACCGGGTATGGCAAATGAAGAAATAACTTTTTTGGGACTAACAACTTTCAGAAATCAGAGAAAGCGTTTTGGAATTAAAACCGATGACAGAAGGCGGCACATTTATGTTGTTGGGAAAACCGGCATGGGGAAAACTGCCCTTTTGGAAAATATGGTAACTCAAGATATTTTAGCCGGGAGGGGAGTTGGTTTTATTGATCCCCACGGTGAGGCGGCTGAAGAACTTTTAGACTTCATTCCTTCTAATAGAGTTAACGATATTGTCTATTTTAATCCGGCTGATTTAGAATGTCCAATTGCCTTCAATGCGATGGAAAGCGTGGGTTTGGAATATAGACATTTGGTGGCTTCGGGTTTGATGGGCGTCTTTAAAAAAATTTGGCCCGATGTCTGGTCGGCCAGAATGGAATATATTTTGAATAATTCGATATTGGCCCTTCTAGAATATCCCAATTCAACTCTTTTGGGGGTGAATCGAATGTTGGCTGAACCAGAATATCGAAAAAAAATCGTCGATAGAATAACCGATCCGGTAGTTAAATCATTTTGGGTAAATGAATTTGCCAGATATACCCAAAGATACGAGGTAGAGGCAACGGCGGCAATTCAAAATAAAGTTGGTCAATTTATTTCCAATCCTCTCATCAGAAATATTATTGGTCAGGTCAGGTCAAAAATTAATATGAGAGAGATAATGGATGGAGGGAAAATTTTAATTGCCAATCTTTCTAAAGGAAAAATAGGCGAAGATAATTCAAGATTATTGGGAGCCCTTTTGATTACCAAATTGCAATTGGCGGCAATGTCGAGAGTTGATATCCCGGAAGAACAGAGGAGGGATTTTTATTTATATGTCGATGAATTTCAAAATTTCGCTACCGAGTCTTTTGTTGATATTTTGTCCGAGGCCAGGAAATATAGATTATCTCTGACCTTGGCTAATCAATACATCGCCCAATTGGAAGAGATGACACCAACGGGAAGAAGCACTAATGTTAGAGATGCGATTTTTGGTAATGTCGGAACCCTGGTTAGTTTTCGGGTAGGAGCCGAAGATGCCGAGTATTTAGAGAAAGAGTTTGTTCCAGAATTTATTGCCGAAGACCTGGTTAATCTGGCCAAATATAATATTTATTTAAAATTAATGGTGGAAGGAGTAGCCGGCCGACCATTTTCAGCCGAAACCCTTTCTCCTTTTCCAAAACTTGAAAAATCAAATCGAGAAAAAATTATTAAAACTTCGAGAGAAAGATATGGTACAAAAAGAGAGATCATTGAAGAGAAAATTTTGCGCTGGATAGAAACAATAAAACCACCCTCAGCTCCTCAAATGCCTCCAAGATCTTTATACGATGCTCAATGTTCTTTATGTGGGAAATGGATAAAGGTGCCCTTCCCCCCGGACAAAAGTAGACCGATTTATTGCAGGTCCTGTTTAAAAAAAGTTGAGGCAGAAAAAACACTCCCCTCCATTTCTTTAGAGGAAATACCAAAACTTACTCCTGTTCCTTTTTCTGGAAGAAAACCGTCAGAGGAAAAACCAAAAAGAGAAAAGAAAAAAGTTAATTTAAAAGAATTAAAAGAAGTTTTAGAAAAGGTCTTGAGAAAAAATAAACCATGAAAACCCTCAGAGATTTTAACCTGAAAGGAAAACGGGTTTTAGTCAGATGCGATTTCAATGTTCCCCTTTCGGAAAAAGGGGAAATTTTGGATGATTTTCGAATCAGGAAAACAATTCCTACAATCAAATATTTAATTAAAAAAGGAGCAAAAGTAATTTTGATGAGCCATTTGGGAAGGCCAGAAGGAAGGCAAGAAAAATATAGTTTGAAACCGATAGCCAAAAGATTAGAAAAATTATTGAGAAAGCCAGTGAAATTTTTAGATAATTGCATTAGTCTGAAAGTGGAAAAAGAAATAGAAAAAATGAAAGAAAAAGATGTTATTTTATTGGAGAATTTAAGATTTCATAAAGAAGAAGAGGAAAACGAAACTGAATTTGCAAAAGATCTATCAAAGTTAGGCCAGATTTACTTTAATGATGCTTTTGCCGTCTGCCATAGAAGTCATGCGTCGGTAGTCGGGATTCCAAAATATCTACCTTCTGGAATTGGGCTTTTATTAGAAAAAGAAATTGAAAATTTAAAAAAGATTATCGAAAAACCACTCCTTCCTTTAGTTGCTATTTTCGGTGGAAGGGAAGCTGATTTTAGAGTGATTAATAAAATCTCAAAGATTGCTAAGGCAATCTTGATTGGTTTTTTAATAAAAAGAGAAATTGAAAGAGAAAAAATTGCATTAAAATATCCAAAAAAAATTATCTTTCCAATTGATGGAGTTGATAAAAAAAGAGAAAATTTTGATATTGGACCGAGAACAATAGATATTTTTAAAAAAGAAATTTCAAAAGCAAAAACAATTTTTTGGTCAGGTCCCTTCGGAAAAATTGAAGAAAAAAAATTTCAAAGAGGAACGAAGGAAATTGCTAAAGCTATTATTGAAAGTGGTGCCTTTTCAGCAATAGGAGGAGGAGAGACGGTAGAATTTTTAAATAAAATAGGTTTGGCAAAAAAATTTAGTCATCTCTCCACTGGTGGAAGCGCGATGCTTGCCTTTTTGGCTGGTGAAAAACTACCGGGAATCGAAGCTCTAAAATAATGGAAATTAAAAATTTAGAAAAAGTAGCTAAAAGAATAATAATCGCAATTAAAAATGGAGAAAGAATCATTCTCTATGGAGATGCTGATTTAGACGGGGTGAGTTCGGTTATTATTTTAAAAGAAACAATTAAAAATCTTAATGGCAAAATTTCTGCTATTTATTTTCCGGATAGAGAAAATGAGGGATACGGAATAACCAAAAAAGGTCTGGATTACTTAAAAAATTTTTCTCCAGCTCTCTTTGTTACTTTGGACCTTGGGATAGGGAATTTTAAAGAAGTAAAAATAGCCAAAAAATTTGGTTTTGAGGTAATTATTATCGATCACCATGAAATTTTAGATAAACTTCCCCAGGTCTCAATTCTGGTTGATCCAAAACAAAAAGGGGATAAATATCCTTTTAAAGGGCTTGCTACAGCTGGAATTTCTTTT
>Ga0315280_10008972_pt1 | contig 12972 bp, 12 predicted proteins | sample YL17G06_40_MG_FD_203697 | JGI IMG/M metagenome (GOLD analysis project Ga0315280, IMG submission 203697) | Sediment microbial communities from Yellowstone Lake, YNP, Wyoming, USA - YL17G06_40 | ecosystem: Environmental > Aquatic > Freshwater > Lake > Sediment | place: USA: Wyoming | collected...
GCCTGTGTTGTCTGGTATTCCACTATCACCATCTATGTCGCCGTCAAGGGAGTCTTGGATATCAAAGGAATGCTGCGGCGACTGGGAGCAAAGCGAGATGAACTTCAGGACAACAAAGAAGAGGATGACCTGAGTTCCTGGGAAATTGAAAAAAGGAGGTTTTGATGCGAGTCTATTTAAGGAAAAAAGCTAAAAAGCATTATTTTTATAGGAAAACTATAGTTTTTTATCTTTTCTGGGCAGCTCTCAGCATAAGCTGGCTCTCTGCAGATGTTAGACAAACCAAGGAGCCGGTCCCCACGCGCTGGATGTCTCCAGATGGACTTCCGAAACCAGGCCATCTTGTTCCAGTTTTTGCCGGGCCATTGATCATGGTCCCGGTCGAAGGGTTTCTTCCTAAAAGCCAAAACACGAATCTCCCTCTTCCGGGAAGTCAAAAGCGCATCTACATTGTTGTTGAAGATAGCCTTTATCCGGCGATTCAAACGAAGCTCAAACGTTTTGTTCAAGACCTTCAACACGACGGCTATGGAGTGATACCTTACCGCTTTGTCTCGGGAAAGCCCAAAGACCTTCGGGCTTTTCTCCACAACCTTTATACAGAATCCAGCTCTTTGTTCGGAGTCATTCTTATCGGGGATATTCCCTATATCATTTATGAAATGATGGAGGATTGGGATGGCAACGGAGGCAATCCTCCTGAGTATGAAGATTTCCCCTGTGACCTGTTTTATATGGATTTGGACGGTACATGGGCGGATATAAGAGAGGAAGGAGAGGTTCATGCCGGAAATGGGAAGTATGACACGCGCTCGGGAAATATCGACTTGGAAATCTGGGTGAGCCGGATGCAGACAAGCAACCTCACATTCTTAGGAGAAGAAGCAGCCATTCTCAACAATTATTTTGATAAAAATTATAACTACCGTCATGGAAAATTGAGGACTTTATCTTCGGCTTTGGTCTACGATGATGATGATTGGAAGGACATGGGGTCCGAGGATAAGTCCTATTTAAGAAAAATGCTGAGTTCCGTCACCCTTGTGAATAACCCAGAGGCCACTAATGCCGATGATTACAAGACAAAGCGCATGCCCACGAATCAAGAATTTATATTCACCCGTTCGCATGGCTATCCAGGAGGCCATGGTTATTATCGGAGCAACAAGAATATTTTTGATTGGATTTATACGAATGACTATTGCACCATTGATCCCCCGGCTCTGTTCTATTCATTTTATGTCTGTTCGGGCTGTGATTATTCATATGATTGGGATTACCTTGGAGGTACAGCCGCATTCAATCAGAAATCAGGACTACTGGTCTGGGGCTCCTCTAAGACGGGAGGAATATGGGCTGATGAGACTTACTATTCTTCCCTCACTGAAGGATGCTCGTTTGGCGCCGCCTTTGTGAATTGGTACAATTATGTCCAGAGTCTTTATCCCAGTTTGACGCCCCAGTGGTGGTACGGCATGGTTTTGATTGGCGATGGATCGCTTCATCCAGCTGTCTCTATCTCTGGTTATGTGAAGAATTCATCAGGGGTAGGAATCAAGGGAGCGACCCTGAATTTTAGCAACAACGGCGGCAAAGTCATCACGGACAGCAAGGGTTTTTATTCCCAATCAATTCTTTCCGGTTGGTCAGGCAAAGCCACACCCCAAAAAACAGGATATACTTTTAGCCCCACTTACAGGAAATACACGAAGTTGGGCTCCAGCAAGACAGGGCAGAACTATAAGGGGATTAAAAAGTGACTTTTCTGTTTTAGCCCCCGATCAATCATCGAGCTCTGGAATGGATCATTCTTTCAAGCTCGAGGGCCGCATTCTGGGAAGCCTTTTTCTCACCTAAGAGTGCTTTAATTCTTCTGAACTCTCGAATCATTTCAGCCCGCACTTTTTCAGAATCCAGAATCTTCTTGGCTTCCTCGAAGATTGTTTGGGCAGTGAAGTGGCTCTGGATGAGCTCTGGGATAATTTTTTTCTCAGCCAAGATATTGACGATGCTGAAATTTTTGATTTTCATCAACTTCAGGCCCACACAGTAACTAAGGTAAGAAATGCGGTAGAAAGCGATGAGAGGAGTTTCAACCAGAGCAGCTTCCAGATTGGCTGTGCCGCAGGCCGAAAGCACAAGGTCCGATGCGGCCATGGCATTGTAGTTATCCTCTGCAAGAATTTTTAAGTCTTCGACTCCCGAAATAATAGAGCTCAATAAAAAGTCTTTCTCCAGAGTTTCAGCCTGAATGAGCACGAATTGTGCTGAAAATTCATTTCGAATTTTGGGAATGGCCTTCATGAGAATGGGCATATGGTATTTAATTTCGCTCTTCCTGCTTCCGGGGAGGATAGCGATGAGACGTTTCTTTGGGTGCAGCCCGTATTTTCGGAAGAATTCCTTTTTGTTCAAAGTAACACTTACTCTCTCCAGGAGTGGATGGCCGACATACGTGGCTGGAATTCCATTTTCTTTGTAGATGGACTCTTCGAAAGGGAAGATAAGAAGCATCTTCTCCACCGTCTTTTTGATGGTCTTGAGCCTTGCTTTCCTCCAGGCCCAGACAGTGGGGCTTATGAAATAGAGAACCGGGATAGAGAGTTTTTTGAGTTTTTTTGCCAGGCGCAGATTAAAATCGGGCGAGTCAACCAAGACAGCGGCAGCCGGACTCCTGCTTCGGCATTGTTTGAGGATATGATTGAATATTTTTTTGATGCGGGGGATCTGAGAAATTATTTCGACCGCACCCACCACGGCCAGTTCATCCACCGCGAAAAGGACTTCCACGCCTTCTTTTTTCATCCATTTTCCGCCGATTCCGAAAAATTCCCAAGAAGGCTGGATTTTTTTTAATTCATGGACGAGGCTGGCACCGTGTTTTTCACCGGAACTTTCGCCAGCGACGATGAGGACGGAACTCATTCTTTTTCTTTTTTTTCAGACTCGCCATAATAAACAATCTCAGGGGTTTTGTTGGGATCCTGGCCGTAATAGAAAAGCCATTTGTCGTAGGTGTCTTTTCCGTTATAGATTTTAAAAGATTTCTGTTTGGAGGAACTCAAAACTCCCAAAATCATGGGATTATCGATAGAAGAGAGAGCACTTTGGGGGGCGATTAGGACCTTTTGAGAGGCTCCCTCTCTTCCACCTGGCGTGGGTTCACTTTCCAACCCGCCGACGTCTCCGATGGCGAGAATGACGTTCCACTCCCCATTTTTGCTCATGGGGTCTTTATACAATCTGCGCAGACACTTTTCTTTGATGAGTTCTTCGAAGTCTTTCGGGAAGCTTCCTGGATTTTTTAGCTGGTAGAGCCGGATCGCTTCCACATATTGTTTGCCTCTGAAGATGAGCTCTTCCTCTTTTTCCCGCTGGATTTCCGATTGCCAGACAGGCATGGCCACCATCAGGCCAATACTCAGAACAAAGACGACCACCATCAGCATGATAAGCATATAGCCTTGTTTTTTACCCCCCTTTTGGAAAAGAGGGGTGAGAGGGGCATTATTTTTGCTCTTCTTAGCCGTCAATAAGGTCATAAGCAATTAGCCTTGTGAATTAGATCACCACGTGTTGTGGGCCGTCCCATCGATTCCTTTTTCTTGAGAGCCAGAATGAACATCGATGATTCCTAACTCAAGGTTTGGCTGGATTTCATCTTCAGCAGGGATTTCGCGAACTTCAACCCAGGTGTCTGATTTGCCCGTGAAGGGATCAATGGGAATGGTCCTTAAATACTTCTCCTCAACCAGAGTCCGGAGAGAAGCTGGATATTTTCCTTTATCCGAGTAGTATTGGTCGATCAGTTTTCTCATCTGGAAAAGGTCTTCTCTCAACACGGATTCGCGGGCTTTTCTGGTTGCATATTTGTACTGAGGGAGTCCCATCCCCACCAGGATTCCGATCAAAGTAAAGACGATGATAATCTCGATAAGAGTAAATCCCTTTTCGCGCTGAGCCATGCGTTTTTTGATCATATTCTCACCAATCTTTATACTTCGTCCCGTCGAGCGCTTTGCCCTGACTTTTGGTGTAAATGTCATAGACATTCTCTTTTCCCCAAGTTGTGGAATCAGGGTCGTCCTGATAGGACCGGAGCCCCCAATCAGAAGAATTGGTCATGGGGTCTTTTGGGATTCGCCTCAGGAATTTGACGATCTTTTTTGTGCCTGAGCTCGATTTTGTTTCTTCTGTTCCCCCTTCCTCTGCTCCTTGCTGTCCTCCTTCTTTCAGCTCAATGCCCTTGACTAGTGTTTCTAAGTCCGGAGGGTAGCCCTCGGTATCTTCTTCAACCTCGATTTTATTTTCGTCAGCCAGTTTTTTATAAGCGTCAATCGCTTCCCGGATGATCCGGAGGTTCCTTCTGAGCTCAATTTCTTTTTCCCGCTTGACGGCCGTCTTGACTAAAGGCAAGGCTGCTCCCGCCAAAATGGCGAGCACGGTCAGCGTCACCATCATCTCGGTAAGAGTAAAGCCCTTTTCTCGGGAGAAAAGCTTTCTCATTTCTGTGATATTAATCTCTGAAAAACTAAAACTTATTCCTGCGATACCGGTCATCGGAGAGAGAATCTTTTTTGGAGGAATCTTCCTCTAAGATTTTTTTGCTCAGCCGGACCTTGTTGTCCTCGTCGATATTTATCACTTTGACCCGCACAAATTGCCCCATTTTGAGGACATCCCTGACGCTTTTGACCCTGTAATTTGCGATTTCAGAAACATGGAGCAAGCCGACGATGTTGGGAAGGATTTCGATGAATGCACCATAATCCTCGATCCGAACAACTTTGCCCGTGTAAACCTTGCCCACTTCAGCTTCGATCGTGATTTCCCGGATCATCTCGTGTGCCTTCTTAGCGGCATTCATGTCCGATGAAGCGATCGTGATTTTGCCGCTTTCTTCGATGTCTATTTTGGCTTTGGTTTGGGCGATGATCTTCTTGATGACTTTTCCCGCCGGGCCGATCACTTCACTCACTTTTTCAGGGTTGATGAAAAGAATGATGATCCGCGGGGCATAGGGAGAGATTTCGGGGCGGGGACCCTGGATGACTTCTTTCATCTTTCCCAATACTTTTAGTCGGGCTTCCTTCGCTTTGAATAGAGCTTCTTTAAGAATTTGGGTTGTTATGAAGGGGATCTTGAGGTCGAGCTGGATAGCGGTTACGCCTTTTTCTGAGCCCGTGATTTTAAAATCCATGTCTCCAAAATGGTCTTCAAGGCCTGCAATATCAGTCAGGATCGCGTATCGGTCGCCCTCCTTGACCAAGCCCATGGCAATTCCCGCGATGGTCATGGAGAGCGGAACTCCCGCATCCATCAATGAAAGGATGCCTCCGCACACAGTAGCCATGGAGGAGGAGCCGTTCGATTCCAGGATGTCGGAGACAATGCGGATCGTGTAGGGGAAGTCTTCCGCATTGGGGATAGCAGGAAGAATGGCTTTTTCAGCAAGGGCACCGTGTCCGATTTCGCGCCTTCCCGGGGCTCTCAGAAAAGACACTTCGCCGACGCTAAAAGGTGGGAAGTTGTAGTGGAGCATGAACCTTTTTTCCGCCTCTTCTCCCAGCCCGTTAAGTCTTTGCACATCCTCAAAGGTGCCCAGAGTGACTGTGGCCAAAGACTGGGTCTCTCCTCGGGTGAAGAGAGCCGAGCCGTGGGTTCGGGGCAGAATCCCAACTTCAATGCTGATGGGCCTGATTTCATCGAAATTTCTTCCATCAGCTCTTTTCCCCTGGTTGAGAACCAGCTTGCGGAGAAGTTTCTTCTGGATTTTATAAAAAATCTCCTTGGTCTCACTGATCTCTTCTTCATTATCTTGAGGCACGATCCGGAGGAGAGAATCCAGGATCTTTTTTGTTTCGGTTTCACTCTCTTTTTTGGCTTTGATCTGGATAGCCTGGAGCAAGGGGGAGGAGATTTGTAGCTCGATTTTTGCCATTTTGGCTGGGTCGACTTCCTTTACTGCAAATGCGCGTTTTTTGATGTTCAGTTGATGGTATAGATCTTTTTGGACTTGAATGATTTGCCGGATGGACTCCTGAGCCAGAGAAATAGCCTCAATGATTTTCTCTTCATCGACTTCGACTGCCCCGGCCTCCATCATTCCAACCCCTTCTTCTGTTCCCACGACCACCATGTTGAGAGGGCTTTTTTCGAGCTGGGTGGCTGTGGGATTGATCAAAAATTGATTATCCACAAGCCCCACTTTGACAGCTCCAAGAGGAGTTGTGAAAGGAATATCTGAGAAGTAGAGAGCAGCTGAAGCCCCAATGATGCCCAATGTATCAGGTTCATTCTCCAAGTCTGCGGATAGCAGGAGGGCTACAATTTGCGTATCAAAGAAGTAGCCCTCGGGGAAGAGCGGCCTGATCGGCCGGTCGATGAGCCGGCTCACGAGTATTTCGCGTTCTGAAGGCTTGCCTTCCCGTTTAAAAAATCCCCCAGGGATTTTCCCTGCAGCATATGTATTTTCCCTGTAATCGACGATCAGGGGAAGGAAGGATTTTGCCTCATTGGTTTCCTTTTTGGAGGTGGCGGTGACAAACATGATGGTGTCCCCATAGCGTACTAATGCGGAGCCATCCGCTTGCCTTCCAATTTTTCCTATTTCGATAGATAAAGTGCGATTATTGATTTCAAGACTTATTTTTTGAGACATGATAACCCCGTCGGCCCGGGCCTATTTCCTGAGGTTAAGCTTTTGAATGAGCTTTTCGTAGCGGGCGGCATCCACTTTTTTCAAGTGTTCCAGAAGCCTTTTTCTCTGCCCGACCAATTTCATCAGGCCAGTCCGGGAATGATAATCCTTTTTATGGATGGAAAAATGTTCGATCAGCGAATTGATTCGTTGGGTCATCAGAGCGATTTGAACCTCTGGCGAACCCGAATCTGCTGTGTGCAGTTTGTTTTCTTCAATAATTTTTGTTTTTTCTTCTTTCATAAGCACTAATATTTTCTCCTTTTAATTCTTGATTATATTATCAAAAAATGAGGTGAAAGTAAACTAGTTTTCAAGTAAGCATCCCAAATTCTGTGATGATTGAATAGCGGCTTTGAAAAAGGCTTGGCTCCCCGCTCCGATCGGCGGCCTGAGAGACCCGTCTTCCTCGGCTCCTCCGGCCCAAGGCTCCAGGCAAATCTATCTTATTTTGGGGACAAAAAATCAATTTATCCCCAAAATCACTTGCGGTAACCCATCCTCGGAGCCTTGGCCGGAAGGAGGGCCGCGGCTACCCTCGTCAGACGGGCTCTCAGGCTGATCTCCGCAATGGTCGCTGCAGCCCTTTTCAAAGCCCCTTTATCACGGAATTTGGGATGCTTACAGTTTTCAATGGGGAGCCCGTGCGCAGTGCCACCCAGCAGTAATCCTAGGCTCTTATGGAATTGGAAATGCTTCCTCAATGATGAGGGAAGACAAAGGAGAGAGGGGAATTTTCTAAAAACTTAGGTTTTTTTTCCGGCGCTGAAGCTGCTGGGCATATTTGGAGGCTAAACCTCCCTGGGAGCTTTTTATCTCTTCGAGTTTTGCGTTGATCTCCGCCAGAGTCATTTTGTTGATTTTCTTATTTTTAGAAGAGCCCCCGGAGCCTTCAGAGGGAGCAGGGATTTCTTCTTTTTTGGCAGCTTTTTCCGCCTTTTTTGCCTGTTCTTTCTTCTCTTTTTTTTCTTCAGCCATGGATGCGTATCCTTTCCGATATTTGACTTGGTAAACTAAGGGAGGATTGAATTCCTCTCTTATAAAATAGCAAAAATTGATTTTTTTAGCAAGGGAAAAGGGCGCAAAGGCAGCATCAATGGCATCACCTAAATGGAGATGCTTTCTTTCCAGACGAAAATCTTGCACGAAAAGAGAGAATTTAGTATAGTCAAGCGGCGGTGTATCTGGTTTATTCCCTTTTGCTTTTCTTTGCGATTCTGTTTTATTTCCCCATTTATTTTTTCAGGATAAAAATCATAAAAAGAGAAAAGCTCTGCCTGCGCGAAAGATTGGGACAGGGCTTGCCTCAAATGGCTCCCGGAGAGGAATCTATCTGGATTCATGCCGTTTCTGTGGGCGAAGTCCTCTCCCTTCAGGATCTCGTCAAGGAACTCAAGAAAAAGCACCCGTCCTGGAAAATTTATTTTTCTTCTTTGACGAACGCCGGTCTCAATGTAGCCAAGAAAAAGCTCAAAGATGCCGATCATGTCTTTTTCATCCCTCTCGATTTTGCCAGAGTTGTCAAGCGTTTCCTCAAAACTCTCGAGCCCAAGATGCTGGTCCTGGCTGAAGCTGAGTTTTGGCCAAATCTCTTAAGAGAAGCCCACAGGCAGACAAACGGTATTCTTCTCGTTAACGGCAGAATGTCGCAGCACGCATTCAGGAAATATACCCGACTTAAGCCATTGGCAAGAGGAATTTTAAAATATATTGACCTCTTTTTGATGCAGACTGATAGGGATAAGGAGAAGATCGAAAGCCTCGGGATTGAACCCGATCGGGTGGAAGTCGCAGGAAACCTCAAATCAGAATTGAACCTCCCTCAGTTTACTGATGAGGAGATCTTGGCTGTCAAAAAGAATCTGGGAATTTCCCGGGGGAAAAAAGTCATAGTTGCCGGGAGCACTCGCAAGGGAGAGGAAGAGATGCTGGTTGAGGCTTATGCCGAGGCCAGGCAGAATCGGGAAGACCTGCTTCTTATTCTTGCTCCGCGGCATCCAGAAAGGGTTCATGAAGTTGAAAAGATTTGTCATAATTACGAGTTTAAAATTGCAAAAAAAACCCAGGTCACCCCGGAAGCGGTTTGGGATGTTCTCATTTTAGACACGATTGGAGAATTGGTTCGATTCTATGCGCTTTCGGATGCCGCATTTGTAGGAGGGAGCTTGGTGGAATGGGGCGGCCATAATCTCCTCGAGCCCGCTTTTTACCGCAAGCCCGTCTTTTTTGGGCCCCACATGGAGAATTTCCGAGCTTTAGCTGAAGAATTTGTCGAGTGCCGAGCGGCCAAGATTGTGTCCAAGAAAGAAGAGCTGGTGGACATGTTTCTGCTTATGGATGAAAAAGAGCTCGAGGAAATGGGCAAGAGGGCCGAAGAACTATTACATTCCCTTCAAGGGGCCACAGCAAAAACGATCAAAGCTATCGAGGTTATTATGGCTAGATGATGAAGGAAAGAATCACGTTGCTCAACAAAAAAAAATTAAAAGCTTTGACCTTGCTTTGTGCCTTCTTCTGGATTTTCTTTCTTTCCTCCAGCCAAAAGCTTCTTTGGGCTGAAACTCAATCTCCATCTAAAGACAGATTTAACAGAGAATTTATTTTCAAAGCTGGCAAGGATTTTAAGGAAGTCGTTACTTCTCCCAAGAACTGGGGCGGCAATGACCTCTTGAGATTATCAGCGGTTCTTGGGACAGGAGTGCTCCTCTATGCTTTTGACCAGGATATTCAGAACTGGGTCCAGGAGAGGCGCACCTCGTCTTCAAATGATTTTATGAGATTTATGAGCAATTTTGGCAACGGATTTTATTTGGCAAGTTTTATGGCCGGGCTGTACGCAGCCGGAGAAATCACCAGTAAAAATAGCCTGAGAAAGGCCGCCCTGTTGAGTTTTGAGAGTTGGATTGCTTCAGGGGTACTTGTCGTGGGGATAAAGGTTGTTGTCGGAAGAGCGCGTCCCAGGAGCGGTGAATCCCAACATAGCTTTTGCCTCTTCTCAACCCGGACAGCTCACAATTCTTTTCCCTCCGGCCATTCAGCCTCTGTTTGGGCGGTTGCGACGGCTATTGCCGATCAATCAGAGGCCAAGGTTATAGACGTTTTAGCCTACAGCCTTGCCACAGTGGCGAGTCTATCCCGAGTTCACAACAACGACCATTGGGCTTCCGATGTTTTTATCGGCTCTGCGCTCGGCTATTTTGTCGCCAAAAAAATCTGTGCCCTCAACCGAAAGCCGGAAACAAAGAAACTAAGCTTTGCCTTTCAGTTTTCCAGGCAGAGGCAAGCCCTCTCGCTTTCGCTTGCCTTTTAATCAGTAAGGAGGGACGTTCCTTATAGGATGCATTTGTATCTAGGTGATGCTACTGAAAAGGAATAGGGTCCTGTCACGGCTCCTCCCCATCCGTCCTCGCCTCCGCTCCCCCAAGATACCGCACTGGAAATGATTCAAGCGCCGTGAGGCTCCGGGCGGGTGGGGAGCCCCTCCGCCGTGCCACCCTCCTTTGATTGTCGCACCAAATCACATAAACAGAGAGGCAGCGTTCGCTATAATAAAATTGGACATCTATTTGGGGATTCGATATATTATCAGGGTAAATCTTATGTTGAGGACAGACGATGCAAATGAAAATCAATCGCCGGAAATTCCTTAAAAAAACAGCGCAGGGTTTCACCGCCGTGGGGGTTGGAAGCTGCGGGTGGCTGCTTCAGGGTTGCATTTCTAAAAAAAATTTTGATCTTGTGATCAAGGACGGCTTGGTTTTTGATGGGAAAGGACGCCCAGGTTTTGTGGCTGATGTCGGAATTAATAGTAATATTATAGAAACTATAGGAAAAATAAACTATTCTCAAGCTAAGACGGTTATCAATGCCAAGAACCTGGCGGTCGCGCCGGGCATCATCGATGTCCACGACCACACGTCTGTGGAGCTTTTGGTAAACCCCGAAGCGGAAAGCGCCGTCCATCAAGGAGTGACGACGACCATCAGCGGGAATTGCGGCGAATCTCCTTTCCCTGTCCCCCTGGAAACTTTGGAAGAACAAAAAAAGAACTTAAGGGAAGAATATGACCTTGACCTCGACTGGCAGGACATTCAAGGCTTCTTTGCTAGGCTTGAGGAGAGGGGAGTGGCCCTCAACTATGCCACGCTCGTCGGCCAGGGCACAATCCGCGGGGCTACTATGGGGTTCAAAAACCGAAAGCCCACTTCTGAAGAGCTTTCGAAAATGAAGATGCTGGTTGTTGAGAACATCAAAAAAGGTGCCTTGGGTCTTTCCAGCGGGCTTGAATACACTCCCAGCAGCTTTGCCGACACCTCCGAGCTCATCGAGCTCTGCAAAGTTACAGCTCCATATGGAGGTATCTACGCCACGCATATGAGGGACGAGGAAGATCTTGTGCTCGAGGCCGTGGATGAGGCCATTCAGATTGCGCGGGAGGCCGGGGTCAAGCTTCAAATATCTCATTTGAAAGTCTGCTATCCCCAAAACTGGCCAAAACTTAACTCTGCCTTGGCCAAAATCGAATCGGCTAAAAAAGAGGGAATCGATGTTTTCTGCGACAGATATCCCTACATTGCTGCAAGCACAGGCTTGAGCATTCTTTTCCCTCTTTGGGCGAGAGAGGGGACCGCTGAAGATTTTCTTTCCCGTCTTAAAGACACTTCTTTAGATTCCAAGCTCCGCGCCTCTATCAATGACCTCGAGAAAAAGCTCGGTTCCTGGGATAAAATCCTTATTTCCTCTGTTGCCTCTGAGAAAAATAGGCCGATTGAAGGGAAGAACGTGCTGGAGGCGTCGAAGAAAGCCTCGAAGTCTGCCTATGATTTTATGCGAGATTTGTTGATAGAGGAGAAGGGGCGGGTGGATATGGTTGAGTTTGTGATGAATGAAGAAAATTTAAAAAAGATTCTGGCTCATCCCCTTGTGGGTGTTGGTTCTGACGGCTCAGCCATAGCTCCCTATGGCGTCTTGGGTCGAGGCAAGCCCCATCCGCGACACTACGGGACTTTTCCCAGAGTCCTGGGCAAGTATGTGCGTGAAGAAAAAATTTTGCCTCTGGAGGAGATGCTCAAAAAAATTACTTCTCTAGCCGCTCAGAGGTTTGGGCTTGAAAAAAGAGGAGTCATTGAGCGCAATTATTTTGCGGACTTGGTTGTTTTCGACCCGAATAAAATCATTGATAGGGCCACTTATACAAACCCACATCAGTATCCTCAGGGTATTGAATATGTTCTTGTCAACGGCCAGGTTGTCATCCAAAACGGGGAACACACAGGCCAGCTTCCGGGCATGATTTTGAGGAAAAAAATCAAGGTTTAAGTGCAAGTATGACTTTAAGGCGAGTTTTGATTATATGTTTTTTTCTGATTCCTCTGTTGCTTTTTTCGTTCCAAACAGAAAAGTTCCAAATCCAAACGGTTCAAACAGCCTCGCTTCAAACCGAAATTCTCCAGACACCCGGTGGCGTGAATCTTGAATTTGCCTTCAGGGCTTATCAACCAGGCGAAATAATTCTCGTCACTCTGAAAGAAAATCCTTCTCTCAAAAGGGCGACGATTCGATTCCAGGGAAGAGACTATCATCTGGAAAAGAAAGAAAACGGCGGCGCGATTTTTGTTTTTATCGGACTCGACCTCGGCCTCAAGCCGGATAGATACCTGATAAAGGTTTCCATCGAGAGAGAGGATGGCGGAAAGGATTTTTCTCAGAAAGAGATTTTTGTCCAGCCAAAAAAATTTCCGGTTAAAAAATTATGGGTCAAAGGAGAATTTGTTACTCCTCCCCCAGAAGTTCAGGAAAGAATCCAGAGGGAATCAGATCTGCTTCAAGCAGTCTACAGCATCATAACCCCTGACTGGCTTGGTCGCGGAGAGTTTATCCTCCCCTTTTCTGGAAGAGCTGTCCCCAATTTTGGCGAGAGACGCATCTATAATAATGTGCCCCGTTCTCTTCACGCCGGAGTGGATGTGGCCGCACCTCTCGGCACTCCCATCCAGGCTTCAAATTCGGGAAAAGTTGTGCTGGCCAGTGATTTGTACTTTTCAGGCAAGACCGTCATCATCGACCATGGCCTCGGGCTTTTTACTTTTTATTGCCATTTTTCCAGGCTCATGGTGAAAAGGGGAGATTGGGTGAACAAAGGTGATGTGATTGGAAAAGCGGGTTCCACAGGCCGCTCCACAGGACCCCACCTTCACTGGGGAGTTAAAGTCTATGATAGCCGAGTTGACCCTTTTTCGCTAATAAGCCTTCCGCTGTAAATCGAATCTGTC
>Ga0315280_10008973_pt1 | contig 12971 bp, 10 predicted proteins | sample YL17G06_40_MG_FD_203697 | JGI IMG/M metagenome (GOLD analysis project Ga0315280, IMG submission 203697) | Sediment microbial communities from Yellowstone Lake, YNP, Wyoming, USA - YL17G06_40 | ecosystem: Environmental > Aquatic > Freshwater > Lake > Sediment | place: USA: Wyoming | collected...
GGAAGATGACCTGTTAAAGCCCCCGTCTGAACTCTCCTTCAAGCCCATCCAGTTTTCACCGCCTGAGCCGGTGAGGTATGAACTGAAAAACGGCATGGTCATTTACCTGCTTGAAGACCATGAGGTGCCGGTTGTGAATATCACTGCCCGGCTCCGCAGCGGTTCTATCTATGAACCAAAAGAAAAGGCAGGTCTGGCAGAGCTGACCGGTATCGTGATGAGGACCGGGGGAACGCAGTCAATGGGTGGTGCTGCAATCGATGAAGAGCTTGAATTCATGGCTGCCTCCGTCAGTGTCAGCATTGGCTCCCAGTCAGGGGGCGCCTCGCTCACGGTTCTGACCAAGGATGTTGACCGGGGGCTCAGGATCTATTCTGACATTATTATGCATCCCGTGTTTGAGCAGGAGAAGTTTGACCTGGCGAAGAAGGCAAAGCTGGAAGAGCTCCGGAGAGAGAACGACGACCCGGAGGAACTTTCCTTCCGTGAGTTCAAGAAAATTATTTACCGGGGTAATCCGCGGGGGAATTTCCCAACCCCTGCTTCTGTTCGGAAAATTACCCGAGATGACCTTGCAGCATTTCACCAGCGCTATTTTTATCCTGACAGGATTATTATAGGTGTATCAGGTGACTTCTCTTCTCAGGAGATGCTCGATAAACTTGAACACTTATTTGGTAATTGGGGAAAAGCGAAAGAGACATTGCCATCAATTCCTCCCCCTTCATCTCAGGCAGGGTCAGTGAACCTTGTTTCCAAGGATCTCCCCCAGTCAGTTATCATCCTCGGCCATCTAACAGTCCCGAAGAACCACCCCGATTACTATCCGTTTACCCTCTTGAATTTCATCTTGGGCGGGAGCGGCTTCAATTCACGGCTTACTACGGAGATCCGCTCGAACCGGGGCCTCGCTTACAGCGTGGGGAGCTTCTACCGCGGTGATATTGATTACGGGGTGTTTGGTGCATACTGCTTTACCAAACCTTCTTCAACCCGGCTCTCCCATGACCTGATCCTGAAGACCATGAAGGAAATCAGGGATGCGGGGATTACGGAGGGAGAGTTGAAGTGGGCGAAGGATTCTATCCTCAACAATTTCATCTTCTCCTTCACCTCAAGCCATCAGATCGTGGTCGAGACGATGGATCTTGAGTACAACCGTCTCCCGGCAGATTTTCTCAGGACATATCAGGGGAAAATATCACAGGTGACCAGTGTGGACGTGGAAAGGGCAGCTAAGTCATATCTCCATCCTGAAGATGCGATCCTCTTAATTGTGGGAAATGAGAGCGCTTTTGATAAGCCCCTGACGGATCTGGGAAAGGTGAATAGAATAGAATTATCAAAATAGCTGTCAGCTTACAGCGGTCAGCCTTATTCGCTTTCCATGAACACGTATCAGCACACTCAGCCTGGTGTTCTCCTGCGAGTTGTCTTGGGCATTTCTGCTGCGATACTGCTCGGAGTCATCGAATTCTCTCCTCCGCAGCCAAGGTTGGTGATGGCGATTGTCGTCATCATTCTTGTACTTTCGTTGTTCCTCTTTAACTCGCTCACGGTTTCCATCGATGAGCAGTATCTGCGCCTGCGAATGGGTGTCGGTCTGATCCGGAGCAAATTCCCAGTCTCTGACAGACGAACCTTCTGCTCTCACCACGGTAATAAACCAATCCATCTCCGCACAGCGTAACTAAATTCTTATTCAGGAGACAGAACAAAAAAAGTTATTGACAAACTAATCAGAATGGAGATATGAAAAATGAAAATCGTTTTTATTTTTTAAGGAGGTTACCTATGAGAAGCAAGGTATTTATCACCACAACCACCTTTTTCTTTTTTCTGTCTTTTTTCATCTTCATACCGCCACAATCCAGTGCAGATGAAGTAACCATCTACCGGGATAACTTCGGTGTTCCGCATATCTACTCCGGTACTTCGAGGGGACTGTTTTACGGTCTTGGTTACGCAATGGCACAAGATCGCCTTTTCCAGTTAGAATCCTTCAAGAGGGCCTTTTCAAGCAGGCTTGCTGAAGTTTTTGGTTCGTTCTGCTTGTACCCAGACTACATGTTCACATTTTGCGGATATACCCAGGATGAGTTACAGGGTCTGTACGATAGTCTTGATGAAGAATATAAAACTGTTTACTCTTCTTTTACTGATGGAATAAATGCCTACATAGATGAAGCATTGGCTGATCGGGAGAATAAGCTCCCCATTGAGTTCCAGACATATGGGTTTGATCCGGAATCATGGACGGTTCTCGATACCGCACTCCTTACCGTTCAAATAATGAAAAAACCCTTCGGTGGATACGAAACGACGGCCGCTTCAATTCTTTCGGATCTCATTGAGACCCATGGTGAGGAAGAAGGGAATGCTATCTTTGATGATCTCATCTGGATTGATGACCCAGGCTCACCCACGTCCATCCCATCATCGTCAAAAGCACAATCTCAGGGAAATCCTAAAAAGACTAAAACGTGGGTTAATCGTAAACCTATTAGAGGCATAGAAAAAGTAGCACGAGAACTCAGAGATAAACAGGATGAATTCAACACTGCGCTGAAATTGCTTGGCATACCGATAAATTTCGACTGTATGGCCTTGGCGATCTCTCCTTCCCGCTCCGTTACAAGGAATGCCCTCTTATTCGGGGGACCGCAGGAAGAACTCTCAATTCCTTCAATTTTCTATGAAGTTGGACTGCACGGGGCTGGATTCGATATTGTTGGAATTGCTGGCGTAGGGATGCCTGCTATGTTCTATGGTGTATCCAGAGACTGTGCATACTTATGGACCGGAGGGGTGGGCAATTCAGAAGATATCTTCGTTGAAAAACTCAACCCGGAGAATACAAATCAGTATTGGTATAACGGTGAATGGAAGGATATGGAGGTGAGAACGTTCACCATAAACGTAAAGGATTCTGCTCCTGTTACCAAGACCATATATTATACAGTCCATGGTCCGATAACAACAAAGGATATTGAAAACCTCGTAGCATATTCAGTAAAGTGGGCTAACCGGGATAATCCTTTTGGAATCTTTACTTCATACTATGAAGCGATGAAAGCAAAGGACGTTTGGCAACTAGAGAAGGCTGCGAAACTCTTTTCTCCCAGTGGTACCTTTACCGGTGTAGATAGAGAAGGGAACATTGGGTTCTTCTATGTTGGGATGTATCAGATTGAGGCTGAAGGGGTAGATAATCGCCTCCCTGTACCAGGTACAGGGGAATATGAGTGGCAGGGATTTACCCCCGAACATGAGCTCCCTTCTCTTATCAATCCTGAACAGGGTTACCTGACAACTTGGAACAGTAAACCCATTGCTGGCTGGGAACAGGGTGACTGTCAACTTATGATACCCTGGGGTCCGGATCAGAGACTATACCGCTTCAATGAGATTATGAAAGAGAAGAAACTTTTCTCCTTTGATGACTTAAAGGAGATCAACAGAGATATCGCCATGAAGGATCTCAGGTTTTCATGGTTTAAACCCTACCTCCTCAGTGCAGAATCAAAGAAGGTGAAGGACTCGAGGATTAAGAAGGCAAAATCCTATGTGAAGTCTTGGAACGGTTACCGTGAAGACCTTGATGGTGATGGATACTATGACAGCGTTGGCCTCACGATCTTCGATGCTTGGATGAATCGGGCCCTTCAGAATACTTTTGAAGATGAACTGGGAGAATACTGGACGTATGTGAGCCCAAGCAGTGATGGAATTTACGAACATGGTGCTGCCTTATTTTTGAGAGCACTCCAGGGTAAAAAAGCAGCCCTTCCGCCCTCGCGGGATTACTTCAACGGAGAGAAAAATGAGGTATTGCTCAAGAGTCTGGTCGAAGCATTAGATGAGCTTGAAACAGAATTTGGAACTTCGGACATGAGTGCCTGGAAGAGGGAGATTACCAAAATGCATTACGAACCATCCTTTATGGGTCTCCCCACCAGTGATAGTTCATGCGAGATTACCCCTATCTATATGGAACGGCCACTTGCAGATTACTGTATAGAGATGACCAATCCATTCCCCAAGGGTGTTAATACTTGTACCCCTGGCGAAAGTGGTTTCACAAAGATGGATGGAACGATGAGTGAGCACATCTGCGACCAGATAGAGTTGCAAGAGAACTGGGAGTATAAGGATCTCCTCTTGCGCTTCAGCGATGTAAAGAAGAATGCAGCGGAGGTGATCAAACTTACCTATTAACGGTGAAGTTTTGAACTTTTAAACAGTTAAATTCGGTAACTCTTTTACTTTTAAATCCTGGAGGCTTCTTCAGCGTGGAAGGAACTCCGGACAAAGGGGGCTGATACTCCATAGCGGAAGCCCATCTCTTCACCCACTGTCTTAAACCTTTCAAAAATTTCAGAGAAAGAAAAAGGGGACAACGGTTCTATTTTTATAAGTATTAATAAAAGAGATATATAGAACCGTTGTACTAGCTCACTAATTCGGTAATTTTTAAGAGCTTATCAAAGGGCGTTATGTAATTCAATCCTGCGAGTTGTCTTGGGCATTTCTGCTGCGATACTGCTCGGAGTCATCGAATTCTCTCCTCCGCAGCCAAGGTTGGTGATGGAGATTGTTGTCATCGTTCTCGTGCTTTCGCTGTTCCTCTTTCACTCACTTACAGTTTCCATCGATGAGCAGTATCTGCGCCTGCGAATGGGAATCGGTCTGATCCGGATCAAATTTCTGATCTCTGACATCGTGAAGGCATATCCCGTGAAAAACAAGTGGTACAGCGGCTGGGGGATTCACCTCACAGGTAAGGGATTCCTCTACAATGTTTCTGGATTCGATGCCGTTGAAATCGTCCTCTCATCCGGTGCAATCCATCGAATTGGCACAGACGAACCCTCTGCTCTCACGCAGGCAATTAACCAATCCATCTCCTTTCAGCATAACTAACTCCTCGTTCTGGTCAGACTTGACAGAAGAGGATAATTAGTCTAAATGAAAGGCATTGGACGAATTAACAAGAAGTCACAGGAACTTCCTATATAGAAGGGAACAGTTTGTGTTTTCTATTTTAAACAGACTGTATAATCATTGTTGGGCGGAACAGGGAAATTCAAGATGAAATTATCAGTATCAAGTGGCCTTAAGCGCTTCAGGGAATCACGATGGTGGGGCGTACTTGTTTATGTGACTTTATGGGGGATTTTTCTCTCTATGCTTTTTATCCCACTCTACAGGAGTGGATGGAGATTTACCGGATGGCTCTTGGATGTATTCGGTATTGTTTGGCCTGTTGCTTTTTTCTGGGCGATTTTGTCCCTTTTGTTAGGCATTTCTGGGGACATAACACTTAATTGTATTTGACAATATCTCTTGGTTAATTTAATGTCCCGCCATGGCGCGAATAGCACGACTGGTTGTCCTCAGACATCCTCATCATGTTACTCAGCGTGGTGTTCGTTCAATAACAATATTCAGAGACGATACCGACCGCCAGGCAGTGAAGAATTTCACATGAAGGTCCAGAATCTCACTGGCAGAAACCTTCGCAAGAAGAAACCAGGGCGAGCAAAGAGTGAAGAAAAGCATAATGCACCTTAATGCAATTAAGTGTTATGTCCCCAGAATTTATACAGAATTCAGGAAAAAGGGGACGGCAGGCTGTCCCCATATAGTATGGAACAATAGTCTCTGGCACCATAGATTTTCGCGATCAGGTTTTAAAGGGCTCTGTTAAATATCAGCAGGGACCAAAGAAACTTTAACCCTAACTTAGAAAAGGAGTCAATATGTCAAAACAGTTTTTCCGATTTACTGCTACAGCGTTTATAGTCATCTCCTTAACCATGGTGTTTTTACCCGTTGCGAGTAATGCATACCTCACAATATCAGGCAATGATATTGAACTAAGCTGTGGGCAAGAGAATCTACAGGGTAAAAAGATTTTAATTATTTATGACACAAAGTATGGAGCGACAAGAACCATTGCAAATAAAATTCAGGATGTCCTGTGCGCGCAGGGGGCACAGGTTGATATGAGCCTGGTGAAAAGGATACAGGATGTGTCAACGTATGATGCAGTAATTCTCGGGTCTGCTATAATCGAATTGCAGTGGCGTCCTGATATGTTAAATTTCTTAAAAGCGCAAGAGGGTGCGCTAGCAAAAAAAAATGTTGCGGTGTTTATAGTATGCGGCATGCTCAAAGATGATACCCCTGCAACCCAGCAACTAGCGCAACAGCTCTTTATAGATCCAGTGCTTAAACAGATACCCCAGGTTGTTCCAGTCGGAAGTCCAGGGTTATTTGCAGGTGTGATGGATTTCAGTGTGTTAACACCTGTTGATGAGTTCTTAATCAGGACTTTTTTTGGGAGTGTGCTGCCCGAAGGTGATTATCGCAATTTTGATAAAGTTAAACAATGGACAGAAGACATATTTGCAGCTTTAAAGTAACTAACCTTAGGAGGTATTTTTTACAGAGAAAGCAAATTCATTATCCACAAGAAGGGGTTATCACCCATTTGCTGCTCCTTATATAGAAGGGAACAGTCTGTGTTTCCTATTTTATACAGACTGTATAATCATTGTTAGGCCACATACAACACTCACAAAACAAAATATGGACATCCCCCACTGATCCATCTATAATTTATATAGACACTGATATGCCGACAATCAGCAACATCTCAGGCCCATACCGGTTCTTTTTCTACAGCTTCGATTGCAACGAGAGAATGCATGTGCATGTTCAGAGAGAAAAGATGATTTGCAAATTTTGGATCCAACCCGTTGCTTTAGCAAGGAATCAGGGTTTTACGCCTAAAGAACTCAATGCCATACGGGAAGTGATCTTAAAGAACAGGGACAAAATCATGGAGGCATGGTATGAACACTGCGGTACAAATACAAGAAGTGAGAATTAAGGATATAAGCGTCACTGAAGACACGATTACGGCTCAACTTACGGATGGACGGATAATCAGTGTTCCGCTTGCCTGGTCGTGGCGATTGATGGAGGCAACGCCTAAACAACGGGCAAAATGGAGAATCATTGGAGATGGTCATGGTGTGCATTGGCCGGACATCGATGAGGATATCAGCGCCGAAGGCATGCTATATGGTATTCCAGCTCCAAGACCTCGCATATTTTCACGGTTCAGTCCGAAATCAGCAGAGAAGAAAACAAAGGCTAACAAGGGCGTGCAGCGAATCGCCGAAAAGGCTGGCTCTCGCTGACGCTTGCCGTTCAGAATTCATACCAAAAGATGATTCGGCGACTGATAGATTGCTATGCTTCACTATATCAAAAGAGTACCTAACAACAAAATTCACAATCCGCATTCCGGGATCCGAAATTAATACAACCACATTAAGTGAAGTGTCATTGCAAGGAGTCCCGAGGGCATTCGGGACGACGAAGCAATCTCGTGTCTATGATGTGAGATTGCCACGCCTGCGTGCCGAAACGCTTACCTGTTGGGAAGCATTTCGCCTAAGACAGGCACTACGGCGTGCAGGCACGCTCCCATTGGCCTGCCTGTGCGTGGCACGCAGACAGGTCGCTCGCAATGACAAAGAGGTAACATTAATGCGTTAATTTTAGTTTAGGCTGAGAGCTGACGGCTGACGCTAATTTGTAAGGCTTCCGAGCGGTGAGGGGATTTTTCCTCCGAACTCCACGAAGCGATCCGAGCAGAAGGCATTTTTAACCGGCACGATGTACGCCTCGCCGAACAGCCCGCCAAATATTGCCTTTTCTCCCACATCCTTATTGGGTACCGGAATGATTCTCACTGCCGTAGTCTTGTTGTTGATCACACCGATTGCCATCTCGTCAGCGATGATGGCAGCAATGGTCTTGGCATCAACGTAACCTGGAATGGCAATCATATCGAGACCAACCGAGCAGACCGATGTCATTGCCTCCAGCTTTTCCAGGGAGAGGTATCCTTTTCTCACAGCCTGAGAGAGGTTGATATCTTCGCTCACCGGAATGAAGGCCCCACTCAATCCCCCGACCGATGAGGAGGCGAAAGCGCCTCCTTTTTTCACCGCATCGTTGAGCAGGGCAAGTGCGGCTGTTGATCCGGGGACACCGATAGATTTCAATCCCAGGCACTGGAGGATTTCGCCCACGCTGTCGCCCACCTTTGGAGTTGGAGCAAGAGAGAGATCGACAATTCCAAAGGGAACACCCAGTTTTTCTGCCACCTCCCGTGCAATCAATTCTCCTACTCTCGTTACCCTGAAGCTGGTCTTTTTGATAATCTCAGAGAGGTCATGGAGGGTCAGCTTTTTGCCTGACTGGATATGTCTCTGTAATTCTTTTTTTACTACCCCGGGACCGCTTACTCCAACGTTAATCACGCATTCCGGTTCCCCGTATCCCAGGTATGCTCCGGCCATGAAGGGATTGTCTTCCGGGATATTGGCGAAGACCACCAGTTTTGCGCAGCCGAAGCCGTCCCGTTTGGCAGTAAGCCGGGCGGTCTTTTTTATCACTTCTCCCATCCTGGCCACTGCATCCATGTTAATGCCGGCCTTGGTGGAGGCTACGTTTACTGACGAGCAGATCCTTGTAGTTTTTGCGAGAACTTCCGGTATGGAGTCGATCAAGTTGAGGTCACCCTTAGTGAATCCTTTCTGAACCAGTGCAGAGTAACCTCCGAGAAAATCTACCCCGACCTCTTTTACTGTTTGATCCAGCGCTCGGGCCAGCGAGAGATACTCTTTTCTCTTCAGGCCTTCAGCAATGCTCGCTATCGGTGTGACAGCGATTCTCTTATTCACAATGGGGATCCCGTATTTCTCTCCGATGGCATTGCAGACCCTGACCAGGTTATGTGCCTTTGCAATGATTTTTTTACGGACACTGCTGGTGAGCTGCCGGAGCGATGGACTGGCGCAGTCCCGCAGGCTGATCCCCAGGGTGACTGTTCGTACGTCGAGGTTCTCGCTCTTGAGCATCTCGATGGTCTTGAGGATTTCCTCTGAACTGAGCATGGTTTTTCCTCTATATTTCATTGATTGCCCGGAAGATGTTCCGGTGCTGGAGGCCAATCTCCACCTTGAGTCTTTTTCCCCGCTCTGACAGCTCTTTCTTGAGAGAAGCAATATCCACCTGTTCAGGGATTTCTACCTCATAGATCTGGGCATAATCTGTCTTGCCTCTCATCTTTGTTACCTTGGCATCAAAGCTGGTAATGTTTATCCCGTGTTCAGCAAGGATTTCAGTCACTCCATACACGAGCCCCGGCCTGTCCTGGCCGAGTACCGTAATAATGAATGACTGGGAGGGCGGCTGCCTATAGTGCCTGAGCTGCTGCGGTGATACTTCTTTTACGTGGATATCCATCCCCCTGAGAGGCTCTTCCCTGAGGCATGCCTCCTGGATCTGTCCCGCCGTATTCTTCTTAGGCGAGGTAGCGATGAGGATCATGGCAAATTGTCTTTTGAGGATGGTGGAACTGAGCTCCTCGATGTTGCATCTATGGAGGAAGAGAATCTTGGAGACAGCTGCCACGATGCCCGGCCGGTCCGAACCTACAACCGTAATCACAATCCAGTATTTCATAGCTCCTGACCTTGAGATGCTCTAACAGGCTGTTGAAAAACGTTCATCTGCGGCGTTCCCCTCGTCCTTCGTCGTTGCGACGTACGTCCAAGTACGCCTCACTCCTCAGGATTTCGGGCGCCTTGCATCTGAGCATTTTTGATCAGCCTTAAAAAAGTGGCTTTTTCAGCACACTGCTCAGTGATGGAAGTATATAACCGGGAATAGGGAGAATCAAGAGGTGTTTATTGCGGGGAATGGGTATTTATGGTATCATAAAAACAAGGTAGCCATAAGAAGTGATGATGAAGAAAAATATAACACGGTGCTTGCTCATTGGCTTTCTCTTCCTTTCCTCCTGCTGTACCGTACCCCGGGAGAACATAGTCGGGGAAACAGCAGGTGAAACGTACGTGCAGGAACGTCCACCCGCAGTCAAGGAGGAGATTCCAGACCCTGCTCTCTACTACCACTTTTTCTTAGCCCAGATTTATCAGTCCGAGGACGATGTTGACAAAGCAATTGCAGAATACAGCCAGGTACTGTCATTCGATCCTGATTCCGTCGGCCTGCATGCCGCACTCGCCAGCTTGTACCTGAGGAAGGGTGATACTGAAAAGGCGATAACAGAGTGCCAGAATGCTATCATTGATGATCCCGTTGCCTTTAAACCAAGGATGTTACTGGCAGGGATATACTCATCGCAGGGTGAGTATCCCAAGGCGATCAGGGAATATGAACAGGTGATCAGGACCAGCCCCGATCACTTTGAGGCCAGCGTCTACCTCGGCACCCTGTATGCGGAACAGCACGAATATGACAAAGCGATTGAGATTCTGGAGAACCTGCTGAAAAAGTATCCGGATTCCGTGATGCCCCCGTATTATGTGGCAAAGGTTTACGCGGAGATGAAGTTCTACCGGGAGGCGGAGAGGTACTACAAACGGTGCCTCGAACTGAAGCCTGCCTTTGAGCCCGCCCTCATCGATCTGGCCATGCTCTATGAGACGCAGAACAAGATGGATGAAGCGGTTGAATGGTATCAGAAGGTGCTGGGGTATAATCCCGCTCAGGTATCTGTGAGGAACCATCTCGGTTATCTCTATATCAAGGAGAATAAACTTGACGAGGCACTGAGGCAGTTTCATGAGTCTGAGAAACTGGACAGCGATAACGAGGAGTTGAAAACCAAGATCGGGCTGATCTATTCAGACCAGAAGAGATATGATGATGCGATAGGGAAGTTTAAGGAGATCCTCCAGAAAAATGAGGGAAGTGACCGTGCCCGGTTCTATCTAGGCACGATCTACCAGGAGAAGGAGGATACAGAGAAGGCACTGGAGGAATATCAGAAAATTCCTGTAAGTTCTGAATTTTATGCACAGTCCGTGATGAATCAGGCATACCTCTACGATAAGCAGGGCAAGATAGATCTTGCCAGGAAGATTGTCCGGGAGGCGATCGATGTAAAGAAAGATGATATCAACCTCTACAAGTTCTTTGCTTCCCTCCTCGAAAAGTCAAAGGAGTTCGAAGAGGGAATAGTAGTTCTCAAAAAAGTTCTGGAGATAGATCCCAAGAATAACGAAATCCATTTTTATCTCGGTATCCTCTACGATAAGGCAAGCAGGTTTGAAGAGAGTATCGGCGAGATGGAAACGGTGTTGCAGGCTGATCCTGACAATGCAGATGCTTTAAACTACATCGGATATACCTATGCAGAGCGGGGAATCAAGTTGAGCGAAGCAGAAAAGCTGATCAAAAAGGCACTCAAACTGAAACCCAGGGATGGGTATATCACCGATAGCCTCGGGTGGGTGTATTTCAAGATGGGGGATTTCAATAAAGCAGTAAAGGAGCTCAAGAAGGCCCTGGACTTTGTCCCGGATGACCCCGTCATTGCCGAACACCTGGGAGATGCATATTTTAAGACTAACCTCAGAGACAAGGCTATCGAGATGTATGAGAAGGCATTCAAACTTGATCCCCAGAAAGAACAGGTCCTGAAAGAAAAGATTAAGAAAATTCAAGAGAGCAGAGACCCGGATACTTGATTATCAGGTTTGTAAGGGTTGATCTTTTATTTGTTTTCCTGGCATTCATTTTACCTGCCTGTTCTTCCGGGCTGAGGTTTGTCCCCTATCCTCCTTCCCCGTGTCAACCTTCAGCCCAATCACTTCTCGGGACGATTGAGGAAAACAGCTCCCGCATAAGCACGCTGAAGGGAAGGGCAAGCCTGAAGGTTGTCTCTACCCGTGAGAATCTCCGTGCCCGTTGCCTGGTATTTATCCAGAAGCCTGACCGGCTGAGGCTTGAAGTGCTCAATCCTCTGAATATGCCGCTCTTTCTGTTCTTAAACAACGGGCAGGAGTGGGTATATTACTCTCTTCCGGAAAACAGGTATCTGAAAGGCAAGAGCGAAGACAATACTTCCCTGTTAGGTCTTAAGGTGAAGGATATTATTTTGTGCGTATCGGGGGGAATACCACTGCCGTATAACGGGGAAAAAGGGGAATGCACTTCAGATGGAGACCACACTCTTCTTACGCTGAGTTCAGATGAAGGCAAGGAGAGGATCTGGATCGACGCCGGAGAAAGCAGGATCGTTAAGGGAGAGATGTACGATCTCTTCGGGGCATTGAAGCTCAGAGTGGACTTCCGGGAATTCCGGCAGGCAGGGGACATTCTTTTGCCACGCCGGATTGAAATCTATCTTCCCGAAAATTCCACCTGGATAACCCTTACCTATGAAGAAGTCCAGGTGAATCCAGAATTGGAGGGTGACCTCTTTGATTTCACACCCCCTCCCTCTGCAGAAAGAGGGAGCCTTTCTTCCGAACCCCTAATCCCGAACCCCTAATCCCTGTTTTTCATTCCGCATTCATTGAAGACATTAGACATCAGACACCAGACATCAGACGCCTATTAAGCCTAAAGCCTATGGTCTGTAGTCTGTAGTCAGAATTCCGCATTCCGCAATGCTAACCCCAATCCCGAGAACTAATCCTTATCCATAAGCTTCAGGAAAGGTTTAAACAGGTCTATGGGAACAGGGAATATCGTAACCGAGTTCTTCTCGGAGGCTACTTCCCGTAATGTCTGGAGATAACGGAGCTGCAATGCCGTCGGGTGGTCTTCAATGATAACGGCTGCCTCAGCCAGGCGGGTTGCTGCCTGGAACTCACCCTCGGCATTGATTACTTTCGCCCTCCGCTCTCTTTCTGCCTCAGCCTGCTTGGCCATTGCCCTCTGCATCTCTTGAGGGAGATCAATATGTTTTAGCTCCACAGTAGAAACCTTAATCCCCCAGGGGTCCGTCTGCTTGTCCAGAATCTCCTGGATTTGAACGTTGAGCTTGTCACGGGCGGAAAGTAGTTCATCCAATTCAGCCTGCCCACAGACACTCCTCAAGGTGGTCTGTGCCATCTGGGAGGTGGCAAAAG
>Ga0315280_10008974_pt1 | contig 12971 bp, 11 predicted proteins | sample YL17G06_40_MG_FD_203697 | JGI IMG/M metagenome (GOLD analysis project Ga0315280, IMG submission 203697) | Sediment microbial communities from Yellowstone Lake, YNP, Wyoming, USA - YL17G06_40 | ecosystem: Environmental > Aquatic > Freshwater > Lake > Sediment | place: USA: Wyoming | collected...
CATCTCCCCGAGGTAGGTGGCGGATTCGATCTTGGCCGAGATGGTCGAGGCGCCGGGCGGCCAAAGGCTCGAGCCGCTGCCCGCCCTTGCGACGGTGATGCGTTCGGGGCGGATGCAGCAGGTCACTGTCGCCCCGGCCGGCGGGCGGGGCTGGCAGGCGGAGACCAGCATGCCCACTGGCGTGTCGATCGTGCAGACCTCTCCGGTCGCCTTCACGCGCCCGGTGACGAAGTTGGCCTCGCCCACGAAGTCGGCGACGAATCGGCTCGCCGGGCGGTTGTAGACGTCCTCGGCCGTGCCGACCTGGACGACTCTTCCGGCGTCCATCACCGCGATCCGGTCGGCCATGGACAGCGCCTCCTTCTGGTCGTGCGTGACGTAGATGGCGGTGACGCCGGTGGCCTTGACGAGCTGTCGCAGCTCGCCGCGCATGTGCAGTCGTAGGCGGGCGTCGAGGTTGCTCAGCGGCTCATCCAGCAGCAAACACTGGCCGCGCCCCGCAAGCGCGCGGGCCAGCGCCACCCGCTGCTGCTGCCCGCCGGAGAGCTGGTTGGGCTTGCGGCGGGCGAACTCAGCCATCTGCACGCGGGAGAGGTTCTCGGCGACGATGGTGCGGCGCTGCCGGCTGGCGACCTTGCGCATCTTCGGGCCGAACTCGACGTTCCGCTCGACGGTCATGTGCGGCCAGAGCGCGTAGTTCTGGAAGACCATCGCGGTGCGGCGGTCCTCGACGGACAGGCCCGTCACGTCCTGCCCGCCGAACAGCACCCGCCCGCTGGTCGGCTCGACCAGGCCTGCGATGATCCGCAGCAGCGTGGTCTTGCCGCAGCCGCTGGGCCCCAGCAGGAAGAAAAGCTCCCCGCCTTGGATGTTCAGGCTGACGTTGTCCACTGCCCTGACCGGCCCGGCGGGCGTGGGGTAGTCCTTGGTGATGTTCTGGAGCGTGATCTCTGTCATTGTGTCATCTCGTTATTCCGTGCAACCACGAACAGCCAACAGCATCAACCACAAAGGGCACAAAGGTCACGAAGATAGTACCAAGCGAACGCCAGGATCGGATTCTTTCAGCCTTCTCGGTGTCCTTTGTGCTCTCTGTGGTTCAGTTGTTTGCCTATTCCGCAGGTTTTTCCTAGGCGCGGAAGATGGCGCCGAGCCGCTTGCCGAGCAGCGCCGCCGCCACCGCCAGCGTCCCGCCCAAAAAGGCCATGCCATACACGCCCAGTGCGGCGGCGATGTTGGCCGCGTCGGTATTGCCGCTGGTCGCCTGCGTGTAGATCTCCTTGGTGATCGGATAGAACTGCTGAGTCTGCGCCAGGATCAGCGAGTCGCTGACCTCTAGCACGGCGAAGGCGAAGGTCAGCACGGCCGCCGCGATGATGTTGGCCATGATCAGCGGGGCGGTGATCCTGGCCGCCGTGCGGGCCGGCGAGGCGCCAAGGTTCCGCGCCGCCTCCTCCAGCGAGACGCCCACCTGCTGGAGCCCGCTCGAAACGCCGCGGACCACGAACGGCAGCCGGCGCACGCTGTATGCGATCACAAGTATGATGAACGGGTTGACCGCCGGGCCGATCGACTGCAATGCCGTGCCCGGCGCGGTCATGGCCACGTAGCCGGCGGCCAGGATCAGACCCGGCACCGCAAGCGGCAGCATGGCCAGCGCGTCCAGCAGCGACCTGCCGCGCATCCGCCCGCGGACGATCAGCCAGGCGGCCAGGCAGCCCAGCAGCAGGTCCACGGCCGTCGAGCTGCTGGCGTACCGCAGGCTGTTGAGTATGCTCCGTGCGGTCTCAGGCCGCTGGACGACGAACGCCAGGTGCCGCAGGGTGTAGTCGCTCGGCAGGACGGTGTTGACCCACTTGGCCGAGATGGCCGTCAACACGACGCCCACGTGTGGCAGCAAGGCTGCGAGTATTATCACTCCGAACATCACCCACGCCCCGGCCGTGCCGGCGGCGGTGAGCTTGCGCTGCTCGCCCGCCACCGACGCCTTGGACGTCTCCCCGGCCAGCCCACGGCCGAAGAGGAACTTGCCCAACACGTATAGCGTGACCGACGCCGACAGCATCACGAACACCAGGCTGTAGACGGCGGGGGTGGTCTCGCTCTTGGCCAGCTCCTTGAAGATCGTCACCGGCACCAACGCCTGGTAGCCCATGATCAGCGGCGTGCCGATGTCGGTCAGCGACCAGATGAACACGATCGTGCCGCCGGCGAACAGTCCTGGGCGCATCAGCGGCAGCGTGATGCGGAAGAACGTGCGCAGGGGTCCGGCGCCGAGGTTGCGGGCCGCCTGCGAATAGGCCGGGTCGATGTTGGCAAGGGCCGCCGAGGCATTGAGGTACAGGATCGGGAACAGGTGCAGGCTCTGGAGCGCCACCACGCCCGCAAACCCCGCCCCCAGATAGTCCGGCGGCAGCGAGGAGCTGAAATCAAGCAACCCGATCTTGGCTAGCAGCAGGTTCAGCGACCCGAACTGGCTGAACAGCCGCCGCATCGACAGCGCCCCCACGAACGGCGGCAGGATCATCGGCGCCAGCAGCACGGCGCCCAGGACGCCCTGGCCGAAGAATCGCGTTCTTGCCCGCAGCACGGCCGGCGGGATGGCGATAAGCATCGACGCCAGCGTCGTCGCGCAGGCCAGCAACAGGCTGTTGGCGAGGCAGCGCAGGTTGACCGGGTCGGCCAGCGCAGCGGCGCACCAGTATGCGCTCCACTGGCCGGCCTCGCGGAAGCCGCTGCCGATGGCCAGGAACACCGGCGCCACCAGGAAGGCCAGCAGGAATGCGGCGATCAGCTCGGCGGCGGCCGTCGAGAACGCCCCGGCCAGCGACGCCCCGAACGCCGCCAGGGCAAGGCATGCCAGCGTCTGCCCGGCCGCCTCATTCGCCCTGGCCAGATAGGCGGCCACCAGCAGCGCCGGCGCCGCCAGGCAGACCCGCGCAGGCAGCCGCCTGGGCGCAATGGCCACCCCGAGCAGCAGGCAGCCGGCGCCGACGGCGACGGCCCCGGCCCAGCCCCAATGGCCGGTCAGCCCGACTGCCAGCAGCGCCGAGGCTGTAAGGCCCAGGACGCTCCGCAGGCGCGGCGAGCGGCCGGCGTGGGCGGTGGGTCTGGCCGGGGTCACCACTGCCAGGCCACCTCCAGGTACTTGCGGCGGAAGAAGTCCCGCCAGTCCGTGTCGATCCGGTACATCTGCCGGTCGTCCTTTGGCCAGAGGTCGCGCGAGTTCATCTCCTCCAGCGTGTCAACGTTTTCGGGCAGGGCGTTGAAGACGGCCAGTCGGCGGCAGTATTCATCTTGCCGCTGCGGGTCGGCCTGTAGGCGGTTCAGTGCCGCCCGGGCGGCCCGCAGGGCGTCGATGTTGTCCACGGCGGCCGCCACAACAAGCCGGCGGAGCACGCCGAAGCTGACCTTCTCCATCCCCGGCGCCACGACCATCGCGGCCCCGGCCTGGTAGGGGTTGACGATGCTCGGCAGCAGCCGGCTGCGGTAAAGATCGTAGACGTCGCGGCGGATCGGCTGGCGCCCGAGGGCGGAACGCACCGGCCCGTCGGGTGCCCCGACCGGCAGCGCCCACAGCGCCTGGCCGCGAGCGGACATCACGAAGTCCACGAACCGCTGGGCGAGCAGGCCGTTGGGGGGGTTGGTCAGGATGCCGATGGGGTCGCAACTGAACGGCGTCTGCCCGGCGGGACTGACGTAGACAAGCTGCTCCGGCGCCTCTGCCACGCGCGTCAGGCCGTAGAAGTCGATGCTGGTGGCCACCAGCGCGTCGCCGAGGACGGGCGCGTTGGCGGCTGCCCCGGCGGCGTCGGCGATCCGCTTGGCGTTGCTGAGCACGGCGATCAGCCGCCCCCAGCCGGCCGGCCAGGTCGGCGCGCTCTTGACGATCGTCACGTAGGTAGCGGTCACCGAGCCGCTCTGGGCCGGGTCGGCAAGCTCGATCAGGTCGGTGAAGCGGCTATCGCCCAGGTCCTGCCAAAGCCTCGGCGGGGCGATGCCGCAGCGGCGGAGCATCTCGGCGTTGTAGAGGAACCCAAACCCGCTCAGTGCCGAGCCCACCCAGCGGAGTTGCGGATCGTAGAACCGCTGGTCGTGCAGCTCGGCGGGGATGTTTTCCAGCACGTCGGCCGCCAGGGCCAGCGGCTGGAAGACGCCCTCGGCGTGACGGTCGGTGGGGCGCGAGAGAGCTGAGAACACCATGTCGCCGCCTCCCCAAAGCACGTCGATGCCGCAGGTGTCCGCCTCGGCGTAGACGTTCTGGAGATACTGCTGGATCGCGCTGCCGCCGCCGCCGACGTCGCGCCAAATGATCTGCACCTTCTGACCGTACTGGAGGGCGTGATGCAGCGAGAACGCCCAGGCGAACTCGTTCTGGATATTCTCGTTGTGTGGGCTGATGACCTGGAGCGTCACGGTGGGCAGCTCAGCAAGGGACTTGCCCCATCGCTGGCGCACCTGCCGGTCCACCTGGGCGGTGCGGGCGTCGTCAGGCGCGTTCTGATCGCCGCCGCATCCGAGCGTCAAGACAGCGTAGATAGCGATGATCGCTGCCGAAAGCCGCATGGTGAGCCTTCTCATTGACGGGACCGCTGGACGGTCAAACCCTTCCCGGCGGGCCTCGCCGCCAACGTAAGGTGTTACAGCAGCCAGTAACATCAGTCAAGCTGCCCAGTGGGTAGCGAGGAGCCGGTGGGGGGGCGGTTCGGGTGCCGCGGCAAGCCCGGCAGACGACACCCCGTCGCAGGCGGCGACGGCGGGCCTGTTGGCTGACCTGAGGGAATGCCGTTGTCTCCATAAGCCGTTGTGGTTAGGCATCTTACGGCATAATCCGATCCTGTCAGGCCGTCGGTCGCCGGGGCGGAATCCGGCATTTTGGCCTGCCCGCAAATGTGCCTGGCGGCCGGCTGAATTCTAAATTCTCTTAGGGTCAAAGACTGTGGAGGTCACTGCGCGTGTACAGACGGTTCCTGGGGCTGAACGAGCTTGAGGACTCATTCCACGTCGTCCGCCCGATGTGCATTTACGTTGCGGCCATGATCGTGGCCGGTTTGGGGATGGCCGTGCGGGGCGGGCAGATCGTCAGCATCGTCTGCGGCGGGGTGATTGTCTTCGTCGCCGGCGTGATGATCTTCCAGATTCACTGGGCAGTCAGCCACTTCGCCCGACGGTCGCAGATCGTCCGCCACGCCGCCGCCAGGGCAGAGGAGCACTACGTCAACGTGCTCAGACGCATCACGATGATCGTCGAGTCGCGCGACCGCTACACCGAAGGCCACAGCCAGAGGGTGGGCATGCTCGCCGAGCAGATCGCCCGCCGACTGCACCTGCCGCCGCGGCAGTGCGAACTGATGAACCTGGCCGGGCAGTTGCACGACATCGGCCTGCTGGCGGTCTCCGAAAACGTGCTGCGCAAGCGGGCGGGCTTCGGCGCGGGCGACTTCAGGGCAATCCAGAAGCACAGCGAGATCTCTTATGAGCTGCTGGAGCCGCTTGAGTCGCTGGCCGAGATCCTGCCGGCGATCCGCTATCACCACGAGCGTCTCAACGGCACCGGCTATCCCGAGGGGTTGCGCGAAGAGAAGATTCCTCTGGAGGCCCGTATCCTCGCGGTGGCCGACGCGTACGACGCGATGACCCACGACCGCCCGCAGCGGGGGGCAATGACCCCGCTCCAGGCGATGGAGGAACTGCGGCGTTGCGCGCCGTCGGGGTACGACAGCCGATGCGTCGAGGCCCTGGCCCACGAGGTTCATATGCTCAAGCTCAAGGAGATCATGTCGGCCCGGCAGGTCCCCGCGGCCGTCTGAGTCTCGCTGCGAGTTTGCCTATCTCACGGGGAGTCGTGGGCCTTTGACAGCTCGTGCGCTAGCTGGTGATACTTCTTGTGGACGCCCCGGCCGACCTCCTCGGCCTCGACCTTCTCAACGGCCTCAGCTAGCTCATCTTGGTCCTGCTCCGTGAGCACCCGGTCGGCCATCACGTACAGGACGGTATCTTCCTTCTCAATGTGTTGGCGCAGCAGCGCGACGTAGGCCAGCAGGTTCTCCCGGACGGCCCTGACGGCCTGGGGGTCGCCTGCGGATGCCTTCTCCATGTCGGACGCCGCGGCCGCGATCCTGCGGCGCCCCTCCTCGTGCTCGGGGAGCATCACTGCGATCGGCCCGCCCTCGATGAGGAAGCCGCGTCGCTCTATCGCCTTGAACAGATGCCCCTCATCCCTTGCGCGGTAACAACGGTCGGCGAAATTGCGGAAGAAGTCCACCAGCCGGCCGACGGCAGCGGCGTCGATCTTGCGCGATGCCTCTATCGACGCCGCCTCCCGCTGGGCGGCATCAAGAACCAAAAAGATAATCTGATGTTCATGCTTCAGCGTGTCGGTGGGCCTCATCGTTGGATCTCCTTGCTGCCTGTTTCGCCCTTTAACGTCATCATATCCGCCGCCAAACCGGGGCGGATGTGCCGGCAGCGCAGCCCACCCGGGGGGCGGGCTGGCTGGAGGGGTCTCAGGCGCTCCAGCCCGGCGGGGTCTGCGTTGCACCTCGCACGCTGGCAGGCTACCATGTCTGCCAGGCAGATCGCCGTTGACATCCACATCCGGAAGGAGCGGACATGGCAGAGTACACGTTCGAACAGCTTAGGGACATGACGGTCGCCCAGCTTCGCCACATCGCCGACGGCATCAAGCATGACGCGCTGGAAGGCCACAGCATCATGCACAAGGACAAGCTGCTGGTCGCGCTGTGCGTGGCGCTCGGCATCCCGGTCCACCACGCGGCGGCGGGGGCCAATAAGGGCCGCATCAAGGCCCTCGTCCGCCGGCTCAAGACCCAGCGCGACCAGGCTGTAGCCTCCGGCGACCACAAGCAGCTAGCCGCCGTCCGCCAGGAGATCCACGCCCTCAAGCACCGCCTTCGCCGCATGGCCCTGGAGGGTGCCTGAGGGCGACTGCGTGCGGCCGCGCATGAACCACTCCGCGGCGAACGGGGCAGTTGCTGGTAGAGGGGCGCCGAATGATCTCCGGGTCTGTGAATAGAGCTGGCCTGTGACCGTCTAATCTGATGACACCATGGCGGTGATAGTCGGTGGAGGAATCAGAAGAAAGCCTGATTCGCCGATGTCAGGCGGGCAACACCGACGCCTTTGGATCGCTGGTGAAGATGTACGCCGGCCGGGCCATTGGCGCCGCGGCCGTGCTGTTGGGCGGCCACGATGACGCGATGGACGCCTCTCAGGACGCATTCGTGCGGGCTTGGCGCGGAATGCGCGGCTTCCGCGGCACCGCCAGCTTCTACACGTGGTATTCGTCGATCTTGCGAAACGTATGCCTCAGCCGGCTCCGCCGTCGCAAGGAGCAGCAGGGTGAGGAAGGCATGGCGGAGCGCCTGGCCGCGTCGGGGGACGGCGATCCGTCAGTGCTGGTCGAGCGGGATGAGCAGAGCAAGCGGCTGTGGGCGGCAATACTCCGCCTGCCCGTCCATCACAGAGAAATCATCTTCATGAGTCACTTCCAGCAGATGAGCTACAAGCAGATGGCCGAGCTATTGGACGTGCCGATCGGCACGGTCATGTCCCGGCTGCATAACGCGCGAAAGGCGCTGCGAAAGGCACTCGCAGAGGACTGACCATGAGCTGCGAAGAGTTTGAGCCGATGATAACCGGATTTCTGGACGGGGAGTTGACCGCCGAGCAGCGGCAGCGATTCCAGGCCCACCTGGAAGGCTGCCCCAGCTGCAAAGCCCAGCTCGCCGAGCTGCGGGAACTCAAGGAGAGTCTGGCCATGATGAAGTTCAAGGAACCCACCGATGCGGAGCTGGAGCGGTACTGGTCCGGCATCTACAACCGCCTGGAGCGCGGGCTGGGATGGATTCTGCTGTCGATCGGGGCGATCATCGTGCTCTGCTACGGCGCCTTCAGGCTTATTGAAGGGGTCATCAAGGACCCCAACGTCGCGCTGGTGCTGAAGATCGGCGTGGTGGCGCTGGTGTTCGGGGTCGTGATCCTGTTCGTCTCGCTGCTTCGGGAGCGGCTGGCTGTCAGAGGGGTCGACAGGTACTCAAAGGAGATCGAGAGATGATAGTCGCCACCACCGAGACGATCGCCGGCAAGAAGGTCGTCAAGACGCTGGGACTGGTGCGGGGCAATACCATCCGCGCCAGGCACATTGGCAAGGACATCAAGGCGGTCATCCGGAACATCGTCGGCGGGGAGATCGTCGAGTACACCAAGCTAATAGCCGAGTCGCGCGAACAGGCGATAGACCGCATGATCGCAAACGCCGAGGCCCTCGGGGCCAACGCGGTCATCATGACGCGGCTGATGACCTCGGAGATAATGTCCGGGGCCGCCGAGATCGTCGCCTACGGCACGGCCGTGATTGTGGAATAGGCTCCGGACCGAACGACCCGGCCGGTTCGGGAATGAGAAACGCGCGGCGGGACGGAAAGCCCCGCCGCTTTTTGTCTGGATGCTTGCCTATCGAGCCCACCGAGGGCCTGCTCACACCTTAAACGGTAGGTCGGGCGACCAGTGGCCGCAGGTGTTGCCGGTCGTGAAGACCTGGAAGCCCAGGTAGTTGCCGAATGCCTCCCACAGGACATTGCCCACGGTGGAGCGGCTCATGGCCACATGGTGGGGGAAGTGCCGCAGCAGCACATCCTTGTAGAGCTTGCCGATGCCGGGAATCCTCACCCAGCCGTAGGCGCCAAACGTCTTGGCCTTGTTGGGCTCGACCCTGCCCTGGGCGAGCATGACCTTAAGGCCCCCTGAGTTGTCCTGCGTGGCGCGGCACAGGGTCACGGGCCCGTCCTTCATGACGAACTCCACCACGCCCATGGCGTTTTCGCGGCCGGTGGTGCCGGCGATGATCTCCTGGCAGCCCATCTTGGGCTTGGCCTTGGCCCAGGAGGTGGGGAACACGCCGCAGTGCCAGCAGTTCACCAGCTCGCTGTCGTCGTTGTGCAGGTTGTTCCAATCGGCCAGGCAGCTAGGGCTGGCGCTTGCGAGCTGGAGGGCGTGCATGGACAGCGCCCCCATGATGTCGGCCTCGCAGGCGCATGGCGTGCCGCGGTCGTCGAAGCGGCTCATCGTCGTGCAGGAGCAGATGCCCAGGTTGGCCTGGATGCTCGTCCAGCACTGGATGGCCAGGGCATCGAGCTTGCGGTCGGCGACGAAGTTCTTCAGCACGATCTCGAACTTGGCGATCTTGGTGAGGATGTCGTCGCTGACGGCGGAGCAGTCGATCATGCCCTTGATGTCGGCGACGACGCGCCTGACGGCCGCGTCGGTCTTCATCCTGCCGACGGCGCCGATGACCTCCGAGAGGTCCAGCGTCACGACCGTCACGCCCAGCGGCTGGAGGGCCTTCTCGCTGAAGCGGCAGGTCCAGAAGGCGTCCGGCCGCGCGCCGATCTGGCCGTAGCGGGCGTTGCGTATGCCGCCCACCACCCGGCAGACGGCCAGGAACCGCTGGGCCGTGCCGCGGAAGCTGGCGTCCTTGGGATAGCAGATGGGCACCTCCGGCACCGAGTAGGGCATCTGCATCTGCCGCAGCGCCTCGCCGATGCTCAAAAGCCCGCAGAAGCTGTCGCGCCGCTGGGTGGACAGCTTCAGTGCCTCTTCCTCCTGGCAGCCGAAGATCAGGACGGGGACCTTCAGCCCGGACTCCTTGATCGTCAGCGCCACGCCCTGCTCGTCGCCGAAGTTGACCGCCGAGACCACGATCCCGTCCACCTGCTGGTCGCGGAACATCCTGCCGACCTTCAGCGCCTCCTCCAGCGACTCGACGCAGCCGACCTTGGTGTCCCTGGTCGACGGCACGACCACCGTCGCGCCGATGTCCTTCAAGACCTTCACCGTCTGGTCGCGCATCTCCGCAGCCAGCACGTCGCTGAAGAAACCCCGATTTGCCGGGATGAAACCGATCTTCACCTTTTTCTCTAACATGGGGCAGTCTCCCTGATGATTGGGCAATAGACAGGATTCACGGGCCTCATTGAACCGTCCGGCGGGGCTGGAAGGCAAGAGGATTGTTGTCGCCGCCGCCCCGCGCGGGTAGAACGTCCACGGTCAATGGCAGGGCGGGCGCGACCGGCGGCCCGGGCCGGGAGGAAAGGCAATGGGTATCAAGGTGGCGTTCATCGGCGCCGGAAGCGTGGGCTTCACCCGCGGGCTGATGCGGGACATTCTCGCCGTGCCGGAGCTGGCGGACACGCACTTCGCGCTGACGGACACAAACAAGCGGAACCTGGACATGGTGGTCCAGCTCTGCCGCAAGGACATTGCGGCCAACAAGCTCCCCGCGACGCTGTCGGCCAGTGTCAACGTTCAGCGGATGGCCGTGCGGGCGGCCGTCGCCGGCGACGTGACGCTGCTGAAGCAGGCGGTCCTGCACGACCCGCTCACCGCCGCCGTTTGCAGCACCGAGGAGGTCTGGCAGATGGTGGATGAGATGCTGGTGGCCCAGGCGGCCTGGCTGCCCCAGTACCGCCGCGCAATCCCCGCCGCCCGCAGGCGCCTTGCCAAAGGCCCGCGCGTCAAGACCCGCCGCTGGCGCGGCGCAGCCCGGCTGCGGACCAGAAGCGTGGCTGAACTCCGCCGGATCGCAGCCCGCAGGAAGTGAAAGGCGTCACCCCTGGCCGTAGTACTTCCCCGGGCCGTGCTTGCGGAGGTAGTGCTTGTCCAGCAGCTCCTGGCTGATCGGCTTGGGGTATGGTTCGACCAGGTGAGTCACGGCCGCCATCTTGGCCAGGTGCTCAAGCAGGACGGCGTTGTGGACGGCCTCCTCGGCCGAAGCACCCCAGGCGAAAGGCCCATGCCCGGCCACTAGCGCCGCGGGGCATTCCAGCGGGTCGCGGCCGTCCAGCAGCTCTAGGATCACCTTGCCCGTGTTGGCCTCGTAGGCGGTCTGGATCTCCTCGCTGCGCAGGTCGCGCGTGCAAGGGATCGGCCCGTAGAAGTAGTCGGCATGCGTCGTGCCCAGGGCAGGGATGGCCTTTCGGGCCTGGGCCCAGGCGGTGGCGTAGGTGCTGTGCGTGTGGACGACCCCGCCCAGTTCCGGCAGGGCCCGGTACAGTTCCAGGTGGGTCGGCGTGTCGGAGCTTGGGCGAAGCTGCGTATCGACGGGCTGGCCCGTGTCGAGCCTGACGGCCACCATGTGCTCGGGGCTTAGCCCATCGTACGGCACGCCGGAGGGCTTGATGACCAGGCAGCCGGCGGCGCGGTCCACGCCGCTGACGTTGCCCCAGGTGTCGATCACCAGCCCGCTGCCGGCAAGCTTGATGTTGGCGGCGCAGACCGCCTGCTTGAGTTCTTCCAGCATGGTTGTCGCTGCTTCCAGTCGCAGCTACGCGGCCATTGTGCGGGGGCGCGAAGGCGGCGTCAATAGCCGGCGCTAGGCCGGCGCGACCGTGGCACGGGCGTCTCGCCCGTGAGTTGCATGGGCGTCCCGCCCATGTGCCTCAGGACCGAGACGGTCCTGCCACTCACGGCCAGGATGGCCGTGCCACGAGACTCTTTCCAGTACGCAGGCACAGGCGGCGGTATGGGCAGACCGGGCATAGGTCGCCTTGGCTTCGCTCGAATTGTCCGCTGCGGCGCGCGGCTATCAGCCGCTGGGCGGTCTGGGCCAGGCGGGCCTCCCCGGCCTCTAACGCGTCGGCAGTGATTGTCAGGCTGTGCGTCTGGCCTGGGCGCAGGAAATAGAGCAGCGCCTCGGTGGGCGTGTGCCCCAGGTAGCGGCTGGCGGCGGAGGCGTAGGCCAGGAGCTGAGGCTGATAGCCGCCTGCGTGCTCGGCGAGGTTCGCCTCGTCCACCTGGTCGGACTTGTAGTCGATGATTCGCCAGTTGCCCCGATCATCTTGATAGAGCAGGTCGATCTGGCCTCGCAGCGTCGCCGGCCCGGCGGAGGCGGTGAAGTCCAGCTCGCGCAGCAATGCCCGCGCCGACCGCAGCGACGCCAGCAGCGGGTGCTGCTGGAACCTGCCAAGCATGTCCTGGAGCTGCCCGGCCAGGAGGTCGGTGTCGATTGCCTCATCCAGTTCCAATCGGCAGGCCGCCGCGGCAATCAGCGAGGGCGCGGGGGCGGGGCTGGCGAAGTCCAGCATCTCCATGCACAGGTGCAGCAAGGTGCCCAGTGTAGCTGGGTCGATTCGGCCCGGCTGCTGCGCGCCCTTTTCCGGTACGTCGTCGCCTTGCGCGATCAGCTCGGTGGGCACGCGGAGTTCGTGCCGCCAGCGATAGAGCATCGGGCATCGGGCGAAGTCGTTCAGCGCCGTGACGGCCAGCTCCGCCCGCGCCGCCGAGACGGGCAAGGCGCCAACCAGCGGCGGGGCGGGTGAGTCGGTGGGCGCCGCAGCCAGCATCTGCCGCGCAAGGTCCGCTCCGGTTGCAGCCGCGGCAAGCATCTTCTGACCTGCCGATCTGCCGCTGCGCCCGTCCTCAACTGTTCCGGGTGAAACGACCTTCAACTCAGCGCCATATCGTCCATCATCGTACTGGATCGCCGCCGCCCCGCCGTCCAGCGCCCAGCCGATGCCGAGCACCGCGTCCACGCGCGCCAGGAACGAGCCCTGCTCCTTGAACGCACCGGCCCCGTCGTCGGCCCGCCAGTTCGCCCCGACCAGCACGACGTGGTCCCTGGCCCGCGTGACGGCGACGTATAGCTTGCGGATGTCCTCGCGGTCCTGGTCGCGGTCTTCCAGCAGCTTGGCCAGGCGGAACGAGAGGGGCTCGGCGGCGGCCTGCCTGCCCTCCTCGCCGTCATCCTGCTCCTGCGAGTCACCCTGCCGCGCAGGCTTCAGGTTGACCGTCAGCCCCCAGTCGCTGCGGAGCAGGATCGTGCCCGCCTCGCCCCTGGGGGCGAAGTTGAGATCGGGCACAAAGACTACCGGGAACTCCAGCCCTTTGGCCTTGTGTATGGTCATCAGCCGGACGACATCCTCGGCCTCGCCGGCCACCGCGGCCTGCTCGTA
>Ga0315280_10008975_pt1 | contig 12971 bp, 6 predicted proteins | sample YL17G06_40_MG_FD_203697 | JGI IMG/M metagenome (GOLD analysis project Ga0315280, IMG submission 203697) | Sediment microbial communities from Yellowstone Lake, YNP, Wyoming, USA - YL17G06_40 | ecosystem: Environmental > Aquatic > Freshwater > Lake > Sediment | place: USA: Wyoming | collected...
AGCGGCAGCAGAGGATATGTCCGGTGCCGAGTGTTCCGCTTATATATGGTTGGATGGCCGTTGTTCGTTTCATGGTACATACGCGACGCATACGCGAGCGTGTGTACCTACAAATAAGGTGAAAAAAGAAATTGAATAAGAGATTTTTAGCAATAGCTATCACAGCAATAATGCTTCTAGGAATACTAGTACCACTCTCAAACGCTACAGTCGGTTTTCTAGCAGGCAGCACTGTAAATCCAGTGACAGCAACCCCGAGCAGCGGCCCGGCTAACACCTTGGTGTCGCTTGTTCCTTCATCGATCGCAGCAGGCGCAACTAGGTTCACGCCGAACCACGCTGTCTTCGGAATGATAGACACGTGGCCGTCTGATGGGGACGAGGGCGACTTTCTCTGCTACTTCGTTACGACAGTAGCCGGAGCTGTGCTTGACGAGCGCTACATCGATGTCGATGTAGGCGGAACCTACACGGCTGGCGAACCAATCTACAGACACAACTCCGTGGCGAACATCGTCACGGTTGGAGATACGAGGCTTGTGGGCTATAGCATCGGCGGCACAGTATATCCTTCGGGAAGTACGGTTGCCGCAGGAGACCTTGACTTAGCACGAGCAACCGTCGCGTTTGCCCCCCCTATAATGCACACTGGCGTGACATGCACCGCTACGACCGCGGGCACTGCGCAAGCGTTCGTGCTCGGCGACCGCATATACACTGACAACGACAATGCAGCCGGCCTGTGGAATGGTGGTATGCAAGTGACCTCAGGCGACAGGAGAGAGACTTACCCATCGACCACCGTGAGATTGATTATCGATGGAGTCGTGAGAACCTACACGTACGGTCCTTGGACGCTTGTTTCCGCGCACGTGTTCGACTATCAGGAAGGCCTCTACACCGCCTCTGCGGCTTCGCTTGCAGCAGGAAGGCTTGCTGCGGGTGACCTTCGACGGCTCGACTTGACCGTCGGCAGCTTCTCGTACCCAGCTAGCACTACAACTGCGATGGTGGCGGGTGAGAAGGACGTAGGAATCACCACGAAAGCCTTCATCAACACCGGCGCCCTACTCGATGAAGTCTACTTCGACGCAGACGGCTCTACTCACTATGATCTCGGTGAACCGATCTACCAGGTAAACGGTGCCACTTGGGCAGTTGCCCCGGGAGACGCTAGGCGAACCTTCGTGACGGAGACAAACCCAGTCACAGGAGCTATCGTGACCTACCTTCCCTGCACAGGGACATTAGCCGCTTGTGGACTTGCAGGTGGGAGTTCGATAGTCCAGGCCGGTGACCTCGACGTCGGGCACGTCCTGTCACACTTCAGCACCGCAGCTGGAACAGCCGAGGTGTTCGTTGACCTCAACGGCAACCTCCAATTCGAGTGGTATGAGTGGATCTACCGCACTGCATTACCAGGAGTAGGCCCCACTGCCGCAGGTGATTTCAGAATCTCCGCGATCACGATATCTGACAGGTACAACTTGCTCCCAACAACGGTTCCGCTTCCGGTCACCGATAAGACCGAGGCGCAAGCCTTCCGTGCAGCGGCTGCTGGAACTGCAATTCTCGCGACCGATCCGGAGTTCTTTACGGACTTCTATTCGCATATCCACGCAATTCCTGCCACATGGCGCCACACTGGAGCTGGCGTATGGGCGAACACACAGGGACTCTACATCGACAATGACGGCAACAACGTCATCAGCGTCGGCGACACAAGACTCACACTCGTGAGCACAGGCTTAGCTGGTTATACTGCTGCAGGCTACACACTGCCTTACGCCAGTCAGACAATAGGACCATACTACATGCCAGGAACAACCGTGGCAGCTCTTGACCTTGACCTTACTGCCGTTCCTACCGTTCTGACTGCGTTCGGCGCAGCCGATCCTAACGCGTGGAGTGAGAACATCCTCACGGACGAACGATACAGCAGCGAGCTCCTCTTCGCCGAGAATGCTGGAACATGGGGCTACTTCGCCAGTGACCACACTGGATTGATGGGCCCGTTCCCGTTGCCCGCTAGCACTGACATCCCACCGCCTCCCGCATGGACTACGCATACTGCAATGCAGGTTAGGATTCCACCCGATCTGCGTGACGGACCTGGAAGACACGTGATGATGCTCGTTACGGACGAGCCGCCAGGACTTGTTGTGCTTGCAGGATGGAACACCCTCGGTATCCTCAACGCTGGTGCAGCACTGACCTACCCGGCCGTTGCCATGAAGAACCCGATGTTCTCGGTAGCATGGACTCCCGGTCTGGCTGGTGCTTACTCTTGGATGCCCGGTGCAGTCGCTGGAACCTTTGGCACGACAGCTGGTCATGCATGGTTCTTCGTGAACAGCAGACTAGCTTACGATTCGGGTTGGGGTCGCATCTTCCTCCACCCAGGCGTTGCGGATCCGTACAAGCCTGGCTACAGCCAAACGCTTGACACGGTCTGGGGAACACAGGGAGGCAACGACCAGAAACGTGAGTTCATCGACCACTACCTAGACTACGCCATACTTGCAAGCAGCAGCGACAGCCTAGGCGACTTCCAGTTCGACATCACCGTCTTATTGCCACACATCCACATGATCGAGATCTTCGTCCCACCCGAGTTCCAGTGGAGAGGAGCGACAATCACCGAGTCCATCTGGACTGACATAACCAACGACTACCAGTTCATCTATACTAGTACCAGGTCCGCATACGACCCAATCGCACCTGGCTGGACACGTGTCCGTATAGGCGCAAGCTATGGCACTGGCTGGGGTGCAGGATGGATGACTATTCCGGCTGGAAACTACCACGTACGACTATTCAACCTCGCAGCGCCAACAGTCGCAGGACTCTACCACTTCAAGATCTACGTGGATGGCATCAGCATCGGGGCAGGCAGCTTCCCAATCACGGTAGTCAAGGCTGAACTCAACCCAGCATGGATACTCGCGACGGTTCGGACAAACCTAGGACTCGCGCCACCATTCGTCTCAGGCAGAGTCTTGGCTGAAGGCAGTACTCCTGAAGGACGCGCCGTTTCCGCGATAGGTTACTGGGGTCCCGGTGAGTTCATTGTAAACAACCTGGTAGCAGGCAGTGTTGGTGCCGAGTACTGGGTACTCATCATGGGATTAGCAGCAGGAACCTACACGCTGAAAGCGGAAGCTTCCGGATACAGTCCCACTACGACTGATCGGTTGACCGTCTTCGCAGGCCAGTCCTACCACCCGTACATCACCCTCAACGATTCGCCAGACATCCACGTGACGATCTTCTCAAAGCATGGCACAGGCGAGATAGCATGGCATAACCTATGGCAACTGCCATATGGCACCAACAACCCGGCAGCACCTCCCAGCGCTCTAGGACCACGCAGAGACATGATGATCGAGCTCTACGACGCCAACAACGTCATGGTTGGATTCTGGGCATCGAACTTCTTCTTTGCAGTGGCGCCGAAGACCATACCCATAAGTAACAGGCTGATGGGACTGCACGATGATGGTGCAACTATCCCAGGAGCGACCCAGTACAACGCTTGGCTAAGAGACAACTTCGACGTGCTTGGCAACCCGAGAGGCAACCCATCGACCGTTTGGGACGGACACGTCCCGTGGGATACGGCTGACTACGTTGCAGGCATGGCGAATGCGCAATACAGCATCGAGGCTTTCGTGACAGGCTACGTAATGGACGAGTCTGACTCGTACCAACGCACATTCACTCTCTCCGGTACAGCATACGCCTTGCAGTTCGACCTACGCAGGAGCAACTGGATCGAGACCGCAATGCACATGCCCGCAAACGTCTTCCTATCAGGACCCACTACGGTCACCTTGACCGCTGAGGACGCCGCAGGAAGCGAGCGAGCAGCAGCCGCATTCATTGCAACCACAGCGATGTCCGCTAACGGCATACTGGACGGAGCAGACGTCACCGGAGGCGCATACGCTGGCGGGATCGTCATCGAAGGCTGGAACGCAGTCTTCCCGAACGTCGGCGACCGCAGTGCCGCGCGTGACATCAACAAGAAGGACTATGGTCTCAACCCGACGGCTTCAACCCACTCAGCCGGCGCGGTAACCCTTGCAGGCAACCCGTACACTGTCAAGCTCTACATGGCTGACATGGGTGTACCGTCTGCAGGTGTTGCAGGCACGGGCTGGTGGAACATCGTCGGCGGTGACCCACAGGTCTCAATCTTCCTCTGCAACAGCCCACAACTGCTCAGCTTCAGCATCGTCAACGCATGGCTCTGGATTAGCATGAGATCGGTCGACTTCGAGGTTCCGGCGCACTCTCGACCTTGGACATTCCCAGGCTCCGAGGTATACGTCGAGTTCCTCGACACGGCTGGAACTATAGTTGACACCTTAGACCCAACGATCTACGGCCTCGAACAGGACGCTGGAACAACCGTCGCAGGCTTCCCGATCGTGGGAGCCCCAGCCGGCAGTTTCGGTGTCACACCATTCGACCATGACAACATCAACCTGCCAGGCCACCATGAGCATCTAGGCGTCACATACTATGGAATCGACTGGATAATGGGTCTCGCCCCAATAGGATTCCCAATCTACCGTGCGCTCATCGACATGCGTTCGACACGTCTACCAGCGGGCGAATACACGTTCGCTCCACACACCCACGGCTACGCACTGCGTAGAGGATTCTCAGTCCAAGTACCCGCTGCAGGCGGAGCAGACATCGAAGCAGACCTGATCCAAGGCGGACAGATACGCGTCGTCATCAACTTCAAGCACGAAGGCGTAGCAACAGGATTCAACGGTTTCGTACGCGTTGAAGTCCTTGACGCAGCAGGCGTGCTCGTCGGTGCGTCGATCTACGGAATGGCTGAGCCGAACGTGTTCACCCAAATCGGCACACCAGGCGGCGGCTACCTACCATACGACACAATCTGGACAGCAACCGGAGGAGCACTCAGCGGGGATCACAAGGTGGTCGTTGGACCTGCACAGGGTGCAGACTTCGGCCTACCTAGCGTAACCTTCCCATCGACACGCAATCCGCTCCTTGCAGGCGTACCCCCGACTGTTGGCAACGGACAGAGAGCCACGAATAGCGCGTATTACTACGGCGTACCAGGGACAACATTTGCAGGATGGGACGACATGAACCCAAGCGATGCTAACCGCCTCGTCATGGCGCCAGGCCAAGTGACAACCTTCGACGTCTACGGCTTCTACTGGTACTTCGGCGACCTAGCCCGAACATGGGGTGGTGGTTGGCCAACAACTAACGGCCTGAACCAGCCTACATGGACAGGCGGCCAATGGGATGGCGGACTGCGAGGCAGCGTCGACATTCCGGGTTGGTCTGGTAGCGGAGGAGGCCTTTACACCGTTAAAGTATGGGCCTTCGACGGACGCGGACCTGACAACGCCTACGAAGCAGCGAATCCGACCGACGACTGGCGCATGTACTCGATGGGTTGGGAACTATCCAACATCGAGGTTCCATGGGGTGGAGCGCAAGAGCTCTTCATCACCATGAACAACATGGCCAAGCTGCGCGGAACAGTCAGCTGGATCGACATGTACGGCGACTTGAGGCCACTCGCGTGGGCTCAAGTGACCGCAACGAACCCTGACACCGTCGCATACTCGACCGGCAACGGTGGAATCGGAGCAGGCGCAAGTGACCCATCTGGCGAATATGTCATGTGGCTCCCAGCAGGAACACATGATGTAAGCGTCAGCACCAGCGAAGCACCACAAGTCTGGAGCGCATCAGCTCCAACACAGAACTCGGCGTACACAGTAGTCGTCAATGACGGCTGGGTTGGCGGCGGCGACACGAGACTCGCACACGAGGAAGGCGTACCAGTACCTGAACTGCCGTCCTTCGTCGTACCGCTGAGCCTCTTCGCTGCGCTAGCTGCATCCGTCTGGCTGCTGCGCAAAAGAAGCCTCAACATACCCGTAATGATGAAGTAAGGGATCGCGCGTAGATCCCTTAACCCTCCTTTTCTTTACCCTACCACAAGATAGCGGAGCGTCTGAACCGCAAAGATAGATCACCGTTGGAATACTTTATTGGCACCATTGAGAAATGGCCGCGTCCGCGGCGTGTGACCGATGAAGAGGATGATCATTGCACTTCTCCTTCTGGCGGGTGTGCTACTACAGAACACGATGGTGGTCGCGGCAGAGAAGGGTCTGACCCTATACCCCGTCGCTGACAACTACGTTGACAGCAAATATCCGAATCTTGGGCACTATGGATCGACTTCGGTTCTCTACGTTGGGAACAGCTACGATCATGCACAGAACATCTGGGGTTCTGAGAGGATATACATTCGCTTCGACCTCGGCGACCTTCCAAGGAACCGCATGGTCGCACGGGCCACCTTGACGCTCTGGCAATTCTACGCACCTGCAACGAATCAAACCTATGAGGCCCATCGCGTGCTCGACACTTGGAACGAAACCAAACAGAACTGGAACAGCCAACCGCAATGGGCTTCCGCCAAGACGTCAGAAACGATCGCGCCTTCGCATGCCGATGTTATTGTGGAATGGGATATCACAAGCGACGTGCAAGCATGGTACAGCGGCCAGGCACCGAACTACGGTACAATGATCAAGGCCGCGAAGGAGGAGCGTGCTCAAGATGCCTCATCAGGCTTCTGGTCCAGGGAATATCCGATCGACTCTCATGAGGAATGGCGGCCGAAACTTGTCATAGTCCTTCAGCCCGAGCCCTCATCGACTTATGTAGTGACAATCGCCGTCTCCGGTCTGCCCAACGCAACGCTGGTCCAGATCAGTGTTGACGGAGAGTCCTACGGGCAAGTATCTCCTAGCAGATACGAGACACTCACGTTTGATCGGGGAACAACTCACACAATCGCGGTCGATCAGCTCGTGCCCGGAGTCCCAGGGGTGAGATACAGATGCGACAATAACGAAACAGAGGTCCATGCCGCCGGTTCACACGTCTTCACGTACTCTGTCGAGTACTTGGTCACCTTCCTGATGGAACCAAGCAGCTTCTTCCAGGCGGCCTCAACAGGATGGTATCGACCCAATTCGACTCTGTCAATGAAACGTACAGGGCCGGATGTCGCGTATACCGCCATGGGAACCCGTTTCGTATTCGACGCATGGTACGTGAATGACGAGAAGTTGGCAGTCGAGCCGACAACGGTGGTCGTGGATCGCCCCACTACTCTCGAGGGACGATACAGAACAGAGTACTACCTCAATGTCACGAGTCCGATTGGAAGCACAGAAGGTTCCGGATGGTATGCGAAGGACAGCATTGTATTCTTCTCAATCGACAGGAGGATCGTCCGCGCGGAAGGTCTCCTGGGCATGCTCGGCGTGAAGCGATCATTTATGAAATGGGTGGGATCAGGCAGCTTTGTAGGAATCCCGGTCGAGCCACGAGGCTCACTCGTTATCAGGGAGCCTACAACGATTCAGACAGTGTGGCAGGACGACTGGAGCGAGGCGCTTGTCAACATGACTATCCTGCTAATCCTCGCCGTATTGGTTGGAGTCGGCGTCATCGTCAGAGGCCGGAGACCACGTCGTGGCCGGTCTCCGACAAAGGCAAGCTCGACGTAACGTTCCGGATCGCTGTAGCGAAGACCATGTAAAGGCAATACCTCAGTGGATCCCAGATATTCGGCTCACGCAGTGAGATCGACGGGGAAACGGATGAAGACGAGAGCTTCACTTGAAACTCTGCTAGTTCAGCTGCAACTAGATCTTGAAGGCTCCATCGCCCTTCCAAAACACTGCGGGCCAGTTTGCGGACTGACCGTGCCCGCTATTCAGGTAGGCGTACAGCATTGCTACGGCGTCTCTCACACTGTATCCGCGCGATAGCTGTCTGAACAGCGCTTGGGAGAACGCGTCCATGCGACCCCACCCTAGGCCGAACTCCTCTTCATAGCCGATGAATACTGATGAGCCAGCAGCAAGGAAGAGCGGCGCCAGCTCCATCGTAGTACTCCCCAGCACGTAGACTAAGCCGTGCCGAAGACTACCTGACGCGTAGCTGTGTTGCAGGAGGAGTGAACTGAAACCCACGCACACATCGACTCGGACCTCCTCCAATACATTGTTGATCGCAAACCTGTCACGGGCTTGAATCGTAGCAGGCTCTCCGGAGCAGAAATAGCTCGTCCCTCTCCACTCGAATGATTGAGTTCGCAGAATGATGATATCGTAATCCACTAACCTCGTGCTCAGAAACGAGATCGTAACATTCTCGTCGAGCAGTACGTCGACGCTGTAGCCCGCACGTTCGAGCAAAACCACGTACGTATCGAGGTTCCATGTGGGCATCCAGCTCTCCAGCGGAGAAAGAAGGACTGCCCGCTTGCCTGACTCAGTGAACAACGGCACAGCAGCTGATTGATTTGCGCCAGCGACAACACTGATAACGAATAGTGCTATGAGCAGGACTCTTTTCAAGGTGAACCTGCATCCTCTTCTGTCAGCTCAGAGGCGTTTGGCGACAATAAGCCGGCCTATACATATCAACTCAAATCAAGACCTCGCAGGGCAAGCGCGTTGCGCATGATTGCATTCATGGCTCGTCCGCCGTTGACACGGTCACTTCAAGCATGCAACCCTCCGCAAGCATCCGGCGTGCTCAAACCTGCTAATCAAAAGTGTGAATGACTACTTGAGCGAATCTGGTTCACACGGGAACTTGAAATGCCTCATCATGGAGAATAGGCACGATCAGGTCAATAGCCACAGGTTGTGGGCCGTCAGCAAGTGAACATATGCACTAAATAGCTATGGATGACCATGGAGGCAAAGATGTGTTCCAGGTTATGCGGCAAGGTTACTCATCCGTAAGGGATGTAAAGGGATTTTGCTCCTGTCGATAGGAACGTCTGCTCGAAGTCAGATCTGTGCTGCGCTCCTTGTCACACTGGCAATGAGTACGGGCACAGCACCTATTGCATGGTCCTACAAGACCGGGAACTACTCATGGGCTGTGGCCGTCTCGCATGATGGGCGATACGTAATCGCCGGGAGCGATGACATGCGCACCTACTTCTTCGATGCCGGGTCAGTCGATGGCAAGCCGCTATGGGTCCACGATGCAAGCGGATACGTAAGGCACGTTGCGATATCAAGGGACGGGACGTATGCGGCAGCAGGTGACACCAGTGGAAGTATCTTCTTCTTCCGATCTCGTGTCCTTGGGGAGACGGCCTCGGTATTCGTGACCGGCTATTCCATCGACGCGTTGGTCATGAGTGATGACGGTGGATACCTTGTCGGTGGGGACCGACGAGGCATGATATACGTCTTCAGGACAGATGAGATGGACTTCCCGTTATGGCAGTATGCAATCCCCGGCAGCGTCATGGCGCTGTCGCTCTCGCATTCCGGAGTTCTAGCTGCAACTTCTAGTCACGGAGGCTTGTACTTCTTTGGCGAGGTGGCGATTCAGTCCGGCTACATTTGGATCTTTAGGAACCAGACCAGTTTTCCATTTGTGTCGGTCAGTCAAGATGGAAGCTACATTGTGGTAGGCGGAAGCGATGGTTACGTCTACCTGCTCAATCGGTCGGGTGAGCAGGCGGGCCGACAAAGGATAGGGGGAGCTGTGTCGGCGCTCTCGCTGTCATCCACAGAACACCGGGCCGTCGCGGGAAGCACCAATGGGAACTTGTCGATTTATGAGGTGAAGGGTGGGCTTGTGGTGGTGAAATCCGTGGCGACTCATGGGCCCGTCACGTCAGCGGTAATCTCAGACAACGGTGAGCGAGTCTCGGTCGCAAACCTTGACGGAACGATATCGCTTTTCGAACGATCTCTGGAAGGCCCTTTATGGACGTTCAATGCGGGAGCAATAGTCCACTCGATATCCATGTCCGACAGCGGCCTAGCGATTGCTGCCGCGAGCGACACAGGGAGCATCCACCTGTTCAGCGAAGAGAAGTCAAAGACAGCGGACGACACCATGCCTACAATCGCCCTTTTCTCTGCGGCCTCTGCGACTCTGTTGCTATCTTATCTTGTTTGGAGAAGGAGAAGGCAAAGGTGAAGACTGGTAACGTCACAGGAAAGCCTTATGACTGTCGCGAAATATCCTAGAAAGAAGGACGGGCCATGAGACATCTGTTAGCAGTCCCGCTCGTGTTTCTTGTGCTGATTCAATTCGCCCTCACCATTCCTGCCTCGCACGCATCTATGTCCGCGATTCGCGGGACGGTCTACTGGTATGATCAGTATGGGAACCTTAGACCGCTCTCGTGGGTGCAAGTGACGGCTGCCAGTGAGGATGGAACCATGACCGTGACTTCGTCCACAACGGATGGGAACTTCGTCATGCGGGTAGCCCCGGGGACATACGATGTGACTGCATCATCCGATCCGGGGTTCGTACCTCAAACACACGCGGTCACCGTTTCGGATGGAGGCGTTGCAACGGTCGACTTCTACCTTGAACCTACAGGTAAGCCGATCCCAGAGTACCCATCATCCCTCCAGCCGGTAATGCTTGCCGTCGCGGCGCTCGTCGCGGTCATAATGATCCGCCGTCGACAGCGAAAGCCGTCGGCATTCTAGAAGGCAACCGATTACATCGTGCGAGAGCGCGCGGATCCACTGTCTGCTTTCTGCAGATACGCGCGGATGAGCCTACGGTGCCTCAGACGGCAACGACACGAACTCCATTCGACCGTCTGGGCGAATTCTGTAGCCAACCCAGCCCTGTTCGTGTTCCACGTCCCGGGCCTTCTTCACGAGCAAGCGGCCACGAATACCGCCTGATCCCGCATGCTTAGCTGTCTGAAGGACACAGTCCGAAAGCTCTTCGAGACGGCTGAGCTGTTGAGGCTCAATCGTTGTGCTCGCTATGTACATAAAGGTTCCACCAGAATTCTTTGTTCGTGCGCCGTAGTATTCGATGAAGTCGAAGCCTCGTTCGAAACCGCCGGGCGCGACGACGGATGTGAGTGAATCAAAGAAGACATCTCCAGGGTCTCCGAGTTCCTCTAGGCAACTCGTCAGCTGAATCCCAAGTCTGGTCAAATCTCTTGCAGACGACACTGAATATCTCTCAGGTGAGACTGCTCCAGTTGCTCCAGAGTACGCGTCGACAAATGCCAGCTTCTTATTGTTCTGGAACTTCTGAGCATCGAGTCCCATCCTCGCTAACCTCTCTCTGACCCTTGATGGCAGCTCAGAATTTGAAACGTACACGCAACGCCTGCCATGCCGGAGGTAATCGGCGAGTAGATTCTGCAGGAGGAGAGTCTTTCCGCTTCCAGACGGGCCTACAATCATCATCACAGCAGGGCGGGGAGCCGCGTCGCCCAGAAGTTCTCCAACATGCTTGAAGCGTCTTGTCTTCCGCCGTGAGGCCGCGTAGGCTCCGAGAACTGCTATGATGGCTATGATGGCGATGATCACAAGCAGGAAGTCAGTGGTGTCTGGAATTACTATGGCGGTTTCCTCGGGCTTCGGCAAATGGGTCCGATTGAAAGGCCCGAACGCAAGAAGGTAGGTGACCGCTACCTCATATTGGCCCGGCGGCACGGCCGTAAAATAGGTTGCCCCATTCGCGTCGGTCGTGGCGGATGCAACGAAGGTGTCGTTGAGATAAAGGTCCACTCGGGCAGCAACGATGGGAGTACCCAAGACTTGGAGTTTGACAAAGATAGTCCAGTCATGTAGAGGAAGCCTGATCTGGATTAGTGAATCTGATGTAACATTCATGCTGCGACACCAAATCACCAACCCATAAATTCGAACACACAGAGTAACCAGGCCTACCGCGTGACTTGAGGGAACCTGCATACTTGCCCAGCCAGTCGAGTTCGTTGGGGCTTTTTCAACCCAGTCCAAAGCTGAAGCTGAAACATCAAGTCCAGAGACCGCTCTCTGCTTGGCATCAACGAGCAACACGGCGAGCGTGTAGAAGCGAGTAACAATGACCACTTTTGAGATGAGGAAGGTTCTGTCCGCGGCATCTCGAACGCTAGCGGTCACGTTGAAACGTCCGGTCGGAATCGCTATGGGCAGCGTATAGTTAAGCCGGAATGGGAGTCCCACGTGAGACGTTAGATTCATTGCTGCGTCCTTGATCAATGGGAATGATGTAGAGTTCGTGACAGTGAGCAGTACCGTCTTTATGTTCGTTCCGTGAAAGGGATCCTCGACACTCACTTCAGCGGTGAGCTTATTAGTAGACCGATCGTTCTCCGGGAAAACATTTGAAGCTCTCCCGGCGGCGTCGATGATTGTCAGCGCAATTTTGGGGGAAGCTTCGACCTGCAGGACGATCAGGGTAGCAGCGGCCGGGTCATCCCACAGTAGCATTACCGGTACAGGTCTCACCGGTGAGAATCGAGCTTCGAATCTCAGAGTGGAACCTGCGTCGAGCGTGTGATCCGCTGCTCCCAAGCCAAATATGACAAGATATGGACTGGGCGGCAGTCCTATTGTTACCGATGAGGACCTTATTTCTGTCACCGATGCGTTTGCAGTGACTTCTGATAGCGTGACCTGTAGTGTCCCCCGAAGGCTCTCACGAGACTGCAGCCAGACATATGTACTGATTGTCCCTAGTATTCGCAACGGCGCGGAGAGAGGAGGAACGAGCACAAAGGCAAGACCGTCCCGAACGTCAGCGGAATGTCGCGATGTTGCGTTGCTGCTGAGACTCAGAACTTTACTTCCAACCTGCGTGGCTGAAGGATCCGTGTGCGCGTAGAGGGTGAGCTCAGTAGTAGCCTGTTCAGCGGCCGCGACGGGAACGTGAGGCTGCAGTATCGCGGAGGTAGCAATCAACAGGAGGAGCACTATTACGAAACGCAAGCCTCAATCCGCTACCATGATGGCATGGGGCACGCACATATAATTCTTAATACAGACGACGGAGCTACCGTTCAGAGTCGCCGTGAATGGTCATGGAACGCGTCTCATCCGGCATCAAGGGACTAGATGAGATACTCGGAGGAGGCTTCCCCAAGG
>Ga0315280_10008976_pt1 | contig 12969 bp, 12 predicted proteins | sample YL17G06_40_MG_FD_203697 | JGI IMG/M metagenome (GOLD analysis project Ga0315280, IMG submission 203697) | Sediment microbial communities from Yellowstone Lake, YNP, Wyoming, USA - YL17G06_40 | ecosystem: Environmental > Aquatic > Freshwater > Lake > Sediment | place: USA: Wyoming | collected...
TATCGGATTGGGAGGTTGTTCCTCTGACAAGCAGAGGCTCGAAGCTGGTTGCACTTGCTCTCATAGCAGTGGTCCTTGCAGCCGGCGCCGGATATTGGTTTCTCACTCCGAAGATGCCGAATGAACTCGCGAGCACAGTCCAACAGACCTCTCTGCTGACGCCGTTGGAGCGCAGTCAAACGTCCACTGAGTCGACAATTCTTGCTTCAGCGACGACCGTTGCTTCGGCCACAACAGCCTCGATCAATGTGAACCCCACTCAGCCCGTGAACTACTATCTGTCGCTGCTTGAGTCGAATCGCACTGAGCCGTATGTTCAGTTGGCTAGAGAGCTACGGAAGATTCCTGGGCTGACGAACGCGACCGCGGTGGCTAAGATCACCTACCTAGCATCGAATGCAACGAATCCTGAAGTGAAAGAAGCATTCGAGTTGATGATGAAGGGCGGAACACCGAGCCCAAGCGACTTCACATACGCGGTGCCAACCTACAACACTGAGCTACAGATCCTGTATTGGCTCGCATGCCAGAACGAACTGAAGAGAGACGACACTCTCGCGCTGGCTATGGCCATGGTTAATGGACTATGGGTTACAATAGGAACTGACGAAGTTCGTCAAGCGGTTCGAAAGGATACAAACGATCTGTTGAACTTCCTCAGAGAGACCAATGTTGCCCAGAAAGCAAGAGGCCAGTATAGCCTGGAAGACTATCCTTTGGAGGCAAAACTTGCTTTGGCTTGGACTGGAACGACGTCAACACTTGGAGGTCCCTTTGGACTGATACGCTATTCCAACTATCACATGGCAACCCCTACCTATCGTCCCAATATCATTCATCAACCTTGGCCCACAGGTAGGTTTCCAATCGAAGGCTACAAATGGAATCGCATGAGTGTTCAGACTTTGAAGGAAATCCAGGACTATGCAATGCAAAGGAGTGACCCGAAAGACGTGAACAAGTACATCTCAACTTGGGAAGACTACTTCTTCGGGGGATATATGGGCACTAGCACTAACCATTGGTCTTTCATCACATGGCCCGATGTGATAGCCAACGTGAGCGGCGTAGATGTCTGGGACGGAGGAGTACTCAACGTAGAGTATCAAATGCAACGAATCCTAACGGGTCAGAATCCGATCGGTGACTGCGGCGCCGAAACCGCTTTGATGGAAGCCTTTGCAAGAGCCGTCGGTGTAGCTTCGCTGGAGACATGGCGATTCACCTTGGATAGAGGCTACAAAGCTTCGGACGGAGCCATGGCGTATTACGATCCGCAAACGCACCTGTGGAAGATTTGCTCCGAGAGAATAAACCGAAATATGCTTGGGAACGGGGATATTCTGCCCTCAGACAAACTCGATTTCTGGGTGTACAAGCCTCCTGTAATTATCCCAGGTTTTCTTAGTGCTACTGCTGGTCCACATACCTACGATCATTCTTACAAAGGTGGGATGTTCTTTGCGCTCAGAGGCGTGAAGAACGCGGACTTTAACATAATATGGATCGCGGGTGTACCAACGTCTCAGATGAAGCAGTGGCTGCTTTACAGCTAGCTCTTCGTGTCTGGCCCTTGCTTGGCCGTTTGTCTCGATCTCGAACGCTTCCTCGACCAGACATAGGATAGTGAGATAGCCAGTACTGCCATAATCGCTATCGGAATGAGCAACGAGTATGATTCTGAGCTTACACTTGTGGTTGTCACTGTCGCTGTTGGACTTGTCTCTGACGCAGTTGTGGTTTGACTGGCAGATTGTATAGTGAATGTGTCTGTGAACAGTAGTTGGTTCCCGGCATATCCCTCTACTCGCCACTTGCCCGGCATTTTGGCGGCGGATGATCCTCTTATCTCTACTAGGCGGTCAACTGTGATAAGCTGTGAGAATGACGATGTTGGCGGGTAGAAGTACTCCTCATAGAGTTTGTCGTCAGGACTGTACCATCTGAATCCAAAACTCACACCGGCCGGGATGTCCCTAATCCGGAACTGACATACAACTTGCCGATCCTCGACAGAGAAGATATGCGTGATATTGACTGGCGCATAATCAGGGGGCCCAGTCAGATCTTCTGAGATCGTATGGTTCAGTACCTGCTCTGGGCTGATTCTAGATGTGGCTGTTGTTGTGGAGATCGTTCCGAATATCGCTGATTCAGGTGCATTCTTGACCGCTTCGAGTATATCACTCTCAGTCTTTCCCAGAACCATCCTAACGGCGTCTGATTCGCTCGTTCCGTTCTGCACTTTCTCTAGGATTGGAATGATCTTGCTGGACCCATAGGTGGACGCGAGGTAGGTAACCACGACGAATGCTTCAGGGTAGATTGGTTGACTAGCAGTCATCAATTCCTCCCATTGTGCTTCGGTGCTCAACTGGCTCAGTGGGAATAGTCCCTTTGTGTTCTTCAGGTCGCTGAATGCTTTCCAGTTGTACTCTCTGTAGCTCTCCGCTTCTTGGCTGTGCTCCATGTTGCTCGACACGCATTTCCAACTCTCATAATTCGCAAGCCCCTCGTCAAACCACTTGATTTTCAGATATGCCCTGCCGCTGTATTCCTCGATGAACGTATGAGTTAGCTCATGGGCTACTCCAACCCAATCCCAACCTGGTCCCACATGCATAACGTAGTTGATCGGCCTAGGAGCACCCCCAACTTGCCTGAAAAACTCACCACTCTCCTGCGAGAACCCGCTGAACTTGATTAGCCCTTGCACCAGGTCGTCCTGAGTCAGATAGACGTAGATCGTGAAGTCACGAGCGGGCGTTATTGGGAAGTCTTGCTGTAAAGCGCCGTAGGCGTACTCGAAACCTTGCCCGACGTACTTCGCGTACTTGTCATTGCCCTGATTGTAGAACACAACAGCATGGTCTGTCTGCAGCTTCTCGGTCGGGAGGCCAGGCTTCACGGTTATGAGAGATAGTTTCCCGTCGAAGAATGTGAGGTGCCCTTCGTTGGGGCATTTGTCTGCGACGATCAGCTTGTCTGCTGGCTCGGCGTATTTCCGGACGGCGATCACAAGGTCGAAAGCCGTAGGAACACTGTGCCCGGAAGCATCAACTCGCATCTCGACAGTTGCTCCATCCACCTTGAAGTCGATCTTCTGGGTGGAACGGGTTCCGCCAGGCCACATGAGAAGCTCACCCGAGTAGCCGGAAGACGACCACGTGACTCGGAGAAGGGCGTCAACTCCGATCCCGTTGTCAATGAGAGGCCAAGGTCCCCACGAGTGTGTCCCCGGGTTCTGATCAGCATCAATAAGCAGGTCCCATTCGATGAAAGTCGAAGAATCAGAAACACCGGTCGGCAATGCGCCAGCCATTTTCATGCGGGCGACGTATGTGGTTCCAGTCTGACTCATCTCAACCTCGACTATGTCGAGATAGCTGTCACCCGTGGCCGGGCGACCTTGAGAGTCGAAGAGGTCGCCAGTCGGGTCAGTGAACGTTTGGGCGCATGCAACTGATGGACTGACCAATAGGACTCCCAAGAAGAGGACCACGAGAAACGAACTTGGTTTGAGCAACTTCAATCCAAGTTGTAGAGTTTTGCGAGTGCTTATGATATAAGACTTGAGGGATCCCCGGAGTTTTCCGCGTGTTGGTTGCATGGTGTTTTTGCCTGCCTGCGCCAAGCTGTCAGTATTGAGTCTCAATCGCTCCGCCATCATTAATCGACCAGCACGACCAGAGTGGCTGGGCATTACGAAGAGTTCGGCCGGATTTTGCACTCGAAAGTGGGGACAGATATTTGTTGGGAATATGAGCGATCTTCTTAACCTGTTCATGTCTGTGCCTCTACACAACCGGGTAGGGGTTTCTGAGTCGGTGACATTAAACCCATCGTGTATGTCGCGCCGGTCGGGGCCCAAATCAGCAAAAGATGAGAGCAGTTTTGCCGGAACCTGAGGCATCTTGACCATTGTTGGCAGGTACACTCGGCCTTTTGTAAGATTGTAGACAGTCCGCAATCGCTGAGATACTTGGGATCGTTGATAGGTATCAAAAGAAGATTTCAGGGTTGATATGAGAAAAGATACGGGAAACGCAAGAGTCCTCAGGCATAGATATAGACAACCGCTTAGAACTGAAGCGCTGGGGGTGGGGTTTGAACCCTCAACCTGCAGAGGGACACGCAATCACTCGTCGAACTGACAAAGTCTCAAGTACCCGTTTCGCTGTATATCGTTGCGGCGGTGCCCATGACGAAACGTGAACTGGACCCGCCCAACAAGTCTGGCGAGTACCTCCGGACCCGCCACCTTCTCTTTACTCGACAATTCCTGCGAGAACCAAGCATATGATGAAAAGTAGTGAAAGGTTCCTAGGGAAGAAGACCAATTGTGACCACATAGAAGGTGGAGTCACTGCTTCATCCGACGAAGTCCCATGAGGAGTAACGAGAATCTCCCTGCTTACACCTTTCCAAATCAGTTCATCTCCATTCGCCATGTCAAACTCTATTTTCGTCCCCTGCCTCAGCAAGTCTATTATCACGCGTGCACTGAAATCATCAGATATTCTCATGTCCTGCTTTAGCAGGAATACTTGGAGCGCTCGTAAGATTGCCAGAAGATGAGAAACTCAGAGTCCGAAGCAGAGTACGAGTGACGCGTGGGCGCGTCGACACATGGAATGCCAACACAAAGACCCTCGAACAAGCATCGAGATATTATGTGAAGCATTCTAGGAGATAAAAGAAAGTTAGGATCACACAAACCGGCGTTGAGGCTCTTGGAATTAGAGAATACAGACAAGAATGCAATTCGTTTCATGATTCTCCTTACTGGGTTTCTGGTGAGCATAGGGATAGGTAGAGTACTTGGCGACTGGACGACTGCTTTTCTGGCAGGAGTCGTGGGCACAGCGTTCATAGTCCTCGCCGCTCTGGCCGCAACGGGTCTCTATGAAGAAGCCATGAAGGATTCCTTGCCTGTCCTAAAGGTATCCTTGGTAATTGCCGTAATACTTAGTTTCTTTGGCGCGGTGTCTGCCACCTTGGCAGCTCTTATTGCGGCCGTGGTCTTCACGATCAGCCCAGTTTTCTACGACTTCATGCGGGATGTAATCGTACCAAATCAAACCCGCGATACGCCTTGGCACGAGCGCGAGACCGGGGTCAAGGTACTTGAGATATTTGCAGAAGCCATCTTGGGAGCTATCATAAGCATCGTAATAGCGCTTGCACTGACTGGACACGTATAGCGCCATCGGTATGACAGTAGTATTTGGGGGCACAAGGAAGATAGAACAAGTTCCTTTGATGGTTGGAATAACAGGAGTTGGTTGGTTCTTTCTGACACCGTCAGAGGATCACTACCAAGCGTCGAATATGGGCTCATGAACTATCCGTGCCAGAGGCAAGATCAGCACTTGAAATGCCCCTCGGGAAGATCGCGCGCTTCCTCAGGTTGATTTTTCAGGTCGATTGCTCATATTCCTTGCATTCAGTATTTTGATCGGTGAGGAGCTGTGGCGCCAAGCACCCCGCTCTCAAACGAGTTGCCCCCGGGATTGCTCGAGAAGGACATCATAGACGCGATTACGGAATCTGGTTACCCTCTGCAGACAAAGGTTGCGGCCTCCCTGCTCTCCCATGGGTTCGATCCTGTTGATGAAGAGTGGCCCTACATCGACAGTGATACACATCAGACAAGAGAGATCGACCTACGCGCGACCAAGTCACTGGAAGGAACAGAGCTTGAACCGATGCTCGGGCGATCCGGCATCGAACCCATGCTGAACCTGATGTTTGAGTGTAAACAATCCACGCTACCATATGTGTTCTTCTTGTGCCAACGAACTCCTTGGATCGACCACTTTCCGATTATGGCCGGTCTTCCAGGTAGATTCGTATTTGTGGATATGGATCCGGCCGGATGGATCACCCCTATCGTAAATGCTCTGGGAGTCAACGGACCCGAGGTCTCACACGAGTTCATGAAGAAGCCTAGTTGTTGCCTGTCCTTCTCAAAGTGCGTGAGAAGCTCAAAGAGAATCGAACTTTCCGGCACAGAAGCATACAATAGTCTAGTTCTTCCGCTAATCAAAGCAATGCAACATTTCGAAGAGGCAATGCTTCCCAAGGGGGGAGCGGATCCCAAGATCAAACTAACTTGTATGGTCACATTGGGAATAGGCGTTCTTGATGCCCCAATTATCGGGGTTCGGCCCTCTGCCGAAGACTCGGGCCCTCACATCATACGCTTGCCGTGGGTTCGAGTAGCACGACGCGGAGCTATTGAAACACCGCTATTGGACGAGAACAAAGGGACGTTCGGAATAGACGTTGTCCACAAGGATTTTCTCGATGAATACCTTTCTGAACATGTGCTCCCGTTCTTCCTAGACCTTTCCAGATCGGCAATACAACATTCCAAGATCATGCGTACAGGTACGGGCTTCGGCGTGATGGACGACTCAGGGAGAATCGAACTGAAGCGGCGTCGCGCGCGACCAGAAAGGATCCCTTTCCGTAGGGCGTAATACCTCTGTTTTCCTCTACTTTTGCTGCAGATTCTACGTTTCGATCGAGCATGATTCAGGATCCTTCTGTTAACTCTGGTTCAACACCTGTGTTCTCCGCAAGGCAAAGTCCAAAATAGATCGTTGACATTGTTCACAGTGGGAAGGCGGAAAGCGAGGCGTGACTTCAAGCGGTCGTAGGGGTTCCGGACTCTGGGTCTGAAGCCCGCCCGGGGCTCCAACAAAACTCATCAAACCCCTTACGTTCCTGCCGCCTAACCGCACTTCCTTTGGATACCCAGACTATCATAGTGTGAACTTCCTCAAAATGGTTTGGCTCCTTTTTGATGCAATGCAAGGTTCAAGTCCGGAGGGAATCATCACCTTTTTAGTGCCGAATCCATCCCTTTCACCGTGGAAAAACGCGCTTTATCGAGTCTCGAATCTAGTTTCTCGCAAGATGCTTCCTGCTCTAATTCCGTTTCGACAGCTAGTGGGGCCGAAGGCACTCACCGCGTATACGTGGTAGGTCTTCACTAGACTCGGTCTAAGTGAAGACAAGAGTTCTCTGAATCCCCGTTGCGGCCCCTGTGTACGTTGCTGTCTCTCTTTAGCGTTTCTGGGCTGCGCTGTGGTTGTTCTATCCCCCCAGATGTGTCAGTGATAAGAGAGTTTGGTCGTGCAGAGATCAATAGCAGTGTGGATAGCGTTTTGCAGAGAAGAATAGGGATCATACTTCAGAGCCCAAACGGACTGACAGATGTCAGGGGATAGAACAGGGCTGCGCTGTGGTTTCTTGGGTCGATGCTCTTGGGGCGACGGTGGCGAACGAGGGATGTTTGATGGTCACTAGGTTCTTGTTATCTGTGACAGGAGGTGAAAACTTTGGCAAAAGTAGTAAGAGTGGAAAGACCATTCGATGCTGACGAACTCATCGCGCAAACAAAGAAGTGCAAGAAGCCTATCGAACTGTGCCTCAAGGTGTGTGGCATGCTTCAGCCCATCGCATCCTATCCGCCGAAACAGTTCATAGAACACCTGCGGAACTTCAGGAGGGCGCTTGAAGCGCCCCAATGGCAGCACGAAGAACTGACATTGGCCTTGTGCATCAATAGGAAAGGGATGAGGAGCGAGATCATGGAGACTCATGAAACAGACAAGACAACACAAAGTGAGCGAAGGCGTTCTGGGATCTCTGTGAGAGCCACACCTAGGGTGAACCGCAAGTCTGAAAGAGCGTAGGGTGGATTGAGGAGAGAAGGGACTCGGAATGGGTTCCGTGCGTCAAGGTAGGCTTGCGGTTGTTCTCTTAGCATTGTTTCTCTTCGGTTCCCTTCTCCAGGTCGGCGCTAGCAGGTCGATGTCATCTTACCAGAGGCCCGAAGGGATTATGGATGTCCCTACATTCGATGCAGCGTTACGTCAGGTAAGCCCTGAGGTTACGGACATCATTCGGAAAAATGGGATCTTCGTTAAGGACGGGATAGTTGACTCGAATGAGAAGACGATGGCTCTGAGTGTGGCTGAGCGCTTTCCTGAACCGACGGAATATGTACTCGCGAACCAACAGAACAAGGCGATCGTCGCATCGGAGAACGGTGCTTCAAGGAGCTTCAGCAAGAGCCTGCGGACAGAGGATCTTGTGGTCTACTTCAACAATCAGCCGGTCTCTGAGATATCCGAGGTGTTCATAGTCTCGGAACTTGGAGTGGAGATGGCGTCAGCATTCCTGAGCTATGTTCCACACAGAAGCTTCGGCGTCTACCTCTTCGACTCAAGCGAGGACAGGAACAAGATTTCTCCATACGAAGTGCATTATCCCAACATCTATGTTTGGTACACGCATGGAGAGTCCAGCCTGAAGGAGTTCCTGATTCACGAGCTTACACACATGGTTGCGTATGAATAGTGACAGAAATGTCGCTAGTCGGAGCAAAGGCTGACAAGACGATGAATCCAGCACCGAACACAATCAGGACAATCGCGAGTATCACTCGAATGACCAATGCAAATCCGTCCCAAGTACTGAACGAAGTTGGATTACTGTTTTTCGGTTATCATAGCAATTGTCGCTGCCCGACGCAAGCATCATTGAGACACGGCAGGCAGACGAATAGTTCAGCTAGACATCGTCGCCAAGTTTCACGCCGTGGGACGGCCCCATCGTTCTGAGTATCCGGAAGCTCACAGTCCAGGATATGGTTTGAGCCATTTGTATATCTCAAACTCTGAATCCTTCGAAAACCAAGGTCGACAGGAACCTTTCGTTAGTTCCATCACTTCACCACTCCTTTTCACTGAATACTGCCTAATCCTAGGGATTCCTTCACCAAGTTCCACAACAGTGTGGTGGGCACCCATTGTGAAAACGGATGGTACACCGTTCACAAGATACCGTCCGGAACCGAAATGCCCTCTGACTATGAGTTTTGGTTCGAGCAAGCTCAGGAGAGGCATCTTGTCCTGTTCACAATGGGTAAGAACTATGTCTACTTTGTCCTTGCATTCGTCGATAATTGGCCTCAGTTTCTTGAGATAGTGTGTTTGGTTGAAGCCCAGCCCAAGGAAACGAAATCCATTGATCTTCTTCACTTTGCCAGATATCTCTGTACAACCACCTGTTCCATCTATCCGCTCAGGGACGTAGTCACCTTTGAAGTCCGCGTCGTGGTCACCTTTGACTACGACCGTTTTCGACTTTCTACCAGCATACCTCAAGAAATGGTAGAATCGATTGACATGTGTCCTCTTTCTGAATCTCGTCAGTAGCTCACCTCTGCTGTGCTTCTTCACGAGCGAGTCTAATTCAATCAATAGTGGTGGATGGAGGTAAGGTTCGGTTGGGGTGTAGTCGAAACCTCCTATCCGATGCCATAGTCCGTTGTGAGGGCAGGATGATTTGCCTGTTTTGCGCCAGCCATACTTGACCAGTAGTTGTTTACATTCAGGTATCTTCTTGAGTGCTTCTTCGCGCATCCCAGACCAGAAAGCAGCGAATCCGTCAGAGGTCAAGTCACCGGCTAAAGCTATTATGTCCGGTTGAATCCTATCTGCCAGTTCTTCGTATCCTTCCCACTTCACCACATCAGAGAAAGCAAGTAGCTTCATTGAGTACCTCCTCTTCTTAGCGGCGGCATTACCAGCGAAGGAACTCCATCGTGCGTTTTGTTGTCATGGAAGGAAGCAATTTGCTAAGGCGGTCCCGAGCCGAGGAGATGTATGATGGGTCAATCTCCACGCCGATGCTGTTCCGTCCAGCCCGTGCAGCAGCTACCATGGTTGTTCCTGTTCCCACGAAAGGATCAAGCACAGTATCTCCGACAAAACTGAACATGCGAATCAGGCGATTTGCAAGTTCTTCAGGGAAGGGAGCTGGATGATGTCGGGTCGATTCTCCCTTAAGGTCTTCCCATACTTGGCGGAACCAGATAGCGTGTTTGTCCGCAGGGATGATGCTGAGCAATCTAGTCTTCGGGTCGGGACTCCGATAGCTTCCCGGTTTTCGTTCCATGAGGATATACTCCACGTCGTGTTTGACCACCGCATTTGGTTCGTAGGGTTTGCCTAGGAAGCCTGCTCCGTTTCCCTCTGCCTCGTACGCGGCGCTCGCTATCTTGTACCAGTATATGGGTGCAAGATTGTCGAATCCAAGCCGTCGGCACCTAATCTGAATATCTGCATGTAGAGGAACTGCCTGGTGTCTCTGGTGTTTGCGTCGACTGAGTAGCACATCTCCGACAACAATGACCAGTCTTCCCCGAGGCACAAGTACTCTGAGGCACTCGTGCCAGCAACGATCGAGTTCGTCCAAGAATCGCTCATAATCCGCAATACTGCCAAGCTGTCCCGGAGTTTTGTTGTATTCTTTCAGTGTCCAATAAGGTGGAGACGTCACCACGAGGTGAACAGTCGCGTCCTTAATTCGGTTAAGCTTCCTCGCATCACCTAAGATGAGCTTGTGATGCGTCGGTACGGTCTGGACGCGGCGCTCAATTTCGCCAAGAGCTGTCTGGTCTTTCGCAAGTTTGGGAACCAGAAGATCGAGTTCGTGAGTTGTGGGATTCTCTGGTATTGCTGGTTCGTCAGTCTCTGTCCTCATGACGTTCCAGCTCGGTCGAGTAGTTCTGCTATTGCTTCGTCGAAGCTTACTCTTGGCGTTCCCCTTCGCTTGACCAAGTCAACGAGAAACCTCTGCAATCGATCGTAGGTGCTGATCTTGAGGACAACATTACGCTGCTTGGCGTTGGTCTTCTTGGGTTTGGCCATGGTTGTCGTATGTAGACAATACATTGGATGTATTTAAGCCGTCCACTACTGTCCAAACCTAGCCGTGAACTTTTCGCATAGTCTGGCAATGAAGTTGTCATAGTAGAGAGGGCTGTTCCTGTCCGGCGCTGGCTGAGCTTCTATGACCCTGCATTCCGACCTCGGTGTGTTCGAGTAATCCAGCACCGTTACCCCTATTGCATCAAGTCCCGGGTGTCCGCTCTCTTCGTCTTCAAGGATCTCTGTCATCAGAGGGATTGTCTCAGCAACTATGCGCTCGATGTTTCTGTGTCGGGTATTCGCGTTGCGCAGAGGGGAGCGAAACTCTGTTGCCATGTTGATTGCAACGTAGGCCCCTGTTATCGGCGTCGGGTCCATTCTGTGAAGGATCTCAGCCATGGAATTCAGATCACGTTGCCGATTTCTGCGGGCCTTTCCGTGTTCTGTCATGATGGCTTTGGCATCTATGGCTATCCACACTCTTGAAGGGTCATCTCGGGCGATGTACGTCCCCGGCAGCTGCGAGTCCCCCTTTCTTGGCCCAAGGACCAAGTCGATAGTCCACTCCGAAGGCGTGGCTTGGTTGACAGTGTAGTTGGTTTGGTAGACAATCTCGCCCTTGCTGGCCATAGTGCTGAGACTTGGGCAGCTCGCGTGTAGGTCTCTGAGAACATACTCACACATGGCATCCCCGTGCTTCGACGAGCGTGGGTGGTACCGGTGCTCCGTGAGGTACCGAGCCAATTCTAAAGGAGCTGCACCTGGCATTTGTATCCCCAATAGCTAGGTCGAGGCGTGCCTTCTTCACTCTTTTGTCGCGATAGAATGTACAAGAATACCTCTAACGCGTCGGTTTTCGTTTTCCATAGAATCTCTCGGGATATGTCTGCACATAGCCATGCTTTTCCCGGTCATATGCGATCTCGGCTCTCGTACCACTAAGAAACCATTCCAGTGCTTTGCCGGCGCCGAGAAGCGTTTTGTGATCTGATCGATTGCAGTCGGGGTGAGCGGGGAGGAGGATAGGTAGTCTCTCAGCCAACCACTCTAGCCTCAACTTCTCGAGCATGACGCGGGAGACCAAGTGTGCTCTATCCCAATCGTCATCGAAAGCAATTCGCTCCCCACAATAGGCACAATGGCCCTTCGTCCTCGCGAAAATCCTGCGGCGTTCCTCCACTGAGTGAACCAACAGTCCTCGTTATCTATCATCCAAACCATCCCAATAGAAGAAGCTTCCCACGCGAGTGTTCTAGCTGTCACACTTGTTTGCTATCACGGAGGTTCAGGGTCTCAACCAAGAATGTACGCTCAATCCGGTGAAGATGAAGACGTAGACGTTGTTTGTGTGGATCACTTTGCGGGCGCTGGGATTTGGGCTCTTGACTTTGGTCAAGTGATCAAGTTCGGTAACTGACTCGGGTTCGCGTGACTGTGGGGAAATCCTTTAGCGTATCGAAGCGGTGTGCAAGGCCGGGCCGACGTCTAGACCGATAGGCGGGGCCGACCGACACAAAGTCGGGCTCGCTCGTCTAGAGTATCAGTAGACGGTGGAGAGAGACCTGAATATAGAATGGGGTAATATGGCGTCTCCTCAAAGCCCAGCTTCCAGAAAGTGCCGCGAAACTTGTCACCATCACCTCTGTCTGCAGCTTGGCCTGGTCAAGGAAATCGATCACAAAGCCCGATGAGTTGGAGAAGCTACTGAAAGAGAATGAACCTTGAGAGTGCCAATGGAGAAGATAATGATCTCTGTAACCAAAGAGATGAAACAAATCCTGGAATCGGAACGTAACAAACGACTACTTGACTCCATACCAGAAAGGGTCAGAGTCATACTCAGCGAGTTGGAGTGGACCCCTGCTATTGAGAACGCTTTTTCGGTTTTTGAACGTATGGTTCTATCCGTCATGTTGGGTCACCTTCACTCTTGCCAGGAACTCGTAGGGTGTCATGTATCCAAGAGATGAGTGGATCCTTCTCTGGTTGTAGTCTATGTATGCTTCCTGGATGGCTTCTGAGGCCTCTTGGAAGCTCTGGAAGTCTCTTGTCCAAACATATTCGCGCTTCAACGTCTTATGGAAGGATTCCATGTGGCCGTTCTGTTCAGGAGTGTTGACGGCTATGAATTCTTGTTTGACGCGTAGGATCTTCATGCTCCCCCTGAAGGCTTCGCTCTCGTACTGTGGGCCACGATCGGTTCTCAGCCTTACATCTACGGCTTCCGGATGCTTGATGA